>Ga0070709_10000742_pt1 | contig 18446 bp, 14 predicted proteins | sample LARL51metaG_FD_65449 | JGI IMG/M metagenome (GOLD analysis project Ga0070709, IMG submission 65449) | Corn, switchgrass and miscanthus rhizosphere microbial communities from Kellogg Biological Station, Michigan, USA - LAR L5-1 metaG | ecosystem: Host-associated > Plants > Roots > Rhizosphere ... | reverse complement strand
ATCCCTGCGAAAGCACCAACGAACAGGCCGGTCAGCGCGCTCATCTGCGTCCGTACCAGCATGTACCTCCTCAGCTTCGCAGCGGTCGTGCGACTTCCCTCCAGCAGGACATGTGCCGCGTCGCGGTTCTCCAGCGCCTCCATCCTGTGCCTGATATCGCCGACTTCCAGCAATCCCAACGTGACATAGACGAGTGCGATCAGCCAAAAGGCCAGCGTGGTGTTGACACGCCCCGTCACATACTGGGTCGTCAGGAGCAGCCAGCGAACGTTGAAATGCTCTGCCCACAAGCCGGCGATCGAGACGCCATGGCTGTCGAGCCACATCACGATGCTGTCATAGATCGATTGGTAGCGCGCGTAATCCGCGAGAAACGATCGCCCGACCCGCCCAAAACCCCAGGCGGCCAGCGAGGCGAATGCGAGGGCTACGGCAAGCGTCATCAGAACGGTGACCGCCAGCGCGGGCAGCTTTGAAATCCGCGCCTGCAGCCAGCTCTGGACCGGCCAGACCAGCGCGATGATGAAGAGCGCAAGCGCAATCGGAGCGAACACCGTGCTGGCGAAGCTTGCAGCGGCAACGACAAGCACTGCCGCCATGATTGCGATGCTGATCTTCATTTTCGCGGGGCCATCGTTGTTGAAAGCCTCCTCGAGATTTTCGCCGCTTCGAAACTGCGCCGGCATCCGCCAGCCGCAGCGTGGTGCCAACTGGTGCGCCGTCTTACGCCAACACGACGGTGGAACCACTGAATTCACGAACAAACAGGGGCTGCCGGGACCCGAAAATCGAGAAAAGCGACCGTGGCAGCCATCGTATGTTAGTGCTATCTTTGCGTGTGTCTGGCACACATCCGTCGGATTGGTTTTCGCATTGGAGGACCGTCATGACAAGCGCTTCAGATACTCTGCACAATCTTGGAGCCGGCTCCGACATCACCCCGCTTCGCGCCAAATGGGGCTGGATCGTCGCGCTCGGCGTCGTCTATGTCATCGCCGGCTTCATCGCGCTCGGCAGCATCGTGATGGCCACGGTGGCGAGCGTGTTCGTCGTCGGCGTCATGATGATCATCGCCGGCGTTGCCGAGCTCATCAACGCCCTCCAGATCAAGAGCTGGGGCAAGTTCCTGATCTGGGCCCTGCTCGGCGTGCTCTACATCGTCGCGGGCTTCGTGACATTCGAGAATCCGCTGTTTGCCGCGGTGCTGCTCACGCTGATCCTGGGTGCATCGCTGGTCGCTTCCGGCGCCGTGCGGATCTTCCTCGCATTCAACATGAAGCGGGAAACTCCCTGGGTCTGGGTGGCGCTATCCGGCGCCATCACGCTGTTGCTCGGCCTGCTGATCCTGGCGCGCTGGCCGATCAACAGCATCTATATTCTCGGCCTGTTCCTCGGCATCGACCTGATCATGGCGGGCGCAGGCTGGATCGGGCTCGGCTTCGGCCTGCACCGGCCAAGGACGATGTCGCAGGCGCGGTCGCCGGCCTGAAGCGCACGCGGACCGCCGCGTTGCGATTGTCTTTGCGAAGCTTCCGCATGGCGGGAGGAGGATAGGCCTATGCGATGGATCTATCTGGCCGTGATCGTTCTGTTCGCCGTCGCCACGCTGGTGTTCGCCCTGCAGAACCTTGAAGCGGCGACGGTGACGTTCCTTGGCTTCAGGGTCCGTGCGCCGCTCGCGGCACTGACGATCATCGTCTATCTCCTCGGCGCGGCAACGGGCGGCAGTCTGCTGGCATTGTTGCGCCGGTCCTACGCAGGATCGAAACGGGCCATCGTGTCGGCTTGAGAATCCGGAGGGCCGCGTGGACCAGGGGCGACCAGACAGCGCGACGCGGACGGAGGTTCTGGTCGACCTCGCGCTGCAGGGCGGCGGTTCGCATGGCGCGTTCACCTGGGGCGTCCTCGACCGCCTGCTCGAAGAACCGTGGCTGAAGATCGAGGCGATCTCCGGCACCTCGGCCGGCGCCATGAACGCCACCGTGCTGGCGGATGGCTGGACCGAAGGTGGCGCGGCCGGCGCAAGACAGGCACTCGACGCCTACTGGAAGCGCGTTTCACGCGCCGCCGCCTTCAGCCCGCTGCAACGCTCGCCGCTCGATCGGCTGATGGGCCGCTGGACGCTCGACACCTCGCCGGCCTATTTCGCCTTCGATCTGATGTCGCGGATGCTCTCGCCCTACGACCTCAATCCGTTCGGGCTCAACCCGCTGCGCGCCATCCTCGCCGAAAGCATCGATTTCGAGCGCCTGAAGCGCGCCACGATAAAGCTGTTCGTCACCGCGACCAACGTGCGCACCGGTCGCGGCCGCATCTTCCGCTGCGGCGAGATCACACCCGATGTGCTGCTCGCCTCCGCCTGCTTGCCGACCATGTTCCAGGCCATCGAGATCGAGGGCGAGCTCTACTGGGACGGCGGCTATGCCGGCAATCCCACCATCACGCCGCTGGTTCGCGAGAGCGACGGCGAGGACACGATCCTGGTCCAGATCAATCCGCGCGAGTGCACCGAGCCACCGCGCACCGCGGCCGAGATCCTCAATCGCCTCAACGAAGTCTCCTTCAACTCACCGCTCATGAAGGAGCTGCGCATGATCGCGCTGCTGCGCCAGGCCGCCGACCCGGGCAGCGGCGAGGGTGCGCGCTGGGCCAGAATGCGAACGCATCGGATCAAGAACGATCAACTCGCGGCGTATGGTGCATCCTCGAAGCTGAATGCCGAATGGCAGTTCGTCTCGTTGCTCAAGGAAGAAGGGCGCCGCAGCGCCGACGAATTCCTTGCAGCCCATGGTGACGATCTGGGCCGGCGCTCCACCGCCGATCTCGATGCGCTATTGGCGGAGTGCTGAGCCCATGACGTTGATCGGCCTCGCCGGAATCCTTGTCGGGCTCGGCGTCCTGATCGCGTTCGCCTACCGCGGCTGGAGTGTGCTGCTGCTCGCGCCGCTCGCCGCACTGATCGCCGCTCTGTTCGCCCGCGAACCCCTGCTCGCACACTGGACCGAAACCTTCATGCGCAGCGCCGGCGCCTTCCTGGCCCGGTTCTTCCCGTTGTTCCTGCTCGGCGCGCTGTTCGGCAAGCTGATGGAGGATTCCGGTTCGGTGACCGCGATTGCGCGCTTCATGATGCAGCGCCTGGGCAAGGAGCGGGCGATGCTGGCGGTCGTGCTCGCCGGCGCGCTCGTCACCTATGGCGGAGTCAGCCTGTTCGTCGCTTTTTTCGTTCTCGCGCCCATGGCGCAGGAGCTGTTTCGCGGGGCCAACATTCCACGCCGGCTGATGCCGGCCGCCATCGTGCTGGGCACGTCGACATTCACCATGTCGGCGCTGCCCGGCACTCCTTCGATCCAGAACGCGATCCCGATGCCGTTCTTCGGCACCACGCCCTTCGCAGCGCCGGGGCTCGGCATTCTTGCGTCGCTGATCATGCTCGCCTTCGGCCTGTGGTGGCTCGGTCGCGAGACGATGGCAGCCAAGCGGAGCGGTGAAGACCTTGGCGACGGCGCGCCCATGCCGGCCGATCGTCTGGCAATGGATGAAACGCTGCGCGAGCGCGCCGTCGTCGCGCGCGAGTTCGATCCGGCGGAGATCGTGCACGGCAAGGAAACCGATCGATCACCGCCGATCGCACTTGCAGCGCTGCCGCTCGTCGTGGTGATCGCCGTCAATCTCGCGATGTCGCTGTTCGTGCTGGGAGCACTCGACATGCGCTATCTGGCCGAGCCTCGTTTCGACGTCTCGCTCGCCGATGTCGGCGGCGTCTGGGCGGTGATCACAGCGCTGGCCTGCGCCATCGTGACCGTGCTCGCGATCAATCACCGGCGCCTGCAAACCTTGCGCGCGACAATCGACGCCGGCGCCAATGCGGCGGTGCTGCCGGCGGTGAGCGTCGCGAGCCTGGTCGGGTTCGGTGCGGTCGTGGCCGCGATGCCGGCCTTCGCTGTGGTGCGCGATGCGGTGCTCGGCATCGGCGGCGGTCCGCTGGTGTCGCTTGCGGTCGCAACCAATGTCCTGGCCGCCCTCACCGGCTCGGCATCGGGCGGCCTGACGATCGCACTGGATGCGCTGGGCGCGACCTATATGGCGCGCGCGGCCGAGATCGGGCTTGATCCCGGCCTTTTGCATCGCGTCGCAGTGATCGGATCCGGTACGCTCGACAGCCTGCCCCACAACGGCGCGGTCGTGACCCTGCTTTCGGTGTGCGGTTCCACGCATCACGAAAGCTACCGCGACATCGTCATGGTCGGGATCGTTGGCGCGATGCTTGCGCTCGCCGCCGTGATCGCGCTCGGTTCGATCGTCGGCTCATTCTGACCGCCCAAAGCGCGGAGACTGCTCCCCCAAGCCTGATATGTGGTGCGCAAGGGGCTTGCTTCAAGAGTGGCATCATCCCGTAGAACCCGCCGGCCGAATCCACAACCGACGGGGGTCACGACATGAGTGCATTGCTATCGACGGGCGCGTCGCAGGCGGCCGACAGCAACGCGGCGACGACGGATCATGCGGTGGTGATCGCCGGAGCAGGTCCGACCGGACTGATGCTGGCGGGCGAACTGGCGCTGGCGGGCATCGACGTTGCAATTGTCGAGCGGCGTGCCAGCCAGGACCTCGTGGGTTCCCGTGCGGGCGGTCTGCACGCGCGGACCATCGAAATTCTCGATCAGCGTGGCCTCGCCGACCGTTTCCTCTCGCAGGGCAAGCTGGCGCAGATCGCGGGGTTCGCCTGGAACCCTTTGGACATCAGCGATTGTCCGACGCGGCACAATTACGGGCTCGCGCTGCGGCAGAACCACATCGAGCGCATCCTGGCAGGCTGGGTCGACGAGCTGGCTGTGCCGATCCATCGCGGACGGGAGGTCACGGGTCTTGCGCAGGACGACACCGGCATCGACGTAAAACTGTCCGATGGCCGGTCGCTGCGGGCGAAATATCTCGTCGGTTGCGACGGTGGGCGCAGCCTGATCCGCAAAGCTGCCGGAATCGAATTTCCGGGCTGCGATCCGACGCTCAGCAACCTCATGGCCGAGGCCGAGATGGCCGAAGAGCCGGAATGGGGCCTGCGCCATGACGCGCTTGGCTTCCATGGCCTCAAGTCGGAGAATGGGCGTGTGCTGGTCCTGGTGACGGAACGCCATCTCGGCCGCACCGGCGAACCCACCTTGCGCGATCTCAGCGAGGCGCTCATTGCCGTGTACGGGACCGACTACGGACTGCATAGTCCGACCTGGATCTCGGGATTCACCGATGTGACCCGGCAGGCGGCATCGTACCGCAAGGGACGGGTGCTGCTGGCCGGCGATGCCGCGCACGTCCATCATTCGGTCGGCGGACAGGGCCTCAACACCGGCGTGCAGGATGCCGCAAATCTCGGATGGAAGCTGGCCCAGGTGGTCAAGGGGATATCGCCGGACAGCCTGCTGGATAGCTACCACGCCGAGCGGCATCCCGTCGCAGCCCGTGTGTTGCGCAACACGATGGCGCAGATCGTGCTGCTGCGCCGCCGGGACGACCGCCTGCAGGCCTTGCGCGACATCGTTGCCGAACTGCTCGGCATGGAGGAGCCGCGCAAACGCTTTGGCGCGATGATGTCCGCCCTCGACATTCACTACGACCTCGGCGACGGGCATCCGCTGCTTGGACGCCGCATGCCCGATCTCGATCTCGTCACATCAAATGGTCCGCTGCGGCTCTTCAGCCTTCTGCACCGGGCGCGGCCGCTCCTGCTCAATCTTGGAGAACCAGGCAGCTTCGAGATCGCGCCATGGGCGGATCGGGTCCAGTTGATTGACGCCGACTATTCGGGCCAGTGGGAGCTTCCGGCGCTCGGACCAGTCAGCGCACCGGCCGCCGTGCTGGTTCGGCCCGACGGATATGTCGCATGGGCCGGAGACACGGCGCAGGTAGGGCTTGCCGAGGCGCTGACCGCCTGGTTCGGACCGCCGGCCACACCGCGCGGTGCTGGCGGCCCCCGCCCCTGATTCACCCTTGCAGCGCCTGCGCAGGTCACATCCAATCGCAGCCCGTTCAATCCACCGCCAAGGAACAGTCATGCGCATCATGATCATCAACGGCCCCAACCTCAACCTGTTGGGGACGCGCGAACCGCTTATCTACGGCACGACCACGCTGGAGGCCATCAAGCAGGCTTGCGAGGAGTTCGCAGGCTTTGCCGGCGCGCAGCTGGCGTTCCATCAGTCGAACCATGAGGGCGTGCTGGTCGACCTGATCCAGTCCGCCCGCAGCGAGGCCGACGCGCTGATCATCAATCCGGCCGGCTATTCCTTCACGTCGGTCGCCATGTTCGACGCGCTGAAGATCTTTGACAGGCCGATCTTCGAGGTTCACATCTCCAACATTCATGCCCGCGATGAATTGCACCGGCATTCGATCCTCTCCGCCGCCGTGAAAGGCGTCATCGCCGGCCTTGGACCCTACGGCTACATCGTCGCGATGCAGGCGGCGCTGGCGGGCGCCGGACAAATGCCGGCGGGGTTGCCGGCCGCCTTGCGCATTGGCCCGACATGACGGCCCGTGTACGATAGGCGCGCGGCGTTTTGGAGCCTCTGCCGCTTCGGCGCGTTCCAGACCGGCACCGGCAGCGGCGGATGAGCAAGGACGGCTCTCATGACCAGACATACGATTCCCTTGGGCAGGATTCTCGGCATCGAGATCGGCCTGGACTATTCCTGGTTCGTGATCTTCGTGCTGCTCACCGTCATGCTCGCGACCAGCTATTTTCCGGGAGAGTTCAAGGACTGGACGCCGGCCACCTATTGGCTGACCGGCGTGGTGACGGCCGTCATCTTCTTTCTGAGCGTCCTGCTGCATGAGCTCGGGCATTCGGTCGTCGCCTTGCGCTACGACATCCCGGTGCGCAGCATCACGCTGTTCATGTTCGGCGGGATCGCGCAGATCGGCGCCGAGCCGCCCAGCGCGAAGGTCGAATTTCTCGTCGCCATCGCCGGCCCGCTCGTCAGTCTGGCGCTCGCCGTTCTGTTCTATGCGTTGCAGCCCGTACTCTCCGGCATCGCGCCGCTTTACGGCATTGCCGAATATCTGGCCTATATCAATCTGGCGCTGGCGCTGTTCAACCTGATCCCCGGCTATCCGCTCGATGGCGGCCGGGTGTTTCGCGCCATCGTCTGGGCGGTCACCGGCGACATGGGCCGCTCGACCGTCATCGCCGGGAATGTCGGACGGTTCTTCGCCCTGCTCTTCATCTTCGGCGGCATATGGCAGATGTTCCATGGCAATCTCGGCGGCGGGCTCTGGATCGCACTGATCGGCCTGTTCCTCGACAGCGCCGCCTCCGCCCAGATCCAGCAGGTGATATTTCGCCGGCTGCTCTCGGGTCATCGCGTCGCAGAAGTCATGAGCAGCAACTACGCCGCCATCCCGGAGGACCTGACGCTGCAGCAATTGGTGGACGGCCACATCCTCGGCGACGGACGACGCAGTTTTCTGGTCAAGCGCGGCGAGACGACCATCGGCCTCGTCACCCTGCACCGGATCAAAGAGGTGCCGCGCGAGAACTGGGCAACGACGACGGCCGCGGCGGTCATGCTGCCGCGCGAACAACTGCAATGCGTCGACCAGGGCAGCGAGTTGTGGTCGGCGCTGCTGAGGATGGACCGCGATGGCTTCAACCAGATGCCGGTGCTGCGCGACGGGAATGTGGTCGGTGTGCTGAGCCGGGACGACGTCATCAGCTTCCTCGGCCGCCTGCAGGAATTCGGCGGCGGCACCGCACGTCAGGCGCCGATCTCGAGCTGATTGCGGACGAGATCGAAATAGAGCCCGCGATCGGCAGCGAGTTCGCGATGACTGCCGATCTCCGCGATGCGGCCGCGCTCGAGTACGATGATCTGGTCCGCGCTGCGCACCGTGCTCAGCCGATGCGCGATGATCAACTTGGTCATGCCGGTCGTCAGGCGCGCGAAATTGGCGGAAACGACGGCCTCCGCAGTTGCATCGAGTGCGCTGGTCGCCTCATCGAGCAGCAGCAGCCGCGGCTTGCGGTAGATCGCCCGCGCGATCAGGAGCCGCTGCATCTGACCGCCGGAGAGACCAGCACCGTTCTCGCCGACGCGGGTGTTGTAGCCCATGGGCAGGCGCTCGATGAAGTCCCGCGCGTTGGCGATGCCGGCCGCCCATACCAGCCGCTCCCGGTCGATCCGCTCATCGCTCACGGCGATGTTGCGGGCGATGGTGTCGGCGAACACGTGACCATCCTGCATCACGGCGGCGCAGGTCTCGCGCCAGTCGCGCGCCCTGAACTCAGTAAGACCGATGCCTCCGACGCGGATCTCGCCGCCTTCAGGCTGATAGAATTTGAGCAGGAGCTTGAGCAACGTGGTTTTGCCGCTGCCGCTGGCCCCGACGATGGCAGTGGTGCGGCCTTCCGGAATCACGAAAGAGATCCGGTTCAGCACCGGGGCGACATTCGGATTGCCGTAGCGGAACGAGACATCGTCGATGACGATGTCTCCGGTCGGGACCGGGACCGAAATGCGATCGGCGGCATCCTCCGGCTCGGCGGCATGGACCTCGGTGATGCGCTTCAGGCTGAGGCTCGCGTCCTGGGCCCGCTGCAGCAGCACCACCAGATGATCGAGTGAGCCACCCATCTGTCCGAGCATTGCGGTCAGCGCCATCATCGTGCCGAGCGTCAGATCGCCGCGGATCACCGCGTAGGCGGCGAAAGCGTTGGCGCCAATCGATGTCGTCGACGAGATCAGCGCCGCGCCGGTCTGCTGGATCTGCTGCAGTTTCATCGCGTCCAGCTGGATCCGGAACAGGCGAGCCTGGATCCGCTCCCAGGCCCAGCGCTTCTGCGTCGCAGAGCCGGTGGCCTTCACCTCGGCCACCGCTTGAACCAGTTCCATCTCGCTCGCCAGGCTGACTGCCGCCTCGCTGAACCTCCGGTGATCGATTCGGCGACGCGCCGGGAAGAACCGGGTGACATAGAACAGGTTCAGCGCGGCGCCCGCGGCGAAGATCACAAGGATGACGCCGCTGAAGGTGGCGATGACGATCGCATAGATCACGAGCAGGAGGACGGAGAATGCAGCCTCCAGCACGCCCGAGGTCAGAAAACTCTCGATGCGATGATTGTCGTTGAGGCGCTGGATCACGTCCCCCGACGTACGCTGGTCGAAGAAGCTCATCGGCAGGCTCAGGATCACCTGCAGAAAATCGGCGACCATCGCAATGGAGATGCGGGACGACAGATACAGCATCAGCCAACTGCGGATCAGCAAGGTGGCGTTCTGTCCGAGCATCACGCAGACCTGTGCCGCGACCAGCACAGTGACAAAGCTGACGTCGCCGCGTTCGATGCCCTGGTCGACCAGCGATTGCGTCAGGAACGGGGCCACGAAGGCAAGCGTGCAGCCGACAGCCGTGCCGATCGCGAGCTGAACGACGAGGTCGCGATGATCGAGCGCGTAGTTCGCGAGATGCCGCCACGGCGTCCGCGGCTGGGCCTTCGACGGCTGCCACGCGTGGAGCGCCGGCGTCGGCTCGAAGAACACTGCGATGCCGACCGGCGTGCCATTCTCGACCCCGGTCGCCCAGGCCGCGTGGAACTCGGCGTGGGAGTAGTCGATCAGTCCCGGCGCCGCCGGATCGGAGACGAAGACGCGATCCCGGCTGATCCGGTAGACCACCACGAAGTGGTTCTGATTCCAGTGCGCCAGGAATGGAAGCCGGCCCTGCCTGATCAGCGCTGTTACGTCGCAGCTCACCGGCAGCGTACGCAAACCGATATCCTCGGCAGCCTTGCACAGCGACAGCAGATCCGAACCATGCCGTCCCTTGTGCACGGCATCCTCGGCCTCGACCTGCGAAACCAGCTTGCCATGATGCCGCGCGATGATACGCAGGCAGGTCGGCCCGCAGCTCGTCACATCGGGCTGCTGATAGTGGGGAAAAGCGGCCATGTCTGCCCTGTCGAAAGCCGGGCCGTCGGAGCGCTTCGACGGCCCGGCATGCGCGCGGTGGCGCGATGCTCCGTAGGTCGAAGCGTCGGTCAGATCACCGAGGCAATTCCGAGCGCCACGTTCTCCACGCCGAGCCCGACCTGGTTGAAGGTGTTGATGCCCGAGACCACCGACGGGTTGTTGTGCGACGCCTGCACGATCACGCCCTCGATCGCTTTGACGATGGCGTTGAAGCCCGCGAAGATCGCGCTCAGACCGGTCGCCAGCGCGGCATTGCCGCCGGTGATCTGCTGGAGCTCGTCGGGTGAGAGTTTCCGCAGCTCACCATGCGAGAGATTGTCGTCCATCAATTGGTGCCCCTTTGCTGGTTCGCGCGGCATCGCGCCGCGACGATGGTTCATCGACTGATCCTGCGAGCGGATCAGTATGGAGCACATGAGATCAAACTGGTGACATCAACCTGGAACCCGGCGTCGCCCGAAATTAGCCGTCCCGTGTGATGTGATGGCAACGTAACTTGCCGGCTCGGTCGGCCACGACTCGCGCGGCGCCGAACGCGCGTCGCTGATGTCGGGATGCAACGGGCCGGGCTGCTAATGTCGGTGCGTCGTCATGATTCCGTCATGGCGAGCAGATGCGCGAACATCTGCTGAATCAGGCGAAGGCTGTTCACTTCGATGCGCGCATCGCCGTCCATGTTCTGCGCGAACTGAACGTTGCGTCCGCTCGACAGCTGCAGCCCGTTCGGCAGATCGAGCAGCACCCGGTACTTGCCGTCGATCGCGACTGCGCTGATTGCAGCAACCCTGGCCTCGAGCAGACCGAATTCGGAGCGCGGATAGGCGTCGAGCCTGATCGTGACGCGCTGACCGAGCCTGACCTTGCCGAAGCCGGCAGCCAGGACGAAGGCGAACGCGGTCGGCGAGGAAGCGACCGGCTCGACGATGGCGAAGGTGTCTCCGGATTTGATGTTCTGGGATTCTGACCAGAGGCCGAACAGGCGCGCACGGCCGGCTTGCGGCGAGCGGATGACGTTGACTCGTTCCCATTCCTGCACCGCGCCCCGCAGATCGCGCAGCGCGCCGGACAGCCGCGCCAGCAGTTCGGCGTCGCGCTCGCGGTGTGCGGCAAGAAGGGCGCTGATCTCACGTTCGGTGGACGCGATCTGGGCCAGGTTGCGCGCGCTTGCGATGCGCGCCTCGGCCATGCGGTCGCGCTGGGTCTGATGGCCGGCCTCGAACCTGTCGAGGTAGGCGGTGTTGGCAAATCCCTTGGCGACCAGGGTTTCGCGCCCGGTCTGCATGCGTTGCTCGGCTTTCAACGACGCTTCCGCTGCGCTCTCCTTGTCGCGGAACTGCTCCATCAGCTGACGATAGGTGGCCACGACCTGACGTAGCTGCGCAACCTGGTCGGCGGTCTCGGTCGAGGCGCGGAACGCCTGCAGGTTGGCGACCGCCTGGATCACGGCGATCAGCGGCGCCGACGCCGCGCCGAGCTTGCGGGGTGTAGCAGCAGGCAGCGCCGGCAGCGCTTCGCTCTCGGTCAGATCAGCCGGCACGTTCGAGAGCCAGCGCTGCAACTGCAGCATCTGCCTGACGTCGCTGCCATCGTCGATCACCGCGAGCAGGTCGTCGCGCTTGACCAGATCGCCCTCTCTCACCGCTAGCAGCGCCAGCTTGCCGTTGCCGCGGCCGAGCAGCGTCACCGGCAGCTGCGATGACACGATCTGCGCGCGCCCGCCGACTATCGATGGATAGGGAACGATGCTCGCGACCGCCACGAGCGTCAGCAAGGCGATTACCGTGACGATTAGGCCGGAGCGAACGAGGAACGGCGGCGGCGCGCCGATCACCTCGGCAAAGGCCTCGCTGCGGAGCTGGGGCGTGCCGCGACCGCCGGTGACGCTCAGCGGCGGAGCCCGAGACGTGGTGGCCGCCTCAGCCGGCCGCACGAGCGAGATCGACTGCCGCAATTCGTAGAGGAGTCTCGCGGTCTGGTCGCGCAGCTTCGCCAATCGAACACCCCAACAAAGCCCTTGCTTTGCCGATAATGTGTCGTGCTGCGGCCGTCTACCATTCAGGAATAGAGCACGCCTGTGAACGCCACGTCTCCGCGAAGACGGAACCTGACGGCGTGCACGTTCCACGAAGAGCCGGCAGCGCGGTCCATGACCTGACATTCTGCCCTGTGCGGTCGGCCGGCCGCCGCGATGACCGCGACGGACAGCCTTGCTGCGGAACCATGCCGAAGCTACGCTTTGTGCCTTGGACAGGAGGCCTTTGTGAACCCATCCGACGAATCGAAGATTTCAGAAGATCGCCGCGAGGCGCTGCGCTATGCGCTGGCGATCGGCAGCGGCGCGGCGCTGGCGGCCGCGACAGCGGCGCCCGCAAGAGCGGAAGATGCGGCAGACAACACGCTCGACCGCGTGCGCGCGGCAAAAGTGATGCGGATCGCGGTGCTGCCCGGCGAGCTGCCTTATTTCAACAAGGATCTGGCCAGCGGCGCCTGGTCGGGCATGTGCATCGAGATGGCCAGCGACATCGCAAAGCTGCTCGACGTCAAGCTCGAATATACCGAATCGACCTACGGCAATTCGATCCTCGACCTGCAGGCCAACAAGATCGATGTCGGCTTCGCGCTCAATCCGACGCCGCAGCGGGCGCTGGTGGTCGATTTCTGCGGCGCGGTGTTTCATCACCCGTTCGGCGCCATGCTGAAGAAGGGCATGGAGGCCAAAACCTGGGCCGACATCAACAAGCCCGAGGTCAAGATCGCGGTCGACGTCGGCTCCGCCAACGAGGCGGTGGCGCGGCGCTTTGCGCCGAATGCCACCATCAAGTCGCTGAAATCGCGCGACGAGGTGATGCTGGAGATGTCGTCGGGCCGGATCGATTGCGTGGTCAACGCGCTGGTGCTGGGCCTGACCGCGATCGCGAAAAACCCCAATCTCGGCACCTACAAGATCCTGCAGACGCCGTCGGTCGCCATTCCCTCGAGCATGGCGGTGCGGCGCGAGAGCGACAAGCGCTGGCGCGATTTCCTCGCCGTGTGGGTCGATTACAATCGCGGCATCGGGCAGATGCGCGAATGGTTCATCAAGGGCCTCGCGCTGAGCAACGTGAAGCCCGAAGACGTGCCGGTGGAATTAAATATCTAGAGCCTTTTCCGTTCCGATTGAATCGGAACGGAGGCTCTAGATTCTTGAACGCGTTTTCTTCACGCGAACCGGTGCCCACTTCGCTCGAAAACGCTCTAGCAGGACGGACCGCGCTCTAGTGCCTCCGCGTCGTCATGGCCGGGTTTGTCCCGGCCATCCACGTCTTTTGCCTCCGGTCGCAAGAAAGGCGTGGATGCCCGGGTCAAGCCCGGGCATGACGAGTGTGGGGGAACGGTCGAATTCCCAACTCACACCATGCCCATCATTCGCCGGGAGCGGCCGATGCTTCCGTCCGCGGCGGCGCGCCTGAGATCGCCTGCTGCGTGGTCGGCGGAGAGACTTTGTCGAGCTCGGAGGTGAGGGCCGGCGCGCCATTGTCGAAGCGGACGCGATAGACCTGCACGTTCTCCATCACGCGCTGGACATAGTTGCGCGTCTCGGAGATCGGAATGCGCTCCACCCAGTCGATGGCATCGACGTTGGGATCGCGCGGATCGCCGTGGCTCTTGATCCAGTCGCGCACCCGGCCGCGGCCGGCATTGTAGCCGGCGAAGGTCATGATCTGCGAGCCACGATATTCGCTGAGCAGCGCGCTGAGCTCGGCCGCGCCCATCTGCGTGTTGTAGACCGGGTCGGACACCATCTTGTCCCAGTCATATTCGACGCGGAAGCGCTTTGCGGTGTCACGGCCGGCCTCGGGTGTCACCTGCATCAGCCCGACCGCGTTTGCCGAGGACCGGTCCTTCTGGTTGAACGCGCTTTCGGTGCGTGCCACCCCGTAGATGATGCTGCGGTCGATCGCCGGCCCGATCGGATTGTGCGGCGGAATACCGATGGTCGGGAAGGCGTAAGGGTCGAGCGCGAGGCCGCGCGCGAGCGCGGTCTTCCCGAGCTCCAGCATGGCATGGGCATCGTTGCGGCGGCCGGTCACCTCGGCCACTGCCGCGAGCGCCGCCTCGTCGGTCGAGTTCTCGGCGAGATCGGCGACAAAGCACATCACCGCTTCGCGTTCGCCGATCGTATAGAGGAGGTCGGCCGCGTGGGCGAGCTCGTCCGCGAACGCGGAATGCGCCGTCGTTTTGGGCTCGCCCGGCGCGCGCAGCTCGATTCGATCGAGGCCGAGCCGGGCGCGGGCGAGCTGTCCGTAATAGGCCGTGCCGTGCTGCGCCGCCGCCTGGTAGGCATTGCGCATCGCCTCGACGTCGCCCTTTGCTTCGGCGGCGCGCCCGCGCCAGTAGTTCGCGCGCGCCAGCACGATCGGATCGACGGAGCCGTCGTCGATATGGGCGAAACGCTCGGCCGCGGTCGCAAAATCGTTCAGATAGCGTAGCGCGATCCAGCCCGGCAGAAAATAGAACTCGGCCCGGTAATTCCTGTTGGCCGGCAACGCCGCTTCCCGCGTAACCTGATAGGCGCCCTTGACGTCGCCGGCATCGAGCAGCTTGCGCGCCAGGATCCGCCGCGCCCGCCACCATTCGTCCGTATCCTGCAGTGCCATCGTATCGCGCGGGGCGCCGAGCATCAGCTCCTTCGCGTCCGCGATCTGATCCTTGCGCAGCATCTGCTGAACGCGGCAGAGCGTGAAACCGAGATCGCGCCGTGCGTCGCCCGAAACATCGCTGAGCTTGTCGGCCGCCTTGTCGTCGTTGCCCGAGACCGCGGCGCACGCCTTCACGATCGCGACGTCGTCATCGCCGAGCCGCCGCGCCGCGCGCATCGCGCCGGAAAAATCCTTGGCGCCGATGCGGCGGTCCATGCGGGCGCGATGGTCCTCGCGCGTGAACAGGTCGTGGAACGCGTCGAACGCGTCCGCCTCGCTGCGCTCCGTCAATTCGTCCGAGCGCCAGGCCTCGCTCGCCAGGCGCGTGGCGCCGTCGCGGTCGCCTTCGCCGAGCAGCACGCGCGCCAGCGCGAAGCGGCCCTTCGCGGTCAGCGGCTGGTCGCCGATGAATTTGCGCACGGTCGCCGCATCGCTCTTCTCCTGCCACAGCCGCGCCTCGGCGCGGCGGCGCATCAGCCCTGTGCCCGGCCAGCTCGGATTGTCGGTGACGAACGCAGCATAGCGGCTGAAGGTCGCCTCGGACTCGGAGTGTCTCAGAATGAACCACTCGGCCAGCCTTTTCGCGACGGGATCGCCGATGGTCTGGGCGGTTGTGGTCGCATCGCTCGTCTTGCCCTGGCGAATCAGGTCGAACGCGGTCTTGACCAGCGCAGGATCACCCGTGAGCTCCGGAGCCTTCGCGCCGTCAGGTGCCGCCTCGGCGGCGGGCTTGGCGCGCGCGGCAACACGATCCGCATGTTTGCCCTGCTTCGCCGCGGTCTTGCCATGCCGTGTCTCGTGCGCGGAAGCGGCCTTTTTGCCGTGGGAACCGGGCTTTTGGGGCGTGCGGGCGAGCCCCTCGCTGGACAAGCCGGCGAACAGGATCAGTGTCAGCGCACACGTCAGCGGCCGGAAGGTCTGGGTCATTCCGTGGCTCCCCTGCGAACCACCGCCACGAACCATGAGATCGCATGATCCGTCCGGTCAAACCGAAATGAAGCTAACACAGCACGCACGCGCAACTGTCGCGTGTATGCAACACCAAGGGGGAAAAAATGCGGCACCGCGGCGCGTATCCCGGGGTACCGACGCGGTATTTCCGGCGCTGGCGCGTTCCGCCCTGATCTTACGCCTTGTCGTAGGTCATGCCGCGCTCGAGCGTGCGCCCGGCCAGGGTCGCCGGAAACAGGATCGCGAAATAGATCAGCGCCACGATCGTGTAGACTTCCAGCGGCCGGTAGGTCTCGGCATTGATCAGCGTGGCGTTGTACACGAGGTCCGGAACCGCGATCACCGACACCAGCGAGGTATTCTTGAGCTGCGTCACGGACTGATTGACATAGGGCGCCATCATCGGCTTCAGCGCCTGCGGCAGGATGACGAGCCGCAGCAAGTGCCAGCCGCGAAATCCGAGCGCCCGCGCCGCATCCCATTGCCCGCGCGGCACGCTCTCGATGCTGCCGCGGACGATCTCGGCATAGAACGCGCCGCCATAGAGCGTGAGCACGCTCACCGCCGCGACGTGAGCCGGGATGTTGAGGCCGATCACGACCGGGAAGGCGTAATAGAACCAGATGATCTGGACCAGCAGCGGCGTGCAGCGGAACAGTTCGATATAGGCGATCAGCAGCCAGTCGATGACCGGCCAGCGTTTTATGCGCAGCATGCCGACGATCAGGCCGAGCAGCGTGCCGAGCAAAATGGTGCCGATCGTATAGGCCATGGTCCAGCCGAGCCCGAGCCAGAACAGATGGCTGTATTTGCCGAGGATGGAGAAATCCCAGACGTAGTGCATGTCAGAGATACCTGCTCGGCGAGAAAGCTGCGACGTCGAACGGCGGCGCTGCGCCGCTGATCATGGCCGCGATGGCAAGGCCCGTGCCGGCGCCGGTGGTGAAACCGATGTGCTGGTGACCGAAGGCGAGCCACAGGCCGGCATGCCGCGGCGCCGGCCCGATCATCGGCAGGCTGTCCGGCAATGTCGGCCGCGATCCGCGCCATGGCTCGCCGACCGCCTCGCCGAATTCGGCGACGCCGCGCGCCAGCGGCACCACGGCATCGAGTTGCGCGAACGACGACGGCGCGTCGCGATCGGTCAGCTCGACGCCCGTGGTGATGCGCAGGCCCTGCTCCATCGGCGTGATCAGAAAACCGGCATCGCTGTCATGGATCGGGCGTGCGAGCGGGCGCGAAGGATTGGGCGAAAAATGCTGGTGATAGCCGCGCTCGAAGCCAAGGGGCACCCGATAGCCGAGCGGCTGCAACAGCTCCTTCGACCAGGGCCCGAGCGCGACCACGACATGGCGCGCGCGCACCTCTCCCTCGGACAGCACGACGCGCCAGCCTTCGCCATCGACTTGAATCGCCTTGATGTCGGCGCGGCGGATTTCACCGCCGCTTCCTGCAAACATCTGGGCATAGGCTTTCGTCACCGCGCCCGGCGAGTCGACTGATGCGGTCTCGGTGTGCAGCAGTCCGACGCTGTAGACCGGCAAAATGCCGGGTTCGAGCGCGGAGATGGCCTGACGGTCCAACATCTCGCTCTTGATGCCGTAATCGGCGAGCGCGGCCTGCTCCGCCTTGGCAGTTGCTGTCGCATCGCTGCGCCAGGCCTTCAGCCATCCGGTCTCGCGGATGCGCTGCGGCGCGCCGGCTTGGACGATCCACTCGCGATGCACGGCGAGCGAGGCGGCGATCAGGCCGCGCAGCGCGGTCGCGCGCGGCTTGGTCCGCGCCGCCGATGCGTTGGCGAGAAACCCCGCGACCCATCGCGCATTGCGGAGGGCCCAGGCCGGATTCCAGCGCAGCGCGGCATTCCGGTTGGTCAGGTAGGTCGGAAGGTTGCGCCACAACGAAGGCATGTTGAGCGGAAAGATCGAGCCGCTCGAGAGAATGCCGGCATTTCCGTAGGAGGTTTCGCTGCCCGGCTCGCGGCGATCGACGAGAACGACTGAAAGGCCGTGCCGCCGCGCCGCATTGGCCGTGGCCACGCCGACCATGCCCGCTCCGAGCACGACGACATCCGCTCGCTCACCTGCTGCACTCACGGACATGTCCTGCGCCTTTCCATCGGCTCACATCAAGGTCAGACCGCCATCAACCGGCAACATCGCGCCGGTGACGTGCCCCGCCTCGGGCGAAACCAGAAACGCCACCACGGCCGCGACCTCGTCGGGCTCGGCCAGGCGTTTGAGCGGATTGGCCGTGGCGACGCGCGCCCAGGCCTGTGCGTTCAGCGCGCCGAACAATCCTGGATCCTTGCGGGTGTAGCCGGGGATGACGGCGTTGGCGGTCGCACCCGAGGCTGCGAGCTCGATCGCAAGACACTTCACCAGCGCCTCCAGCGCCGCTTTCGCCGCGCTCGAAGCGGGAAAAATTCCATCAAGCACGAAGCGATGTGCACCAAAGCTCGAGATCGCGACCACACGCCCCTGCGGGCTGCGTGACAGATCCGGCAGCGCCGCAGCGACCAGTTCGTGAAAGGCTGCGGCGATCACCGCAAAGGCGCGCTCCAGGCCCGCGCGCGGGAGTTTTGCGAATTCGCGCCGATCGGCAAAACCGGCGGCATGGACGATGGTATCCACGGCACCAAAGGCCGCGCGCGTGGCGCCCACGAGCTCGGCGGCCGTTCCGGCGGCGGCGAGGTCACCGGTCGACCACTTGACCTCGGCGCCGGCGCGCCGGCAGTCCTCGGCGACCGACTTCAGCCGCTCCTCGCCTGCGGCGTCAGCGCCCTGCCCATGCAGCATCAGCCTTTGACCTTGGCCGGCAAGGCGCCGCGCCACCGCAGCGCCGATGCCGGAGC
>Ga0070709_10000735_pt1 | contig 18518 bp, 29 predicted proteins | sample LARL51metaG_FD_65449 | JGI IMG/M metagenome (GOLD analysis project Ga0070709, IMG submission 65449) | Corn, switchgrass and miscanthus rhizosphere microbial communities from Kellogg Biological Station, Michigan, USA - LAR L5-1 metaG | ecosystem: Host-associated > Plants > Roots > Rhizosphere ... | reverse complement strand
TCTCGGCCGCCTATAGTCGCCTAGAAAACAACGCGGCCATCGTGCTCATCAACCACCGCATGCACGAGCAGGACCTCACGGGCGAATTGCTTGCCCAGCAGGCCGCGGGCGGCGACACCTGGGACGTTATCGAGCTCAAGGCCATCCAGGACGATGGTACCGCGCTCTGGCCCGAGAAGTATGACCTGCGCGCGCTGGAGCGCTTGCGCGCCAACATGCAGCCGGCCGATTGGTCCGCGCTCTACCAGCAGAACCCCACGCCCGACAGCGGCATCTACTTCAACGCGGATTGGCTGCGCCCCTACCACGAGGCGCCCCCGCGCGAGCAGCTCACGGTCTATGGCGCCAGCGACTACGCGGTGACCAGCGACGGTGGCGACTACACCTGCCATGGCGTGGTGGGGCTGGACCCCGAGGAGCGCCCCTACCTGCTCGACCTCTGGCGCGCGCGCACCAGCTCGGACGTGTGGGTGGAAACGCTCTGCGATATGATGGAGCGCTGGCGCCCGGTGGGCTGGGCGGAGGAAAGCGGCCAGATCAAATCGGGCGTAGGTCCCTTCCTCCACAAGCGCCTGCTGGAGCGCCGCATCAATATCGTGCGTGCTCAGTTCCCCACGCGCAACGACAAGGCCATCCGCGCCCAGTCCATCCGCGGGCGCATGGCCATGCGCGGCCTCTACGTGCCGGTCAACGCGCCCTGGTACCCCGACTTCCGCCAGGAGCTGCTGGCTTTTCCGGTGGGCAAAAACGATGATCAGGTAGACATGATTGGATTAATCGGACAGGTCATTGACCGGATGTTACCGGGCAAAAAGCCCCAACCCAATGAGCCAGATAAGATTTTATCAACCAACCCGGACGCTTGCACCGTGACCCTTTCGGACATGTGGAATGCCCACGAGCGCAGGGGCAAGCGCGCCGGAGGAAGCAGAATAAGATGACCGACGATTTGATGAAAGACCTGATCGAAACGACGGTGCGCAATCGCGCCGGTCTAGTGGCCGATTATGTGACGACCAAAAATCGGCTGAATGATCTCTTATACAGCGACCGCAAGCCGCTCACCCGATGGGAGCGCTGGTATTGGCGCTTGTACGAATACCGCGCCCGCATCAGCGGGGCATGGGCGGTGCTTATGGGACGCGCTTCAGCACGGGACGATTAAATGGTAAAATCAACGTTGGTGCTGTTTTGTCTGCTCTCCCCAGCCCTGGCCGCCACCGCCGCCGAGGTCACCCCCGCCTTGGTGCACGCTTGCCAGGGCGACGCGCGCCGGCTTTGCGGCCAGTACATCCGTGCGCGCGACATCCCGGCCATCCGCTATTGCATGACGGCCGCGGGCGCGCGCGTCTCGCTCCGATGCCGCATCGCCTGGCGCACTTCGGGCAATTAGATGACCGCGCGCCGTCGCTTAGCCATGTGTATTGTGGGTTGTTACCCAGATTATTATCATACCCGACGTGATGGATGGAGGCCGCTGTATTTTTATCATTGCTTTGGATGGCAAGTGTCCAAAATGTCTGAAGAATTCGCTTCAAATTTGGTGCAAACACGGTTTAGCGGTTATTGAATGCTCAGCACCGCCCCCAACGCCCTGGCCGCCACCGCCGCGCGCCTGCGCTCGGGCGTTATCACGGCCGACTACGCCCCGGCGGCCATAGCCGAGCTGATCGAAGCCCTGGCCCGCGAGAAGCGCGAGGCCGCCGCCTACATCGCCCAACTGGAACAAGCCAGCACCCCGGCTGCCGCGCGCAACGCCTATGCCGCTGGCTGGAATGACGCCAAAGTAACGGCACGCCATTTTTTAGCTAGCCATGGTCGCACCGATTTAGAGGACGAGTTGTCCACCCATATGCAACCCGACTTCGCCCGCGCCGGCCAGGTAGCCCATGAGGACGCAGTGTGATTGACGCCTTCTGCGCATACTTCGGCCGCGTGCTGGCCGGGGTGCAGCCCAAGATGCCCGACGATTTCATGCCGATTACCGAGACCGTGGTGCGCAACCGCATCACTGCTACCCCCAACATCGCGCCGCTCTACGCGGCGCGCGCGCCGGAAATTTGCGAGCGCATTCGCATCAACTGCTCGCCCCCGCCGCTTAGCCGCGCGGCCTTGATCGATGTGCTGGAGCGCGAGCTGGAGCGCGAGGAATTTTCCATGATGGAAGAAGTACTGGATGGCTCGCAATGATGGCCTGCCGCGCCTGCGCCTCCGCCGACCTAACCACCCTATTCAACTTGGGCATCCAGCCGCCCGCCAACGCCTACCTCGCCTCCCTGGACGAGCCCGAGGTCCGCTACCCGCTCGCGCTGGCCTTCTGCCGCGCCTGCGGCCTCGCCCAGCTGCGCGACCCCCAGCCGCCCGCCCTCTACCGCAACTACCGCTACCTGACCGGCGCCAGTGCCGCCGCGCGCCAATACTGGGCTGACTATGCCGAGCAGGCCATCGCGCCACGCGTTGCCGGGGGAGATCTTGTTATTGACATTGGTGGCAACGACGGTACCTTGTTAGCCCAGATCAATCCCGGTATCCGCCGCATCAATGTGGACCCCGCCGCCAATCTGGCCGAGATGAACGAGACCAAGGGCATCGAATTCGTGCCCCAGGCACTCGACCAGGACCTGGCCGAGGATATCGTAGAGAACTACGGCCCCGCGCGCGTGGTCTGCGCCAATAACGTGCTGGCCCACACCGACGCGCCCGCCGCCCTGCTCCGCGCCATCGCCACGCTCCTCGGCGAGGAGGGCACGCTGATCGCCGAGGTGCACTGGGCGCATCACCTTATCACCGCGGGCTGCTGGGACCAGATCTACCACGAGCACGCCTGTTATTATTCGCTAGGATCCTTTATCCCCATGTTGCTGGCCTGTGGCTTGCAGCTTGACCATGCTCAGGTAGTACCCAGCCAGGGTCAATCGCTAAGGTTATTTTGTACTGTGCTTAAATCCATCCAGGATTTCTATTGCGATATGCCCACTGCCGTGGCGCGCTTGCTAGAGCAAGAGCGCGCCGCTGATCTGGACCGGGAGGATATTTGGCAGGAACTAGCCACCCAGGCTTATGCTACCCAGATTGAGCTGGTTAACTTGCTTACCAAGTTGAAACACCAAGGCAAGCGCATTGTTGGTTATGGCGCGCCGGCCAAGGGAAACACTTTACTAAACTTTTGTCACATAGGGACCAGCATTTTGGACTATCTGACCGACACCACGCACATGAAGCAGGGCCTCTACGCGCCGGGCACGCGCATACCAATCGTGCACCCTGCGCGCCTAAAGCAAGAGTCCCCCGACTACGCCCTGCTCCTGGCCTGGAACCACCGCGAGGCCATATTGGCCCAGGAGCGCGCCCTAATCGCCCGGGGCACGCGCTTCATCACCGCGATGCCCAAGGTCGAGGTATTGGAACCAGCGCATGTTGAAGCAGCCTAAGGCAATACACCCGATAATGACGGGACTGATACAACAGAAAATGGACGAAAGTCTGCAAGTTCTTCAACAACGCGCCGATAGTGCGGTCGCCGCGCCCGCCGGTCCGGCTCCGCTCTTCGAGACCAACCTCCAGGAAACCCTGGGCATCCGCAAGTTCCTGGTGATGTCGCTGGAGGACGTGCGCGCCCAGCTCGCCGCCGCCGCTAAGGACCCTAAGGTGCCGCGCGCGCACTTCAACCGCATGAAGGTCAATGCCATGGTCATAACCGCCTGGCTCACCTCCGCGCTGGCGATGGTGGACCAGATGCTGGGTGCCGCCGCCCCAACCACACAGGAGACCGAGCAGTGACGAGTATTTATGGGCGCCGCGCTGGCGTGCTTATAGCGGGCGCCGCCGCGCTGGCGCTGGCGCCGGGCACCGCGCGCGCGCAGACCCAGACCTCGGGCGCGCTCGAAGGCCAGCACGTCTTCTGCACCAGCGGCTGCAACATCTACGGGGGCCAGATCAATACCGACGCCACCGGCGCGGCCTGGGTGGTGCTCATGGACTCGCCCGCCACGGTCTCGGCCGGCTCGCTGCTGACGGGGTGCACCTCGGCCGTTGCGGCGCGGCCCTGCATCATCAAGTGGTACCAGATGGGCACCAACGCCACGCGCGACGTGGTCAATTTCTTCCCCTTCAACGGGGCGAGCCGGCTGCCCACCAAGCAGGGCTTTGTGGCGGCGTGCAGCTCCACCGGGCCGTTTACCATTACCTCCACGGCGCACTGCCTCTTCTCCTTCGAGACGCTGCCCGACTAGCGCATGGTCAACAACACGGAAGAGATCGACACGGAAGCCGGCGACGGGCAGCAGCCCGCGACCGGCGCGCGCGGCCCGCAGCCCCAGCTCGACCCGCTCGCGGGGCCAGGGGGCGGTGAGGAGGGCCGCCGCTTGGCCAGCTATTGGAAGCAGCAGTTGGACGACGTGCACGACGAGATGCGCCGCTGGGTCAAGCGCGGCCACACCATCGAGAAGCGCTATCGCGACGAGCGCTCCCGCGTGGACGAGGAAGGCCAGCGCCGCTACAATGCGCTGTGGTCCAATGTTCAAATCCTCCATCCCGCGCTCTATGGGCGGTTGCCCACCCCGATCGTCGAGCGCCGCTTTAAGGACAAGGACCCCGCCGGGCGCGGCGCGGCCCAGATGCTAGAGCGCGCCCTGCGCAACGAGATCGAGATCTGCGGCATCGACGAGGCCATCAATCAGTGCGTTATGGACTACCTGCTGCCCGGGCGGGGCGTGCCCTGGGTGCGCTACGAGCCCGAAGTCGAGCCCGGCGTCAGCCTCCCGGTGGAGACCGGGTTGGACTTGCGCGACAGCCAGGGCCGCATCGAACCCGAGGACGAGAGCGCGGCGGAGGAGAAGCTGGAGGAGACCGGCGATCGCATCGCGCGCGAAAGCACCCCGGTTGACTACATCCCCTGGACCGATTTCTTTACCTTCCCGGCGCGGGCGCGCACCTGGGCCGAGGTGGTGGCGGTGGGCAAGCGCGTCTACCTGACGCGCGACGAGCTGACCGGGCGCTTTGGCAAGCAGATCGGCAAGGCCGTGCCGCTGGAGAAGGACGACCGCGAGCGGCGCCGCCAGAACGAGACCGTGGTGCCCGAGATGGAAGCCTCCAAGAAGGGCGAGGTGGTCGAGATCTGGAATAGGGCGGACGAGCGCGTCTATTGGATCGCCGAGGGCTACGAGTATCTGTGCGACCGGCGCGACGACCCCTTGAAATTGGAGAATTTCTTCCCGGTGCCGCGCCCGCTCTACGCCAACGCCACCAACAATACCCTGACCCCGGTGCCCGACTACATCCAATACCAGGACCAGGCCATCCAGGTGGACGAGCTGACCCAGCGCATCCACATGCTCAGCAAGGCTTGCAAGGTGGCGGGCCTCTACGACGCCAGCCAGAAGGACATGCAGCGGCTGCTGGACGAGTCGGTTGAGAACGAGCTCATCCCGGTGGACCAGTGGGCTGCCTTTGCCGAGAAGGGCGGCGTGGCCGGGGTGATGTCGCTATTGCCGCTAAAGGAAATCATCGGCGTTCTCAACGAGCTCATGGCGCTCAAGGAGAAGATTATCGCCGAGATGGACCGCCTGACCGGCATAACCGACGTGCTGCGCGGCACCACCGACGCGCGCGAGACCATGGGCGGCCAGCGCCTAAAGCAGAACAACTCGGGCACGCGCTTACAGCGCCGCCAGGGTGAGGTCGCCCGCTTGGCGCGCGACACCTTGCGCATCATGGCCGAGATCATGGCCATGCACTTCTCTCCCAAATCACTCATCGAGGTTTCCGGCGCGCTGTATGAGGAAGGCTTAGGCGCGCCCGACATCGACCTGCTGGCCCCGGGCGCCGTACCCGGGCCAACCGGCAGCGCGCCGCCGCTACCCTTAAGCCCGGCAGCAGCGGCGCCGGGGCCGGCCCCGAACCTCCCCGGTCCAGCCGGCCCCCCACCTTCTCCCATGGCACCCCCGGGTGTGTTGCCCCCGGGCCAGAACGTGGTGCCCTTCCCTGGCGGCGCGCCGGGGGCCATGGCTCCGCCCCTGCTACCGCCCGAATTGCAGGCCAAGCTCGCGGGGTTGCAGCGCATCGCCGCGGCGCTCCAGCTGCTGCGCAACGAGAAGCTGCGCGGCTTTAGGGTGGACATCGAGGTCGATAGCACCATCTATGGCGACGCGGCGCAGGAGAAGGCCGACCGCACCGAGTTCATCGGCGCGGTGACCAAGTTCCTCCAGGCATCTATGCAGATGGGCGCGCAGATGCCCGAGTCGGTGCCGCTGCTGGCCAAGATGCTGCAATTCGGCGTGCGCGGCTTCCGCGTGGGGCGCGACCTGGAGATGGCCATCGAGGAGTTTGCCGATGAGGCCGTGGCCAAGGCCAAGAAGATGGCCGCGCAGGGCGGCCAGCAGCAGCCCAACCCGCTGCAAATAAAGGCCCAGGCCGACACCCTTAAGGCACAGTCCGCGGTGCAGGTGGCCCACATACGCGCCCAGGCCGACCAGCAGCAGGCGGCAACTGAGGCCCAGGCCGAGCAGATGAAGACCGCGCGCGAGCAGCAGCAAGCCGCGGCCGAGGCCCAGAGCGACCGGGCCGACCTAGCCATGCGCCGCATGGAGATACAGATAAAGATGCTGGAGCTCCAGAACCGCCAATTGGAGCTGCAAGAGCAGGCCGCCCAGCGCCAGCACGAGGCGCGCCAGGGCGCGGCCGAGCGCGCCCACGACATCACTCAGGCCATATTGGCGCCGCCCAGGCCCCCGCAGGCCGCGGCCGGGGGGCTGTGATGCGTTACCCGGTTTTCCTGTGTGGTGAACAAATCGAGTTTGAGCGTCAGCATGCTAATACCCCACCTGAAGAACGCCCTGATTGGCCTTTGCCATCATTTGATGCTTGTGATTGGGCGGTAGCCTTTCGCAAGACTGCGATAAAACTTGGCTATTCGGATATGGACCAAGAATGGTTGCAAACGTGGTTCGCAAATGCACTCATGCGTGGATATGATGAGCGGAGCGGGGAATGACAGTTTTTGTAATGCGTAATGGCCGGTTGGTGGACCGCGCGCGCGCCGCGCCGTTATATACTGCTAATGATGCACCCCAGATTATTAGCGATGAGATGCCCCCGACCCGCCATATGGCAACGAATGAATATTTCACCAGCAAGGCGAAGTTTCGCCAGCGCACGCGCGAGACCGGACACATCGAGGTCGGCAACGAGACCGCGACGCTGCTGCGCCCGCGCGTTCCGGTGCGGCTGAGCCGTGCCGCGCGGCGCGAGGCCATAAGGCGCGCGATCCATGAGTTGAGGGAGCGTGCATGAGCTTTTGCCCGCTCCCGCCGCCAGATCTGTTAGGGCTGGACTTTAAGAAAAAGAAGTGCGAATGCTCTACTTCCCTCACGGGCCACTGCTCCGTGCACGGCCCAATAGACTTCTCGGAGACGACCTATCACTCCGGCTATGGCTGGCGCGACGAGCACGGCGCTAAGGTTAGCCCGCCGCCCCCGGCGCGCTGCCGCTACTGCCTGGCGGGGGCTTGCGCATACCATGGCTAAGGTACCCAACCCCAACCGCTGTTATCTTGGCCCCAGCGAGGTCAAGTTGCTGGGATTGGACGAGGAATATGCGGTGCATTTGCGCCGCGTGGCGCGCGCCCGCGAGGTGGAAGCCGAGCGCGAGCGCAGCGAGAAGGTCACGGTGGACCGCAAGAGAATCGCTTAACGGGCCGCACCCGCCGCCCAGAAGGAGAATGAGTGATGGATTGGTTAGTCCGCTACCTGCCCTATTGCGCGCCCGAGGCCGAAGTTGGTGCGGGGGAGACCCCCGAAGCCGGCGGCGGCGCGCCGCCCCCGGCCGCCCCGCGCGAGCCCGGCGGCGAGGGCCGCCAGCCGGCGGCCGAGCGCCGTAGCATCCGCGAGGAGCTCCAGGCCAACTTTGACGCCGCGCGCGAGCCGGAAAAGCCCGCTGTGGAGCGCGGCGAGCGCGGGCGCTTTAAGGCCAAGCCCAAGGAGGGCGAGGAGGCCGCAGGCGCCGTGGCGGCAGCCGGGGAGCCCGGCGCCGAGCCGGCCCAGGCCGAGCCCCAGGCGGGCGCGGCGGAGGCGCCGGAGAGCCCCCCGGCCGCGGCCGCGGCTGCGGCAGCAGCGCCCGCGGGCTGGTCCAAGGAGGCCAAGGCGGCTTGGGAGGGCCTGCCCGAGCCGGTGCGCGCCGCGGTGGCCAAGCGCGAGGCCGACGTGCAGCGCGGCGTGGACCAGCTCAAGGCGGGCTACGCCGAGATTGACCGGGCCATCGCCCCGCACGACGCCGCCATAAGGCAGCACGGCCACACCCGCGCGCAGGCCATAGACCAGTTGTTCGGCTGGTTCCGCGCGCTGGCCAGCAATCCGGACGCCGCCTTTCCCGCGCTGGCCAAGAGCTTCGGCGTGGACCTGGCCAAGTACGTGCCGGCGGGCGTCGCGGCGCCGGGCGCGGGCGCGGCGCCGGCAGCGGGGGCCAATGGCGCGGCGGCGGGCGCGGGCGCGCAGCCCGAGGCTGCCTCGCCTGCGATGCAGCAGTATATCGACGGGCTCCAGGCCCAAATGCGCGCGATGCAGCAGCAGGTGGAGCAGCGCTTCGGCTCGCTGGAGCAGACCTTTGCCCAGCAGAATGAGGCCAAGACGCACGAGGTGCTGGCCGCCTGGGCCAAGGACAAGCCCCACTTTGAGGAGGTGCGCCAGACCATGTCGCGCCTCATCGCCTCGGGCGAGGTGCCGCTTAAGGACGGGCGCGTGGACCTGGACGGCGCCTATAACAAGGCAGTTCGGTTAGTAGACCCCGTGTGGGAGAAGATTCAAGCCGACCAGGAGGCCGCGCGTCTGGCTGAGCAGAAAAAACAGGCCGATCGCCTCAAGGCCGCCCAGCAAGCGGAGGTGGAAAAGGCCCGCAAGGCGGGCGTCAGCGTTACCGGCGGCGCGCCCGGGGCCGCTGGGCCGGCCGCCGCGGCGCCCAAGGGCAAGGGCAAAAGCGTGCGCGAGAGCTTGATGGAAGCGCGCGCGGAGGTGGAGGGCCGGTGAAGCTCTTCGTCGTTTGGTACATCGTGGGCGCGCTGGGCGGCGCGGTCGGCCCGATGAAGATGACGTTTGCCGAGTGCGAAAAGTCGCTGCCGGGCCTGCGCGCTTATTTGGTGGAGCAAGGCGCGGCGCCGCGCGCCTTGGCGCTGGACATGCGCTGCGAGTGGCACCGGCGCTGGCCCGCAGGTTTAAGCTAGCGCGCGCCCGCGCGCGGGGTTAGCCTTTGGCTTGCGCAGAGGGCGCTCCAGCCCGGGGAGTGCGGGCTTCGGGTTAAAGAAAGATCGGATCGGTTTCCCTCTGTTGTGATCGCATGAGAGCCGTCAATTCGATCGACCCGCACGCTATTAGGGAGTTGGCGATGGCCGAGGATCTGGTGGGTATGAGCTTTTTGCATATGGACGATGAGGGCGCGTATAAGGGCGCGGTGCTGGCGCGCGTGGGCGCGGAGCATTACCTGATTGAGGTGATGCCCTGGTCGGGCGAGGGCATTAGCGAGATAACGGTGGTGCCCATAAAAACCCTGGCCGCGCGCGGGTGCATGGATGGCTACATGTTCTTCCGCACGGCCGAGCAGCGCGACGCCTGGTACAAGGAGCTCTGCTCCTGCGATTGCGAGGACGAGCAGGAAGAGCGCGCGCCGGGGAGCCAATTGCAATGAGCGGGGAGCCTAAGACGGTGGCGCGGCCCAAGGCCAAGCGTAACGACGCGCGGGACATTATCCGCGCGGCCAAGAGCTGGACGATAAAGCGGCGCAAGCCGGTGAGCCTGGCACCGGTGGACCTGCGCTATTACGCGCCGGGGCTGGACCCCGACGATGTAACTGGCGGCAACGGAGACGGCTGATGAGCAATTGGATGTTGTTTTGGTTGCTTGGCCCCCCGTTCTGGCTGCTCTGCGGTTGGCTCGGCTACATGTTCATGGGCTACCAGTGGGAGCGCGATGTACCCTATGCGCAGCGCGAAGCGCACCGCAGGCGATAATGGCTAGGTCCGCGGGAAGGATGATGAAGGTTTATTGCCGCGAGCGCGACGCGGTGCTGCGCGCGCTGGACGAGGAGAAGTTTGACGCCCACTACCGCAAATGGGCGCTGGAGCGCCCGCGCGAGTGGCTCCCCGGCGCGCGCATGATATTGATGCACAAGGCGCGGCTCCAGCTGCGGGGGTTTAATGAGGAGGAGCGCGCGGCCTCGCGCCAGTGGCTGCTGGAGCATGGCTGCTCGTTGCCGGGGTCCGATGGCTAGGTCCGCGCGCGAGGTGATTGACGATCACGTCTGGGGCGGCCAGGCCAGGTTGGCGCGCTACCGCAAGCAGACGGAGGGCTCGGGCGTCTATATCGCGCCGGAAAAGTACGCAGAGCGCGACGCCGCGCTGTTGAAGTCGCTGCTGGCGGCCCAGGCGCTGCTGGAGAATGCCTGCTACGGCACCAACGACCCGCGCTTTAGCGATGCCCTGGCGGACTGGGTCCGCTTGGAATGGGGCGGGTTCCTCGACCCCGCGACCTATACCGTTAAGCAGAGGATACTGGGGTGAGCGCGCGCTTGATATGGCACAGACCCGGCGAGGTGAGGTTTCGTTGGCTAAGGTTGCGGTGGCAGCGGTGCTGCTATATCAGGGATTGGGATATTATTAGATGGCGTCGGTGTTGGTGTTGATTCGTTAGTCCCTTTAACAAGAAGAGACATGCGCCCGCGGCGGGCGGCCCCACAAGGGCAAAGCCGCAAAGCCCAGCTGGCATTGACTCCAGGTAAGTGTCCGACGAAGGTCTCCTTTGACAAAGGGGGATGGGCGGGCATTGGCCGGGGTGGGGCTGGGTTAAATGGACTGAGCAAAAAGGAGGAAGCCGGATGGCTTTCCCGAACCTTCTTGCGGAGAGGGCCGGCGCGCAGTTAAAAGGGCGCGCCGGGATGACGGCGAAGTCGGGGGAAGTCCAGAACGGGCAATCCCGAGCCAAGCTGGGCCACAAAGCCCTGGCGCGTGTAGAGAGCATGGGCCGTCGCCGGAAGGCGTGAGGTGCTCCGAGCTGCATGGGGACATGCAGAACCAACAAATAGTTGGTCGCCCTTGACCGGGGGTGTAACAAAGCTGCTCCGAAATTGTCACCACCACGCTCAGGAATCGCACGGGCGAGCTGGCTGACAACATGAGTTGAATGCGGCTCATGTAAAACTGGGTGAATTCGGTGAACGCTGAGATGCCAACACCGAGCCAAGCCATAGACGTAAAGCCTTTATTTCGCCTGCAAAGCGATGTAAGCTCCAGGGCTATGGTGGGTGTAACGACTAGCGGGTGACGCAAGAATAACCCCGCCACGAGCGCCCAGTAAGTTGTTTGGCCAGAGAGGGGGATCCCGAATGGCAGTAGTTTACGGACTTTTGAATACGGTTACGAATAAAGTCTATGTCGGCTGCACTGGTGGCAGAAAAACCGCTCAGCGGAAATATAATAAGACAATAGCAAGCTTGATCGCAAAGAGGTTTCGTGAACACAGGTGCGCGCTAAGAGCTGGCGGGCACGCTGAGCCGGAACTTCAGCAAGATTGGGTTCGCTATGGTGAACAGGCGTTCAAGATGGTTCTCTTGGAGGATTTAGGAGAACTATACCCGACGGCGCCTGAAAAACGTGCGGCTGAGCTAAGGTGGATGAAGGTGTACGAGGAAAAAGGCTTGCTCTATAACACGTACAAGATATCCTTTGATTTCACCAAAGAAGCCACCCGAGCCGGTATAGAAGCTTCGCGCACCGCAGGTCGCTGGCGTAATGGCGTGCCCGCAGACCACGGTAGAAAAATAAGTGAAGGTAAGCGCAGAGCCCGTGAACTACGTCAATTTAATAAGATAGTCTGATCAATGGCGAAGTGAAGCTATTGATGCGCGGGATAAAAAGCCCGCGCGGTAACAAAAGCGCAACAACGCTGCACTACTCCGATTGACCCGCAAGGGCAACTTGAAAACATTCGGAGGCGGAAGGACGATCGTCCAGGAACTCAATTATGCGGACAATCAAACCTTCCAGTGGTCAGCAAATACAACCGCTAGCCACTTAACCGGGAGAATTCGGTGAATATCTCTAACTCGACTACTAACTGGCGGGACTTAGCGTTGCAGTGGATGAGGCGCGAATGGCCCCCGAACAGTTTCTTCGGCCAGTTAATAGCCAGGGCAGAGACAACACCGAGCCGAGCCGCAGAGGGCCAAGGTCCTGCGGAAGGTGTAGAGACTAGACGGGTGAGCCCCAACGATAACCCCGCCCACGAGCCCCCGGCACCTGACAAGGTGAAGAGATAGTCCGGACTGTATGGCGACATGCAGAAGCGCGTTATAAACAAACGTGCAACTAACAAATCGACAGCGGCTACCAGACGTTGAACATCGCTCCGTCGCAGGTACGTTTTTGTGCCCCACGCATAAGAAATTGTGCGCTGGTATTTGGGTGAATTCGGTGGAAGCCCCTCCGGGGTAATACCGAGCCGAGCCGCGTATGTAACCCTCGATTAGGGCCAGGGATGCGGAAGGTATAGAGACTAGGGCCTGACGAAAGAATAATGGCCCCACGAGCGCCCAACGCCCCACGCGGGCGAAGATATAGTCCGAGCTGCATGGCAACATGCAGAGGCTTGTTATAAACCAACAAGCAAATAAACAGAGCTGTTTCACTGCGGCAGAGTATCCAATCCGCCAGGCGGCAGTTGCCGTCAGCATCTCCGGTCTTGAGGAGTTGCAGAACAGCGGAGAGGAGGCGATAATCGACCTGCTTGAGAGCCGAATCATGAACGCAGAGGATTCTGTTTATTTGGAGTCCCACCAGCAATTATTTGTTACGACCTAACAAATAGTCGCAGGTTGCAAATCGGGTGAAGTCGGTGGACACCCCCAGCGGGGGCAATACCGAGCCGAGTCGCTGACGTAACCCCCGGTTTAGGGGGCCAGGGCAGCGGAAGGTGTAACGACTAGCGGGTGACGCAAGAATAACCCCGCCACGAGCGCCCGACCCGAAAGGGATGAGATAGTCTGGACTGCATGGCAACATGCAGAAGCGCGTTATAAACAAGCGCGCGCTAACAAATCGACCTTCATGAACGGCCTCTCCCAGGGAATTTACGGCGACGGCACCGTGACCAACTCCGTCGGCGGTTTGCAACTGCTCGTCGCCGCCACGCCGACTAGCGGCACCGTCGGCGGCATTGATCGGTCGCAGTGGTCTTTCTGGCAGAACCAATCGTGGTCGGCCGCTACCAACGGCTCCGCGGTGCTCTCCAGCTCGACCATCCTGCAACAGATGGACTCGCTTTGGGTCCAGCTGATCCGCGGGCGCGACTATCCGGACCTGATCATCGCGGACAACGTGATGTACAAGTACTACCTGAATGCGCTGCAAGCGATCCAGCGCATCCAGACCGAGAACGCGGCCCCGGACATGGCCGAGGCCGGCTTCCAAAGCCTCAAGTACCTCAACGCGGACGTGGTGCTCGACGGCGGCTTCCAGGGCTTCAGCGGCGACCCGCTGCCGCCCCAGCTGTCTTCAAGCACGAGCGCCGTGGGCGGTGCGCCGAGCACGACCATGTATATGCTCGTTGGGCCTGCTGCGCAGTAAGGCCCCGGCCCCAGGGCGCAGCAGAATGATGGCGAAGTCGGGGGAAGCCCCATCCCGCCGAGTGGAGGCGGAAGGGTAATCCCGAGCCAAGCAGCCGAACAACAAATTCGGCCGGCGCGTGTAGAGAGCATGGGCCATCCGCGGAAGCGAAGATGTGCTCCGACCACCATGGGAACATGGTGAGCTAGGCAGAAATGACCTAGCCGCGTTTAGCGCGTAACAAGTACCCTATACTACCTAGGGTAGTGCAATACAAAATACCTCCACTGGCGACCCCACAGTCGCCGGAACATGGTTCAAGCAGAGCCTCGTGCAGCGGCAACGCTGCATTAGACAATCGGGTGAATACGGTGAAACTCTGCGCGAGCAGACAATACCGTGCCAAGCCGCCGAGGACGACAACGGTTCGGCGGAAGGCGTAGAGACTAGGCCGTGAGTTCCAACGATAATCGGCCCACGAGCGCCCGACACCCCCTAGGGGTGATGATATAGTCCAATCTTGCCGGCGACGGTAAGCGATCTGTCCGCTTGACCCTGATAGATTTTCGGTCAATCAAGACGCCATGATCATTTAATTAGCTTGGTCATGGGTGTTTGGTAACAAACACATAGCTAAACCGGGTTAAACGGGGAACCTCTCGCAAGAGACAATCCCGTGCCAAGCCGCCGAGGGCCACAAGGTTCGGCGGAAGGCGTAGAGACTAGGTGCTGAGTCCCAACAATAATGCACCCACGAGCGCCCGGCCCCCGCAAGGGGTGAAGATATAGTCCGAACTCCCTGGTGACAGGGAGAAGCCAAGCTTAAAACCTTGGTAGTTAAACAAATCGCAGGCTTATTGGATGGGCAGGCAACATGACCCTTTCGAATGCGTTCAACTGGAGCGCCCTCCATTAGGAGGAAAATCGGGTGAAACGGTGAATACCTCCCCGAGGCAACACCGTGCCAAGCCGTAGCACCTAAGAGGGTTACGGAAGGTGTAGAGACTAGGCGCTGACGAAAGAATAACGCGCCCACGAGCGCCCGACACCCCAGCGGGGGTGATGAGATAGTCCGATCTGCGCGGCGACGCGCAGCCAGCCGGGGATAAAGAGCCCTGGCGCCGAACAAAATGTCTTGCAGGGCATCTTGACTGCCTGATCCAGACGACGCTTTACTACGCCCGAAGGCAGGCGCAAACTAGCCTCTGCCTTCGGGCGAAATAAAGGAATACGCCTATGACCAATCTCCCGCTTAAATCACCCCCCACTTTCCAGGGCAATGTCACGCCCCTGAGCGATGCCTTCATCATCGAAAAGCCCCTGGTGATAATGTTCGAGGACGAGAGCAACAAAGTAACGTGCCATATCCACCCGGCCGAGGGCATGGGGCACGAGGCTTACGGCCTTATCATTTGCGATCTGGTGCGCCACGTGGCGCGCGCCTTCAAGGTCGATGAGGATGATGTATGGGAGTGGGTCATGAAGGAACGCCACCACCCGACCACCAAGATCACCAACCCGTCATGAAACTCCGCCGCTACTGCGTCTCCATGAACTACCACCCTCTCCGCCGTTTCTGGCGGCGCCAAACCGCCATAGCCTACCGCGCCCAGCACCCCGGCCGCGCACACCTCTACGTCTGGTCCGCCGGCATGTGGCGCACCCCGGTATGACAGGCTGCACATTGAACCCAAGATGGATGCACTCACCCCGATAACGGCGGAAGCGTTACTGGAACACAGACCCCGGCTCTATTCTTTTGCGATAAGCCTTACCCACGACCAAACCCGGGCCGAGGATTTGGTGCAAGACACCTTGCTCAGGGCGATGACGCACCTATACCAGTTTGCCCCCGGCACCGAGATGGGCGCATGGCTATTTACCATCCTGCGCAACAGCCATTTTTCTTTCTACAGAAAGATGCGGCGCGAGCGGGATTGGCACCCCGGCCTGGAGAATTCCCTCCAGCACAGCACCGGGCTGGTGGCCGAAGGCGCCAGCACCGATTATCGCAAGATGCTGATTTTCCTGGCTTGCTTGCCGCCGGACCAGCGCGACGCATTGGTGGCCGTGGGTTACTTGGGGTTGGGCTATGACGAGGCTGCCGAGTGCCTCGGCGCCGCGCTGGGCACGGTTAAGAGCCGCGTCAACCGCGCACGCAATACGCTGCACGCCATGATGGCCGGGAGTGCTGAAGTGCTCTCTGCGCCGCTGGCCCAGCTGGCCGCAGCCCACAAGGCCGTGCCCGGCAGCCACAAATTTTACCCCATAGCCCGCGCCTACGCGGAGATGTATGCTGCGTTCGCGGAAAAGGAAGAAGCCACCCCAGACGAAGATAATTGGCAGGCATTGGTGGCGTCGGGCGCGCTGGATGGGGACGACTGGGAAGATGAATGAGGCCAGCCTTAGCGACTACCGCTACCTAGACCTCTTGGCACGGGTCAAGCGCGCCTTGGACAGTGCCCGTGAGGTATTGGTGCCGGCCGAGGAGATACGGCCCTTCTCCGACCAGCCGCGCAAGTATTTTAATGAAGAAAGTGTAAGGCGCCTTTCCGAGTCTATTGACTCCGGCGGCCAGACCACCTCGGGCATGATCCGCGAGCGCCCAGGCTTAACGCGCTATGAGCTGATCGACGGCGAGCGGCGCTGGCGCGCGGTGCTACTTATTCCCCCGGCCCGGCGCCCGGCCTATAAGGCCAAGCAGATCGACGCCGACGACGATGTGGTACAATACCTTATCTCGGGCATTGCCAACTTTAACCGCGAGGGCCATACCGCGCTGGAGGTGATGGAAACCATTAGCCGCCTTTCAGAATTCGGTTTGCCGACGGAGGAGATCGCCAGCCTTTTGGGCATTGGCACTAACTGGGCCTACGATATGTTGAGCTTGCGCAAATTGATACCCGCGGTGCGCGCGATGCTAGACCCTAACTTGCCCAAGGCCCAGCGCTTGCCGGTGGTGGCCGCCGTGCAGATTTCCAAAATTGATGGCCGCTACCAGATGAATTTGGCCCAGCGCGTATTGCGCAAGGACATAACGCTGAGCCGGCTGCGCGGCGAGGTCATCAAGACTGCCCAGGCCACCGGCGCCCATGTGCGCCAGCGCACATTGGACCCGTCCGATTTGTGGCGGACCTTTGATCGCAGGACGCTGGTGTTGGCGCGCAGCATAACGGATATTTTAGATGTCTTAAATAAAGCAGGTTTTGGCTCCGCCGTGCGCGCCCAGGGCCGCGCGCCCGATGTTGATAATTGCCTCAAGCGATTAGAGCAGATTGTCGTCCAGGTAAAATCGGCCGAGGCCAAGTTGAGAAAGTTGCGCAGCAAGTGACCGTCATCCATTCCGCTCCCCCTTCCATCCTCGTCCGGCGCACCGGCGCTTTGGGCGACGTGCTGGAGACCACCCCGATCATCCGCCGGCTGCGCGCCGAAAACCCCGGCCACGAAATCGTCATGCAGACCGACTACCCCCAGGTTTTCTGGGGAAACCCGGACATCTCGCTGGCCGCGCCTACCGTCATACAACACGCCCAAGAGGGGCGCGTTATCGACCTGAACATGGCCTTCGAGAACCGCCTGCGCCAGCTGCACCCAATCGACGCCTACTCGGAGGTCGCCTTTGGCGACCGCAACACGCCGCACCGCCTCTACTACGCCTACCCCGAGCCACTGGTGCAGCGCACCGATCTTATCGTCATCCACCCTTGCCGCAACTGGCCCATCCGCACGCTCCCGCTTAAATTCTGGCAGCAACTGGTGGACCTACTTATTGCGCGTGGCTGCCAAATCATGGTCACGGGCACGCTCCAGGACCACGAGGGCCTCCAGAACGTAACCGATACCCGCTCGCAGCTTTCGCTTGCGCAGCAAGCCCAGTTAATCGACCAGGCCGACTGCTTCATCTGCTCCGAGTCCGGCCCCATGATCCTGGCGCAAATAACGACCACCCCGGTTATCGCCATGACCACCATGGCCCACCCCGAGCACGTGGTTCACCAGCGCCCCAATAACGCGCCCACCCATATAATCCCCACGCCCCTGGACTGCGGCGGGTGCGAGTCTCGCTTCGACCACCCCACAACTTATTGGGACTGCCCCCTGGGCCACGGCGACTGCGTGCGCTCATTCAGCCCCCCGGCCATCGCCGACCTCGCCGCAACCTGCGCCCAGGCGCGCCGCACCACACCGATGGCCGCCGAATGAACCTGCTCGAACTCCTCGGCGCCCTTATCCCCGCGCGCTATGTGCGCCGCGCGCTGGCTTTTGTGCTCGGCTTCGCGCTCATGTGCATGTACCTGGCGGCCCAAGAAATCCTCGCGGGCCGTTCCTGGACCATATTACATTAGCGCTTTACCGCGCCCGCGCGCGGCCTTATGCTGAATTAGCTGGCGCCTCGCAGTCAACCAGGGGCGAAGGAGAAGGCATATGATTTAACCACCCCAATCGCAGCAATAAAAAAGAAGACATGCCTATCCGGTTGACACCCACACCCCCATGTGCTAGTGGTAAGGGGTAGGCCGACGAACGGCCTGGATGGAGACCAAAACATGACCGCTCCCCTTCGCAAGATCGTGCATTCGACGGCGCCGGAACGGCGTCCGGGTCGGCGTGGGTTGGTTGCCCTGTCCACGCTGGAATGTGGGCACCAGGATTGGACCAAGGCCAGCGAGCGCCGCCGTGGTCGTTGCTATTGCTTTGACTGCATGTACGGCAAACCGCCCCATGCGCAGGGCCTTATCACTCTCACAGAAATTCGGAGGGGGTGAACCATGGCCAAGGAAACCCGAAAATATTGGCAAATGCGCCGCGATCAGGGGCGTTTGCGGGGACGGCTGCGTAAATATTGGTTCGAAACCGAGGTTGTGCCGTTTGGGGGCGCTCCAACGCATAGGTTCCACGTCGTAATTGAGGTGGCTTCCGATGAATCGGCGGCGCT
>Ga0070709_10000728_pt1 | contig 18607 bp, 19 predicted proteins | sample LARL51metaG_FD_65449 | JGI IMG/M metagenome (GOLD analysis project Ga0070709, IMG submission 65449) | Corn, switchgrass and miscanthus rhizosphere microbial communities from Kellogg Biological Station, Michigan, USA - LAR L5-1 metaG | ecosystem: Host-associated > Plants > Roots > Rhizosphere ... | reverse complement strand
CCATAACTGACACCTCTCGCCAAGACATGGACGGCCTCCAAATCTGCCAATTCCCATGCCTTTTAGATGTGTCAGCACTCTCCCCGAACAGCTGTCAGCACTCTCCCCGAACTAAACAACGAGCCCGGCCATGACGACGTATGCGGCGCCACTCTCGTCACGTCTCCAGTTGCTTGCCGATCGGCAGGTTGCGGATGCGTTTGCCCGTCGCCGCAAAGATCGCGTTGACGAGCGCCGGTGCAAACGGCGGCAGGCCGGGTTCGCCGGCGCCGCTTGGCGGCGTGTCGGGACCGGGCGGCACGATATGCACGTTGGTCACGAGCGGCGCCTCGTCGATCCGCACCAGCGGGAAGTCGTCAAAATTGCCCTGCTGCACCTTGCCGTCCTTGAAGGTGATCTGGCCATATTTGGCGAGGCTCAGGCCCATGATCGCACACCCTTCGAGCTGCGACTGGATGCGCTCGGGATTGACATAGGTCCCGCAGTCGATCGCGCTATCGACGCGCGGCACCGTGAGCTTGCCCTTGTCGTCCACCGCCACCTCGACGATGGTTGCGATGTAGCTGACAAAACTGCGGTGCACGGCGATGCCGAGGCCATGCCCCTTGGGCACGCTGCGGCCCCATTCGCCCTTGTCGGCCACGAACTCGACGACGCGGCGCAGCCGCGCGGTGTCGATCGGATAGCTGTCATAGGGCTCGCCATAGTTCCAGAGATCCTTCACCGCCGAAAGATCGATGATCCGCGGTGAACCGATCAGCTCCAGCAACATGGTCTTCTGGTCGCGGCCGGTGGCGTGCGCGATCTCGCCGACCATCGACTGGACCGCGAAGGCGCGGGGGATGTTTGACACCGAACGGAACCAGCCGATCCTGGTATGCGCGGCTGCTTCCGGGTTCTCGCACTGGATGTTGGCGATCTCGAAGGGCATGTCGACCAGGCCCATGCCGAGTTCGAAAGCGGCCGCATGGTTGGCGCCGGCGGCAAACGTCGAAGCGATGGTTGGCGCGACGCTGCGATGCCGCCAGGCGATCACCTTGCCGTTCTTGTCGAGCCCGGCCTCGATGCGCTCGACCGACACGGTGTGCAGGAAATCGTGGCGGATGTCGTCCTCCCGCGTCCACTGCACCTTGACCGGCGCGCCGAGCGCCTTGGAGAGCAGGGCGGCTTCGAGCGCGTAGTCGCATTTCGACTTGCGGCCAAACCCGCCGCCGAGCAGGGTGACGTTGACGGTGACATTGTCCTCGGGAACACCGAGCGTCTTCGCCACGTCTTCGCGCGTGCCGCCGGGCGATTGCACCGGCGCCCAGATCTCGGCCTTGTCGCCTTTGACGTCGGCAACGGCCACCGGAGGCTCCATGCTGACATGCGCAAAATGCGGCAGATAGTATTCGCCTGTAATCACCTTGTCGGCCGTCTTCAACGCCCCGTCGGCGTCGCCTTCCTTGCGCACCACCAAACCGGGCTTTCGCGCGGCGTCCTCGAGTTCTGCCCGATAGGCCACCGAGTCATATTTGGCATTGGCGCCGTCGTCCCAGGTAATCTTCAGCGCATCGCGTCCCTTGATCGCCGCACCGGTGTTGCGCGCGATCACCGCGACGCCGCCGAGCGGCTGGAATTTCGAGGGCCAGGGCCAGCCCTGCACCTCCATGACCTTCTCGACGCCGGAGACCTTCATGGCCTCGGCCGCATCGAATGAGACCAGCTTGCCCCCGGTGACCGGAGGTCGCGCGATGACCGCGTATTTCATGCCGGGCAGGCGGACATCGGCGCCGTAGCGCGCCGCGCCGACCGTGATGTCGCGGAGATCGACGATGGAGACCGTGCCCTTGCCGAGATAGCGGAAGTCTTTCGCGTCCTTCAGCTTCAGGCTCGCGGCAGCCGGCACCTCCTCCTTGGCGGCATCGGCCGCCAACTCGCCAAAGCCGAGCTTGCGGCCGCTCGCACCGTGGACGACCTCGTGATTGACGGCCTTGACCTCGCTCGCCGGCACGCCAAGACGTTTGGCCGCCGCGGCCTCCAGCATGGCGCGCGCGGAAGCGCCGATCTGCCGCATCGGCATCAGATAATGCCGCGTGCTGCGCGAGCCGTCGGTATCCTGGTTGCCGTATTTGACCTCGTCGCCATGCGCCTGCTGGACGTGCACGCGCGACCAGTCGGCTTCCATCTCCTCGGCAACGACCAGCGGCAAGCTGGTTCGAACGCCCGTGCCCATCTCGGAGCGGTGCGCCAGGATGGTCACCGTTCCGTCGGGGGCGATCGCGACGAAGACGCGCGGATCGACCACGACGCCGTGCGGCATCTTGCCCGCGCCGGTCTCATAGGCGGCCAAGGCCGGACGCGAGAGAACGGGAGCGGCGAGCACGAAGCCGCCGGAAAGTCCGAGTGCCTTGACGACGCTGCGGCGTGAAACGTTCTCGACCCTTAGATGCCTTTGAAAGCCGCGCAGGCTCTTCGTATCCGACATGATGTTCATGGTCACACTCCCGTCGATGCGAGGTGCACGGCATTCTCGATGCGCTGGTAGCAGCCGCAGCGGCAGATGTTGCCCGCCATCGCCTCCCGGATCTGGTCGTGGCTCGGCTTCGGGTTGTCCATCAGCAGCGCTGCGGCCTGCATGATCTGGCCGGCCTGGCAAAAGCCGCATTGCGGCACATTGACCTGGCGCCAGGCTTTCTGCACCGGATGGTCGCCGGTCGGATGCAGGCCTTCGATCGTGGTCACCTCCCGGCCGCTCACGTCGGAGATAGACGTGACGCAGGCGCGCGTGGCCTCCTTGTCAACCAGGACGGTGCAGGCGCCGCACTGGGCAATGCCGCAGCCGAACTTCGTGCCTGTCAATCCCACTTCATCGCGAAGGAACCAGAGCAGCGGAAGACTGGGGTCGCCATCCCAACTCTGTTCCTGGCCGTTAATCCTGACTTTGATCATGACCGTTTCCTCGCTCTTTTTAAGCTCACGATGCCACCCTCGCAGGGCCGCGCCAGAACACATTTCCAATGTGGCGGGACTTCGAGGATCACGCTTGGACCTCCGCTCATTCGCGCGACGAGACCCGGCAGCCGGAGGGCGATGCCGGTTCGGTTGTTGCCTTTCTCGGAACTGTCCCGCCTTGATTTGAATGGACTGAAGGTTTGCCTGCCTCCCAGGCGCTTCATGCTACCAGAGGCTGCCTGGAATCGACTTCATAAACCTGTGTTCATGCCGGATTCGGCAAGGCAAAAAGAAAAGCCTCACCGCCGCAATGCGGAGGCGAGGCGCCAGTTTGGCAAAGTCGATAGGGGAGGAACGCTGGCTGAGGCGCGATGACCTTCGCCATCGCGCTTCAGGCATTTTGTTTCTGGTCCAGACCGCCTTGTCCAGGCAGCCTTATCTTGGCCGCCTTATCTTGGCCGCCTTGTCTAGGCCGCCTTGGCTTTCGCGACGTGGGTCGCGATCGCGTCCATCAGGGCCGGCGACAGGCAGTCATAAGGCTCGAGCCCCAGTTCCTTGAGCCGGGCGCGGATGCCGTCCATCTGCTCCGGCTTGACGCCGGATTCGATCACCGACGACACGAAGGCCGCAAAACCCGGCGCCGCGGAGCCCTGTTCCTGGAACAGTTCGGGATGGATGAAGTCGAGGCCGTAGAACGGATGGTTCTTGTTCTCGATCCGACCATACATATGCGTACCACAGGCCTTGCAGGCGTAGCGCTGGATCACCGCCGACGGATCGACGATCTGCAGCTTGTCGCCGTTCTCGAGCACGGTCACGTTCTGGCGCGGCACCACCGCGACGACCGAGAAGGTCGCGCCTTCGGGCTTCCAGCATTTGGTGCAGCCGCAGGCGTGGTTGTGCGCCACGTCGCCCTTGATGCCGACCTTCACCGGCCGGTCGTGGCACTTGCAGACCAGGGTGCCTCCCGCAAAGCTGCCCGAGCCCTTCTTCACGCCGTTGTCTACCGACGGGTGGATGTGAACAGTCATGGGTCAATCCTCCTTGTGCTAGCTGTTTCGAGATTAGAACACGACGACCGAACGGATCGACTTGCCTTCATGCATCAGGTCGAACCCCTTGTTGATCTCCTCGAGCTTGAGGACGTGGGTGATCATCGGGTCGATCTGAATTCGTCCGTTCATGTACCAGTCAACGATCTTCGGCACGTCGGTACGGCCACGCGCGCCGCCAAAGGCGGTGCCTTTCCACACGCGTCCGGTCACGATCTGGAACGGCCGGGTGGAAATCTCCTTGCCGGCCTCCGCGACGCCGATGATCACGGAGACGCCCCAGCCGCGATGACATGCCTCGAGCGCTTGGCGCATCACATTGGTGTTGCCGGTGCAGTCGAAAGTATAGTCGGCGCCGCCGTCGAGCAGCTGGACCAGGTGCGGGACGATGTCGCCGCCGATCTTCTGCGGATTGACGAAATGCGTCATGCCGAACTTGCGGCCCCATTCTTCCTTGCTGTCGTTGATGTCGACGCCGACGATCTTGTCGGCACCGACCATCTTGGCGCCTTGAATGACGTTGAGCCCGATACCGCCGAGCCCGAACACGACGACGTTCGCGCCCGGTTCGACCTTTGCGGTGTTGATCACGGCGCCGACGCCGGTGGTCACGCCGCAGCCGATGTAGCAGCTGGTGTTGAAGGGGGCGTCCTCGCGGATCTTGGCGACCGCGATTTCCGGCAGGACGGTGAAGTTCGAGAAGGTCGAGCAACCCATGTAGTGGAAGACCGGCTTGCCCTTGTGGCTGAAGCGCGACGTTCCATCGGGCATCAGTCCCTTGCCCTGGGTCGCGCGGATCGCCGTGCAGAGATTGGTCTTGCGGCTGAGGCAGCTCTTGCATTGCCGGCATTCCGGCGTGTAGAGCGGGATCACGTGATCGCCCGGCTTGACCGACGTCACGCCGGCGCCGACCTCGCGGACGATGCCCGCCCCCTCATGGCCGAGAATCGACGGGAAGATTCCCTCACTGTCGAAACCGTCGAGCGTGTAGGCGTCGGTATGGCAGATCCCGGTCGCCTTGATCTCGACCAGAACCTCGCCGGCCTTCGGCCCTTCCAGGTCGAGCTCGACAATCTCAAGCGGTTTCTTCGCCTCGAAAGCGACAGCGGCGCGCGTCTTCATTTTCTGCTCCTTTCTTGCTCGTCAACGCCGTGGCCGGCGTTGGCAGTTCACGCTGCGCACCATCAGTGCGGGCCCATGCAGGACGCTTCCGCCTTGGTATAAGGTTCGGTCTTGTCTTCATGCTTTGGCGGGCGCACGCGACCCACCGCATCGTTGGCACGGGCGCGCAGATAGATGTAAAGGTCGTCCATGTAACAGGCGACATTCGGATTGTCGCCGAACGACGGCATGACGTTCTCGGACGACGTGCTGACGTTCTTGCGACCGCCGGCGACCACGCCGAGGAAGTCGGCATAGCTCAAGGTCTTGAGCGAATCCTTCAGCGCGGGGGCGTAGGTCGATCCCATGCCGTCCGGCCCGTGGCAGACATGGCATTCCGAATGATAGCGGCGGTATCCCGAATAGGTGTACCAGTCGACGGTGCCGTCAGCCTCGACCTTGTATGTCGGGTTTCCATCCTTGTCGTAATACTCGCCGTTCTCGGACTTCTTCACCGCGGCCGGGTCGCCCGAACCGTCGGCGAGGGCAATTCCGAGAGTAATTCCATGTGCGGCTACGAACGCGGTCGCCGCGAACACTAAGCAAATGATGCGCAAGAGCTTGTCCTTGGCTCTCAAGGTCAGGGACTACCCGGCGCGTGGAAAAAATCCACGCGCCGGAAGCGAGACGGGCTTGAGAGCGCCTTACGGCAGGGCGAACACGGTGAGCGCGCCGCCGAGCGCCGTATAATTGCTCAGCGCGGCATAGCCGCCGACTGCGCCGAGGCCCGCGGTCGGATCGGTCAGGCCGGCCGCAAGACCGATGCCTGCCCAGCCGCCGACGCCCGAGAGCACTGCGACGTACTGCTTGCCACCATGCTCATAGGTCGTGACGTTGCCGATGATGCCGGAGGGAGTCTTGAACTTGTAGAGCTCCTTGCCGGTCTTGGCATCGACCGCCTTGAGGTAGCCTTCGAGCGTGCCGTAGAACACCACGCCGCCTGCGGTTGCGAGCGCACCCGACCAGACCGAGAACTGCTCCTTGTTGGACCAGACGATCTTGCCGGTCTTGCCGTCCCAGGCAATGAAGTTACCCATGTTGGTGTCGCCCTGCGGCGGATACATCGAGAGCGTCGCGCCGACATAGGGCTGACCCGCGGTGTAGCTCACCTTGAACGGCTCGTAGTCCATGCAGACATGGTTGGTCGGGACGTAGAACAGCTGCGTGTCGGGCGAGTAGGCCGCCGGCTGCTCGTCCTTGGTGCCGAGCGCGGCCGGGCAGATGCCCTTGACGTTATGGTCCTCGCCCGCCTTGTCGGTCGAGGCTGTGTCCAAGACCTTCGGCCGGCCATAGGTCGCCGAGTTCTTGTCCATGTCGACGCCGGAGGTCCAGTTCACCTTCGGGTCATACTTTTCCGCAACCAGCAATTCGCCCGAGGCGCGGTCCAGCGTATAGCCGAGGCCGTTGCGGTCGAAATGCGTGAGCAGTTTTCGCGCAGCGCCGCCGACCTGCTGATCGCTGAGGATCATTTCGTTGACGCCGTCATAGTCCCACTCGTCGTGCGGCGTCATCTGGTAGACCCACTTCGCCAAACCCGTGTCGGGATTGCGTGCGAAGATGGTCATCGACCATTTGTTGTCGCCGGGACGCTGTTTGGGATTCCAGGTCGAGGGATTGCCCGAGCCGTAATAGACGAGGTCGAGCGACGGATCATAGGCGACCCAACCCCAGGTGCAACCGCCACCGATCTTCCACTGGTCACCTTCCCAGGTCTTGGTCGAGGAGTCCTTGCCGACCGGCTTGCCGAGTGCGGTGGTCTTCTCCGGGTCGACCAGGATCTGATCGTCCGGTCCTTCCGAATAGGCCTTCCACACTTGCTTGCCGCTCTTGATGTCGTAAGCGGTCATGCTGCATTGCACGCCGAACTCGCCGCCCGACGTACCAACCAGCACCTTGTCCTTGATCACGAACGGTGCGGAGGTGCCGGTCTGGCCCTTGGCCGGATCGCCATTGTTCACGCTCCAGGCCAGATTGCCGGTCTTGGCGTCGAGTGCGACCAGCTTGTCGTCGGCCTGATGCAGGAAGACCTTGCCATCGCCGTAGGACAGGCCGCGGTTCACGGTGTCGCAGCACATCACGGGAATGACGTTCGGATCCTGTTTGGGCTCGTACTTCCAGACGATCTTGTTCTCCTGAGAAAGGTCAAGAGCGTAGACCTTGTTCGGGAACGGCGTATGGACGTACATCATGTTGCCGATGATCAGCGGTCCGCCTTCGTGGCCGCGGAGCACGCCGGTCGAGAAGGTCCATGCGACCTGCAGCTTCCCGACATTCGACGCATTGATCTGATTCAGCTTGGAGTAGCGAGTATTGGCGTAATCGCCCGCAGGCATTACCCAATCCTTCGCATTCTGCGACATTTTGTTCAGCTCTTCGTTGGCTGAAACGCCCCCGGCGGCGAGTGCCGCTACTGAACCAAGAAAGGTCGCCAATAGCACTTTTCGCATCGTGTTGTCCTCCCAGTTGTCGAGCTCAAGGGTGCCGCCGAGACGGCCCATTTCTTTTTCTTCGACGACACCAGTAGCCGCTTCAATAACGGGAAACTTGCCCAAGAGCGAAACACGTTTGCTCGAAAGCGAAACGCGATGAATTTTTTGTTCCGCCTCATTTGCAAAAGGCTGCTTCATTCCGCGCGAAACCGCTGCGGGGCGTCAATCGGTCCCTGTGCAGGCGGACACGCGGGGTGATGTTTCCCTTGACGGCGCTGCAACTTAGTCGGAGGATCGCCCAAGGGGATGCCGGGAGGAGCACGAGAGCGAGGCCTCAAAATTGAGGTAAATTCGCCTGTCGTGGTCGGAAGTATCCTATGCGGCGAGCAGCGCAACGTTTTGATCTCGAATCGGTTGCCCGAAATGTCCGACACGATCCACTCACTCTCTACTGCCGGATTGACGCCGAAGAGGCAGATCGCGCGTTGGTCAGACGCACTGACCGATTTGTGCGGGCAGTTCGACATCGATCCGCTCGAGGCCTCCACGTTCGAAGGCCGAATCAACTACACGACCGTGTCGCGGCTCAAGCTCTGCCAGATCGAGGCGAGCCAGCACCGGATCGCGCACACGGTGGCGCGCTCGCCGGCGCGAGAGCATCCCTACATCAAGATCCTGTTCCAGACCTATGGGATCTCCCATTTCGAGCAGGACGGCCGCCGCTTCGATCTGATGCCCGGCGATTGTCTCGCCTATGACGTCTCCTGTCCGCACAGCTTCATCAGCCCGGCGCTGACGCGGCATGAGGTCGTGATCGTACCGAAGAAGCTGTTGCAGGAACGCGGTTTCCGCGCGGACAAAATGCTGGCCTGCAAGCTCTCGGCGCGCACCGGCACCGGGCGGATCGCGCACGAGGTGGCGCATGCCGCGTTCGACGAGGCCGCGCGACTGTCGCCGATCACCGCCAACGTCGTCGCCGAATCGCTGATCGACCTGTTGCTGTTGCCGCTGCGCGAGGCCGATACGATGTTCGATCGCGCCGGGCCGGAAGCCATGTATACGCGGGCACAGGTCTTCATCCGCGAGCATCTGCGCGATCCCGATCTCTGCATCGACCAGATCTCGGCGGCGCTTGGCTGCACCAAGCGCTACCTGCACATGCTGTTCAGCGAGCGCGGCATGACGGTCAGCGACTATATCTGGCAGGCAAGGCTGCAGCACTGCCGCCAGGAACTGGAGGCGCACGCCGGCAAGACCATCACGGACGTCGCGTTCTCCTGGGGCTTTTCGAGCTCCTCGCATTTCAGCCGCCTGTTCCGGAAGTATTTTGGCGTTGTGCCGTCGTCGGTTCACAAGGCCCAGGGCATCCTGTCATCGGACGTCTGACAGAGGCGGCGCGCCGCCACGCATTCCCCACAGGAGACGGCGAGCGGCGATACGCCGCTTTTGTTCGAGTCCGGGCGAGCCGAATCGCCGCTTTCCCCGCAAGCTGATTCGGAACATTGCTGTTAACGATCCGTTGCTGATCCTGCGGACCTCGAATCGGAGATCTCCCATGATATCGCGTCGCTCTGTTGTTCTCGGCCTGGCCGCCACGGTCGCGGCGGTCAACGTGCCGGCGCTGGCCGCATCCCGGACTGCCAGTCCGGTCAAGATGTTCGATACCGACAATGACGGCACGCTCGACCTCGCCGAGGTCAAGAAAGCCGCGTCCGATACATTCGCAAGGCTCGACCGTGACCATGACGGTACGCTCGACAAGCGCGAACTGGCCGGCCGCCTGAGCGCGAAGGATCTTTCCGCCGCCGATCCCGATCACGACGGCACGCTCACCTCGGACGAATATCTGGCCGTCGTGGAGCAGCGCTTCAACGCGCTGAACAGCGACAAGGACGGGACGCTCGATGCCAAGGAACTGCGGTCGTCGGGCGGGAAAGCGCTGTTGCGGCTGTTGAAATAGTCGGCCCGCGGAGCAGGGTTGTTACTCTAGACTCTTATGCGCGTTGTCAGCAAAGCGACGCCAAGGCGGCGGCCCTTGCGCAAAATCCGCGACGGTCCTACGCTTGCGAGGCGCGGTCCTCGCGCCAAATGACTTGGTCCAAGTGACTTGGGAGACCCGAATGGCCTGGAAAACGCCGAAGATTGTGGAAGTGCCGGTCGGCATGGAAATCAACATGTACGCCTGCGCAGCGCGCAAGTAAGACGATCAGACGATCTGCCCGGCCCGTTGCGACAGTTTCGGGCCGTGGCAGGCGTCTTCTCCGGTTCGGCTTTCTTGTTTCGGCTTTGCCGAAATCCGGCGCAAAGCATGGCGCCCGACTCAGAACCCGGAAGATATCTGCAAGGCCCAAATGCGGGCCGCATTAGACGTCTTCATGGTTAGCAACCTCTTTCAGCCCGGAGCGTTTTATCCTCACGGACCCGATTGGACGGTTCTTGCCTTGATTTTCCGGTCCTTCACGGGGTCTTGAAACGGCCTGCTGCCACGTCCGTAGCTGACATGCTACTTTTGGACGGCGAAAGGCTTTGAGTCCCCGAGAGGATTTCATGAATCCCATAGACCTGATCGTGACCGTGTGTGCCGTGCTCTCACCCACCACCTGCGAGGAAACCCATCTGGTGTTTGCCAGCGGCGGTTCGCTGCGGCAATGCGCGATGGCCGCGCCGCCCTACATCGCGCAATGGGTGGGCGAGCATCCGAAATGGACAGCGGTCAAATGGCGCTGCGAATATCCGCATTCCAACGACAAGGCGGACGTGGGCGCAACCACGCCGGCGGGCTGAACCGCTGGCGGGTCGCGGTCATTTGCTGCAGTCCGTCAGATCCTTGTCGCTGATCGAAAACACCGCCTCCGGCTTGATCTCGATGTTGCGCACGAAACATTGTCGCGAGGAGCCATAGCTCACCTTCGCATCGTAGCGGCCGGGCTCAACACCCGTGATGCGCAGCCGCTCGTCATGGTCGACTTCCTTGTCCTTGTCATTCAGCGTCTGGTTGGGACCCCAGGCATTCTTGCCGGCCGGCGACAGCTCAAAGCCGGTGATGGTCGACGTGGTGAGATTCCACAGCCTCATGCCCTTGCCCTGCGCAAGCAGTTCGGCCGGCAGAACGATCGAGACGAGGGCAACAGCCATCGAGGCGCGTGACATCTTGATTCTCCGAGAGAGCAATTCGCTGACGCGGCAGGCATCGGGAAAGTCTCAGCACGCAGATCGATACTAAAGTCGAGTACGGCCCGTGGTCTTGCGAGTGTCGCCCCAATCTTCGGATGACCGTCGCACCAAGGCGCGCCCTTTTCAGAGCATCGCTCATCGCTTAGCTTCAGTGTAATTGCGGAGGAAGCCAATGACCAGAGCGGGACTACGAGTATCGATCGGCCTTGTCGCAGCGGTGCTGACGACAGGCGCGATGCCGGCAGCTGCCGAAGAAGCGAATGATTATCCGACCTCGGCGCGCGCCGAATACGTGTTTGGCTGCCTGAAAGCCAACGGCGAAACACGGCAGGCGATCGAGCAATGCTCCTGCTCGATCGACGTGGTCGCCTCGCTATTGCCCTATGACCGCTACGTCGAGGCGGAGACGGTGCTCAGCATGTCGCAGGTCCGCAGCACGCTGGCAGGCCAGTTCCGCAGTTCACCGCAGGCAGCCAGCTTGCTCAATGATCTCCGCCGCGCCCAGGCCGAAGCCGAGGTGCGGTGTTTCTAGCTTCCTTGTGTTCATCCGTCGCTTCCATTAACTCGTCATGCCCGGCCTGTGCCGGGCATCCACGTCTTCTTGCAGTGTTTCAAAGACCTGGATGGCAGGGACAAGCCCGGCATGACGACGACGGGAGGTGTGAACCCCAAGAAGGTCCGCCGCTCAAGCTACCTGAATCACATCCCCGACTGGTCGACGTCCCATATGTGCTCGAACACGTGGCCCTGGGTATCCCTGGCCTCGGCGCGAAAATGTTTTGCGCCGTTCGAGACGTAGGTGAGGCGGATGTTGGGATCTTCGGAAATCGAGATGCCGCCTTCGACCGTGAGCACCGGCTCATCGTCCTGCGACAATTTGAGCTGGTCGATGAAGAACGCGGGGATGTAGAGCTGGGTCAGCTGGTCCATCTGCAGGCCTGAATTGTTTGGGTGGCCGATCATGATCTGCGCCTCGCGCACGCCGCTGGTCGGACCTTCGCCGGCCCGGGCGAATTGCCGGTAACGCATCTGGCCGATCCTGGCCTTGGCCTCCTCGGGATTTTTTGCAGCCGGCGCGGAGCAGCCGCCCGAGGCCTTGACGTAGGTCTTGATCACGTAGAGCTGCCCGTCGCTGAGCTCTGCAACCGCATGGACGTTGGTGTAGTTGTTGACGCGCACGCGGGTCGAAATCTCCGACACGCCGGCGTCGGCGCCGAGTGAGAATTTTGCCGCCATCGGCGACGGATTCTGGTCGATCACGAGCGTGATGTTGCGGATGCGGCGCGTGTCGGTGGGTGCGAGTCTTGTGCGCAGGGTGACCGGCACGATCGCGGCATCTTCGGCGCGGTAGGGCATCTCGATACCAATGATGTCGCTGCCGTCATTCATTGGCCGGTTGGCAAAAATGTCCTGAACGAGGCCGGGCCAGGGGTCGTACTCCTCGGCGGCGCCAGGCCGCAGTCCGGATGCAGCGAACAGCAGGCTGGCCGCACAGAGCAGGCGCAAAAGCGATCGCGGCATGGTCGCGCTCCTCACAGGCTTCGACGCAGTCCAATATAGGCGATCGCGCTCGTCATTCCCATTCAATTTCCGAAAATGCTGCGGTCGCGTTGCGCGCATTGTAGTCATCGAACAGTTGCCAAACTGGCTTTTCCGAGGCGGCGGCCTGGGCGGCGGCGGTGATCGGTGCGCCGCGCGCGACCAGGGCGCGGACCTCTGACGAAAGCGTCGTCAGATAGCGGCGTTCGTCGGCGAGCGCGGCCGGCCACGGACCCACTGGCCCATGGCCGGGCACGACCCGTTCCGCCGGGATACGTTCAAGTTCGGCTATTGTCTTCAGCCAACCCTTGATGCTCCCATCCATGACCGGAATGTGGCTCAGGAACACGAGGTCGCCCGCAAACAGGGTTTTCGTGCTTTCGTCCATCACCGTGAGGTCGTTGTCGCTATGCGACGTCGGCCAGGCCCTGAGCTCGAGCTTTCGCGCGCCGAGGTCGAGTTCGAGCGTGTCGTCGACGAGCAGGGTCGGCGGGATGATGCGGACCTCGTCGATCAGCGCATCGCCCATCGTCCTTCGAAACGCGTCGACATAGAAATGCCCGCGCGCTGACATCGCCGCCGGCAGGCTCCGGTGACCGACGAAAGTCGTACCCTCCTTTGCGAAGGCGGCGTTTCCAAAGACGTGGTCGGGATGACCGTGGGTGTTGATGACGTAGCGGATCGGCTTGTCGGTCCGGGCGCGAATGGCGGTGAGGAGCTGTTGTCCCTCCAGAACGCTGCCGCCGGTGTCGATCACGGCCACCGCATTGTCGCCGATGATGAAGCCGAGATTGGCGATTGCGCCGTCGTTCTCTCGTGTCATCAACGCCATCTCGCCCGTGAAGACGAACAGGCCGGGCGCGATCTCGCGCACGGGCAGCGCGAGCGGTTCACTGCGCGCCAGCGCGATCGCGCCCAGCAATGTGATGAGCACAAGGCTCAATGCAGGACGTAACATCATATTCACGATTGTGCTTCGCATTGCAGCAAGCCCATCGGTCGGCGAGGATTATTCCTGTTGCGCCGCCCAGTCGGGGAGCATAGCATTTTTGCAACAGGGAGTTTGCTCAAACAGGAAGAGAAATTCGCGATGACTATTTTTCTGCACCATCGCTTCTTGCTCGTGCTCGTTACGGCCGCCGCGACGTTCGTTGGCCGCGATGTCGCGCGAGCGCAGAACGGCGATGCGGGCGATCTCTCGATCGAGCTCGTCGATCCGAAGGTGCTGCGGGTGTGCGAAGATCCGCGCAACATGCCCTTCTCCAATGAGAAGGGGGACGGATTCGAGAACAAGATTGCCGAGCTGTTCGCGACAAAACTGAGCAAGAAGCTGGACTACACTTTCTTCCCGCAGGCGACGGGTTTCGTGCGCGTGACGCTCGGCTCGCATCGCTGCGACGTCATCATGGGCTTTCCGCAGGGCGACGATCTCGTCCAGGGCACCAATCCGTACTACCGCACGGCCTACGCGCTGATCGCCAAGCCGGGCTCGGGGCTCGAGGACGTCACGACACTGGAAGACGAGCGACTGAAGGGCAAGCATATCGGCATCGTTGCCGGCACGCCGCCGGCGACCAACATGGCGCTGGCGGGGTTGATGGCGAATGCAAAACCCTATCCGCTGATGATCGACACGCGGGTGGACTCGTCGGCGGAAGCGATGATCAATGACCTGACGTCGGGCGTGATCGACGCCGGCGTGCTGTGGGGGCCGATGGCGGGCTTCTACGCCAAGAAGGCGCAGCTTCACGTCACGCCCCTGGTCAAGGAAACCACCGGGCCAAAACTGGTCTATCGCATCGGGATGGGAGTCCGCGCGGCCGATCAGAACTGGAAGCGGCAGCTCAACCGGCTGATCCAGGAGAACCAGGCGGACATCAACCAGATCCTGCTCGATTTCGGCGTGCCCCTGCTCGACGAGAGCGATCATCCGATCGTCACTGCTGCGACCAAGGCGCAATGAGCTGGAGGGTCGCGGCCTTCATCCTTGCCGCGCTCGCATTTGCGGCGCCGGCGCGGGCGCAGGGCTGGATCGTCGAACCCGACGGCTATCGCACGGAGGACTACCGCAGCCCCGTTCCGGAGACGCTGGCCGGTGCGCGCGTGCTGACGACGGCGGAGGCCGAAACGATCTGGCGCGCGAAGACGGGCGTCTTCATCGACGTGCTGCCGCGCGCGCCCAAACCCAAGGGGCTGCCGCCGGGCACGGTGTGGCGCGACAAGCCGCGGCAAGATATTCCCGGCAGCATCTGGCTGCCCGACACCGGCTACGGCATCCTGGCGCCTGCGACGGAGAATTATCTGCGGCAGGGGCTCGCCCGCGCCTCCGGCGGCAACACACAGGCGTTGCTCGTGATCTATTGTCTCAGCGATTGCTGGATGTCGTGGAACGCCGCCAAGCGCACGCTCACTTACGGATATAGAGACGTCGCATGGTATCCGGAGGGAACAGACGGCTGGGCCCGCGCCAACCTGCCGCTTGCCGACGCGCAGCCGGAGCCGCGACCGGACGACGAGCGATAGGCTGCGGTCTCAAGGGATGTTGGCACGATCTTTCCAATCCGTCATGGCCGGGCTTGCCCCGGCCATCAGGGTAGAAAGAGATCATGCCCGGCACAAGGCCGAGCATGATGGGCCACCGGCTTTCGCGGTTGGTGTGAGCGCTACTGCTTCTGGATCTTGGTGATAGTCTTCGCGTCGTCGCCGATGGAGTACGTCACCCGGTCGCCGGCATGCACGCTTTCGAGCGCGCCCATGTCCTGAACCTTGAATTCCGTGGCGCCGCCGGTGTTCGCCCCAACGGTACCGCTTTGCGTTTGCTGGATCGCGACCGTGCTATTCAGTCTGTCAATTTTGGTAATCATTCCTGACATGCCTTGTTCGGCGGAAGCCGCCGACATCGACAGAGTCGCGGCCCCAAGACCTGTCAAAAGAGCTGCCAACAGGATTTTCGCTGCTTTCATAGCGGCCTCCCCCAAATTTGAGGTTGTCTACGTCAAGCTGCGGAGGATGAGTTCAGTTCCGCGGGAACGCAAGATGCTGGGCACACAGATTTGTGATGCGCGGTATCCCGGTCGTTCTACTCGATCTGCTGCTGGATGACGCGGCCGAGCGCGAACAGGCGCTGGTCGATCGCGGTGGGCACCTCGCAAACGAATTTCACCACGCGCCGGCGGTCCTCGAAGATGCGCGTCTCCCACAGCAGCGTATTGGAAAGCTCGTCGACCTTCTGTTGATCGGGTGTCGGTTCGCCCTGCAGTCCCTGCAGCGCAATGGTATCGGCACGGATCTTGTCGGCGGCCTCGCGCTGCTTGCGCGTGACGCGCTCCAGACCATTCATGACCTGGGAACGCTGCGCATTGAGCGTATCGAACAGGCCCGCGAACAACAGCTTGCCCGCCATGCTCTTGTCCGACGAGGCGGCGAGCAAGTCGGTAATGCTCTTCTCGGCCTCGTCGAGCGGGGTCTTGCGTGCGGCAAGCCTGGTCACGAGCGCGCTGATCCTGGCGTCATCCTTCCATTGTTGTGACGCGTCATCGAGCGGCGGGCCGGCCCATACCGCGGCCAGCGAGATGTCGGGCACCTTGGCCTGGGTGCAGGGCCAGTCGGGATAACGCGGGTCCGCGGCAAGACACTGCGCCGACGATGCGGCCAGCACGCACAGGGCCGCGATCGTCATTCGCCAATTCATGTTTCGCCTCCAGCGGGCCCGCGCCGGCTCAAACCGCGCGATGGATCGTAGGCATAGATCGCTCCGATCATGAACACCAAGGTGCAGCCGACCACCACGGCGAGCGAGACCCAGTTCATCTTGCCATAGAGCGCGAAGCGGACCAGCTCCACCGCATGGGTGAACGGGTTGAGCTCGCAGACATAATAGAGCATCGGGCTGCCTTCCTGCACCCGCCACAGCGGGTAGAGCGCCGATGAGGCAAAGAACATCGGGAAGATCACGAAGTTCATGACGCCGGCGAAATTTTCCAGCTGCTTGATCCCGGAGGAGATCAGCATGCCGAGCGCGCCGAGCATCAAGCCAGACAGGATCAGCGCGGGCAGCACCGTGAGATAGCCGGTCGGCGGCGGCGTGATGTCCCAGAACCAGGCGATCAGCAGGAAGGCGTAGACCTGGAGCAGCGAGACCGCGGTGCCGGCGAGCAGCTTGCAGAACAAGAGATACCAGCGCGGCAGCGGACTGACGAGCAGGGTGCGCATGTTGCCCATCTCGCGGTCATAGACCATCGAGAGCGACGACTGCATGCCGTTGAAGAGCTGGATCATCGCCATCAGGCCCGGCGCGATATAGACCTCGTAGAGAATGTAGGTCTCGTAGGGCGGGATGATCGAGATGCCAAGCACCTGGCGAAAACCGGCGGCAAAGATGAACAGCCACACCAGAGGCCGCACCAGCGCCGAGACGAAGCGCTCGCGCTGATGCAGGAAGCGCAGCGCCTCGCGCCACACGATGCCGTTGAGGCAGGTGACGTATTCGCCGAACGAGAACCCGGATCGCGCAGGTTCTGCCGTGGTGACACTCATGGCGCAGCGCTCCGGGATTTTTCCGTGGCCGCTGTCAGCTTCGCGAATGCGGCGTTGACGTCCTGCGCGCCGGCGTCACCGACGACGCGCGCAACCGGGCCGCGCGCCAGCACGCGTCCCTCGTGCAGCACCACGAGGTCATCGCCTGGCAAAATCTCGTCGAACAGATGCGTCGCCCACAACACGCCGATGCCCTGTTCGGAGACGAGGTCCCTGACGTGACGCAGGATGTCGGCGCGCGCCTTGACGTCGAGCCCGACGGTCGCCTCGTCGAGCAGCAGCAGGCGCGGCCGGTGCAGCAGCGCGCGCGCAATCTCGAGCCGTCGCATCTGCCCGCCGGAGAGATCGCGTACCTTGCTGCCGGCGCGGTCGGAGAGCGCGATGCGCGCCAGCACCTCGTGGCTGCGCGCGTCCGCCTCGCGCCGGGCAATGCCATGGAGAGCCGCGTGATAGAGCAGGTTTTGCCGGACCGAGAGATCGAGATCGAGCGTGCGCGGCTGGAACACGACGCCGAGCAGCCGCAGCGCCTCGCTCGGTGCCGCGCCGATGTCGTGGCCGAAGATCGAGACATGTCCGCTCTGGATTCCGAACAGCCGCGTCACCAGCGAAAACAGCGTGCTCTTGCCGGCGCCGTTCAGGCCGAGCAGGGCGGTGAAACTGGCGGGCGCGACCGCAAAGCTCACATCGATCAGCGCGCGCCGCGCGCCATAGGCATGGCTCACGCCATCGATCGACAGCGCCGGCGTCTGCGCGTGCTCCGCCTGTTGCGCGCGGGCGGGTGGCGGCGTCGGAGCGATCGTGGGCGTCGCGGTTTCCGTCATGGCTGCATCGCAATGCCCCAGGGCAACTCGCCGACCTGGATGGTCTTGATGACCTTTTGCGCGGCGACATCGATCACCGAGACGTCATTGGAGAGGCCGTTGGTCGAGAGCAGATATTTGCCGTCCGGCGTGAACGCCATGTGCCAGACCCGCTGGCCGACCAGCAGATATTTGGTGACCGCGTGACTCGTACCGTCGACCACCGCGATGCGATTGGCGGGACCGAGCGCGACGAAAGCCGTCTTGCCGTCCTTGGTCATGTTGATGCCGACCGGCTGGATCGCCTCTTTCCGCAGCCCCGGGATCGCAAACTCGATCTTGCCGGTCACGGCATGCTTCTGCGGATCGATGATCGATACCGTGCCGCCGATCTCGGAGGAGACCCACAATTCGGAGCCGTCGGGCTTGAAGGCGGCGAAGCGCGGCCGCGAATCGACCAGCACGCTGGCGACGACCTGGCGCGAGGTCGTGTCGATGAAATGCGCCATGTTGGTGGTTTCGGAGGTGTTGATCAAAGTTTTGTCGTCGGGGCTGATCGCCATGCCTTCGGGCTCGACGCCGACCTGGATGTCGCCGAGCCGCGCCCGCTTCTCCAGGTCGAGCACCGTCACCGTATTGTCGTTCTCGTTGGCGACGTAAAGCACCTTGCCCGAGGTGTCCTGCGTGAACAGTTCCGGGTCGGGCCCGGAGGGCAGGGTGTCCGTGATCTCATGGCTCTTCGCATCGATCACCTGAATCGTGTCGTCGTCGCCGACCGCGACCATCACGAATTTGCCGTCGCGGGTGTACTCGATGCCGCGTGGCCGCTGGCCGACCTTGATGGTGGTCGTCACGGTCCAGCTGTCGGTGTCGATGACGGAGACCGTGTTGCCCTTCTCGTTCGACACATGGGCGACATAGGCGCGTGCCGGCGCGGCGGCGAGCAGGGCGAGGGCAAGTCCGGATAGCAAATAGCGACGCC
>Ga0070709_10000726_pt1 | contig 18626 bp, 20 predicted proteins | sample LARL51metaG_FD_65449 | JGI IMG/M metagenome (GOLD analysis project Ga0070709, IMG submission 65449) | Corn, switchgrass and miscanthus rhizosphere microbial communities from Kellogg Biological Station, Michigan, USA - LAR L5-1 metaG | ecosystem: Host-associated > Plants > Roots > Rhizosphere ... | reverse complement strand
CGCTGGAGCTCTGGCAGTCGGTGGGCGACACCGATGCGCGATGGGTTCACGCGGTGTGGACGCGGCGGATCACGCCTCGCATCGGAATCCAGCCGCCGGTCTCCACCGCCGAGGTCACCGACGGCGCGCACGTCTACAGCGCACTCCTGGAGCTGCAGTTGGCGCTCGCCGGGGATCCGCAGTGACCCATCTCCTGGTCATCGCCGTGGCTGCGCCGCCGGCGGGACCGGCGACATCGACGCCGTAACGCCTGACGTAGGGAGAGACGTGGACAACGTGCCCCACCGGGACGACAGCACAGATGTGCTCCACCTCATCGACGGCGACCAGCCGCTCGACTGGGAGCACGTGTACCGCGACAACGTGACCTCGATCTACCGCCTCGTCTATTCGCGAGTCGGCAACCAGGCCGACGCCGAGGACCTCACCTCGCAGGTCTTCCTCGAAGCGCTGCCGCGCCTGCGGTCGAGCGCTTCGGGCGGCGAGATCCACAAGTACCTGGTGGCCACCGCGCGCACCACGCTGGCCAGCCACTGGCGCCGCCGTTTCGGCATCCAGGTCACCACCATCGACGACAACCTCGCCTCGGCGGCGGAGGACGTCGCCTCCATCGACCCGCTGCCGCGCATCCGCCACGTGCTGGCCAAGCTGCCGCCCAACTACCGGCGCATCCTCGAGCTGCGATTCCTCGAGCGCTGCTCGGTCCGCGAAGCCGCGGCCAGCATGGGGATCAGCGCCGCCAACGCCCGCGTCGTGCAGCATCGCGCGCTGCGCCGCGCCGCCGAAGTGGGCCTGGAGGTTGCGCCATGAACCGCCGCAGCCGCCGTGTCGACCGCTGGGTCGACGATCTCCTCCACGGCCGCAGCCCGCGCCGGATGCGCGGCGGCCAGGAGGAGGCCGACGTGCTGCGCGCCGCCATCGAGATGCGCAACGCCAGTCCCGACGCGGGCCTGCCCGATCCGCGCTTCGTCGAGTCGCTGCGACAGCGGCTCGGGCGCGAGACCCAGGGCCAGGTTCCGCCCGCCGGGCGCATCACCCGCCGCGGCCTGCTCGCCAGCGGTGGACTCGCCGCGGCGACTGCGGCGGCGGGACTCGTCGTCGGCGAGCGCCTGACCGGCAGCGGCACCTCGACCGAACGCCACCTCGTCCCCGACGCCGCCGCGTGGGTTCCCGTGGCCAGCCTCGCCGACGTGCCGCCGGGCTCGGCGAAGCCATTCGCCACCCCCTCCGTCACGGGATTCCTGGTCAACAACGGGGGGCAGATCACCGCCCTGTCGGGTGTCTGCACCCACCTCGGCTGCCTGCTGCATCTCAACCCCGGCGCTCGCCGGCTCGACTGCCCCTGCCACCCAGCGGCGTTCGCCTTCGACGGCAGCGTCCTCGTCCATCCCCATCCGCAGTCGCTGCCGCCGCTGCCACAGCTCGACGCGCGCGTCCGCGAGGGGATGATCGAAGTGCTGACTGTCTGACCCGGCCGGTACAGTGTTGGGTCCTGTGCTCCCGGGCGGGTAGCTCAGCCGGTTAGAGCGCGGGGCTCATAACCCTGTGGCCGCAGGTTCGAATCCTGCCCCGCCCACCACCCCGCCCAGCACACGAACCTGCTTCGGCTCAGGTGTGGCGATGGTGCTGAAGACCCGGAACCAGGGGACCACCGTCCCGCGATCCTGAACGCGGACCTCCCCGACGAGCTCGGCTAGGAGCGCCTTGCGCATCGGCAGGGAGCCTCCATCGAGGACCGCGCGCGTACGTCCGCGAATGACCTCTAAGTCGGCCTCGGTGGGGGCGGGGATAGTGGCGTCACCGACAGCAGCGGCAAGGGTGGCCTGTCGCTCGCGTAGCTCAGCGATGCGTGAGCCCAAGCTGCGCACCCGCTCACCGCAGCGGTCCTCGGGCAGCGAACCCGCCTCGAAGGCTGTGAGGTAGCGGTCGATGGCATCCTCGGCCTTGGTGATCTCGGCCGTCACCGACGACAACTCCCGCTCGTTGTCACCCAGGCTTGCCGTGGCTCGGGCTCGGGTGGCTCTGACCGCTTCCTCGATGAAGTCGTCACGGTGATAGGTGGTCATCAAGGCGTCAAGCACCGCTGCCTCGACCTCGTCGGCCGGGAGCCGTTCGGAATCGCAGGTGTCCGGCCCGTAACGGGTACGGGAGAAGCAGGTGTAGTAGCGGTAGGTGTAGCGGTTCCCTGTTGCTGTGCCTCCGATGTAGCGCTTGCCGCAGCGGTCGCAGAACAGCAGGCCAGCCAGCAGATAGTCGGATTTGTTGGCGGCTCGCTTGGCGTAGTCCTCGCCACGCTCGGCAAGGATGCGCTGTGCAGCGTCGAATGTATCGCGGGTTACGAGGGTAGGGTGCGGCGCGTCATGGTAGACGCCCCGATAGAACACCTGGCCCACATACACGGGGTTGTGAATAATAGTCAGCACCGAAGCGTGACTCCACGGCCTGCCCGAGCGGGTGCGGTGCCCATGCTTGTTCAGCCAGTTGGCGACTTCCCGCGCGCCGAGGCGATCGCTGACATAGCGATCGAAGATCAGAGGGACCACGGGTGCCTCGTCTTCACGAAGGACGAGGAAGCCCGTCAACTTGTCAACGCGGTAACCGAAGGGTGCGACCCCGCCGTTCCAGGCGCCCCGTGCCGCCCGGCGCTCCATGCCCGCGACAACTCGGTCAATGATGGTGGCGCGCTCGAATTCCGCAAAGACACCCAGCATTTGCACCATCATCCGTCCGGCTGGCGTCGATGTGTCGAACGGTTCGGTGGCAGAGCGGAAGGAGACGCCCGCCTTGTCGAGTTGGTCGAGCAGTTCCACCAGGCCCCGGAGGCGACGGGAGAAGCGATCCACGCGGTAGACGAGCAGCAGATCGAAACGCCCAGAGCGAGCTTCGCGCAAGGCACGCTGCAAATCCTCGCGGTCGGTCTTGGCGCCGGATGCCTGGTCCTTGAATACCCGCACCAACTCCCAGCCGTCCTGACTCGCGATGTACGACCGCAGGCGCGTTTCCTGCGCTTCTAGCGAGAACGGTTGATGATCTTCGTCCGTGGAAATGCGTACGTAGATAGCGACGCGAATAGTCTTGGCGGCGATTGCGGTTTGTGCAGGCACAGCCGCATGATACGCCCCGCTCATGCGGTGTCTCCACCGCTGCCATTCTGAGAGCGTGTGACGAAGTCCTGATAGAGCAGATCAGCGAGCAGGGACACAGCCCGTGCTCGACCTTCGGGTGTCATCGGCAACAGTCGGGGCGGCTCAACGTGGAACACCCGACGCGAGCGGGGAGTCCGAAGTGGGCGCCGTGTGACCTGGCAACGCAGCACAGCGGCTTGAACACGCCGAGCGCCAAGAGAACCACCGCCGACGGAACGACGGTGGATGCACTGCGGTGGACGGAAACATTTGATGGCACTACTGGCGGTGATGGCGGGTTGTCCGTTCATGTGGGCCTGCCCGCTCTCAGTTGGGAGGACTGCCGCTGCCGGTCAATCGCCAGTCGTCGCCGCTTCTGTTCCACGAGCTCAGCGAACACCACATCGCGCTCGGTCAGATAGCGAACGGCCGCAGGCTCAACCCGCCGGAGCGCAGCGTGTATCTCCGTCTCCTGGCCGAGCGCAGCCAGCGAGGTTGTGTATCCGACCCAGCCCGAGAGCAAGCGACGCTCTGTCGCCTGCCGGATGCGCTCTCGCACCAGGGCGTTGCAGGGCTCCCCAAGCTGGACAGAACGGAACTCCACCCACTCAGGTACTTCCGGCCAATTCGACCGACGCACCGCCCGAGTAGGGCTGCGCAGCGACAACCAGCGCGTCCCATACTCCCAGAGAGCCTGACGGGCATGGAGTACGTCACCGACCGAGCTCAGCCCGAATGAGCGCAAGGCGTCCCGCCTAAACTGGAACTCTACCCGCCACACCGGCAGCGCCGGGTCGTGATCTTGCCAGATCGCGGACGGCCAGGTCTGCCCGCGTTGGCTCAATTCCAATGTCTTGTCGTACAGCCTGGCGACCACCGCGCCCTTGCCGAAGGTCATACCGGCCAGCCGTCGCCCACTGGCGTGGCGTTCGCTCGGCTGCCCAAAGAGACGGCGCTTTACTCCCCGACAGACGAAGTGCTCGAACTGCTCAGGTCGAGGCGCCCACCCCTGCGTGTCGGCGTAGAGATCAACCCGCGAGGGAGTGAGCACCACAGGGCCGGAGAAAAAATGCGCGCCCAGCACGTCCACAACCTCAGCGATAGCCTCTCCGACGCCTACGGTATGGATGAAGGCAGAGTGAAGCTGCACGTAGGCGGCGGGAAGTGCCTTCGGGCCGCCGAGCATGAGCTCGTAGCGCGGGCTGGACAGCCAGGTCTTGTAAGAGCGCCACCCGTGTTGACGGAGCAGGAACCCGCCTTCCTCATCGCGGAAGTGAAAGGGCACAGGCTCGTCCTCGTTGAGCGGGAACGAACGCATGGTGTCGAAGACTTGCAGCACACCGTCGCGGAGCTCGCCCCTGACCGAGAGGTACAGCGAATCGATGCCAGCAGCGAGAACCCGGATCACTCCGAGTCCTCGCTACTCGGGGCACCGTCGATGCATTGGCGCCCTTGTGAGACAACGGGGGCGCCCCACTTTTCTTCGAGCAAGCGGCGGCTTTCGGCTTCGGTGATATATACCGCCTGGAACTCTTCGACGCGCTCGCACACCCACAGGCCCCGCCCGGGAATCATCGCCAGTTGAGCGGCGCGGTCAGAGTCGACCAATATGTGACTGTTGAGGGCATTTCGCACCCGGAAGGCGGCGGTTCCTGTCAGATTGGCCTTTATCTGTCCTGGGATGGCATCGGCATCGGGCCGTTGGGTGCTCAAGATCAAGAAGATTCCTGAACTCCTCCCGAGCCTCGCGCACTCGGAGAGGCGACTCAAGGCGGCCTGCTGGCACGCCTTGGCCGCCTTATCGCTGCCCAGGTCGCGCGTGGTCAGTTCCGCGAGCTCGTCGGCGACGACTACGATGTAGGGCCAGGGTGGCAGCCCGAGCCCGGCGTCGTTCCAGCCGCCAATATCCGTGAAGCCCAGCCGCTGTAGATCAGCGAGCCTGTCATCGAGCTCCCGGCGTACTTGCTCCAAAACTGCCGCCGCCTTCTCGATGGTGTCAGCGAGAGGGAACATGGCGTGGGGCGTGGACGCATAGGGGGCGAGCTCAACGCGTTTGAGGTCGATGCACACGACCCGTAACTGCTTCGGTGAGTAAGTGAGCAGCAGGTGCGTCAAGGTGGCACGAAGGAGGCTCGATTTGCCCGAGCCAGTGGTGCCAGCGCAGAGCATGTGTGGGAGTGCGGCCAGATCGACCCACAACGCTCCGCGACGGCCCTTTCCCAATCCCACGAGCAGTTTGCCTGCTGGCCGAGGGCCGCGATAGAAGTCTGCGTAGTCGACCCTGGCGGGGATGGGATGGCGCAGGACTTCGACATGAAGAATCTTCCCGTCCATCCAGGCGTGGAGCTCTACGCCGAGTTGATGCTCGATGCGGTCTTGCTGGCCCAGGACGTCGCGCAGACCGGTTCCAGGCGGAAGTTGGAGGCGCACAAGCAGGTTGCGCCCGCGATGACGAGGACGGCCGTAGAGCTTGGGACCGATCACCGTCCCGTCGTCTGCCCGGTGCTGGATGCCAACGTCTCGCAGAGTGCGCAAGAGCCGGGCGACGGTCCCGAAGAAGCGGACGTAGATGCTGAGAGCGAGCGTCACGCCGCCGGCGATCACGCTGAGGTCGAAGCTGGCCTCGGTCGGGAAGTGCAGGGCGCGAGTCGCCAGAAAGGTCGCTATCCCGACGACCGTCCCCCACTGCATGACGAGTGCCCGCACTCCTTCGGTGAGGAGGTCGTTGCTGCCCGGCCTGGTGGTGTAGCGAGTGGGCGGGGTGCTCATGATCCCGACACCGCCAACAGGATCAACCCACCGAGCAGCAACACCCATAGGCAGGAGAGCCGCCGGTCGCGGGGGTCACTGAGCACTCGAACAGGGATGAGGGCGACGTACAGGAGCAGCCGCAGGACGGCCCCAAGCATCGTCGCCGTGATGCGACCAAGGATCACGGCGAGGTACGCGAACATCATGAGCGCCGCCCTCCCTTGGGCACGTCCTCGGCAGCCTTGGGGCGCTGGCCGAAGGTGACCTCTTCCGCCACGATCTCCATACGAAGCCGCCCCTTCTTGGTGCGGTCTTTGTCTAGGAAACGGCCCGTTACGCGCCCCCGAACGGTGACGCGGCTGCCCTTGACTAGGTGCTCGGCCACGACCTCGGCGAGTCGAGACCAGCACGTCACCCACAGCCAGTCAGGTTCCGCGTCGCGCTTGCGCTTGCTAACCGCCATCAAGAACTCGGCCTTGTGCTTCGGTTCGCCTCCGTCTGCGCTCGGGTATGAGTTCAGTTTCACCGCTGTCGCGAGTCGGCCTTCCAACACCAGCGAGTTCAAGAGAACTCTCCCGCGCGCGTGGGTCGCGCAGTGCGGATGCGGCGCGACTTCGCTTCTGCACGTTGCCGACGCCATGCACGCGCAACACGAATACCCGTGATACGCTCGATTTCCAGTAGCTGCCTATAGTGTTTGCTCATTGACGATACCTCCGCGGCCTCGCGCGTCGCTGTAAGACGCTCAGTGCTTGCCACGGGAGGCAGCGTCTCAATGGCTACCGGACGCTGTGTCGGACTTCACTGGACGAAAAATGTCCATTCGTCGTGAAGCCTGGTCGGCTCGGGACGTCTCCCATGCCGGTCAGGCATCACACGAAGATGAGATGCGTGCCTACTCGCCTATCAGTTCAAGAAGGGCGATGCCGAACACCCCGGCGAGTTGGCGGCAGCGGAACAGGGAGTCCACGCCTTCCCGCTCCCAGTTCCCAACCTGATGCGCCTTCACACCAACACGTTCACCGAGCGCCGCTTGGGTGAGCCCCATCCGCTCGCGGTGCCATTTGATGATCTCGGCTTGGTGGCGAGGTGGGATGGCGAAACTGCCGCAGGTCGGGCACTTTGGCGGCCGTGGCGGCGGCTCGCCGCGACCCCAGCTATTGATGCTTCCCATTGTCTCTACCTCCTGTCCTGACGGTCTGATGGGCGCGCGGAAGCAACACAAAGAGTCGTACTCCCCCCGAACAGATGTTCGGACAGTGTAGTCGGTCAGGTCGCCTGTTCGCTACAGGTTCTGTGCGGCTTTAGCGGTGCATCAAGGCTATGTGGAACCTGGCGGCCTGACAATTGAACTGAGCAGCACCGAGAGGGTTCGGATCTTGTTCCACTACAATTTCGTGTATAGGCGCTTCATGTTGCCGTCAAGGCGCCTCGCTTCCGCGGAATAGGGCCCCGGCATGGACTGCACGAGGAGGTGGTCAATAATTTCTTGCGCCAGCCAGTCCCGATAGAGTGCCTCGGGATGCGCGGCTTCAACCTCCAGAAGCCGAGGCATCGTCTCGTCTGCTGAGTGGAAGCGGTTCCACGCTGCGTAAGCACCAGTGACGTGCCAATCCAAGCTGAGCTGGTGCGAGGGAATGTGCGAATTCAAGGTCTGATGTCGGAAATAATTGACGGCCCAGCTCGCGCGATCGAGTTCTACAGCCAAGAGCACGCTGAGTCGGTTGAAAGCACCCGCCCCATACCCTGCACGGTCTACCTCGAATACTAGTCGCAAGTCATCACGGTGGACGCGGACGTCCGCTCCGCGCCATGGGGGCACGGGACTCACGAGTCTTAGGGCGGCTTGGGCCAAACGTATCTCCCGCACCGCCATATCCAACCGTCCTAACCGACGAGCACCCATGATTCGCAGAATCATCAACTCGACCCAAGTAGCTACGCTTGGCTGAATGTCATACGATGAGCCGCCAGCCTGGATGCTGAACCATTTCGCCACGTCGGCGGGTACCTTCTGGGCCGCGCGTAACCCACGTTGCGCAGATACCTCAGCGTCAAAGTAGCGTCGCGCGGACATGAAGATTTTGGCCAAGTCAGCGTAACCACGTACGATGTCCCATGCGACGCCCTCTTGATTCGTGTCGCTGCGCGACTCGATGAAATTGGCTACCCACAAAGCCCTCCTCCCTTCGCTGGCAGCAGCCAAGCAATGCGCGATCGCCCATGCGACCGCAATCCATGCGTGCTCGAAGTGATGGGTGTACGTGTAGTACGATGAGTACTTCTCTTCTCTTGACATCACAGTTAGGTGAGAAAGCACTCTCTCCAATTGCCGGTACTTTTTCTCTTCCACCGCACGAAGGGCCGCGCCAACGACCAAATGGGCTTGACGCTCCGCAAACTCCTCCTTTAGCGCCTCCTCCTCTTGGATAGCAGCGAAGTACTCACGCAAACGCGGCCGGCATTTGAGGACGAGCTCGCGAACACGCGCTTGCACATGTGGATTGCATTCAGCTTCTGCGTCCTCGGTGGTGATGTAGCCGAGGTCTTGAAGCGAAACAGACAACGCCTTTGCAATTTTCTCCATGACCTCACGGCTGCCGTTGGCGCCATGTTCCAGTTTCCAAAGCCACTCTCGTGAGATGTCAACCCTTTCGGCTAGCTTATCCAAACTGAGGTGCTGCTTCTGGCGCCAGAAGGCAACCGGATGCTGAGGGTCAGCGAACATCGGAAGCTCCTCGTATTCAGAAGGTTTGTCCGTGTGATGTCCGCTCGACGGCGATACCCTCGGCGTCGTAATGGAGACATCGTCATCACCATCGCCGTCAGGACAAAACAGACCGACCAGGGGGCAAATCAACGCTGATGCGCGACGAGCATTTCGCCATGCGTGTCGCGCGTGGTTCAACATTGACATTGCGCCATGGTCTGTACGCGATATGTGTACCCACGTAAATCATATCTGCCATATGAGCGCTATGTATCCGGAAAGCCATCGAGCACGGGAACTATTTGAGGCGTCGCTAGGGGAGATAGAGCGGCTTGGAGGCCAGGAAGGAGTTGCCCTAGCCGCAGCTTTCCGAATGATCTGGAAGGCATCACAGGAATTCAGCCTCATCTATCCCGGTATTTGGCGAAAAGAAAGACGCAATACGTGGGACCTCAAACGGCTGCGCGATCTCACAGGAGAGACGGAGCACGACTTGCGGATTGAGTGACGGTTTGGTGAGTAGGATCGTGGCTGATCGTCGCTCCGCTAAGAATCGAGCTCCGAGCCTCCCATGCTCTCGCATTCAACGCCAACCTCCACCTTAGTGGGCTCACGCGACCTTGGGGCTCCGCAAATAGCGGGCCACCACGTACCGTATGGTAGCTGCCCGCCACTTTTCGCCGCCATGAGCGGTGGGTACCCTATCTTGGTTCAGGCCCGCGGCGATCACCGACCAACCAGAGCCACTGGCTCTCTCGGTGGTAATCCGCTCCCACACTGCTGGCGTCAATCCTGAGGGACGACCCAGGCGTACCCCTTGAGCTCGCTTCACCGCCAAGGCTTCACGGGTTCGCTGGGCAATGCGCTGCCGCTCAAACTGCGCCCATGCCATGAGGACGTAGGCCATCGCCTCGCCCTCGGGCGTCGCCGTGTCCATGGCGAGGTCGCAGACGACCATCGGCCAGCCCTCGCGCAACGAGCGGTCAAGGAGTTGTGCGAAGTCCAGAACCGACCGGCTGAGACGGTCGAGCTTGGCGGCGATGATCCCGCCTGCTCGGCGACGGGCAATCAGCCTCAGCGCCCGCCGAAGCTCCGGGCGATCCTTGACGCTCTTGCCGCTGGCCTGCTCCTCGATGATCTCGAGGAGGGAGCGCCCTGCCCGCTGGCAAGCCGCCTCGATGATCTGCCGCTGCCCTTCCAACCCGGCTCCGTTCTCGGCCTGGTCGGCGGTACTAACCCTGATGTAGCCCACGAGGGGGAGCTGGTCGACGTCGCCGGCCATCGCTCGTCCCGCCACCCCCGCCCCTCCCATATAGAAATCGACCGTTTGCTACAAACTCGTGCTCGACCCCCTCGTCTGACCGCACGGTCAGGGCCGTTTCCGGCGCTCTGTGATCTTGGTCACAGACTGCTGATTATGCCAGGGGCGACGCCAACAGGGCGGGGCCAATGGAGCGGAAACCCTTTGAAGAAAACGGTCGTTTTCTTTATGCCACGCCACAGCCCGACCCCTTGACGAACGACGGGACAAGCTGCGTAGGATTCCCGTCGCACGTCGCGGACGCGCCAGAGGCGCCGTGCTCGCGGCTCCAATAGAGGCTCGCTCCGATGGCAAGGGGAGCGATGCACTGGATGAGGTACGGCGGGTTCCATGACGGCAAGACAGTCGGCTCGTGTGCCGACGTGGCGAGCCTTAGCACCACTCGGCGCAGGGATAGGCCCTGCCGCGCGTTCAAAGGGTAAGTACCGGCGGCACTCCGTCCCCCGCCGCCGGTCATACGAGGAGGGGTGATGCGGTAGAGGTGGGCTGGGCCGCTCGCGCCGCGAGACCCACCGCGGGCGGACAGCAGAAAGGGCGCCGAGGCGTGTACCCCGACGCCCCAAGTCTCGCGCCCCGGCCTCGCGGTGCGCCCTTGCAGACCTCCGCGTGTGACCGGCGTCACCGAGACCTCCCAAACCCTACCAGCCAACAGGCTGAGCCGCCAGCGCTGAGCGCGGGTGCCATCCTTGATGCTCAGGGTGCAAGAGGTCAAACGGACGTTTCGTCGTACTTCAGGCTGCGTGCCCTCACTGGGCACGCTGGGAGAGGAACTCGTGACAGCACCGCCTCAGAGGCGCGGTAGGATTCGCCTGGTCGGCATGGCAGCCGGCCTTGTCGGCACGGCCGCTCTATGCGTCGGGATGGTCCCGGCACCGGCAGCGGCAGCGCCAGCCATCAGCGGCTACCAATACCTGACCAACTTCAGAACCACTCACCTGTCGGGGCGCTTCGTGACTCCGGCGGGAAAGCCGATCAAGGGCGCAGTTGTGTACCTCGCCCTCAACCGTGTGAACGACACCAGCCCGGAAGTCCAGCCCATGGAGATCCTGGGGGAGACCGTCACGACCGCGGCAGGAGCGTTCGCCTTCACTGTGCCGCACAGTGCGGCGGTCATCGACGCGGCCACGCACAACCATGGCAACGTCAACCTCATCATGCGGGCCATGACGATCCCGACCGTAAGTGCAGCTGCTGCGCCGTCTCCGGCGGTCGGTGCGGACGGAACTCAGGCGATCGGGAAAATCTGCATCCCGTCGACTGTTATCACGGCTCCGAACTGTCCCGCGGCTCTCAACCCGCCCACGCCGTCTGAACAGGACGTCATCAACTACAACACCCAACTGCCCGACGAGTACAGCGTCGACGTCGCGACGTGGGCAGGCGCAATGATCGACCCCTTCAACATGTACCCGAACGAACTGGTTTCGACCGTCGACCCGGTGCAGAACCTCACCCTCCACGCCACCAACGGGGTAGCGCTTCTGACCGGCAACGCGAGCTACGGCTGCGTCAAGACAGTCACCTCATCCTGTCCGTATGACCCGGTCACCATCGCCAACGCGTACCCCCAGGAGGCTGTTCCCAACGGCGGCACGACCCTTCGGCCCGTGAACAACACCGTGGTCGGCGCCCTCAACACCGTGGGCTCGCAGACGGGCGGGACCGTGCCCCTCAGCGCCCGGCCCCCGGGAGAGCCGTCGTACTGCTACGACTCCAACCAATGGGTGCAGTCGACAGGACCGCAGTTCGAGCCGGTCACCGACATGCACGCCAATTGGGACGCTCAGATCAAGGTCCACTACGAGCAGAGCACGACGTCCTCGATCGGCGTGTCCGTCCACGACGACGAAAACGGGGGGAGCTGGACGGTGGACGGCAACACCGATACAAGCTCCAGCTTCGGAGAGACGACCGGGTTGTACGGACCCTACTTCGCGCAGCGGTTCGACACCTACCACGACTTTGCCGAGATCGAACATTCGGACGAGTGCGACAACGGCAACTACACCTTCTACTACGACTGGTCCGAGATCGACGATCAAGACTGGCGCGGCGGGTCGGAGGCCGATGGCTCGAACCTCAGTGGCGAGGACGGCCCCAGCGCCATGCGCAACTACGGGAACTACACCGCACCCGAGGACTACGATGGCAACGGCAAGGAGATCACGCGGACTGGTGGCAAGGGCTACAAGTACGGCTGGGAAATCTCCATGTGGGGTGTGACCCTCGGCGGGGAGACCGACTGGAACAACCAGTACACGGAGACGTGGGAGATGGGCCACAACCACGGCTATCACTACCTCTTCGGTCATGACGGGAAGGTCACCGTGTCCACCTTGATCTTCTCCAACTAACGACTATGCAGAGAGCGACCGCTCCTAACCGGCGCTCTCTGGCCCGCAGGCTCCTGTTCGGGGCCTGTGGGCTCTCCCTGCTTGCCCTCTTGGGCGTATACGTCGTGCTTCCGCGCTTCGCCTCGCCGGGGGCAGGATCGGTCGGCTTGCACATCGACGACCAAGGGACGAGCCTCCGCGCTCGTGTCGGCGAGACCAACTACGTCGGGGTCGAGTTCACGACGGATGGCACCGGCGTCATCCAGCTCCTTGCCGCCTCCCTGAGCGGCGTGCCCCGAGGATTGCAAGTAACGGTCGCCGCCCAGCGACCCTACCTACCTCTCGGTCCGCGATATGTCGGGGGCGATAGTGAATCGTCCATGCGGATCAAGTTCCCGCTCTGGCACAGCTACCCGGTATCCGCAGTCCGTATCAAGCCGGGCGCCGATCCGGGCTGGGAGCTCGTCATCGTCGCCAAGGCTACGCAGCCGGGTGACTTCAACACCACAGGTCTCGACGTCACCGCGAGCCAGGATGGCCGGGTGGCCACCGTCCACGCCAACCTCACGCTGCAAGTACAGGTTTCCGACCCGAAGCGCCCGATGGACATGTCAAAGCCCGTGTTCCTCCTGGGCGACTGTCCCGGCAGCGAGGCACCGACGCCGCCGACGTGGGACGACGCGGTTGCGCGCGCGCTTCGAGCGGGCGGCGGCGAAGCTCTCATCCGAATCGTCAAAGGAAAGTCCTCGGACGTCTGGAACACCGTCGACGGTTCCCGACCGACACAGGCGATGGTCAACAGCGGCTTCGTCCCTGCCATCTATGAGAGCGACTCGCTCGTCATAGATCGGGTGATCGCAGGGCCACTACATCCGGGTCCGGCCACGGGCCTCTCGCTTGGTGGCGACCTAGGTGCCGACGCCGAGGGCGGCTGCTCGTGGGCCGTCGATGGCAGTCAGCTCTACAGCGGCACCAACACCTACCTTGCGATCTATGGACCAGCGCCCGCCTTCGCCCACTCGGCACAGCAGCCTGTGATCGAACTCCGCAACCTCGCTCTCGTCGACAGTGGCGTTGCCGCCACGCCCTACGGCCCCGTGCCCATTAGCGCCAACTGATCTTCGGAGCAACAAGGACATGTTCGACGTCATGAGGGAAAATCGGGCCGCAGTCATCGCGGCTGCGGTGACGGTAATCGCGGTGATCGCGACCGTCGCGCACCTCCGAGCGGGCGGCGGCGGGGCCAATCTACCCGGTGCGGCCCTGGCGGCAGCCAATCGAGCAACCAGCACACAACCTCCCGTAAGAGGAGCTGCGGGCGGCTCCGCGGACGACGCAACAGACGGCACGGCATCTGCCTCCGGCCCCTCAACGCCGACGCCGGGAGCAAATACACCGCCACCATCCCCATGCGGACATGACAATTTCGTCTTCACGCTCACAACCGACAAGTCCATCTATCACTCGGGTGAAACCGTGTGGGTGTCCATGACCGCGACATACAACGGTCCGGGGTGCGCGTACGGGAATGAGTGCATTCCGTTCGGCATTGTTCGCAACGCCGCGAGCCAGGCCATCGCGACCACGATGACGCCACGGCACTGCGGCGAGTTCCCGCCCCTGACCCTGTCCAAAGGCACGAAGCTTCAGGAGCGCTACCCCTGGGACCAGCAGCCGCTGAATGCTAGCGGCACGGCGACGACTGGGCAGGAGGTTCCACGCGGCGCGTACACGATAACGGCGGACTGGCACTCCATCGGCCTTTCCCGCTCCGTCACCGTTCAGCTCGTCGCCTGAGCCCTCAACCATGGCGGAGCCTCAGAGCCCGTCCATCCCTCCGAACCCACCCTCCTCCAGTTGGGGCCTCTCCGAGGACAGCCGATAGTCCTCCCTGCGCACCTTGCCGTGCCGAGGAGTGAGCTGGATCGACGGTCCCTGAACTCGCGGGGCGAGGTTCGGATTCTGGCAAGCTGGGAGCTCAGCCACGTTCCGAACAGGAGAGAACCATCCCACCCAGCGTGCGCCAGCTACGCCAGCCCGGCGCCGTCAGTCGTGCCTCGGTAACCATCGCGGCGGACCTTGGCGTGCCGCTGGGCGAGGCGGATAGTCGGTCCCTGCACGAGAGGGGTGAGGTTCGGATTGTGGAAAGCCGGGACCACCATTTCGGCCTTATGCGAACCAGGGGCATAAAGAGAAGCCCGCGTTTCGTTGTAGGCAGTCACCTGGCCGGGGATGACAGCGTCGCGTCCCGGTGTGAGCTGGCAGGCGGTACCGGCAACGAGCTTGCCGCCGGCACCGGGGTAGTCGAGCAACAGCCCCGCCTGGTAGGCGACCAAGTGCCCGAGCGTCACCGTCGCTTCATAGTCGTAGCCCTGGTCGTCGCTCCATGTCGCCGTGGCCGTGCGCTCGAGCTGGAGGCCGGAGGCTGCCGCCGCCGATGGCGTGGGTGTCGGCGAGGCGGTCACGACGGGGGGCAAGCTGGACGTCGGAACGGTGGCGGCACGCCGCTGACCCGTCAAGGCCGGAGCAGGCGTCCGGTGCTGCGCGAGCACCGCTACCCCTCCGATAGCGACGATGGCCACGGCTGCACCGACCAGCCAGGTCCGGGGCCACTGCCACCACGGCCGCGACGGTACCGAAGGCTCGGCGCCTCCCTTCGTCGTCCCGTCTGCCGCCATCGCCGCCACCTCCCCCTGAGCTGCCGTGGGCTCCTATGCCATGCGTAAGCCAACTATAGACGACGATTGATGCCGTGACATGGCGAGCTGGGCCACCGGCTCGGGCCGCGGGGTTACCGCGCCCGCCCGTGCTGACCCAGCCAGTCCCCCATGTCCTCGGCTGCCCGCAGCAGGTCGTACGAGGCCATCCCTAGGGCATCGGCCAGCTCGGCGGCGACGCAGATGGATGGGCAGCGCTCGCCCCGCTCGATCTCGCCGAGGTAGGTCCGGCTGATGCCTGCCTCATGGGCGAGGGCTTCTTGAGACAGATCCTTGTCGGCCCGCAGGAGCCGGAGGGCACGACCGAAACGGAGGGGCAGCGGGGGGCGTTGTGGCATGGCGCCACGCTCGGGGCCGGTGCCTGTGTCCGTCTACAAAGCATGCCCGGCAGGAGCCGTGTATAGTTGTCAACCGCTCACTTTCGGCTGAATCGGGCCATGTCGGCGTCCGAGTGAGGAAGGGATCACAGATGGCGGGAATATCGCCTTGGCGGCGAGTAGTGATGTGCCCACCGACGTTGACAGCTTTTCTGATGGTCTGCTATCTACTGGGCCGCGCTCCCGCGAGCGCCGTTAGGAAGGACCGGAGAGGGTGCGGGAAGTCCTCTTCGCTGGGGAGGGGCTCGATGAGGCGGTAAGGGCGACAGCATTAGGTACCCGCGTGCCTGCGCCGCGATTACTTGCCGCAGGATCGACGGGGGCTGGCACCCGGCTTGTGGCTGGGCGCCAAACCCCCGGGGGTCAACCGAATCTCCCTCGTGAACAGGAAATTCCCAGGGAGACCAGCGACAGGGGCACTTTAGCGCAAGGTGCCCCGATTTGAGGAGACACCTTTGAGCATCATTGCTCTACGCCGAGCCAACGGCCGACGTGCTCTCGCCGGAGCCACGCTGTCGGCCCTCATCCTCGGCCCGCTCTGCATCACGGCCGCAGCGGCGACGCCCGCAGCACCCTCTGCGGAAGGTCCGACCATCGGCGGCTACACCTACCTCAAGAACTTCCGCACGACCCACCTCTCCGGTCGCTTCGTGACTCCGGACGGCAAGCCGATCACCCACGCCGCGGTCTACGCAGCGCTCGACGGCCTCCATGCTCCGGCACACGTTGCTCAACGGCCGATCGTCGCCCGAGCGGTGACGGACGGTGCTGGAACCTTCGCCCTCGCCATCCCCAAGAACGCCGACACACTCGCCTACGCGGCCACGCATCATGGCGACGTGAATCTCGTGCTGCGCGCGACGAGCGACCCATTCCCCAACACGCCCGCTGCTGCATCGGCGCCCGCCAACGGAGGGCAGTCCGCGGCTCAACTCGACGTCGGTAGCTGTGTCCAGGTCCCCGACAACGGCTGGTTCTGCCCGCCGCCGCCTGCACCGACCCCCGACGACGCCGTGGACACTGCCGAGGGTGGCCCCCAGGCAGGCGGCGGGTATTCAGCACTGGTGGCGAACTGGGCCGTAGCGCTCGCCGACCCGTTCAACCAGTACCCGCAGAAGGTCTTGGCGACGGTGGCGCAGACAGAGAATCTCACCCTCGTCGCGGCCAAGGCGCAGGCCCTCATGGTCCCGCAGACCACCCCGTGTGCTACATGCGTGCAGGCGCAGTCGGACCCCAGCCTCGCCACGTTCGGCCTCAACGCCACCGACGCGGCGTGGGCCTTCGCGTCGATGAATTCCGGGGATGGCAATTGTGAGACGACGTACCAGCAGTGGACGTACCAGACAAACTGGGAACCCCTTTCCGACATGCACGCGGGTAACGACACCACGGTGGTAGGTGAGTACTGGTCAAATCTGACCTCGAACGTCGGCGTCGCCTTCAAGCAAGAAACTCAGAACGGCAACGGCTCCTGGCAGGTCGATGGTTCCACGAACGATACCGCCAATGCGTACGCCAATAGCGGATCGTTCGGGCCCAACATCGGCACGCGCCTCGACGCGCAGACTCAGTTCGTCCAGTATCACGAAGCAGATGACTGCAAGGCCGGAAACGGCCGGGAATACTGGGAGTACTGGGATGAGATCGGACCGACGGCTTGGACTGGCGGGCTAGACATCGACGGCAGCAATCTCACCCAGTACGACGGGCAGCAGGAGTACAACAACTATAGCGAGTACGGGGGCTCGTGGGATCACACTGGCCACGGCGGCGGGATCGCCAAGCAGCAGGGCAAGGGCTATAAGTACAGTTGGGAGGTTTCGGCCTTTGGGGTCACGCTCGGCTCAGAGACCGACTGGGACAACAACCTCAAGGAAACGTGGACTTTCGGGCATCAGCCCTACTGGCACCACCTTTTCGGACATGACAATCCACCGGCGTCGGCGACACTCGTCTTCGCGTGGTGAGCGTTAGCATGCTTCACGAGCGGCAGTGATCCACAGTCTTTTCGCCCGCAGGCTCCTTCGAGCCTGCGGGCTCCTCCTCGTCCTGGCCGCTCTGGCGGCATGCGGCAGCAGTGTGCTGTCGAATCCCCAGGCGTTTCAGGTCCAAGCCGGCGGCGATGAAGGCAACGGCGAGGCACGGGTCGGTGAGCGCTTCTATTTCGGCATCACCGGCTTCGGCGCTTTGGGAGCGGAGCCTGTCACGCTGACCTCTGCAACCGCCCTCAGTGTGCCTAGCGGGCTCGACGTCGAGGTACGAGCTGCACATTTCGACAGCAGCATGTCGGAGATTAGGTTCCGGTACATCGGCGGGGAACGTGACGCCTCCATCCGCTCGGAGTTCCCTCGCCTCGTCCTGTATCCAGTATCAGACGTCAGCTTCGTCAAAGGACGGCGCCCGGACTGGTATCTCGTCGTCATCATGACCGGGCACCGCGTCGGCAACTTCTCGATTCCTGGAATCGAGGTGCAGGGCCGACTGGGATCGACTGCCTTCCGCTCGACCGTCAAGTACAAGATGAGCATCTACACCATCGATCCGCACGCGCGTATCGACATGAGCAAACCCCTCGACCTCATCGCGGACTGTCCCGGCTGGGGCGATCCGGCGCCGCGGGTGTGGCAGCAACTTGCGGACCGGGCTGTCCACGATGGAGGGGGTGCCGCGGTCGTCCATGTGCTCGCACAACCGTCGCCGATCTGGAACACGCCTGACGGGCATCGACCGACACAGCGAGAGGTTGACGCGGGAGCTGTACCGCGCATCTACACGCCGCTCCTCGCTCAGGTGGTGCGCTCCGTTTCGGGTGCCAGCCCTCCGGCTGGGTCCTCACTTACGGCCCTCATTCTCGGCGGGGGAATCGGGCAAGACAGCGTTGGGGGCTGCAACCTGACGATCGATCAGCCGAAGGCGGGTAACACGTATCTCGTCGTCTTCGGGCCTTCGGTCACTGGGGTCGATGATGCGGCCACCGCGCGCCCCGTTCTGCAATTCAGGAGTATCGCGATCATGAATGGCAACGAGGCGGACACCGCCTTCGGCCCGGTGCAAGTGCCATGACCGGCCCTCGACGAGCCCTGGTTTCTAGCCTTCCACGGTTGCCACGGCGCAACCGGATCGGCGCCGTGGCTGCGCTCCTGGCCGTCGTCGTGGCTGTCAGTGCTCTGCTCATGCGGCCCTCTTACCGAGGCCCAAACTCCCCCTCGCCCGCAAGCGTCGCTGCGGCCGGCGTCGCCCCTGGCGTCAGTCCGTCCAGCTCAGGGCCCGGGCGCGTGTCACCGGGCGCGGG
>Ga0070709_10000722_pt1 | contig 18707 bp, 15 predicted proteins | sample LARL51metaG_FD_65449 | JGI IMG/M metagenome (GOLD analysis project Ga0070709, IMG submission 65449) | Corn, switchgrass and miscanthus rhizosphere microbial communities from Kellogg Biological Station, Michigan, USA - LAR L5-1 metaG | ecosystem: Host-associated > Plants > Roots > Rhizosphere ... | reverse complement strand
GGAAAGGCGGAGAACAAGTTCGGCATTCCGATCAGCCGCGCGCGCGAGATTTACGCGCGGGCCGCCAAGCTCAAGGCTCTCGAAGTCGCCGGCGTCGATATGCACATCGGCAGTCAGATCACCGAACTCGACCCGTTCGGAAATGCTTTCGCGTTGCTCGCCGAATTTGTTCGGGTCCTGCGCGGCGACGGCCACAAGATCTCGCATGTCGATCTTGGCGGCGGCTTGGGAATTCCGTATCGCGACGACAACGAACCACCACCGCACCCCGAGGCCTACGCCGAAGTTGTCAAACGGGCGACACGCGATCTCGATTGCCGGTTGATCTTTGAGCCCGGTCGCCTGCTCGTGGGCAATGCAGGGATCCTGGTGACGCGCGTGCTGTTTGTGAAACACGGCGAAGCGAAGAACTTCGTCGTGGTCGACGCCGCCATGAACGATCTTATTCGCCCGACGCTATATGACGCGCACCACGAGATTTGGCCCGTAGCGAAAAAGCCGTCCGGGCGCCGCATTCGCGCCGACGTGGTGGGGCCAGTGTGTGAGAGCGGCGATTTCCTCGCCGTCAACCGGGAGATGCTGGAACCGGCGGAAGGTGCATTGCTTGCCGTGATGTCGGCAGGCGCCTATGGCGCCGTCCAGGCGGGTACCTACAACACGCGGGCCCTGGTACCCGAAGTGCTGGTCAAGGGCGACGAATGGGCGCTGATACGCCCGCGCCTTGAAGTTGACCAATTGATTGCTCTCGATCGGATGCCGGATTGGCTGTGAGCCATCCATACGCGCATGGCCGGTCGGGTCGGTGCGTGGTACCTTGACGGGCAGATTCTCCTGACCCTGGGAGTCGGAGCGACTTTTGGACGAAGCAGAAAACCGGTCTCACGCAAGCGAACGGTCCGCGAGGTTTTTGCTCGCGCAGGCGCTCCGGCGTGCACGCGGCAGTCTGCTGTGGGAACGGCTGTGGCCGGCGCTTGCGGCGCTGGCAACCGTACTCGGACTTTTCCTCGCTTTTTCGTGGGCGGGCCTGTGGCTGGTCTTGCCGCCGCTCGCTCGCGCCATCGGGCTGTTCGTTTTCGCGGTCGCGCTCGTTGCATCGGCGTTGCCATTGCTCATCGTTCGTCTTCCCAGCATCCAGGATGGCCTGCGGCGGCTCGATCGCAGCACGGGTGAAACACATCGCCCGGCGACCACGGTGGCCGATCGTATCGCTGCCAACCGTCAGGATCCGGTTGCGCAGGCGCTTTGGCAGGCGCACGTCGAGCGCGCACTGCTTTCGGCGCGCAAATTCAAGGCCGGATGGCCGTCACCGCGACTGTCTCTGCGCGACCCCATGGCGTTCCGCGCGCTCGTTCTCATTCTCGTGGCGGCGAGTTTCTTTGCCGCCGGTGGCGAGCGGACCAAACGCATTGCCGCGGCGTTCGATTGGAAAGGCGTCGTCGCGCCGGCGAATTTCCGCATCGATGCCTGGGTGACACCGCCGGTCTATACCGGACGCGCACCCGTGATGCTCCCGGGTCTGCGCCCGGGTGAAACCGCGCAAGCGAGCTCACCCGTGGCGGTGCCGGTCGGCAGTCAATTGGTCATCCGGGCCACCGGTCAGGTGCGTTTCGATATCCTCAATACGGGCGGCATCGAGCCGGCGCCTGCTGAAGCGCGCGCGCCCTTACCCGCCGGGACCGAGGAGCGGCGGCTCTTGATCAAAGGCGACGGATCCGCGGCGGTTCACGGCGTTCTCGGCTCCGATCTGGTGTGGAATTTCACCGCCATTCCCGATCGCGCGCCAAACATCGAGCTGATCAGGGATCCTGAACGCCAGGCGCGAGGTGCGCTCCGTCTCGATTACAAAATGGACGACGACTATGGCGTCGTCGAAGCCAAGGCCACGTTTGCGCTGAAGGAAGAACAATCATCCGAGAAGCCGCCACGCCCGCTTTTCGGTGCGCCTGAATTCGGACTAACGCTTCCGCAGGCCCGCACCAAAGCTGGAACGGCGCAAACGACCCACGACCTCACCGAGCATCCATGGGCCGGCGCTGACGTTACTCTGACGCTCACGGCAAAAGACGAAGCGGGCAACCTCGGCCGCAGCCAGCCGCACGAGTTGCAACTGCCGCAGCGCATCTTCGTGAAGCCGCTCGCCCGCGCCCTGATCGAGCAGCGACGTATTCTCGCGCTCGACGCGGAATCCAAACCGCTGGTGCTGACTGCGCTCGATGCGCTGTCCATTGCACCGGAGCGGTTCACGCCGGAATCCGGCGTCTATCTCGGATTGCGTTCGATCTATCACGATCTCGAGCACGCAAAGAACGACGATGCGCTCCGCGAGGTCGTCGCGCGGCTGTGGGACATGGCGGTACAGCTCGAAGACGGAAACGTCTCGCAGGCCGAGCAGGCGTTGCGGCAGGCGCAGGAGGCGTTGCGCCAGGCGCTTGAGCGCGGCGCGAGCGACGAAGAAATCAAAAAGCTGATGGAACAGCTGCGCGCCGCCATGGACAAGTTCATGCAGGCGCTCGCCGAAGAGATGCGCAAGAATCCGCAGCAGCTTTCAAGGCCGCTCGACCGCAACACGCGCATGCTCAGCCAGCAGGATCTCAAGAGCATGCTGGACCGGCTGGAAAACCTGGCTCGGTCCGGCAACAAGGATGCCGCGCGACGGCTCCTCGAAGAACTGCAATCGATGCTTGAAAATCTGCAGATGGCGCGCCCCGGTGCCTCAGGTGGCGACGACGGCGATGACGACATGATGTCCGCGCTGGATGAATTGGGCGATGTCATTCGCAAGCAGCAGCAGCTGCGCGACAAGACGTTTCGCCAGGGTCAGGACAGTCGACGCGATCGTCAGCGCGGACAGCAGCCCGGCCAGGGCAACCAGATGGGCGATCTGCGTCAGGACCAGCAAGGTTTGAAGGACCGCCTGAACAAACTCCTGGAGCAGCTGCGCCAGCGCGGCATGGGTCAGCCGGGACAGCAGGGCGAAGGCAACGAAATGGGTCAACTCGGCGAAGCCGGGGATGCCATGGGTCAGGCCGAAGGCCAGCTCGGGGAGGGTGATGCTGACAGTGCGGTGGACAGTCAGGGTCGCGCGCTCGATGCCATGCGCAAGGGCGCGCAAGGGTTGGCGCAATCGATGCAGCAACAAGGCATGGGGCCTGGGCCGAACGGACGGCCAGGCCGGGGGCAGGCGCGCGCTCAACAGGACACCGATCCGCTTGGTCGACCCATGCGCGGCCGCGACTACGGCGACGACCTGACGGTGAAGGTGCCGGGCGAGATCGACGCGCAACGAGCGCGGCGCATTCTCGAGGAACTGCGCAAGCGCTTCGGCGAAAGCTTCCGGCCGCAGCTTGAGCTCGACTACATCGAGCGGCTGCTCAAGGACTTCTGAGTCAAACTTTTCTGGCTGTTTGCGAACTCGCGCGGGACTTACTTGGCCGCGGGTGCCGCATCTTGGGCGTTGATGAAGCGCACCATCACATCGACCGCATTATCGGGTGGCGAGACAAAGCGGCTGCGGAATTCAAGTTTTTCTCCCGGGGCAAGGATGCTGCGACCGGGCGGTGCAGTCCAGGTGTAGACTTCCTGTCCCGCGGCGTCGCGTGCCGCAAAGCGCAGGCGCGGTACCTCGGACGGTCGGTTGCTGACGCTGACGATGTTGCCTTCAACGACGAGGGAAGACAGGCCTTCCTGGGTTTCCTTTGAGATCCGCATGTTTTCGAATTTCAGGTTACGCAGATTGACCGGCAGACCGACGCCAGCAAAGAGCGAAGCTGTCTGCGGAAAAAATCGCACGACCTCGCTGCGAGCCCCGACCAGCGCAACGTTGAACGCGAACAGCACCAGGATGAGTGCCGTCCAGCGCGATGAGCGTCGCGCCTGCTTGCGTCGGATTTGAAGCCGCTTGCGGCGGGCGGCAAAGCTTTCAATCTCGTCCTGATCCGAGGCGGCATCCGGAGTCGCAGGTGACTCGATGGATGGCACGAGCGACGGTGCATCCATGGCGACTGGAATGTCGGTGACAGGTACCGATTCGCCGTGTCCCATTGTCTCGGCGGCATGATCGGTCTCTTCAGGCGGCGGAGCCTCAGCTTCTCCCGCGGTGCCAAGTGGCTGGTCGGGGCGAATCACCCCTTTGAAGGCCTCCTGGGCTTCGCCCGTGGTGTCCGCGGTGGCCATTTCGGGGACGGCTTGCGGACCATTCGCGAACCACGTGGTTTTGCAACGGGCGCAACGAACGGCGCGGCCGGCAGCACCCAGCGAGGCCGGTTCGATCGCATAAGACGTTGAGCAATTCGGGCAGACGATGTGCATGGCGCAATAGGCGTTCAGGTGCCAAGCTACCAGCCGTCCGTTAATGGATCGGAAACCATGGCAAGCCCCGGAAACATGGGAGGAATTACTGGTTCTCGCCCAAACCGCTATGGCAGGCTTGCCATAATCCTGTAAAAAAACAGCACAGTTCTGGACGGGTATGCGAGCGGGGACGGGTTTCTGTACATGTCGAGGACCACGGCCGACGAGTGATTCGGCCGCCTTATTGCGAATTTGTCGGAGAGGGGTGGGTGGTCCGATTCGAGAACGTTGGCTTGCGCTACGGTCTGGGACCGGAGGTTCTACGGGACCTCTCGTTCCGCATTGATCCGCATTCCTTCCAGTTCCTCACGGGCCCTTCGGGCGCCGGCAAGACCTCCCTATTGCGCCTTTTGTTTCTGTCGATGAAGCCGACGCGAGGCCTGATTACCCAGTTCGGCCACGATGTGGCTACGCTCTCGCGCGATGCGGTGGCGACCTTGCGTCGTCGCATCGGGATCGTGTTTCAGGACTTCCGCCTGCTCGACCACATGACCACCTACGAGAACGTCGCCCTGCCGTTGCGGGTCATGGGCCGGCCCGAGGAAAGCTATCGCGATGAGGTCGTCGAGCTGCTCAACTGGGTTGGTCTTGGCGAGCGGATGTGGGCGCTGCCGCCGGTTCTCTCCGGCGGTGAAAAGCAGCGCGCCGCGATCGCACGCGCGGTGATCGCGCGGCCTCAGCTCCTGCTGGCGGATGAACCCACCGGAAACGTCGACCCGACTTTGGCGCAACGCCTCCTGCGGTTGTTCATCGAGCTTAACAAGTCAGGGACCTCGGTTGTTATTGCGACCCACGACATCGCCCTTATGGATCAGTACGATGCGCGGCGGTTGGTGCTGCATGACGGCCGGCTGCACATCTACGATTGAGGAACGGAATGACGGACACCGGTCAGGGAAAATTTTCCACGCCGTTGCGAATGCCGGCAGACGCACTTCCGCGTTTCGAAACGCCGCTCGTGCCGCGCAACTCAATTTCCGGCCGCGCGCTCGTCGCGGTCGTTGCCATCATGACCTTTCTTGCGTCGCTGACCACGGGTGCCACGGTGCTCGTGAGCAGAGCCGCGGGCGAGTGGCAATCGGACATCTCGCGCGAAGTGACGGTTCAGGTGTCTCCGGCGTCCGGCCGCGATGTCGATGCCACCGTTGAAAAAGCCGTCGCGGCAGCACGCGCATTTCCTGGAATTGCCGAGGTCACGGCGTTCTCAAAGGAGGAGTCCAACAAATTGCTCGAGCCCTGGCTGGGCAGCGGACTTTCTCTGGACGAATTGCCCGTACCGCGCCTGATCGTGCTCAAGATCGCGCCGGGTGCCGCGCCCGACTTTGCGCAGTTAAGGCGCGTCCTGAGCGACCAGGCCCCTGGTGCCGTTCTCGACGACCACCGCGGCTGGATGGACCGCATGCGCACAATGGCGGGGACCGCCGTTGGTGCGAGCATCGGAATTCTGATCTTGATGTTCATCGCCACTATGTTGTCGGTCACCTTCGCGACCCGAGGGGCGATGGCGACCAACAAATCCGTTATCGAGGTGCTGCATTTCGTCGGTGCGAAGAACGGTTTCATCGCACGGCACTTCCAGCACCATTTTTTGATGCTGGGCTTGCAAGGAGGCGTCATCGGCGGCGGTGCGGCGATCATCCTGTTTGCCCTTGCCGGGGTCATCAGCCGTTGGTCTGCCGGAACGGCTGCCGGAGATCAGGCATCGGTATTTTTCGGGTCATTCTCGATTGGTCTAATGGGCTATGTTTTTATGCTGGTTCAGATCGCTCTGATCGCTGCCGTCACCGCCTTGACCTCGCGTCAAACTGTCAACAACACGCTTGAAATGATCGACTGACATGTTTGCCGGTCTTGCCCGCTGGATCGGTTTCCTGACCATGGCTGCCGGTGCAACCGCGATTATCTTGCTTGCGGTGGGGTTCGGCTGGTTCATCTTCAACATCGCGGGCGATGAAGTAACACTCGATACCAGGGCAGATGGCATCGTGGCCCTGACCGGCGCTGCGGCTCGTATTCCCGATGCGATCGAGTTGCTGGCAACCGATCGTGGCAAGCGGCTCCTCATCACCGGAGTTCACCGCGCGACCAGTTCGAAGGAAATCGCGCGGTTGACGCCGCTTTATTCAAGATACTTCACGTGTTGCATCGATCTCGATCGGTCCGCTCTCAATACCTTCGGAAATGCACTCGAAACCAAACGTTGGGCTCGCGCGCACAACTTCAATTCGCTGATTGTGGTGACGTCAAATTGGCACATGCCGCGCGCCATGGCCGAGCTGGCGCATCAGCTTCCGGATGTCACGCTGATTGCCTATCCGGTGATTTCGGAGAAGGTGAAAACGGAACCATGGTGGTCTAGTCTGGATACGGCACGTTTTCTTTTCGCTGAATACCTGAAATACGTGCTGGCGCTTGCGCGCATGCACCTTGATACCGACAGCGCAGTGTGAGGGGACGGCGTCCGTGCTTATCCTACGGTCAATCGCATTCAACACCTTGTTCTACCTCAACACGATTATCTACCTGATTATCGGGTTGCCGACTTTCTTCATGCCTTATCGCGCCATTGTCGGCGTGGCCAAATCGTGGGGCCGTACGAATCTCGTATTGCTCCGCGTGGTCGCCGGGATCGATTGCGAAATCCGTGGCCGCGAGAAAATCCCGAAGGGGCCACTCATCGTCGCTTCCAAACATCAGTCGGCTTGGGAAACGTTCGCGTTGCTGCCGTTGCTGGAAAACCCGGTCTTTATTCTAAAGCGCGAGCTGCAGTTAATTCCGATCTTCGGCTGGCTGACCATCAAGGGCCGCATGGTGCCGGTTCGGCGCGGCGGCGGTTCGCAGGCGCTGACCGATATGATCGAACGTGCCCGCATCGAATTGGCGGACAATCGGCAACTGATCATCTTTCCCGAAGGCACGCGGCGGCCTGCGGGCGCCGAGCCGCGCTACAAGATTGGTGTAGCCCATCTTTATGCAGCCGAAGGCGTACCGTGCCTTCCGATTGCGCTTAACTCCGGTCTGTTCTGGCCACGCCGATCGTTACGGCGCTTTCCAGGGACCGTGGTTGCTGAGATTCTCGACCCGATCCCCCCCGGTCTCGGCAAGGATGAATTTTTTGAGCGCCTGCAGAATGACCTTGAAGGTGCAACGGCGCGTCTGATTGCCGAGGGCCGCGCGCAAATGAAGCAGTGAACGTTTCATCCGGAGGATGATTCGTGCGCGCCCCTCAGCCGCTCCGCCAGAACTTGCAACTCGGTGTCCTTGATTCCGAGAGTTTGCAGCTCTTTCACCGCCGCGAGCACGTAGTCGCGGCACGGCCCCGAGCGACCGTGTCCCTGCCTGGCATAATGCAACTGGTCGGCAAGGCTTAGCTGACCGGCATATTGGCGATGACCGCGATCAACTACGTAGCAGAGCGCATGCACGCTCTGCTGCGGGTCATCGTCAATCCAGACCCTGCGCCAGGCCTCGCGATAGACGCGGGTGACCTGCTCGCGGCCTCGCAGGTATTCGATGGTCTTCGCGCGCAGAGGTGACGCCACACGGTAGGCGATACCGCGGCAATTGCCCCCGCGATCGAGACCGAGGACCAGGCCTGGTTTCTCAGGCGTTCCGCGATGGACGAACGAGTAGACGCAAAGCGCGCGGTGGGCTCCGACCAGGCGGGCATTTCGCCGCTCGAGAAAATCGAAGCCGGGCCGCCACATCAGCGATCCGTAGGCAAAGACCCAGAAGTCCTCGTTGCTTTGATGAGACCGAGCATTCATCGTGGTGGGGAGGAGGACGGACCACGGGGTTGGGGGTTGGCACTTTGCGTCGACCTAACAAAGCCGGGGTTCCCATGCAATCGGGCTATCAATGTGGGCGCAGAAACGCCGCATTCCGCAGGTTTTGAATTAGATGATGCGTGACCCAACGAGCATTCAATCGCGGCGCCGGACCGGACTTCGCTACACGATCCTTCTCTTTATCGTGTTCGCCCTGATCGCCGGATGGACTGCCTTCTGGAAGCTTGCCGCCGGCAAGGCCGAAACGGCGATCGAAGGCTGGCGCGCGCGCGAGGCCAAAGCGGGCCGTATTTACACCTGCGGGTCGCAGGATGTAGGTGGTTTTCCGTTTCGTATAGAGGTGAATTGCGACCAGGCCGCCGCGCTGTTGCGCACCAACCAGCCACCGATTGAGCTCAGGACCTCGAGCCTCTTGATGGTCGCGCAAGTCTATCAGCCTGGCTTGCTCATCAGCGAGTTTCATGGGCCGTTGACCGTCGGCGAACCGGGAAAGGCTCCGGAATTCGTCGCCGACTGGAAGCTCGCCCAATCAAGCGTACGCGGAACGCCGAGTGCTCCTGAACGCGGCTCGCTGGTATTCGATCTGCTTTCGGTCGAGCGTGCGAATGGTGCCGCGCGTGAAAGCATGGCGCGCGCAAGGCATGCCGAGTTTCATGGCCGGATGACGGAAGGCTCAGCCGCCAATCGACCGGTGATCGAAGTTGCAGTGCAGATTGATCAGGGCACGGCGCCAAATCTGCACCCGGCCGCCGCAACGCCAATCGATGCCGACGTTACTGCGGTTCTCCGGGGACTGAACGATTTCTCGCCCAAGCCCTGGCCGGTACGATTTCGTGAGATGCAGGCTGCAGGCGGCCGCATCGACATCACCAAGGTACGGCTGCATCAGGGCGATATCCTGGCAATCGGCGGTGGCGCGCTGTCGCTCAATAGTGACGGGCGGCTAGAAGGTGAGTTGCGCATCACGATGGCGGGCCTTGAACAGTTTCTGACGGCCATTGGCGCGCAGCAGCGGGTGCAGGCTTCGCCAAGCGTGGATCGGCTCGCGGGTGCGCTTGATCGTTTGGCGCCTGGTTTGGGCGATGTCGCACGTCAGCAGGCGGGCGCGAATATTTCGCTCGGCATCAATATGCTGGGCGAGCAGACGACTCTTGAAGGCAAGCGCGCGGTGACGTTGCCGCTTCGTTTCAACGACGGTGCGGTCTATCTCGGGCCGATCCCGATCGGCAATACGCCGGCCTTGTTCTAGCCCTTCTCCGAGGCGTAAGGCTTCGGCAGCGGCTCGTGCGGCAAGTCCGGGTGCGGGCGACCGAAATCGGGAGACGGTGAGTCCTGACCGATCTCGACAATTCCCTTGCGAATGGCGCGCGTGCGCTCGAAGTGCTCGAACAGTGCCTCCCCGTCGCCTTTCCTGATCGCTTTTGTCAGTGCCGAAACGTCTTCATTGAAGCGGCCAAGCATTTCGAGAACGGCGTCCTTGTTGGCAAGGAACACGTCGCGCCACATCGTTGGGTCGGATGCAGCGATGCGGGTGAAGTCGCGGAAACCGCCGGCCGAGAATTTCAGTACTTCCGAGCGCGTCACCGCTTGCAGTTCGTCGGCGGTGCCGACGATCGTGTAGGCAATCAGGTGCGGAAGATGGCTGGTGATGGCGAGCACCAGATCGTGGTGATCCGGTGCCATAATCTCCACGTTCGCGCCGAGGAGGCGCCAGAATGCAGCGAGCTTTTCAACCGCATTTGGGTTCGTCCCGTCCGGGGGTGTGAGGATGCACCACCGATTGACAAAAAGTTCGGCAAAGCCGGCGTCGGGGCCGGAATACTCGGTGCCGGCGACCGGGTGTGCGGGTATGAAGTGCACGGTCTTCGACAGATGCGGCGCCATATCGCGCACGACCGAGCCTTTGACCGATCCGACATCAGAAACGATGGCGCCGGCGGAAAGATGCGGGCCGATCTCCTTGGCCACTGCGCCGCAAGCGCCAACCGGAACGCAGACGATAACCAGGTCCGCGCCTGCGACTGCGGCGGCATTCGTCTCGACCACTTGATCCGCAATGCCAAGTTCGGCAACCCGCCGGCGCGTCTTCGGCGAACGCGCGGTTGCCACGATTGTACGTGCCGCGCCCTGAGCGCGGGCCGCACGCGCGATCGATGAGCCGATAAGGCCGATACCGATCAGAGCCAGGCGGTTAAACAAAGGCTCCGGCTTGCTCATGTCCGACTTCCCAGGAATTCCTTGAGCGCCTGCACGACGAGATGATTGGCCTCTTCGGTTCCGACGCTCATTCGCAAGGCGTTCGGCAACTTGTAGGCGCCGACCTGACGCAGAATAAGTCCACGCTTGGTGAGGAAGGCGTCGGCCTCTTTCGCCGTCTTGCCTTTGATGTCCGGGAAGTGGATCAGGACGAAATTCGCCGCGCTTGGTGTCACGGCGAGACCAAGCTTTCCGATCTCCTCGGTCAGCCAGACAAGCCAGCGACTGTTGTGTGCGCGGGCGCGGTCGACATGCGCCGTGTCGCGGATCGCGGCTATGCCGGCGGCGATCGCGGGGGCGTTGACGTTGAACGGTCCGCGGATGCGATTGACCGCATCTACGACGTGTGCAGGCCCATACATCCAGCCGAGTCGCAGCGCCGCGAGCCCGTAGATTTTTGAAAAAGTACGGGTCATGACGACGTTGTCCGTCGTGGCAACGAGTTCGATGCCGGATTCATAATCATTGCGTTGGACGTACTCGGCATAAGCGGCATCGAGCACGAGCAGCACATGCGCGGGCAATGCGCTGTGGAGGCGCTTCACTTCGTCAAACGGCAGATAGGTCCCGGTGGGATTATTCGGATTGGCGAGGAAGATAATTCTCGTCTTCGGCGTTACCGCTTTGAGAATCGCGTCCACGTTGGCCGTGAATTTAGTTTCCGGGACGGCAACCGCCTTTGCGCCGGTGCCCATCGTCGCGATCGGGTAAACCAGAAAACCATGGGTCGTGTAGATCGCCTCGTCGCCATCCCCGAGGTAGGCGCGTGCGAGCAGATTGAGCAAATCATCCGAGCCCGCGCCGCAGACAATGCGGTCGGGATCAAGCCCAAAAGCGTCACCGATCGCTTCGCGCAGTGTCGACGCCGAACCGTCTGGATAATCTTCGAGATGTTCGCCGACCGCGCGGTAGGCGGCGATCGCGTTCGGGCTCGGCCCCAACGGGGTTTCGTTGGAGGAGAGCTTGAACACTTTGGCGACTCCAGGCGCGGTGCTCTTGCCCGGAACATAGGGGGCGATGTCGAGCACGCCGGGGCGCGGTTGCGGGCGGTTCGCAGTCATTAACGGCTTTCCGAACGATCAGGCCTTTTCGGCGGCAACCGTATAGCGGGTTGCGTGGCTTCCGACGAGTGCCGCCGAGCGTACTGTGACCCCGGCCTTAACCAAAGCCGCGCTGATGGATTCCAGGCTGGTTTCTTTCGGCAATGAAATCAGGAGTGCAGCGCCGTCGAAAGCGCGGTCAGGCACGGCAATAAAATCGGTGAGCTTCGTCAGCGCCTGGGCTGGACCGGCACCCCAGCCCGAAACGCGCACGCTCCAGACGGCGGCTTCCGTTGCCATGGCATCAGCTGCGACCCGGCAGATGACGTAAACCGGCAGGGCAGCCGGATGGTCGGGCCGTTCGACGAAGGGAAGACGCGCGATGATCTTCGGGGCGGCATCAAATTCAAGCGCACTCCACCAGGCACCCGCCGATGCAATATCGAAAGCTGGCACGAGACCAAGATCGCCTTTCGACTCCGACACTGCGGCAACCACCCCGGCGGCGCCCATGTGTGGAACGAAAGGAACCGTAAAGCCGAAATGAAAGCGCGCGGAATCGCGTATGAGGGCATCGCCGGCCGACAGATCAGCGTGAATGGCGAACGGCGCCTGCACATACGTAAAAGTTGAGATAATGACGCGCCAGATGCTCTCGACGGTATCGAGCGGTAAGATGCCCTTATGGCGCTTGACCAGCCGACGCATCATCTCCGCTTCGCGAGCGGGCCGAAATGCGGACGTACCAGTATCCTGGCTGCGCTTGACTGAAATCAGGCGATCAATGATGTCGCCGCGCTCGATCAGAAGCTGGTGCATCGCCTCGTCGATACGGTCGATCTCCTTTCGCAGATCGGCCAATGAGGGAGCTTCGGTTGGCTTTGTCATGGCGGCATTGATAGGTGGGCTGGGCCTTGAAATCAAAGAAAACGTTGACTGCGGGCTGGCAGGTTGACAGTAAACCTGTGCTAATCGAGCCGCGGTAACTGTGGTGCGGCGGAAGCGTACGAGCAACAATGGGCCAAATCGATCGGACCAGCATGCCGGAGGTTGCGGATTCCCCGCGTGAAGCGGACCAGCCGCACGAGTCGCTGATCGCTCATTTTGGAGCTGACCGGCCGCTGAAGCTCGACGCCGGCGTGGAGCTGTCTCCATTTCAGATTGCCTACAAGACCTACGGGGCGCTCAACGCAGACCGTTCAAACGCTGTGCTGATTTGCCATGCGCTCACCGGCGATCAGCACGTGGCGAGCATACATCCCGTGACACGGAAGGCCGGGTGGTGGGAAACGATGGTCGGCCCCGGCAGGCCGATCGATACCGAGCGCTACTTCGTGATCTGCCCCAACGTGGTGGGTGCATGCATGGGTACGACGGGCCCGTCGTCAACGGATCCCAAGACCGGCAAGCCGTGGGGGCTCGACTTTCCGGTCATCACGATCCGCGACATGGTTCGCGCGCAGGCCATGCTGCTCGATCATCTCGGGATCGAGTCACTCTTTGCAGTCGCAGGCGGCTCGATGGGCGGCATGCAGGTGCTGCAGTGGGCGGCGAGCTATCCGCAACGCGTGTTTTGTGCGTTGCCGATCGCGTGTGCCACGCGACATTCGGCGCAGAACATTGCATTTCATGAGGTCGGCCGGCAGGCGATCATGGCGGATCCGGAATGGCGGGGTGGCCGCTATCTTCTGGAGAATGCGAATCCGCGTCGCGGGCTCGCCGTCGCGCGCATGGGCGCGCACATTACATATCTGTCCGATGCGGCTCTCCACCGGAAGTTCGGCCGTAAATTCCAGGACCGCGAAAATCCGACCTTCTCATTCGATGCGGATTTCGAAGTTGAATCCTATCTGCGCCACCAGGGAATTGCGTTCGTCGAGCGGTTTGATGCCAATTCCTATCTCTATCTGACGCGCGCGATGGATTATTTCGACCTCGCCGGCGATTATGACGGCACCCTGGCCAAGGCCTTCGCCGGAACTCCCACGCGCTTCTGCGTTGTATCATTCACGAGCGATTGGCTGTTCCCGACGTCCGAGTCGCGCGCGATCGTGCACGCACTTAACGCGGCAAGCGCGCGTGTCTCGTTTGCCGAAATTGTCACCGACAAGGGGCACGATGCGTTCCTGCTCGAGGAGCCCGAGTTGTTCGCGATCGTTCGCGGCTTCCTCGACGGCGCCGGCAAATCCCGCGGCCTTGCTGCGAAGAGCTGATCAATGAGCACGCTCACCCACGCCGGTTCCAACTTAAACGCAGCAAGCGTCACCAGCACGCCTGGCACCGCCCGTGTCGACCTCGTGCTCGTTGCCCAGATGGTCGAGTACGGGGCCAAGGTGCTCGACGTCGGTTGCGGAGATGGCGAATTGCTGCGCCTTCTCAGCGAGAGCCGCGGTGTCGATGGTCGCGGCATCGAGTTGTCGCGCGAGGGCGTCAACGAATGCGTGGCCAAGGGCCTTGCCGTTATTCAGGGTGACGCCGACACCGATCTTGGTGATTATCCGGACGACGCTTTCGACTACGTTATTTTATCGCAGACGCTGCAGGCGACACGCCATCCCCGCATTGTGCTCGAGCACATGCTGCGCATCGGCCGCCGGGCGGTCGTGTCTTTTCCGAATTTCGGTCACTGGCAGGTCCGTATGCAGCTTTTGTTTGCCGGCCACATGCCGCGTACCGACATCCTGCCGTTCAGCTGGTATGACACGCCGAATATCCACCATTGCACCATCAAGGATTTCCGCCAGCTCTGCGGGACCATCGGCGTAAAGATGGAAAAGGCCGTTGCTCTGAATGCCTGGGGATCGCCCCTTCGGCTCAACGCGCCGTGGTGGTTCTGGAACCTGTTTGGCGAGCAGGCTGTCTTTTTGCTCAGCCGCAAGGGCTGAAGTCCTCACAACCGCGAATTCTGCCCGACTGCTACGGCTTTAACTGGGCCGTAGCCGCTTACTTCTTTGTCTTTAAGTATTAATTTTGACGATAACAGTACTCAGGTTATGCGTTAAGTATGCGTGGTTTTGCCGAGCGTATATTTTGTTTCATGAGCGTATTCCGATGGAATACCCGCTATGCGTTTTGTGAAACGACCTTCCAATGATCATGAAATTGCCATAAGCGGACGGCGTTTGAACCATGCATCTCACGTCGTTTCTATCCGACGGAGATGCATTGCTTTAATAGCTAAGGGGACTGACTTGATGAGTATCTATAAGACGAGACGGGCGACTATTTTGTTGTGTTCGGTAGCGGTTGCGGTGCTCGCAACGTCGGCCATCGCAAGGCCCGTCCATCACCGTCATCGTGTGGTGCAAGCCTCGCAGGTGGCCGGTCAATCGTTTACCGGTGCCGACCGGGACGTGCGCTATTCCGCCAATATGAGCCAGTCGGCCGTACAGGTCGCTGGCGAAAGTGAAGGCCTTGGCCGCCGCTATGCTCGCGGGTCACGGGCCGGTGCCAGGGCGCGCGCGCAGTCGCACGCGAATTCGGCCTATGGCGGGGCCACCAGCAACTCATTGGTTGCCGAGGCGCGCAAATACATCGGGACCAACCCGACGGGACGCGGCAGTCTTTGGTGCGGCGCTTTCATGGACCTAGTGCTCAAGCGTACCGGGCACGCTGGCGGTGGCAATCTCGCAAGCGCTTATGCCCGATACGGAACCCGCGTCGGCGGCCCACAGGTCGGCGCTATCGCCGTGATGGGGCGCCGCGGTGGCGGCCATGTCGGTGTCGTCAGCGGTGTCGATGCGAACGGCAACCCGATCATCGTATCCGGCAACCACAATCATACGGTTGCGGAGTCGGTCTATCCGGCCAGCCGCATCCAGGCTTACGTGCTGCCCGGCGGTTGATCGGACCGCAGTCGGCAAAACATTCAACGCCCCGCCTCTCGCGGGGCGTTTTTTATTGCGTACCGGGGAGTATGAAATCGCCGACTGCAACATCACCCGCCGTCACTACTTCGGCGTACACGCCACAGTCGGTGTGGTCGAAGTTTTCGAGAAGCGTGCGCGGGATGGTCAAGTCGCGGATGCCGGTGTCCGGATCGACATCGGTCGCGGCACAGCGCTGGATACGCTTGACGATCTTGAGCCGCGCATTCTTGCCGACCGACAGCGTCTGACCGACAAGATCGAACTCATGCCACGCGGACCACCCCGCAACGTAGAGGTTACCGCGAAAGCGCAGAGGATTTACCGGCGCTCCAGCAGCATTCTCCACGGCGGCAACGGAGGCCAGGTTGATAATCGAAACGACTTTTTTGGCCACATCCGAAAAACTGTGGCCGTTCTTTCCAAAAATGACCTTGGGCGGCCCAAGCAATTCCCTCGGCATGAAGCGTCGGAAAAATGCCTCGGTGGCCAACCGGCCTTCCTTCGTGCGCAAATCGGCGCGCACGGCCTCTCTTCCCTCCGATTCGATTGTCAGCGTGTGGCTAGTTTCATCGAAATGGGTGCGCAACGACGCCAACCGTTCGTTTCGCATCAACATGAGGAATCGGTTCTTGGAGAAGTAGGCCGGGGTGTCGGGGTCAAAGCCGCTGGGACCATTCTCGATGGCATAGAGCCGGTCGGCAGGGATGGTTTGCCCGACGGACAGAGGGGCCTGGTCAAGCGCCTGGGGCGAAAGACCTTTAATCGGATACCGATAGATAGCCCGGATTGAAACGGGTTCGACGTTCATCGATTTCTGGCCATTTTGGCGATGCCCGGAATGGCATTAATGATGACGTATAACAGGCCAAAAGACCCTTCAAACTGCAATAAAATGCACCCACATAATGCTGGAACCGGGCCGCCTGATTGGGGTCCGGAATTTGCCGGCGCCAAGTGGGCCGAGGGAGTTAGGAAATGGATTTCGAAAAATTTACCGACCGCGCACGCGGTTTCGTGCAGTCCGCACAATCGTTGGCCTTACGGGAAGGCCATCAACAATTCTCAACCGAACATCTGCTGAAAGTTCTGCTCGATGACCCGGAAGGTCTCGCGGCCGGTCTTATTGATCGCTCGGGCGGCAACTCGCGCCAGGCGTTGCGGGATGTTGAAGCAGCGCTCGCCAAGCGTCCAAAGGTAAGCGGCGCGGGGGCAGGGCAGATCTATCTCGATCCAGCACTTGCTCGCGTATTCGACGCGGCCGAGAAAGCCGGCGAGAAGGCGGGCGACAGCTTCGTGACCGTCGAGCGACTGTTGCTGGCGCTGGCAGTGGAAAAGGACAGTGAGGCCGGAAAGATTCTCGCAAAAGCAGGCGTGACCGCTCAGAACCTCAACGCGGCCATCAATGCCCTGCGCAAGGGCCGCACGGCCGATTCTGCGTCCGCGGAAAATGCCTATGACGCGCTGAAAAAATACGCGCGCGATCTCACGCAGGTTGCGCGCGAAGGAAAGCTCGACCCGGTTATCGGTCGCGACGAAGAGATCCGCCGCACGATTCAGGTCCTGTCGCGTCGAACCAAGAACAATCCGGTGCTGATAGGTGAACCGGGCGTCGGCAAGACGGCGATCGTTGAGGGCCTCGCGCTACGTATCGTCAACGGCGACGTGCCGGAAAGCCTGCAGGACAAGCGGCTGCTCGCCCTCGATCTCGGCGCGATGATTGCCGGAGCCAAGTATCGCGGCGAATTCGAAGAGAGGCTGAAAGCGGTATTGCAGGAGGTCACGTCTTCTGACGGGGGTATCATCCTCTTCATCGACGAAATGCACACGCTTGTCGGCGCCGGCAAGGCTGACGGCGCGATGGATGCTTCCAACCTCCTCAAGCCGGCGCTGGCGCGCGGCGAACTGCACTGCATCGGCGCCACCACCCTCGACGAGTACAAGAAGCACGTCGAAAAAGATGCAGCGCTCGCCCGACGGTTCCAGCCGGTCTACGTGTCCGAACCGACCGTCGAAGACACCATTTCGATCCTGCGCGGACTGAAGGACAAATACGAGCAGCACCATGGCGTGCGCATTGCCGACTCCGCGATCGTTGCCGCGGCGACATTGTCAAATCGCTACATCACCGACCGGTTCCTGCCGGACAAGGCGATCGATCTGATCGATGAGGCCGCGGCGCGCCTCAAGATGCAGGTCGATTCCAAGCCCGAGGAACTTGACTCGCTCGACCGCGAAATTGTTCGCCTGAAGATCGAGCAGGAGGCGCTGAAGAAGGAGTCCGATCGTGGTTCGAAAGATCGCCTCAAGCGGCTGGAAGGCGAACTGAAGGATCTGGAGAAACGTTCGGCCGATCTCACCAGCCGGTGGAAGGCGGAAAAGGAAAAACTTTCCGACGCGCAGAAGATCAAGACCGAACTGGACCAGTTGCGCGGCGAACTTGCGAATGCACAACGTCGCGGAGAATTCCAGCGGGCTGGTGAACTGGCCTATGGCAAGATTCCGGAACTGGAGAAAAAGCTCACCGCGATTGAAGCGGCGGAAGCCAAAGGCGCGATGGTCGAGGAGACGGTGACAGCCGATCACGTAGCCCAGGTGGTCTCACGCTGGACCGGCGTGCCCGTCGACCGGATGCTCGAAGGCGAGAAGGAAAAGCTCCTCCGTATGGAAGACGAGCTTGCCAAGCGCGTCATCGGTCAGCAGGACGCAGTGCGCGCGGTTTCGACCGCCGTGCGGCGCGCACGCGCCGGATTGCAGGACCCGCACCGGCCGATTGGTTCGTTCATGTTTCTTGGCCCCACCGGCGTCGGCAAGACCGAGCTGACAAAAGCTCTCGCGGAATACTTGTTCGACGATGAAAATGCGCTGATCCGCATCGACATGTCGGAGTACATGGAGAAACACGCGGTCGCCCGCCTGATCGGTGCGCCCCCGGGATACGTCGGTTACGAGGAGGGCGGCGCACTCACCGAAGCGGTGCGACGCAGGCCCTATCAAGTCATACTCTTTGACGAGATCGAGAAGGCGCATCCGGACGTGTTCAACGTGCTTTTGCAGGTGCTCGATGATGGCCGTCTGACCGACGGTCAGGGCCACACGGTCGACTTCCGCAACACGCTGATCGTGATGACGTCAAACCTTGGATCCGAATTCCTGGTCAACCAACCGGAAGGTCAGGACAGCGACGCGGTGAAGGACCAGGTTATGGCGGTCGTGCGCGCGGCGTTCCGGCCTGAGTTCCTCAACCGGGTCGACGAAATCATCCTGTTTCATCGCCTCAAGAAGTCGGAGATGGGTCGTATTGTCGACATCCAGATCGCGCGGCTGCAGAAGCTTCTTGATGATCGCAAGATCGTCATCACGCTCGATCCGAGTGCACGGGAGTGGCTTGCCGAGAAAGGCTGGGA
>Ga0070709_10000720_pt1 | contig 18720 bp, 19 predicted proteins | sample LARL51metaG_FD_65449 | JGI IMG/M metagenome (GOLD analysis project Ga0070709, IMG submission 65449) | Corn, switchgrass and miscanthus rhizosphere microbial communities from Kellogg Biological Station, Michigan, USA - LAR L5-1 metaG | ecosystem: Host-associated > Plants > Roots > Rhizosphere ... | reverse complement strand
GTGCACGTCCCCGGCGGTCAGCTCCCGCAGCCGCTTGTGGCCAATGACCTCCAGCAGCGGCGCGAGCACGTCGCGGTTCTTGCGCACCGTCGCTGCCGACCGGCCATCCAGCCCGTGGGCTAGCCAATTCTCGGCAGCAGCCCGGACGGTGGTCGGTGCCTGCGGTCGGCGGATGCCTGCATCGATTTCGGCATGCAGTTCCCGGAGCCGGTCTTTGACTTCCGTCTTGGTCCGCCCGCGAACCTTGCGCCGCATCCGGTCGCCGCCAGGACCGAAGCCCAGTGAAACCGCCCCGCGCCAGCTGCCGGAGCATCGTTTATGATCCTTCGGCTCGCGGCAGGGTGCATCGTGGTCGAAGTAGATGGAGTCCTCGCTCCGGCCCCGGCGGGCGGCCATAACCGGAGCGTAGCAGTCAGGACCCGACTGGCTCCCGCTTTGGCTCCCATATGGTGTCGAGTTTCCAGGCATTAACTTGGTGACCTGGTGGGCCGTACTGGATTTGAACCAGTGACCTCTTCCGTGTCAGGGAAGCGCTCTCCCACTGAGCTAACGGCCCGGGAACCTGCGAGGCGGAGACGGGAATCGAACCCGTGTACAGGGCTTTGCAGGCCCTTGCCTAAGCCACTCGGCCACTCCGCCGCCCGGGGTGCCTGCTCCCGGCACCCGCGATACCGAAGAGCCGTGTTGCCCGGCATATTGCGGGCGAGATCCGGCGCCTCCGAGCGGACGACGGGATTCGAACCCGCGACCCTCACCTTGGCAAGGTGATGCGCTACCAGCTGCGCTACGTCCGCGTGCCACCGACCAGGTCGGCATGCGTTCAGCACTTTAGCCGATCCACGCCGCCGTTCAAACTTACACCAGCACAGTTCGGCCGCCGACGAAGGGTCGCCGGGATAGCGTTGCGTCATGTCCGAAGTCGCCGCTCACCTCGCACACGAGGCCGACATCGCACCCGCGGCCGCGCTGATGGCCGACCACGCGCGGGCCACGATGTTGCTGGCCCTGCTCGACGGCCGCCCGCTGGCGGCCACGGAGCTGGCCAGGCTGGCCGCGGTGAGCCCGCCCACCGCCAGTGCGCACCTGGCCAGGCTGCTCGACGGCGGGCTGGTGACCGTGATCCGGCAGGGCCGGCACCGGTACTACCAGCTTGCCGGTCACGAGGTCGCCGCGGCGATCGAGGCGCTGTCCCAGCTCGGGCCGCCGGCTCGGGTCCGCAGCCTGCGGCAGTCACGGCAGGCGGTCGCGCTCGCCGCGGCCCGGACCTGCTATGACCACCTGGCCGGGCGCGCCGGCGTCGAGCTGCTCGACGCCCTGCTGCGCGAGGGCCTGCTGGCCGAGGCGGGCCAGGCCGACGCCGGGCCCGCTCCCGTAACCGGCCCGCGCCAGGCCGGCGGCCCGGTCACGGACATGGCCGCGGTGCGCTATAGGGTCACCAGGCGCGGAACGGCCGCGCTAGCACCGTTCGGTATCAATATCGATGTCATCCGGGCCTCGCGCCGGCGCTTCGCCGGGCCGTGCCTGGACTGGACCCAGCGCAGGCCGCACCTGGGCGGAGCGCTGGCCGCGGCGATCACCGCGCGGCTGTTCGAGTTGACGTGGATCGAGCGCGGGCCGCGCCCGCGCAGTGTGCGGGTCACGCCGGCCGGCCGGGACGGGCTGGCCGCCACGTTCGGCTGGGCGGACGCCTAGACGCCGTGTGAGGGCGTGAACCGCGGACCCCGGAAACCGCAGGGGCCCGCGACGGGCCCGGCGACCTGGTGGCAGGCTGTCAGCCATGCGAACAGTGATCGTCACCGGCGACCCCCTGACCGTCCAGGATGTGGTGGATGTCGCGCGCGGGCAGGCCCGCGCCGAGCTCGGGCCCGGGGTGCCGGACCGGATGGAGGCCAGCCGCGGCATCGTCGCCGCGGCGATCGGCGGCGGCGCGCCGGTGTACGGGGTGAACACGGGGTTCGGTGCACTGGCCGACACGCCGGTGGGAGAGCGCGACCTCACCCGGCTGCAGGGCGCGATCATCAGGTCGCACGCGGCCGCGGCCGGCCCGCCGCTGGACGACGCCACCGTGCGAGCGGTGCTGCTGCTGCGGGCGCGGACGCTCGCGGCGGGGTACTCGGGAGTGCGCGTGGAGCTGCCGCGCCGGCTGCTCGAACTGCTGAACCTCGGCCTGCTGCCGGTCATCCCCGGCAAGGGCTCGGTGGGCGCCTCCGGCGACTTGGCGCAGCTCGCCCACTTGGCCCAGCCGCTGATCGGCGAGGGCAGGCTCCGGGCCGGAGGGTCCGCGGACGCCCGCGGGCGCGCAGCCGCCGAAGTTCTCGCCGAGCACGATCTCGAACCCCTCGAGCTCGCGCCCAAGGAAGGGCTCTCGCTGGTCAACGGCACCGAGCCGATGCAGGCGCTGCTGGCCTTCTCCGTCACCGAAGCGCAGATGCTGGTGCAGGCGGCCGACATCGCCTGCGCCATGTCGGTGGAGGCGCTGCTCGGCCACGCCCGGCCCTTCGACGAGCGGGTGCAGGTGATCCGGCCGCATCCCGGCCAGCTGGACAGCGCCGCCAACCTGCGTGCGCTGGTCGCGGGCTCCGCGCTGATGGCCAGTCACCGGGACAGCAGGCACGCCGTGCAGGACGCGTACAGCCTGCGCTGCGCGCCGCAGGTGCACGGTGCGGTCAGGGACGTGCTCGCGTACGCCCGCGGCGTGCTCGAGATCGAGCTGGGCGCCGTGGTGGACAACCCGGTGATCGTTCCGGATGGCGAGGTGATGGTCACCGGAAACTTCCACGGCGAGCCGCTGGCGTTCGCCGCCGACATGCTGGCGATGGCGCTGGCCGAGCTGGCCAGCATCAGCGAGCGGCGGGTGGACCGGATGCTCGACCCCGCGTTCTCCCGCGGGCTGCCCCCGTTCCTCGCGCCTGAGGCGGGCACCAACTCCGGCTTCATGCTGGCTCAGTACACTGCCGCCTCGCTGGTCAGCGAGAACAAGGTGCTCGCCCACCCGGCCAGCGTGGACTCGATCCCGACCTCGGGCAAGCAGGAGGATCACGTGTCCATGGGCTGGACGGCGGTGCGCAAGCTGGCCGACGTGGTGACGAACGTGCGCACCTGCCTGGCGGTCGAGATGTGCTGCGCGGCCCAGGGCATCGATCTTCGCGCCGACATCGCCGCTCCCGCCGCGCCACTGCAGGCGGTGCACGCCGCGATCCGCGCGCGGGTGCCGAGGATGGACGTCGACCGCGAGGTCGCCGAGCAGATCGCCGCGGTCAGCGCCAGCATCCCCGGGCTGTGCGCGGCGGCCGCGGCGGCGTGCGGCGGCCTGCGGTGACGGGGGATCGATGACGATCTGGCTGAACGGCGCGTTGCTCGACGATGCGCAGGCCCGGATCTCCGTGTTCGATCATGGCCTGACCGTGGGGGACGGGGTGTTCGAGACCGTCAAGGTCACCGGGGGCATGCCGTTCGCGCTGACCCGGCACCTGCGTCGGCTGGGCACGTCGGCGGCCGGGCTCGGCCTGCCGGCCCCCGAGCCCGAGGTGATATCGGCCGGGGTCTTCGCGGTGCTGAAGGCCTCGGGCAACCCGGACCGCGCGCGGCTGCGGATCACCGTGACCGGCGGCGAATCGCCGCTCGGCTCGCAGCGCGGCCGCGGGCCGCTCACCGTCGTGATCGCGCTCGGTGAGCTGAACGACTGGGGAGCCAGCTGCGACGCGGTGACCGTGCCGTGGCTGCGCAACGAGCGCGGCGCGCTCACCGGGATCAAGACGACGTCCTATGCGGAGAATGTCCGCGCCCTCGGCTACGCGGCCGAGCGCGGCGCCACCGAGGCGATCTTCGCGAACACGCACGGAAACCTGTGCGAGGGCACCGGCAGCAACGTGTTCCTGGTCAGCGGGGGTGAGCTGGTCACGCCGCCGCTCACGGCGGGCTGCCTGGCCGGGGTCACCAGGGCGTTGCTGCTCGAGTGGTTCGGCGGTGTCGAGCGGGACGTTCCCGTGGCCGAGCTGGGCGCCGCTTCCGAGGCGTTCCTGGTCTCCACGACCAGGGACATCCAGCCGATCAGGGCGGTCGACGGGGCCGCGCTCCCCGCAGCGCCGGGCCCAGTCACGCGTGACGCCGCGCGGACCTTCGCTGCCCGTGCGGCGCTGTCCTGCGATCCGTGACCTCGGCGCGTTACCGCGCGGCAGGGTCTGGTTCGTGACCCCCGCCTCTAAGCCCGCCAGAGCAGGCTGTCCAACTCCGCGCCGATGTCGAAGAACTCGCCCTCCCGGCCAGCCGGAATGGCGTCGTAGGTCCGGCGCAGGAATTCTGCCATCGCCGTCATCGGCGCCTCGAAATGCGCTTCCCCGAAGGGTGAAGAGAGGACGATGTTCAGCACCGGCTCGCCGCCGTGGCCGTGGCCGGACGGCGACGGCCACGTCCGGACATCACCCTTACCTGCCGGGTCGGTCAGGCCGGCCGTGAGCAGATCCCTGGCGAAGATCCACTCCACTACCTCGTCCGTGCCCGCGTGGAAGGCCATGCGAACCGCGTACGGGTCATCGCCGGTGTAGAGCAGGCTGGCCGTGAGCGGCACGCTGGCCTGCCGCGGGACGACGAGCAAGAAGCCGAGCTCGGCCGTGACCGTGGTACCGCCGTCCATCATGAGGCCACCCCCTACCTCGTGCGGTCCCGGCGCCTTGAGCTTCGCGAGCCTTCACGTCGACCGCCCTTAGATAAGACGCGCTGGACGGTAAAAACTTTTACAACCGGATCCCGCGATCTCGGCTGCCCAGAGGTCAACCGCGCGGCAGAACGATGCTCTGCCACCTACCTGGGATGCTCCTGGCGGGGCCTTGACGTCGCATTGCGCGGAGATTGAGCCGGGTTCGGGCCGAGCCGGGGCTGCCCGGCCCCAGGCCAGGATGCGCTAGTCTGTGTTCGCTTGCGCGCCCAGACGGCCGCGCGGCCCGGGCGATTGGCTCAGCGGGAGAGCGCCTCGTTCACACCGAGGAGGTCACTGGTTCGATCCCAGTATCGCCCACCCAGGTCAGAGGCCGGTTCCGATCATCGAGTCGGCCTCTAATGATCTTCCCGCAGTATCGCCACGCGCGGGTGGACGTCAAGAGCAACCCGGTATGGACGGTCGTGAGCTGCGGCTCTAGGCTGAGTGTCATAGCTGACCTCAGTTGATGTCGTCCAGACCCCGCGAACCGATTGAGAAGCGGTATGGCGCTGCAAGAGGAAGGCTGGCGTGTTCGAGGCTGCAGACATCCGGGAATGGCGCGGCCACGACGTGGTCGACGCCGACGGTCACAAGATCGGTGAGCTGGAAGCCGTCTACGTCGACACCGGCACAGACCTGCCATCGTTCGGCACGGTCAAGGTCGGCCTGCCGACCCGGCACCGGCTCGTGTTCGTGCCTCTCGACCAGGCGACGGTGGGGCCGGGGTATGTCAAGATCGCCTTCGACAAGAAGCAAGTGAAGGATGCCCCGTCGATCGGTACCGATGGCGAGCTGCCCGCGGGCGACGAAGAGGCGGTCTTCAAGCACTACGGCCTGGCCTATGAGCCAGGCGGCGGCGGTGAGCGTCGGCTGGCCCGCCGCTGAGCCGCCTGACTGAGCGGAGGATCGGATGATTGCTCTCTTTCTGCTACTGGTGATCGTGGCGATCGTGCTGGGCATCGTGGGCGTTGTCGTGAAGGGCCTGCTGTGGCTGCTGTTCATCGGCATTGTCGTGTTCCTGGGCGCCCTTCTGCTGAGCGCCCTGCGAATGCGGCGGCGACCCGGCAGGCACCCAGCCCGGTAAACCCGTCCCGCCCTTGATGCGTGACGATCTTTGAGGACAGCTACCCGTGCCCTCATTCGCCCACAGTAGGCTTCTGACCTGCGCCAGCGCCCACGATCGACCACCATGCGCCTCGTTCACACCGAGGAGGTCACTGGTTCGATCCCAGTATCGCTAGCTCCATAGAGGAGCGACCTTGTGGCTCAGCGTCCTGCGTGGAGCCATCCGGGGGCCAGCCTCTCCGATGGATGCGGCCTTACTCCGGACGGGGCCAGGACGATGCCGTCCGGCTGTACCGCTGGAACCGGCATCGGCAGGCCGCGCTGCGCTGCCCGCAGGAGGCGATGCATCCGCGCTTGCACGTTCCGGTAGAAGCGCTGCTGGGTCCAGTGGCCGAACAGCCGGAACCCCCAGCGCACCAATGGATTGGGGATGGATGCAGGACGCGAGTAACCAGCGATGTGGAAGGTCACCTGGCCGGTGCGCTGATTCTTGATCACTTCGTAACTGAGGCGCCCCTGCTCCAGGTGGCCCTGCAGGGTCTGATAGCACCAGCCCCACACGCGTTCGGGGCCGCCGTCACCGTCCCGCGTCTCGTCGATCACTCCGGTGACGCGGACACCGAGATAAAAACGCAGCCCGCAGAAACGGCCTTCGAGCAGCATGTCGCGGCCGAGCAATTCCTGATCGCTTCGGTACACCGCGCGCAGGATCGGGCCATCGGCGAACTCATACTGACTCACCAGGCGGCACGCTGTCTCCCAGGGGCCGCCGGGCACTGGCGGGCCGGGCGGCTCGCGGCCGATGACGGTGGAACCGGAGTCGACGTGCCAGTGCCCCTGCGGCCGGCCGTCTTGCGGGGCTCGCGCCGGATCGTAGTTGATCTCGCGGTGACGCAGGTCGTCTAGCGCCGCAATCTCGTTGACAAGGCCGGGCAGCCTGTGGCGCACCTACTCCGCTTTCCTCAGCGAGTCGCCGATCAGCCAGAACATCGGCGGCCAGAGACCCACAAACAAGGCGCGCCGTTCCGCGTTACCGCGCTCGTCCTGGTCGACGGTCTTAGCACGGATCCACAAGCCAATGCACAACGCTACTGACCCGAGCGACGCGGCGTGGAGGTGCGTATCACGCAATCCGGCCCGCCGGAACGTCTCGGTTACGGTCATCTGGCTCCTCCCGCCGTGGACCTGCACCGGGACGGCTGCCCGTTATGCGACGATTTACCCATGACGACAGCCAGCCGTTGGGTCCGGCTCCGGACTGTCCTGGGCTGGCCGGTAGGGATCGCGCTGGTCAGCTGGCGGTACATGTGGCGAACAACTCCCCTTCACCGCTCGGAACAGTCAGGCAGCGCAGAGGACCTGCCGGGCCCCGTGCATCACCACGACGGGCACCGCCGCCAGGGGCTAGACGCGGGGGTCGGGCCCATGCTGCATCGCACTTATGCCGTGCAGATAGTGAACAGCGCCCTGGGTCCGGCCGCCCTGATCGACATGGTGGCGGACAAGCTGGACCGGGCCACACCGGAGATGGCTGTATTCCGCAAGACCCACGGCGCGGACGGCCCCTTGCGGCACGGTGACGAGTTCCTGGTCCGGATGCCCGGGCCATGGGATGGGCCCGTGCGCGTGGTTCACCGGGACTCCACCTCCTTCCGGCTGGCCACCCTGGATGGTCACCTGGAGGCCGGAGAGATCGAGTTCCGGGCTTCGCCGGCCGGCGGCGGGTTGCGTTTTGAGATCGAATCCTGGGCCCGGGCCGGGGACCGGCTGGCTGACCTGCTCTACAACAAGCTCAAGCTGGCCAAAGAGATCCAGCTCAACATGTGGTCCCACTTTTGCGTCCGCACGGCGGCCCTCGCGGGGGGCCGGCCCCAGGGAGGAGTCACCATCCGCACCCGGTGGGTCGCCTGGCCATCACCGAGCAGTCATGGCTAGCGGGGGAGCGTTCAGATGGCTACCCGGCCGCTCTCCGACGTGGCCAAGTGTGACCAACCGCTGCTCTCACGCGCCCAGCACGCCAGATGGGCCAGTCGGTAAGAAACGTGTCAGCAGCCCTGAACGAGCACGAGCAGGCGGCTACTAAGGGGGAAGTCGCGGATGACTTCGTAACGCCTACATCGCCGCCGCCGCAAGCACGGCAAGAACGCCATGGATGTCCTGCACGACCTCATGCTCGGCAGCCCCTGCGCCTGAACTCTCGTCTGTGTAAGTGATCGCGGCGGTCTCAGCGTCTGGTCCTGCGCGAGGCACGTCCGGACACCGCGGTCATTGCCGAGTCAGCCCCGTGGAGCAGTTTCGCCGTGCGAGCGGATGGATCATGGCGTTCAGCGACGACGGCGAGGCGATGGACAAGCAGCCGGGCCAGCGGCAGTGCAATGGCCATCAGCAGCCAGGTCCGCAGCCGGCCAGATAGAAAAACCCACATGCTCAGCGTCCCTTCTTCCCGCCTGGAGGCCGACACCAAAGCCCCCCGGCGCTGATTTGCGGGACTTCCTACCGCACTGAACTGTGCGTCAGTGGCGTCACTGGTAGCCACGCTGACCGCGGCCGGGCATGTCCCATTGTCTTCGCGGCGCTACCCGCAGCGCGGCGCGCTAATCACTACGCGGACGGGTCCGGTCCTTGCCCGTTGCGGGGGACGAGCAGGACAGCGAGCAGTTCATGTCGGCGGCCAGCATAGTGATCAGGACTCTGCCGTCCAGGTCATGCGGGCCCGATTCTGGTCGCCCGCTGTGCCATGAGACGCCGGGCAGCAAAGCACCGGATCGCTAGGGTCTCATCCTCATGGGTACCCCTCGGCCTGGATTGCCCAGCGGCCGGTGCGAGCACGCGGCCGGGCGGCCGGGGCTGGTTTCGACGAGAGCGCGGTTTCCCTGGCAGGTTTACTCGCGCCTTTGGCGGTTGTGATCTGGCCGGCGCGGCGGGTGGGGTGGCGGCGGCGGGATAGTGGCGATGCCCGGCGTGGTCTCGGGCCAGACCAGCAGGACGGGGCAGGGGGCGTGGTCGACGACGAAGCGGCTGGCGGGACTCAGGCTCCGGGGTCCCAGGCGGGCGCGGTCGCCGTCGCGGGCGAGGATGAGCAGGTCAGCGCCTTCGGCGGCGGCGACGACCTCCCGCTCGCTCCGCCCGGACCGTTCCAGCCGGGTACAGGGGCGCCCGAGGCGCTCGGCGGCGGCCCGCAGGAGTTGCTGAGCGGAGGCCGCGGCCAGCTCCTCCAGGCGGGTGCCGGGGTCGCGCCCGGGGCGACCGCGGCCGAGCAGGCCCGCGTAGGCGCCGTGGGCGGCACTGGGGACGTCGCGGCCGGTGATGTGGAGCAGGACGATTTCGGCGCCGTCGGGCGCGTAGGTTCCGGCGGCGTCGACGCAGGCAGGCCAGGTGCCTTCCACGATCCAGGCGATCACGGTCAAGGGAATCAGCCTCCGATGACGTGCAGCGAAGCCCACAACGCCAGCACCGCCAGGATCAGGGCGGCAGGCACGGTGAGCAGTCCGAGCCGGGTGAACTCCCCGAGGTCGACGCCGGCGTCGTGCGCGCGCACGATGCGGCGCCACAGCAGGGTGGCCAGGGACCCGGTATAGGTGAGGTTGGGGCCGATATTGACCCCGAGCAGTACCGCCAGTACGGCGCCGGGGCCAGCGGCGGCGGCCAGCGGCAGCAGCACCAGCACCGCGGGCAGGTTGTTGATCACGTTGGCCAGGACGGCGGCCAACGCAGCGGTGCCCAGCAGGGCCGGCAACGTGGTGCCGCCGGGCAGCAGATGTCCCAGGGCCCGGCCGAGCCCGTTGCCGGTCACCGCGGCGACCACGACCCCCAGGGCCAGCACGAAGAACAGGAAGGGCACGTTCGCGGCCCTGACAATGGCGGCAGGGGTGGTGCGGAGCTGGACCAGGGCGCGGGCGGCGAGCACGGCGGCGCCCGCCAGGGCCGCCCAGGCCGGGTTCACCCCGATAGCAGAGACGAGGACAAACCCGCCGAGGGTGCAGGCCACCGTCGCCAGGACGAACACCGGCACCTCGGCCGTCCCGGCTGCAGGCCGGGCCTGGGCGCCGGCGTCCAGGTCGGTGGCGAAGAACCGGCGGAAGACGGCGTACTCGGCTGCGATGGCGGCCAGCCACGGTAGAGCCATAAGCGCGGCGAAGCGGGTGAAGCTCAGTCCGCTGGCCGCGAATGCCAGCAGGTTGGTCAGGTTGGAGACGGGCAGCAGCACGGAGGCGGTGTTCGACAGGTGGGTGCAGGCGTACACGTGCGGCCTGGCGCGTGCGCCCAGCCGGGCGGCGGTGGCGAACACCACCGGGGTCAGCAGCACCACCGCGGCGTCCAGGCTCAGCACCGCCGTGATCACCGAAGCCAGGACGAAGACCGCGATCAGCAGCCGCCGCGGCTGCCCGGCTGCCGTGCGGGCCATCCACGCCCCGCAAGCGCGGAACAGCCCCTCGCCGTCGCACAACTGGGCGAGCACCAGCACCGCGGCCAGGAATCCGATCACCGGACCCAGCCGCTCCGCCACGGCGCGGGCCCGGTCCAGCGAGATCGCTCCGGTGCCCAGCACCACGGCGGCGGCTGGGACCGCCGCGACAGCCTCCGGCCAGCCCCACGGCCGTATCACCGCCCAGGCCAGCACCCCCGCGAGCAGAACGATGGACAGGGTTTCCGCGAGCGAAGTGTTCAGGACCAGGCCCTCCCAGAGAAGCGGCAGGCTCGACGCTTCATCGAACCAGATCACCTAGACCGCAAACGGGCCACGCGCCGCAGGCGGCCAGCTGCGCATGTCCGCGCAGACCGCGGCGCGCTCGGTCATGGCCGCAACCATCCGCGCCGCGCTGTCCCCGATTTCCCAGCCTGACCTGTTCGGCGACGACACGTTCGTGACGGACCTGCGGGAGGCCGTGATCGCCTCGATCACCGTGCCGGAAGACCCGCACCGACAGCGAAGCGCCGCGCGCCCGCGGCCGAGCCCGCGCTCGCGACCGCTGCGGCGATGCTCAGCAGCAAGCTCGCCACCGCGTCGGCGGCCACAAACAAGAAGGGACCGCTCCAGGTGACCCGGGTGCCGGCCAGGGTGCTCACGGGCGCGACCGGCCGCTCCGAGGCGCGACGGTAGAGACCAGGACCAGCCCCCCATGGCATGAGCACGCGCCCGGACATCGAAGGGAAGTGGCGCAACGGTCATGGACAGGAAACTCGAGGTCGTCGGCCTGCTTCGGCGCCTGGACCACGGCTGAGGAGTGTGCCATGCGCGCCGACATCATCTCCGGCGGGACCTTCCCCGACTACGAGCTGACCGACCACACCAAGGCCCGGCGCAGGCTGAGCGAACTACAGGGGATCGACCCGATGATCCTCGTCCTCTCGCGCGGCGGGTTCTGCCCGAAGGACTATCAGCAGCACCTCGAGCTGGCCGCCAACTACCCGAAGATCCGCGTCTCCTACACCCAGATCGTCACCATCTCCACCGATAACATCCTCAAGACCAACGAGTTCCGCGATTCGGTCGGCGCGCAGTGGACCTTCCTGTCCGACGCCGGCCGCAAGATCCAGAAGGACCTCGACATCCAGGAGTACACCGACTCCTACTACGACCCGATGATCCCGTACACGCTCGTGCTCAAGCCGGGACTGATCATCTTCAGCGTCTACAACGGCTACTGGTTCTGGGGCCGGCCGTCGTTCGAGGACCTTCGCTGCGACCTGCGCGAGGTGACCCGCGAGATCCGCCCGGACTGGGACCTGGCCGTCCCCGGCCTCCGCGAGAACTGGGAGGCCGGCGACCACTCGATGCACCACCCATACCAGCAGCCCGACCACATGCAGACCGTCACATCCCTGCCTGTTCAGCAAGATTGAAAATTCTTTTTCACCGAACAGACAGTGATTCCATTTCCACAGACCAGGAGGAGCCGGCCATGGAGTACCTCATCACCATGACCACCCACATCCCGGGCGACCCGGCGACGGCCGTCTCATGACCGGGAACGGCCGGAGGGTCGCCATCATCACCGGAGGCTCGCAGGGCATCGGCGCCGGTCTGGTGGCCGGGTACCGCGGGCGAGGCTGGGCGGTGGTGGCCAGCGCCCGTACGATCAAGCCGTCGGAGGACCCGGACGTGCTCACTGTCGAGGGCGACATCGCGAAGCCCGCCACTGCCGACCGGATCATCGAGGGAGCACTGGAACGGTTCGGCCGCATCGACACCCTGGTCAACAACGCCGGCGTGTTCGTTTCCAGGCCATTCACTGATTACACCGCCGAGGACTACGCCTTGGTCGTCGGGGTAAACCTCACCGGATTCTTCTGGCTGACCCAGCGGGCCATCGCGGAGATGGTCAGGCGGTACGGCGGCCACGTGGTCAACATCTCGGCCACCCTCGCCGAGGTCGCGAACTCCAGCGCGCCGTCCGTCCTGTCCGCGCTGACCAAGGGCGGCCTGGCTGCGGCCACCCGGTCGCTGGCGGTCGAGTACGCCTCCCGGGGCGTCCGGGTCAACGCCGTCTCGCCCGGCATCATCCAGACGCCGGTGCACCCGCCGGACAGCTACGACGGACTCGGCGACCAGCTCCCCCCGCTCGGCCGGGTCGGCCAGGTCAGCGACGTCGTCGACGGCATCCTGTTCCTGGAGTCATCGCCCTACATCACCGGCGAGATCCTGCACATCGACGGCGGCCAGATCGCGGGCCGTTAGGCCGGCAGCAGTAGATGCCCGGGGCCGCGCCGGCATCCCGGCTGCTCATCTGGCCCGTTGCGGCCCGTCTGAGGTGGCGGGTAGCGTTGAGTCGAAGCGGCTCCGCTAGCCCTCACTCCGGATGGTGGGCGTGACAGTGCATCCTCCGCCCCGGTTGTTCGGCAGGACCGGCGAGCTGGAGATCCTGGAACGGCTCATCGCGAACGTGCGAAGCGGTCAGAGCGCCGTCTTGGTCGTGCGGGGAGAGCCGGGGATCGGCAAGACGGAACTGCTGCGACATCTCATGGCCGAGGCGTCTGGTTTCGGGGTGGCCCGCGTGGTCGGCGTCGAGTCGGAGATGGAGCTCCCCTTCGCCGGATTGCACCAGCTGTGCGCGCCAATGCTCGACCGGCTCGGGTCGCTGGCCGAGCCTCAGCGTCGCGGGCTCAGCGTCGCGTTCGGGTTGGCCTCCGGAGATAGTCCCGACCGGTTCCTGGTCGCCCTCGCGACGCTCAGCCTCATGGCGGAGGCCTCCGAGGGGCAGCCGATGCTGTGCGTCGTGGACGATGCGCAGTGGCTCGACCAGGCCTCGGCCCAAGTCCTCGGGTTCGTCGGACGCCGCCTGCTGGCGGAATCGATAGCGCTGGTGTTCGCGGTCCGGACGCCGGCCGCAGGAGATCCCTCGCCGGATCACTTGGCCGGCCTGCCCGAACTCCGGCTGGGCGGACTCGATGAACAGTCGGCTCGGGCGCTGCTGGCGACGGTCACCTCGGGTCCGCTCGACGAGAGCGTCCGCGCCCGGATTCTCGCGGAAGCACACGGTCATCCTCTGGCCCTGCTCGAGCTCTACGGAGGCCGGAGCGCCGCCGACCTCGCCGGCGGGTTCGCTCTTCCGGACGCGGGAGATCTGCCCAGGCGCATCGAAGATCAGTACGCAGCGCGCCTGGGTGAGCTGCCGGACGAGGTCCAGCGGCTGGTCCTGCTCGCGGCGGCCGATCCGGTCGGGGACCCGGCGCTGATCCTCCGGGCTGCCCGGGTACTGGGCCTGGACGCCGCGACCGTGGACTTGGCCGCCGCGGCCGACCTGCTGGAGTTCGGTGCGAACGTGCGGTTCCGGCATCCGCTGGTGCGTTCTGCCGCCTACCGGGCCGCCGCGGCCGATGACCGGCGAGCCGTACATGCCGCGCTGGCAGCGGTGACCGATCCGCTGGCCGACCCCGACCGCCGGGCGTGGCACCGCGCGCACGCGATGGCCGGGCCGGACGAGGAGGTGGCCGAGGAGCTCATCAACTCGGCCAGCCGTGCCCTGCGCCGTGGCGGGGTAGCCGCCGCAGCGGCCTTCTGGGACCGAGCCGTGGCGCTCACCCCGGACCCGGGCGAGCGCGCCTCACGGGCCCTGACCGCGGCCGAGGCGAAGTACGCAGCCGGGGATTTCGAGGCCGTGCAGGCCCTGTTGGTAACGGCTGAGCTCGGACCGCCGGGCGAACTCGCCGAGGCGCGCGTACAGCGGATGCGGGCGCAGATCGCGTTCGCGCTGAGACGGGGCGGCGACGCGCCGCCGCTCATGCTGCGCGCAGCACAGCGGCTAGAGAGCCTGGACGCCGAGCTGGCCCGGCAGACGTATCTTGAAGCCCTGGTAGCCGCAATCTACGCCGGCCGACTCGCCCGCGGGCAGGACGCGAGGCAGGTCGCGAGCGCCGCGAACTCCGCAACGCTGCGGCCTTCGGGGTCGGAGCCGCTGCCGCACTCGCAGCTGCTCATCCACGGCCTCGCCGTGCGCCTGGCCGATGGGTACCCGGCCGCCGCCCCCACGCTCAAAGAGGCACTGCGCCGCTACCGGGCGCAGCCGCGCGAGCTGGACTGGCTGTCCGTCTCGTACAACATGGTCGCCATGGACCTATGGGACGACGAGGCGTGGTTCGAGCTCGCGGCCGGCCAGGTCCGGCTGGCGCGAGCGAACGGCACCCTCAGCTGGCTTCCGTTCGCGCTGGACTATCTCGCCGAGATCCACATCCAGGCCGGCGAGCTGTCGAAGGCGGCGGCCTTGCTGATGGAGCGTGAGCGCGTCGAACCGGGGACCAGAGAGGCCACCTTGCCCTACGTCCCACTGCTGCTCGCCGCGTGGCGCGGGGACGCGCCGGCCGCGGCCGAACTGGCCGAGGAGATGGCCCGTGGCGCCTCGGACCGGGGTGAGGGCGCGGCCCTGACCTACAGGGACTACGCGCGGGCGGTGCTGTACAACGGCCTCGGCAACTACGGGTCCGCCGCCGAGGCGGCGCACGCCGCCAGCGCCGTCGACGAGATCGCCATCTCGCCCTGGGCCCTGTATGAGCTGGTGGAGGCCGCGGCACGAAGCGATCAGCACGGACGTGCCTGCGCGGCGGCTGCTCAGCTGTCGCAGCTAGCCGTGGCGAGCGCTAGCAACTGGGCTCGCGGGGCGGCGGCGCGGTCCCGGGCGCTGGTATCGGGGGGACGTGCCGCCGAAGAGGATTACCGCGAGGCGATCGAACTGCTGGGCAGCACCCGGATGGCGACCCACCTGGCCCGCGCCCGCCTGGTCTACGGCGAATGGCTACGCCGGGAGAACCGGCGGATCGATGCCCGCAACCAGCTGCGGCCCGCGTTCGACGCGCTCGCGTCCATGGGCGCCAAGGCCTTTGCCGAACGCGCGCGGCGAGAGCTCCAGGCAACCGGCGAAAAGGCGCGCAAGCGCAGCGAAGATACCCGCACCGACCTGACCCCGCAAGAGGAGGAGATCGCCCAGCTGGCCCGCGAGGGACGAACCAACCCGGAGATCGGCGCACAGCTGTTCATCGGCGGCCGCACCGTGGAGTGGCACCTGAGCAAGGTGTTCGCCAAGCTGGACATCAGCTCTCGCCGCGAGCTCGACCAGGCCCTGAGAAGACGGAGCGTTCGGTCATGACGGAACAGCTGCCCGGCGAGTTGATCTACGAGTACACCATCCGGTCGACCGGGGCGACCTCGTATGGTGTGCCCGCGCTGGACGCTCTGCTGTCCCGTGTCGCAGACATCCCTCCGCAAGGGGCCCGGTACGACCTCGCCTTCCGGGGACCGATCGTCGGCCAGAGGCTACAAGGAACGGTTGAGCTAACCGACTACGTCCACGTCCGTCCCGATGGTCGCGTTCAACTACACATCCATGCCGAGATCACGACCGATGATGGCAAGAAGATCGCGCTCTATGCCGATGGCGTCGCCCGCTTCACGGAGGGACCACCCCTTGGCGACCTGCGCGAAAACGTGACCATGACGACTTCCGAGCCCGACTATGCGTGGGTAAACCCGCTTCAGATCTGGGCCCGGGGCACGGTCGACCTGGCCAAAGGCGAGGCGCATGTCACGGGCTATGCCGTCTAGCGCTGTCGGACGGCGGCCTCACCCAGCTGCTCAAGAGGCCGCCGGCGAGCGCGGGTAACGGCGAAGTGATCAGGGACGCCGGCCTCGGGGCGGACCGAGGCACGAACCCGCTCGCTCGCCAGGCCGTGCCTGGAGAGCGAGCAGGCCACCGGCGGTCGAACCCGTCGATTTAGCTATGGCTGGGGTTGGGCGGGCCGAGGTAGGGGAAGTCGGTGAGCAGGTCGGCGTGTGGTTTGAGGCCTTGCGGGGGAATCTTGCCGTAGCTCAGCCAGGCGAAGCGGTAGCTGTAGGCGTCGTCGATGGGCTTGCGGCCGTTGGGGTAGGCGATGGGCTTGGTGAGGTCGTAGCCCAAGATGTCGGGCAGGAACTGCAGGGCGGCGGCTTCGGCTTCCTCGGGGGGGTAGCCGCCCTTCTCCAGGGTCTTGGACCAGGGGCCCAGGTAGTTGGCCACGTCGTCGGCGGGCTGGCGGGAGTTGTAGAGGTCTTTCTCGCCGTCGGGATTGATGAACGGGTTGATGGTGGGGTTCCCGCCGCGGTCCATCTGCTCCAGGGTGCCGTCGTCGCGGCGCCGGCTGATGGAGGCCCAGACGCCGATCTGCCGGCCGGTGCCGAACAGATCGGTGGGGACCTCGAGTGCGATGGTGGACACGTTGTTGTCGGCGAAGTGGTCTTGCCCGGTCCACTGGAAGTTGTGCACGGTGCCCTCGAGGTCGGCGAAGAACGGGTCGCTGCGCCGCCCGGCGAACAGCCGGGCCGGGCCGGCCTGGAGGGGCTGGACGGTGCCGTCGAAGCTGACCGGGAGGGATGTGGTAAGCCGTTCGCCGGCCGGTTCGGGCCGGCGGGCCTGGTCGCCGGTGGCGTACCAGGCGACCCCGGTCTGGCTGCCGTCCTCGTAGTCGGAGAAGGTGAAGGTGAACGCGGCGTCGGCGAGCGCGTCGCCGTCGGTGTCGATGTTGATCCGGTAGACCGCGTCGGGGTAGAACTCCGGGCCCCGCTCCGGGTTGGGTGCCGGGTCCAGGACGGTCGGGTTCGAGTTCATGATCAGCACCAGCTTGCTGGGGTCCTTCGCTGACTTGAACAAGAACACGTCGGTGAGATCCAGGCGCCGGTCGTCGCCGGGGGACTTGAGGTAGTCGGCGCTGAAGTGGTTCGACATGGTGGCTCCTTCGGTGGCCCTTGTCTGGGTAATGGTGTGCGCTGGGTCGGGTGTCAGCTGCGGATGAAGTCGAGCAGGGCGGTGTTGACCTGGTCGGCGTGGGTCCAGGGGATGGCGTGCGGGCCGCCGTCGATGACGACGAGGCGCACGTCCTTGATCAGGCCGGGCAGGCGCTCACCGGTCTTGTCGATCGGCAGGACCTGGTCCGCGTCGCCCTGGACGACCAGCATCGGCACGTCGATCTTGGGCAGGTCGTCGCGGAAGTCGGTCTCCCAGGTCTGGATGCAGGCCACCGCGGCGGTGGCCGAGGCGGTGACGGCGAGGTTCCAGCTGGCCTGGTAGGCCTGGTCGCTGACCAGGGTGCCGCGCAGGGTGTCCATGTTGTAGAAGTTGTCCAGGAATCCCTTCATCCAGGCCGGGGTGTCCGCCCGGGCGGCCTGGGCGAACCCGTCGAACAGGCTCTGCGGCACGCCATCGGGGTTGTCGCCGGCCTGCAGCAGGTATGGCGGGATCGGGGCGACCAGCACGCCCTTGGCCACCCGCTCCGACCCGTAGCTGCCCAGGTAGCGGGTGACCTCGCCGGTGCCCATCGAGTGCCCGGCCAGCACGGCGTCGCGCAGGTCGAGGTACTCCAGCAGCGTGCTGAGGTCGGCGGCGAAGGTGTCGTAGTCATAGCCGATGGTGGGCTGGCTGGACTGGCCGAACCCGCGCCGGTCGTAGGTGATGACCCGGTACCCGGCGTTCAGCAGCGCCGGGACCTGCTTGTCCCAGCCGCGGCCGCTGAGCGGGTAGCCGTGGATCAGCACGACGGGCTGGCCAGCGCCGTGGTCCTCGTAGTAGATCTCGATGTCGGCGTTGTTCTCCTGGCCGACGGTGACTGTGGGCATGAGCCCTCCTTCCGTTACGGCGACCGCCGGCCCCAGGCTGTGGCCCGGGAGCCGGGCGGTTTCGCCTGCATGTTGGTACTGAAACCACGCTCGCGCTCCGGGCGGCGCGTCGAACCCGTGGGACCCCTGGCCCCGTGCCCTGGTCTGCGGGCCGGCCGTCGGTCACCGGTACCTGCGCGCGGCCGACCAGGGCACGGGGCCAGGGTCCGTACGGGTGCGAATGACCTCCGCCGCACGCGACCGTGGAGGGCAAGACCCCAGGCCCTCCCGGCCATTACCGGTCCGGGTCTATGCCGGCAATAGACACATCATTGGAAATAGGCGACGGCAAAATGAGTGCCCCACCGGATAGCATTCCCGCCCGCGGCGCCGCGGCGAGCACATTCAGGTCGCCTCACGTCGGGCGGCTGGTACGCCAGTCGTTCGCGGCGATGACCGCGCGGGAGCGGGCCAGGCTGATCGCGATGTACGGGGTGATCGCGGGCCTGCACGTGGCCGGGTTCGTCATCTTGTTCGTGTTCGTGGTGCCCTCGCATTACAAGGGGCTCGGGGTGGGCGTGGCGGTGCTGGCCTACACGCTCGGCTTGCGGCATGCGTTTGACGCTGATCACATCTCGGCGATCGATAACTGCACGCGTAAGGTGCTGGGCGAGCGGCAGGGCACCGGAGCCCCGCGCCCGCTGGGGTTCGGGTTCTTCTTCTCCCTGGGGCACTCCACCGTGGTGGTCGCCATCGGGGCCGGGATCGTAATAGCGGAGAAGACGGTCTTCGGCGCGGTCTCGGACGGCAGCTCGGGGCTCGAGCGGTTCGGGGGGCTGTTCGGCACGGTCGTCTCGGCGGCATTCTTGCTGCTGATCGGGCTGCTGAACCTGGTGGTCCT
>Ga0070709_10000717_pt1 | contig 18741 bp, 13 predicted proteins | sample LARL51metaG_FD_65449 | JGI IMG/M metagenome (GOLD analysis project Ga0070709, IMG submission 65449) | Corn, switchgrass and miscanthus rhizosphere microbial communities from Kellogg Biological Station, Michigan, USA - LAR L5-1 metaG | ecosystem: Host-associated > Plants > Roots > Rhizosphere ... | reverse complement strand
CGGAGCGGACGCCGCGGGCTCTTCGGTGTCTCATCGACCAGCGGCCGCCGATGCGGCGCGAATGGCGGCGGATCGATGCTGGCAAGCTCCGGCGACAGCTCGATTTCGATGCGCGGCTCGCTCCTCTCGGAGGTCCCGGCCTTCTCGGCGAGCGCGCTCACCACGGCCGCGACCGCCGGATCGTCCAATGCTCCCGGCACCCCGCCGGTGGCGCCGGCCTTGCGCGGCTCGGCTTCCGCGCCGGCGACCGGCGCCGCAGGCTCCAGCCAGGGCGGCGCCGCCGGAGCCGATACGTCAGGCGATGCAGCGGCGCTGACGCCATCGCGCGCGAGCCAGCTTGGCACGCGAGCCTCGCTGTCCAGCCCGCCTCCGCCGGCGCGGCTGCTGAGCCATTCCGGCGGCGCACCATCGATCACGATGGTCGGTTCGACAGTGCCTTCCCTGGAGCGCCGTGCGAGCGACAGGCTTTCGGCGACCGTCGCGATCTCATCCTCGAGTGAGTAGGCCACGCGCGTCGCGCTCGCAGGCTGCGACAGCCGTGCGTCCGCGGAGCCGGCCATCGCCCAGTTCGGCGACGCTTGGCCGAACGCTTGGGCGCGCGGTTCTGCGGTCTGTGCCGGCACGGCGGCGGTCGAAAGAACAGCGGCATCGGCGCGGCGCACGTGCTCTCTAAGCCTGATCATCCGGTCGGGGAACAGCACCTTGACGAGATCGCAGAGCGCCGCACCCGGCAGCAGGAACTGGCGAATGGCCGCCGGAACGCGGCGCAGAAAATCATGTTCGATCCGTTCGATGTCGCGGCCACCGAGGTCGATCATCTCGCCGGCCGGCCGATCCTCGTCGGTGACGAGCACCTTGCGGCCCCTGAGCATCGTCGTGAGCTCGCGCAGGTCGGATTGCGAGGCATCGTCGATGACCACCAGATCGAAGGCGCCGAGCCGTGCCGGAACCTGTTCGGCGACGCGCCAGGCGGGCATGATCTGGCATGGGATTCCTTCATGACAGCTCTCGAGCGCCTCGCGCGCCACCAGGCGTAGCCGGCACGCGGTCGGACCCGAGCAGGTCGCCGCCATCTTGCGCAGCGTGATCATGAACACGGTGAGCGCCTGCCGCACCGTCGAGCTGGTGTTCTGCGCAAAGCCGAGATGCATCCGCGCCCCGACCACCTGCTCGAACAGCTCGCGCAGCCGCGCCTCGAGGGCGAGGCGCTCATCCGAGAGATCGCGGAGGCGTTGATGCTGGCCGAGACCTTCGGTCTGCCGCATCAGCACCGCCCAATTCCATGCCATCAGCCAGTCGGCGGCCAGCACCGGATCGCCGGTCTCGCGATGGGCCGGCTCGGTTCGCAGCCGCTTGGCGAATGCGCCTGCGCCTGCCTCGGTCATGGTCCGGCAGACCGCGTCGAGCAGCTCAAAATCCTCGCGGCGGTCGCGCAGCGACTGGATCCTCGCACGAACGCCGATCCAGCGCTTTTCGATCTCGCGCGAGTCCATATCGTCGCGGCCGATCTGCGACAGCACATCCGAGCGCACCATGGTCGCGATCGCGCCGTTGCCGGGAAACAGCTCATCGAGCCGGGTCAGCTCAAAGCGCTGGTCGGCGATGCGGCTGGCCCCGCCCCTGACGGCAGCGGCAAAGGCGGCAAGCCGCCTTGTGCCCGCGAGCATCTCGGCCATCTCGCCGTCGGGCATCGACAGTTTTGGGCCGACCGAAGTGACGTTGCGCTTGGCCAGCGCCGCGGTCACGACCGCCACCTCGACGCCCTTGGCGACGCGCTCCAGACCATGGAAGGAATGCGACGCGTCGGCATCGAGCGCAGGCGCACCGATCTCCGCCGCCAGCGACCGCCATCGCGCATTCAGCGAATGCAGGTCGCGCCGCCAGGCCAGATAGTCGCGAACATGGGCCCAGTCGGCCGCGGCCTTCGGCGCAAAACCCGCCACCTTGATCGCGTCCACGACCGGCTTTTGCGCGCGCCCTGCCCGGGAGAATGTCGCAAAGGGTTTTTCGCCTGATGACAGCCGGTCGACAATCTCGATGAGCTCCTGGCTCGCGAAGGCGTCCGCGGGCGCCTCCACCGGCCGGGTCAGGAAGCCGGCGCGCTTCGACAGCTGGGCCGACGCATCGCGGGCAAAGTCGACGACCATGTCGACGTCGGCCGAGGCCGCACCGGACTGACGACCGCCTTGGGGACCGAGCGGCGACAGCGCGGCAAGCCAGGCTTCGTCGGCAATCACCCGGTGCGCGGCAACCAGCGCGTCGAGATCGGCGGCCAGCTTGTCGGCGCCCTCGAGGCCGAGCGCCGCCACGGCATGGCGCGCCAGGCGGCCGTCGCGGTTTTCGCCCGAGATCGCCTCGGCGCTCCGCCGGAGATCCTCATGCAGGCGCATCAGCGCCGCGGCATCCGGAAGCGTCGCGATCTCCGGCGGCTTCTCGTCGATATATTTGAGCTCGCCGCCAAGCCGCAGCCGCGCCTCGCGGGCCTGCTCGACTGCCGAAACCAGCGCGTCGGTCTCGCCGAGAACCCGCGCCGGGCGGTCGGTGAACCAGGAATACGCATCGCGATCCGTGATCAACGTCTTCACCGCGTCGAACGACAGGTCGGCGGCGCCTGCCGGATGCTGCAGATTGCGGCTGGCGATGTCGGCGACCTCGTCGTCGAGACGCGAGATGTCCTGGCTCGTCACGATGATGTCGCGTTCAAGCCGATTGACCTGCTCGACCTGGTCGCGCAGGTTCATGCTCTCGACGATCGACAGCAGGCGGCCCGCCACGGTCTCGGCGTGCTTGAGCACCTGCTTGTCGGAGCCGGTCAGGTTGACCGTGAGATCGCGGATCGCGCGCGGCAGCTTTTCGAACAGCTGCCCAAGCGCGGCCTCGTTGCGCGACACGACGAGAACGCGCAAGCCGAGCGCGAGATGGTGGCACACGACATTGGCGATCGCCGAGGTCCGGTCGGCGCCGCGCGCGCCCTGGACCACGAGGCCGTCCGATCGCTGCAACTGGCGCACCATCTCCATCTGATCGGAGCTGGTCGGCAAGGGAAAGAAGAGATCGCCCTGATCGACGGCTGCGACCTGCGCGGCCGGCGCGATGTCGATCGGATGGCCGATGACGCCGGACAACTGCCGGCGCAGGCCGTCCTTGGCGTCGTGCTCGGGCCCGGCAAGCAGAACGTCCGCCACTGCGGACAGGCAGCACGCGCCATTGGACGAGTTCTTGGAGTTCTTGGGCGCGTGATCGATCGCCTGCTTCAGGCGCTCGATGTCGCGCAGCACGAGGCCATCCGAGCGTGGCCGCGCAAAGACCACCCAGCGATCGGTCACGACCAGTTGCTCGCCCGCCTCGGGCAGCGGGAACGCGGCTTCGGGCACCGTCGGACGATAAGCGCCCTGCGGATCGAGCTGCGACGAGATGGCGGTCAGAATCGGCTCAAAGCTTGCCGGCAGGAATGGCGAAAGCTCGCCGCCGCGCTGGATCGCATCGAGCAGACGTTCAGCGCTGTCACGCGCCAATTGCGCGGCAGCCGGCGCCAGCGCTTCAAATGCCTTGAGATTGACCGTCGCGCCGACCATGCGCGGCCGGATCCTGATCTCGGCGTCGGGGCTTTCGAGCACCTCGATCTCGACCATACGCTCGAGCAGCGGCAGGTCGAGGTCATGGCCGTTGTGCCGCCATCGCGACACGCCGATACCCCACACGATCTCACAAGCCCGATCGCTGCCACCGATCCCGGCCACGCGGGCCATCTCGCGCAGCCGGCGATGGATGGCGATGGTCCGGCGACATGGCCGCTCGGTCGTCGCCCAATTGGTCCAGGCACCTGCGATATAACGGTCGATGCGCTCGCCGAGGTCGGGGCGCTGCTCCAGGCGCAATCGCACGCTCCAGAGGCCGGATGCGCCGTTTGCGATCGCCTGCGAGCAGTCCTCCGCCCGCGCATGCGCCGCCGCGATCAGCCGATCCTTCTCCGCCCCATCCACGGTGATCAGGACGCTCTGGCGAACCAGCGGGCGCTGGTCCGGGTCTGAAGACAGCTCGACCCAAATCGCGAGATCGGCATCGATCGCTGGCGGCTCGGTCGTGGCCAGCGGTTCGACGGCCAGCCACACCGGTCCGTCCGCGTCGAACGTGTTCTGGGTGATGCCCGGCAGCTTCTCGAGCTCGTGCTGATGAAAGACAAAGCGATGTCCACCCGCGAGCTGATGCTCCGGCAAGCGCTCGACCACGCGTCCGTCGTGCCGGATGATCTCGGTCAAATAGCCAAGAACATTCTGTAACGGCCCGGTCGCGGGCTCCAACTGATGGGCATCGTTCATAGTGCCTCCCCCGATACTGGCGGCGAATAAGCGAACAAAACGGTTATCGATCGACGGGGCACTAAGGGTCACGCAATACGGCGTAATGATGGGAGCGACATCGGCGGCAACTCAGATTCACACCAAAATGGGATATTCTGATTTGGAATCGTTTGAAGAAACGCAGTCTTTCGAGCACTTATCAGTTTGGAATTTCTTTAAGAAGCGCGATGTCGGCGAAATTCGACTGCCTTGATTGCAAGCCAAAGGTATTCGCAGACGTTCTCACTACGCAGCCGTCAGCCGACGATGCGCAGTCCCGCCGCAATCGGCGTCACAATCGCTGGTGCTTTGTCGTTGAATTGCAGCGCGCCGTCCCAAACGCGCCATCACCGGAACGCAATTCGCGAGCGAGGCGCCCCGATCACTGACGATGTGTGGCGTGGTTCGTTCCATGGCACAGAACGCGATCGGATACAGCTTCACGCTGCAGGCGGCGACGATACACCTTTGCGATCTGCCTCTCACGATAATCCGTAGGCGCTGCGGCCACTTGCCGGGCCGCGACTTGCGTCGGTGCGATTGCATGCGACTGGCGCGGGGTTGCTGCAGAACGGGCGCAAGGCGCGCCCTGCCCAAGTGCTGACACGCGAGCATCGCGTACGAGCCCAAGTATTGACATGCACGACTTCTAGCGCCGAACGGACTCGTAATTGCGGGCGGGTCAACGTTCACGGCGGCGCGGGTGGAGGGCCTTGTATATCCGCGCGTCAAACATGGGGAGTCTAACTAATGGTCTTGAATAACTGCACAGGGGGGCGCGTTGATTGCATCGTGTCTTCACACGATGGGGCTTCTGATATTGATGATGGCGCCCGCCGCCTGCGCGCACGCAGCACCGTGTTGTCGCTGCTGGCGGCCGTATCGACGGTCGCGCTGAGCGCAGGCGCGGCGTTTGCGGGCAGCGATACGCCGTCGCGCTCGGCCGACGAGTCGGCAGCCGTCAAGGCGCTGATGTCGAAAATCAATTCGATGGAGCAGCGCATCAACGATCTTCAGGGCGAGCTCAAGGAAGCGAAGGCCAAGTCGAAGACGCCCGGCGTCGGACAGTCCGCATCGCTCGCGTCCCGCCATCCGGCCGACACTGTGGCGATTGCCGATCCCAAGGCGAAGGCCGGCGGCAGGCCTTCCGATTCCGCGCAGTCCACGTCCGGATCTCCGCGCAACGCCATGGCATTCGCCGATTCCGGGGACACCAAGCAGAGCGGCTCGAAATCCTCCGGCAGCGCACAGTCGGCCACGCCGGTGTCCCGGCTCGCCTCGGCGTTCGCCGATTCGGATTCCGGAGCGAAATTCATGCAGGCGGCCGACCTCAACCTCAAGGCCCCGCCACCGGGCAGCAACAAGGACCTGTTCGGCGTCGCGCCGTCTCCGGTCTCGGGCCTCAAGATCGGCATGTACGGCGAAATCAAGTACGGCTCGATGCAGAACCCGGCCGCCAACGGCCAGTGGCAGAACGGCTTCGACATGGGCCGCCTGGTGCTGCTGCCGACCTACCAGGTCAACGACAACATCACCTTCAATGCCGAGCTCGAATGGGAGCACGGCGGCACCGCGTTCGACAATGACGACAAGCTGCACGGCACGGTCGAGGTCGAGCAGGCCTTCTTCGACATCAAGTTCAACGACTACTTCACCCTGCGCGCGCCGGGTGTCGATCTGGTGCCGATCTCGTTCAACAACCTCTATCACGAGCCGACCCTGTTCTACAGCGTGCAGCGGCCCGAGCTCGCCAACGGCCTGATCCCGACCACCTGGTACGGGCCGGCGGCCAGCGTCTACGGCAAGATCGTCGACGGATTGAACTACCAGTTCCAGGTCAGCCAGAGCGCCGAGGATTACGGCGACAGTTTCGACAAGCGCGGCGACAACGGGGCCATCGTTTCCGGTGGCTACGACGGCGGCATCAACGGCGCCGACGCGCTCGGACTCTCGCACGCGCCGATCGGCGACTTCCGCCAGCTCAGCAACGAGATCGCCTATACCTTTCGCCTGAGCTACACGCCCTCGTTCCTTCCGGGCTTCGCCGGCAGCACGGCGGTGTACTACTCGCCGAACATCACGCCACGCGGCGCCTATGCCAGTGTGGACGATGGCAACGGCGGCGTCCTAGAGACGCCGCTCGGCAAGAACGCGCTGACGATCTTCGACACCGAGGCCCGTTACCGCGTACCCAACACCGGATTGGAGCTGCGTGCCGAATACGCCTACGTGAACTTCTCCAACCCGGAGAATTTGCGCGCAAACAACGACATGGATCCGACCAACAATGTCGGCAAGGACATGTATGGCTACTCGGGCGAAATTGCCTATCACTTCAAGGCACCCAACGACTACGAGGTCGTGCCGTTCTATCGCTATACCCGCCAGAATCTGCAGACCAACGGCGTCCTGGGCTTCGATCCCAACGCGCCGACGGGCAGCGGCGACATGACCTTCCACGACGTCGGCGTCGCCGTGTTCCCCAATCCGAGCCTGGTGTTCAAGCTGAACTACACCAAGGTGATCGACCACAGCGCGACCGGGGCGATGTCCGACCAGGTTCTCGCCGGTATCGGCTGGCTCTGGTAACGGCTGAGTTGACGGGATGCCGCGGCCTAAGCAGCCGCGGCATCTCCAGCGGCGGCGGCTTCGGCAATCGCCAAGTCGGAAGGCGACGGCTTTCCGGCTGACGATGCCTCATGCCAAAAAAAACATACTCAGATTGGGTGGGCGGGCGAGTGGTAGGTGTTAGTAATTTCGGCCCTGGCCGGCTGCGGGGCCGCGGGCTCGCAGCGACGCTGGCTGTCGTGTCGATGGCGCTGGCGGCGTGCAATTCCGCGACCATCGGCAGCGACGCTGGTCGCAACGACGACGACGTGCTCGGCAAGATCGGCCAGCTCGATCTGTCGCCGCGTTATCCGAAGCAGGTTCTCCCCGAGCAGTCGCCGCAGGCGAGACGCGCCCGCGCCGAGATCTACAGCGGCACCGACGACGCACGAGAGGCGAGAGCCGAGGTCACCCCGACGGCGCCGCTTCCGATCCAGCAGGTCGCGGCGCAATCGCAGCAGGTCGGCAACGGGTTCGAACTGAACTTCGAGAGTACCCCGATCGCGACCGTCGCCAAGGTCGTGCTCGGCGACATTCTCGGCGTCGGCTACACGATCGATCCGCGCATCCAGGGCACCGTCAGCCTGTCCTCGGTGCGTCCCGTTCCCAAATCCGACGTTCTGTACGTGCTCGAGAACGCGCTTCGCCTCACCGGCACGGCGCTGGTCCGCGACAATTCGGGCTATCGGCTGATCCCGCTTGGCGACGCGGTCGGCGCCGGCAACGTCGATGCTGCCGGAGGCGCAGCAGAGCCCGGTTACGGGATTTCGGTGGTGCCGCTGCAATATGTGTCGGCTCAGACGTTGCTCAAACTGCTCGACAGCTTTGCGCTCAAGCCGGGCACGGTGCGCGCCGATCCCGGCCGCAACCTCCTGCTGATCCAGGGTACCGGCGCCGAGCGCAAGACCGCGATCGATGCCGCATTGAGCTTCGATGCGGACTGGATGCGCGGTCAATCGGTCGGGATCTTTCCCATCGTCAACGGCAATCCCGAGCCGATCGTCGCCGAGCTCGAAAAGATCATGGACACCGGCGACAGCGGCCTCGGCCAGAACGTGGTCAAATTCCAGACCGTCAGCCGGATGAACGCCATCATGGTCATCTCCCGCAAGCCGGGGCTGCTGCACACCGCGGAGACCTGGATCAAGCGCCTCGATGGCGCCAATTCGCTGCGGAACAGCGTTCACGTCTATCACGTCAAATATGGCGAAGCGCGCCAGATGGCGAAGGTGCTGAGCGACATGTTCACCGGCAATTCGGGCAATGCGGACACGTCGTCGAACGACCTCGCCCCCGGCTCCGGCGCATCATCGAGCTCGAGCATGGAGCGGCTGTCGGCGGCCGGCACGCAGTCGCAGTCGAATGGCTTCGCGAGCCAGAACCAGGCAAATAGCGGCGGAAATAGCGGCCTGGTCGCCAATCGCGGCTTTGGCGGGACACCGCCCCCGACTCCGGTCAGCCTCGACCAGAACTCCGATTCGCGCGGCTCGTCCGCCGGTGGCAAGGCGCTGATGGAAGGCGTCAGGATCACGCCCGATGTCGTCAACAACACGCTGTTGATCTATGCCGACCGGGAGAACTACCGGCTGATCGAAAGCACCTTGCGGCAGTGCGACCGTCCGCAGCTCCAGGTCGCGATCGATGCGACCATTGCCGAGGTCACGCTCAACGATACTCTCAGCTATGGTGTGCAGACCTATCTCACCAGCAAGAATCTCGGCCTTGGGACCGACAAGGGATCGCTGCTCAACACCACCTCCACGTCGGCGCCGACGACCGTCGCCTCCGCCGCAGGGTCGATCACCAACGCGTTCCTGAGCCGCGCCTTCCCCGGCTTCAACTTCCTGATCGGGTCGGAATCCCAGCCCAGCGCGATCCTCGATGCGCTGCATACCGTGACCGACGTCAAGGTGCTGTCCAATCCGTCGCTTGTCGTGATCGACAACCAGGTCGCGACCTTGCAGGTCGGCGATCAGGTGCCGGTCACGACCGGCAGCGCCACGGTGCTCACCACCAACAACACCGTCGTCAATACGATCGACTACCGCAACACCGGAATCATCCTGCGGGTGGCGCCGCGGGTCAACGAGAACGGCAATGTGCGGCTCGAGATCGAACAGGAGATCAGCAGCGTCTCGCCGCAGACGGCGAGCAGCCTGACGCCGACGGTCGCCGAGCGCAAGGTGAAGAGCTCGGTTGCGGTGGCGAGCGGCCAGACCGTGCTGCTGGCCGGCCTGATCAGCGAGAAGCATCAGGGCACGCGCAACGGCATTCCGGCCGTCGACCAGATTCCGGGTTTTGGCGATCTGTTCGCGCATAACGATCGTTCTCACGACCGGACCGAACTGATCATCTTCATCCGGCCGCAGATCATCCGCGACGGCACCGACGCCCATTACGTCGCCGAAGAATTGCGCTCGAAACTGCGCGGCACCATCAAGCCGCAGTCGGCCAGTGCGCTGCCGGGACCACGGGTGCAGTGATGATGCGACGTCCGACGAGACTCCTGGTCCTCATGGCCCTGGTTGCCGGCCTCGCGGCAATCTGGCCGGCGAGCGGCGCTTCCCTGCGTGACGGCCAGGCGGCGTTTTCACGCGGCGACTATGTTCGGGCTGCGCGACTGCTGGCACCGATCGCCCGGCGCGGCAATCCGCGCGCCATGACCATGATGGGCTACATGTACGACAACGGTTTTGGCGTGCCGCAATCCTGGGACGCCGCCGTCGAGTTCTACGGTGGCGCCGCCGAAGCCGGCGACCCCACCGCGCAGCATCTGCTCGGCCTGATGTATGACAAGGGGCATGGCGTCGATCGCGACACCGTGCAGGCCTACAAATGGCTGAGCCTGGCCGCGGGCGCCGCGCCGTTCCGCGAGCGCGAACCCTATTTGCGCATTCGCGACGCCGTCGCGTCGAAGATGTCGCCCAATCAGATCGTCGAGGGCCAGCGGTTGGCGCTGGACTGGCGAAGAAGCTGACATTCACTCCGCGGTGCCGGACCGCAGCGCCCGGCGCCTGCACTGGACTGAGGCCCGAACGGCGCGCAACCGCCGCCGACATCGGCACTAAACCCTGTGTTGAATATCCGTTCGCTCACGCAACGTCTGATATCGGTTTCTATAAGCCTTCCAAACTGCCAAGTCGTAAAACTGCCAAGTCCTGAAAATGCCGAGTCCTGAAAATGCCAAGTCTCACAAGGGTCATATTTGACATCGAGAACCAAAATCTCCGCACGATTGATCCACGACAGTGAGGTGATCCGCAACGATCCGTCACGGGACGCGCCATGAGCTCGACTCCTTTTCATCAGCATCGATTTGCCGACCATCCAGGCGGCGGCAATGCGTTGTCGCAGTTCGATGCTGCCGTGCCCGGTGCCGCGGCGCCGGACGATGGCGGAACGCCGAGAGCATGGGAGGCGACCGATCTGCCGCCGAGCGAGTTCGCCGACGAAATCGCCCGCCTGACTGGTTTGCCGCGGATCCCGCTGCCCGCGTTGCTCGCGGCCAAGCCGCTGGCCAGGCATTTTTCACGACGCTTTCTGCGGGAGACGATGGTCTTCCCGTTTCAGTCCGCCCAGCACAGGCCGTGCCTGGCGGTCGTCGATCCCCGCGACACGGCCGCCGCACGCGCCGCGGAGCTGGTGTTCGGCGGCGCGATCGACCTCGTGGTGGCCTCGTCCGATGACATTGCCACCGCGCTGAACCGCCTTGCGGGTGAGGACGAGGTTCCATTGCGCGATGGGCGCGATGGCGCGGACGAGCCGCAACCGCGTGACGATGACATCGACAGCCTGCGCGACCTCGCCAGCGGCGCGCCGGTCGTGCGCGTCGTCAATGACCTTTTCGAACTCGCCGTCGAGCTGCGCGCCAGCGACATTCATGTCGAGGCGATGCGATCGGGGCTTTCGGTCCGGATGCGTGTCGATGGCCTGCTGAGGCCGGTGCCGGGACCATCAGGCGTGCTGCCGCAGGCCGTCATCTCGCGGATCAAGATCGTTGCCGGCCTGAACATCGCGGAACGGCGACTGCCGCAGGACGGCGCGGCGCGGCTTCGCATCGGCCGCCTCGAACTCGACGTCCGCGTCGCCGTGATGCCGACGCAGTATGGCGAGTCGGCGGTGATCCGTCTGCTGCCGAAGGACCGCGGTCTGCTTGCCATCGACAAGCTCGGTTTCGCGCCGCACGACGATCGATCGCTGCGCCGCCTGCTGGCGCTGCCGCACGGGATGATCGTGATCTGCGGACCGACCGGCAGCGGCAAGACCACGACGCTGGCCACGGCGCTTTCGATCCTCAACGAGCCGACGCGAAAAATTCTCACCATCGAGGATCCGGTCGAGTACGAAATCCCCGGCATCAACCAGTCGCAGGTCAAGCCCGCGATCGGACTGACCTTCGCGTCCGCGTTGCGTTCGTTCGTGCGGCAGGATCCCGACGTCATCATGGTCGGCGAGGTGCGCGACAGCGAGACCGCGCATGTCGCGGTCCACGCCGCGCTGACCGGCCATCTGGTGCTGACCACCCTGCATACCGAAAACGCCGCGGCGGCGGTGCCGCGGCTGCTCGACCTCGGCGTCGAGGACTTTCTCTTGCGCTCGACGCTGCGCGCTGTCATCGCCCAGCGCCTGGTACGCCGGCTGTGCGAACGCTGCCGGTCGAAGAAGGTGCTTCGCAAGGCCGACTTCGCTGCCGATCCGCGCTACGCCGCCGTCGGCTTCGACGCCGGCGATGAGATCTACGAACCCGCAGGGTGCGAAAGCTGCGGCGGCGCCGGCTATCGGGGCCGGCTCGGAATCTTCGAAGTCCTGGAATTGACCCCGGAGATCCGTCCGCTGATCCAGGGCGCGACCGACGCAGCCGTCATCGACCGCGCCGCGATCCAGACGGGCATGACCACGATGCTCGACGACGGCGTGGCCAAGTGCCGCTCCGGAGCGACCTCGGTCGCCGAAATCCTCCGCGTCACGACGGTACGGTGAGGTCGTGAGCAATTTCCGCTACCGCGCGCTGACCCAGACCGGTGACATCGTGCACGGGACGATCTCGGCCGCGACGGTGAAAGAGGTGATCGACCGCATCGAGTATCTCCGCCTGCTGCCGATCGAGACCGTCGAGGAGAAGGCCGCAGGCCCGGTCTCGCGCGACAGCTTCTCGCTGTTCGGCCGCCCGACCGCGGGCGACGTCACGACCTTCACGCGCGACCTCGCGCTGCTGATGAAGGCCGGTGCACGGCTCGAGGACTCGCTCGAACTTCTGGCTGGTGACGCCGACATCGGACGGCTCCGTGCGACCGTCACCAAGTTGCGATCCAGCATCCTTGCCGGCGAGAGTTTTGCCGAGGCGCTGGCGCGTCATCCCGCGCTGTTTCCGGCCATGTATGTCGCGCTGGTCAAGGTCGGCGAGGTCTCGGGCACCCTCGACCACGTGCTCGACGTGCTCGGCGCCGAGCGGGCGCGCGCGGAGGCCATGCGTCGCAAGCTCACCGATGCGATGCAGTACCCGCTTTTCGTGCTGAGCGCCGCCTGCTCCGTGATGCTATTCTTCTTCATCTTCGTGCTGCCGCAGTTTTCCGCGGTGCTGCGCGATTTCGGCGCCAAGACCGACGCCACCATCAACACCTTTCTCGATATCTCCGAATTTCTGCGCGGCAATGCGACGGCGCTGGCGCTCGTGGCCGTTGCCGTGCTTGGCGCCGGCCTCGTGCTGTTCCGGCGTGCCGGCTTTCGCGCCGCCCTCGTATCACAGTTCTCCCGGCTGCCGGGCATTTCCACGGTGTTCCGATTCTATCGCACCAGCCTGTTTTGCCGCAATCTGGCGATCCTGCTCGGCAGCGGCCTGACACTGACCGCGACGCTGCGCATCCTGACCGACATCATGTCGGTGACGGGCGGCGGCGCAGCCTGGAGCGCGGCGGCCGACCGCGTCCGTCACGGCGGCAAGCTGTCGGAGGCGCTGGCGGCGGCGAACACGCTTCCCGCGATGGCGACCCGCATGCTCCGGCTCGGCGAGGAGACCGGCCAGCTGCCGGTGCTGGCCGGCCGTATCGCCGAATTCTACGAGGCCAAGCTGCAGCGCAGCCTCGATCGCATCGTCGGCATCGTCGGACCGGCCGCGATCATTCTGATCAGTACCGTCGTCGGAGGCCTCATCGTCTCGGTGATGACCGCGCTTCTGTCGGTCACCCAACTCGTCGGCTAGCACAGGGGGATAGCGAGATGAAAAAGCAAGAGACCGGCGGCATGGCGCAGCGCGCGCATGCCGACAGCGATGAGCGCCAGCGCGGCTTCACGCTGGTCGAGATGCTGGTCGTGATCGCCATCATCGGAATGATCATGGGACTGATCGGACCGCGCGTGCTGAACTATCTCAGCGAATCCCGGGTCAAGACCGCAAAGATCCAGATCCAGAGTTTTTCGAGCGCGCTCGACCTGTTCTATCTCGACACCGGACGATACCCGACCTCGTCGGAAGGATTGGCCGCGCTGGTGCGGCCGACCTCCAGCATACCGGGCTGGGCGGGACCGTATCTGAAGGGTGGCAACGTCCCGGGCGATCCCTGGAACAACCCTTACGTCTACCGCTCGCCCGGACAGCACGCGCCCTACGATATCGTCTCGTACGGCTCCGACGGGCAGGAAGGCGGCACGGATCTGGCGGCCGATATCTCTTCGGCAACCACTGTCGGCGCCAAATAGCGATGCGCGGCCGCAGCGGATCCGAGGCCGGCTTCACCCTGCTCGAGGTGGTGTGCGTGTTCGCGATCGTCGGCCTGCTGGCGGCCGTGCTGCTGCCCAATCTGCCGCGGCAGACCTCGCGGCCGCGCCTGGAAGCCTATGCGATCGAGACGGCCGCGCTGCTCAAGGCCGATCGGAGCGCCGCGATCAGGCGCGGGTCGGAGGTCGAGACGCGGGTCGATGCACCGGCGCGTTCGCTGCGCTCCGGTGCGAGCGGCGAGACCGTCCGCTTCCCCGAGGACGTGCGCTTCGAGACGCTGCTGCCGCGCAATTGCGACAACCGCCCCGCCTTCGCGACCATCAGCTTCTTCGCGTCGGGAATGTCCTGTGGCGGCGTCATTACGCTCACCCATCTCGATGCAGGTTACGAAATCCGCGTCAACTGGCTGACTGGAAGGATCGAGATTGTCCCGAACGCTGGTCGCTCCAAACGATAGGGCCGCAGCCGGCTTTACCCTGATCGAGACGCTGGTCGCGCTCGCGGTCGTGGCCGTCTCGCTGGTCGCCATCGGCGCGCTGATGGGATCGACGGCGCGCGGCAGCAGGCAACTCGAGCAGCACGTCGCGCTGGTCCAGGCGGCCTACAACGCCTTGTGGCTGGCCTTTCCGTCACGCTCGTCGCCCGACTCCCCCGTGCAGTCCGGCGACTCGATGGCGCATGCCTGGCGCGCGGAAGCCGAGCCATTTGCGATCGATATGGGCGTGCCGACCGGGGACGTGGCCTGGACACCGCAAAAGATCAGGGTGCGGGTTCGATCGAATTCGGGCGCGGCGATCGAGCTGGAGACGATCCGGCTGTTTCGAAGGCCAGCCCAATGACATCAGCGCAGACCAAAACCTCTCAATCGGGCTTCACGCTGATCGAGACGCTCGCGGCGATGGCGCTGATGGGGCTGATCATGTCCGTGCTGGTGGCGATCACCTCGCAATGGCTGCCGAACTGGAATCGCGGCCTCGACCGCATTCAGCGCAGCGAATCGATCAGCGTTGCGCTGGACCGGATCAGCGCCGACATCGCGGCGTCTGAATTCATCCGGATGGATGGCAAGACCAAGACTGTCCTGTTCGACGGATCGGAGAGCGCGGTCACGCTTTCCCGGACTGCGCTCGGACCGAATGCAAGCGGAGGCCTCGAACTTGTGCGCATTGCCGAGAGCGGCGATCGTGGTGGCGAGGCCCTGACGCGGACGCGCGCGGCATTCGCGCCCGAGGCTGCCGCACCGAACTTCGTGGAGCCCGTGGTGCTGCTGCGCACGCCCTACCGCGTTTCATTCTCCTATGCGGGCACCGACCGGGTGTGGAAGCCGACTTGGCGCGATGCAGAGAGCTTGCCGTCAGCCGTGCTGTTGACGGTGCACGACACTGTCAGCGGGCGCACGCTGCCGATCTCGCGAATTGCGGTCATCCATGTCTCGGCGCCCGCGGACAGCGTCTGCGGTCCGGCGGACAACAATTGCGCCGCGACATCGTCAGCGCCCGCCGACGGCACCATCCGCCATGCGTCCAACGAGGCATCCGGACAATGATCATGCGCGGCGATGACAGGCGCGACGATCCCGAAGCTGGCTTCATCATCGTTCCGGTGCTGTGGATCCTGCTGGCGCTGGCGGGAATGGCCGGAATTCTCTCCGTCTACCTGGTCAATTCAGCGCAGGCGCTGTCGCTCGACGACGATCATCTCCGATCGGCCGCGCTGGTCTCGGCCGGTCTGGAACTCACGGCCTATGAATTGTCGTCGCAGACCAAACCGCTGCGCCCGCCCGACGGGTCGTTCACCTTCCGCCTCGATCATGCGCGGGTGTCGGTCAGCTTCCAGTCGGAAGCGGCCCGCATCGATCTCAATCACGCACCGAAGGAGATGCTCGCCAACCTCTTCCAGGTCCTCGGCGCACGTGCGGACGACGCCCTCGAATACGCCGTCCGGATCATCGGCTGGCGAACGCCGCCGTCCGACGAGGCGCCGGAAGCCGAGCGCGAACTCTACCGCGCCGCCGGTGCGGACCACATGCCGCGCGGCGCGCCGTTCGCAAATGTCGAGGAGCTTCGGCTGGTGCTGCATCTGCCGCCGGCGCTTGCTGACAGGGCGATGCCGTTCGTCACCGTGTACAGCGGCCGGCGCGAGGTCAACGTGCTGGAGGCGGCGCCCGAAGCGCTGGCCTCGCTTCCGGGGATGACGCAGGACATCATGAAATCCTTCCTCGAGCAGCGCGCTGGCCTGCGCCGCGACGCCAGGTCCGTCGCGTCGGTGCTGGGGCCGGCGCGCGCCAGTGCGACGGTGGAGATGGGCGATTCCGTGCGGGTGCGAACCATGATCGCATTCGACAATGGCCGTCAGGCCGCGGCGGAGGTCATCATCCTGCTCGACGGCGGCGATGATCCCTACAAAATCCTGTCCTGGCGCGACGATGGCGGTGCGGCCGCGATGCGCAGGCAATCTGCAAAGGCTCAGCGATGACGATGTCAGCGAGAATTCGGGAGCAGTTCGCAGCATGGATCGGCTCGGTTGCCGACGCCATCGTCGCGGCGCGGAGCCGCATCCGCCTCAAGGTGCCGATCCAGCTCATCGAGACCGATCGGAACATGTTCATCATGCGGATGACGCCGAAGCCGGGGCGATCCGCGCCGCCCGAATGCCATTTCCTGCTCAAGGACGACGAGACGGGCTTTCTGGCCCTTCCGCAAAAATGGGACGCCGCCTTGCGCGGCTGCCGGCTCGAAGTCGTGCTGATGCCGTACCGCTTCCTGTCGCGGCCGCTCGAGCTGCCAAGGCGCGCCGGCGAGTTTCTCGAGGCCATGATCCGCTCGCAGATCGATCGCCTGACGCCGTGGGCGGCGAACGAGGCGGTGTTCGGCTGGACCGCGCCGGTCGAGATGTCAGGTGAACGCATCCAGACGACGGTGATCGCGACGCCCAGGGCGAAGGTCGATCCGCTGATCCAGCTTGCGGAGGACTGGAGTGCCGGATCGATCGTGCTGTTCGCGGCGCCCGATGGCCCGATCGCGACCATGGACGACCAGTCCGTGACGGCCCGCGGCACGCGGCTGATCGAACAGCATTTGCATGGCGCGCTCGACGTCGTCCGCATTCGTCGCGTCCTGACCGCGGTGCTGGCGGCCGCGATCATCTCGGCGACGCTGTCGCTTGCGCTGTCGAGCATCGTCGGCGACAGGCTCGATGACCAGCAGAACCGATTGTCGCGCAAGATCGCGGACCGCCGCGCGGCGCTGCGCCTCAATCTGGCGGCCTCCGACAGCTCGGCGCTCGGCGTTCTGGCGCGGCGCAAGCACGAGACGCATGCGGACGTCATGGTGCTGGAGGCGCTGTCGCAGATTCTTCCGGACAACACCTATGTGACCGAGCTGCGGATCGAAAAGGACAAGCTGCAGATCACCGGCATTACCCAGGATGCGCCGTCGCTGGTCAAACTGATCGAGCAGTCTACGCACTTCACGCACGCGACCTTCTTTGCTCCGACGACCCGCTCGGCCGACGACCCCGGCGAGCGGTTTCATATCGAAGCCGGCATCAAACCCTATTTTGGACTGGGCACATGAATTTCTCAAAACTCGTCACGGGCAGCAGCGCCTCGCCGCGGATTGCCGCCCTGGTCTATGGCGGCCTGGTGCTCGTGCTGATCGCCGCGACCGCGCTGCCGTTGAAGGGCCTGCTTGATCAGCGCATGGCGGTGGAGCAGCTCAGCGAGACCCTCCGCCAACTTGACGCGCGCGGCCCGGCCGCTGCGCTTCCCGAAGCCACCACGGACGCCGCCATGGCCGGATCAGCCTTTCTCGAAGGATCGACCGTCACGGTCGCCGGCGCGGCCCTGCTGCAGCGCGTGGTCGGCGTGGTGAACCGTCATGGTGGAAGCGTGTCGTCGTCGCAGCCCGACCTGCAGGGCACCCAGGCCAAGGACGGCTTCATCAGCGTGTCGGCGAATTTCGATCTGGAGCAGCCGGCCCTGCAGCAGGTCGTCTACGACCTGGAAGCGGGGATGCCGTTCCTGTTCGTCGACGAACTGGTCGTCCAGGGGCCGGCACCCGCAGCAACATCAGGCGGAAAGCTACACGTGCTGATTTCGGTTTCCGGACAATGGCAGGGCCCGCAATGAGCAGCATCGGCAGGACGTTTGTCGTCGGTTGTTTCTGGCTCGTCGCAACGGCATCGGCATTCGGCGTTGCCGGCCCCGCGAGTCCCGACGCACGGAGCGGCACCGCGCGAAGCGGCAATCCGCTGTGGGGCATTCCGCTCGAGCTGCTGTCGGCGACGCGGGACCGCCCGATTTTCTCAGCCTCGCGCCGCCCGCCGCCGGTCAACGTCGCTCCGCCCGCGGTCGCGGTCGCCCCGCCGGTGCAGGCGCCGAAACCGCCGGAACGCCCGCAGCTGTCGCTGGTCGGGACCATTGTGAATGGCGACGACGGCATTGCGATCTTCCTTGATCAGAACACCAGGGCCGCGCTCCGCCTCAGGATGGGCGCCGACTATCAGGGCTGGATGCTGCGTCAGATCGAGGCGAGATCGGTCACGCTGCAGAAGGGCGAGGACGTCGCCGTGCTCGCCTTCCCTCCGCCATCGAACAATCCGGCATCATCGGGCGCCGCGAGCATCGCACAGCTCCCGCCCATCACCGTGACCCCTCCAGCGGCCCAAGCGGCACCCTTCCTGTCGCCCGAATCCAAGGCGCTGCGGATGCCGGTCCGGCAACGCAACGGACGCCACCAGTTGTGAGCATGAGGCGCGATGGGATCAGGCTGATCGCCATCGCGTTTGAGATCGTCATTTGCGGATGAGCTCAGCGCAAACGCGATACGCTTGCGTGAGGGAAATCCACTTCGCGCTTTTCCAGATCATGCGCCGACCAAGCCTACTGCGTCGCAAGACGCGCTAGCCCCTCATCCAGAGGAGCGGCGTCTTCCGCGTCTCGAAGGATGAGGCCTGGATATCAGCAGCGAGGGCTCATGGTTCGAGACGCCGCGCAGGCGCGCGCCTCCTCACCATGAGGGTTTAGCGACGCAATAAAACCACGGCATGATGAACTCGGGTTCGATCGTTGCCACGCCG
>Ga0070709_10000714_pt1 | contig 18843 bp, 19 predicted proteins | sample LARL51metaG_FD_65449 | JGI IMG/M metagenome (GOLD analysis project Ga0070709, IMG submission 65449) | Corn, switchgrass and miscanthus rhizosphere microbial communities from Kellogg Biological Station, Michigan, USA - LAR L5-1 metaG | ecosystem: Host-associated > Plants > Roots > Rhizosphere ... | reverse complement strand
GCATCGCATACACCGATTTCTACCTTCCGTCTGAGGCGGCACCGCTTCTGTCCGTATCAGTCGCGATCAAGCCAGCTACTATTGACAAGCACCACAAGGCAGCCATCATTCCCATATCGATGGTGGTCCGCAATTCACAGAATGTTGGTGTTTACCTGCTTGCCGCCTACTACGACGTCAGCGGCCGCAAAGAGACCATGTCTCATCTGAGCTGGCCTAAGCTGAGAACCGCGGATAGCAAAGCTCAAAAGCGGGGGCGGCCGTTCCGCCGGTTCGTCACCGACAAATCCTACGACCTGCTGCAGGAGGGCCCCATCGGCGACCACAGCGAAGAGTTTCTGAACCCAGGTGACTCGTTCACCGTCAGCGACACTGTAACTATCCCGGAGCCTACCCGCTATGACGCTATCGAGGTCGCCTATCAGATTCTGATCATGCGGGACGACCGGTACCAGCTCGACCCTGACTTCTGGGATCACGGGACCGCCGTCTGGGATGACAAGACCGCCTGCCATGCTAGGAAGACTCTCAAGGCTAAGAAGACCCTCAAGTATGTCTACTGGCAGGGAGATGTCTCTGAAAGCAGTCCTTTGCAGCAGATGCTGACAGCTTCAAAAGAGGTCTACGTCGAGCACCATATTCCCACCCTTCATTCTTCCAAGCCGTATACACCTAAGATCAGAGGGCAGATCGAAGACGCGGCTACCAAAAGCCGCATTGATGCCCTAACCGAAATCAAGAGCTACGGCTTCGAAGTCCAAGGCGGGCCATTTATTACCGCCATACCTGCCCAGCTCAAGATCCCCATATACGACAAAGTTAAGGCCAGGTCACGGTGAAGTTGGCCCGGGCCTGCTAGCTCTTGCCGGCGCTGACGATGACCACGCCTGATAGGTGCTCGGGGCTTACGCGGTAGCTGGGCGAAACGATTCGCTCATAGAGCAAAACTCTGGCGTTGTTTTCTTCTGGCACGCGGGCTCAGTGACGGACGCGGTAGCGGATGTGGGTGGCCTGCGGTGGGGCCGGCCGGACTCCCCGCCCGCGAAGTACCGCTCATGCAGCCGCATGAAGCCGTCGCCGCCGGGGTTGCCCGGTTGGTCGTTCGGACCGGCGATGTACCCGTCGAGGGACATCGACATGTAGAGCACCGATGCTGACACTCCGGCCTCCTGTGATCTCGATCCAGCCTGTCTGAACGTGCTGTAGACGCGGTATGGCGGCATTTCTCATCGGCCACTCGCCCGCTCTGTCATCGGGTCCGGCCAGCGCCCCGACTAGCTTGACCTGGGCCTGGCTGCCCGGGACTCCCCCGGCGGGGAGAACTCACGAGGGTGAAAGAGGCGAACCTCGCCAGTATCAGGCACCGTTGCTATCGTCGGCGGGTGGAAGTTCGGTCCCTGGGGTATCGCACCGACTTGGCGATCCTGGCGCTCGAAGGCAGCCAGGTCACCGATCGCGGTGATCACCTCGTCATCCGTACCCTGCGCAATCCGGACTACTGGTGGGGTAACTTTCTGCTGCTGCGGGACCTCAAGCCCGGCTCGGGCGGTGGCTGGATGGCCAGGTTCGCCGCCGAGTTCCCGGACGCGCAACACACGGCTCTAGGGCTGGACGAGCCGGACGTCCGCGCCGTGGACCCCGGTGAGCTCGCCGGGATGACGATGGAGCGGAACGCGGTCATGACGGCGATGTCGGTGCACGCGCCGCCGCACCCGAATACGGAGGCGGCCTTCCGGACGCTGGAGGGCGACGCCGACTGGCAGCAGTCGCTCGAGCTCACGGCTGCGGTCTACGCTGGTGAGCCCGGCGGCGACGCTGGGTTCCTGACCGCGCAGCTAGCCGCGAAGCGGGCGCTGACCGAGGCGGGCCACGGAGCGTGGTCCGGCGCTTTCCTCGACGGCACACTGGTCTCGCAACTGGGCCTCATCACCGTTGAATCAGGGCTCGCACGCTACCAGAGCGTCGAGACCCATCCCGCCGCCCGCCGCCGTGGACTCGCCGGCACCCTGGTCTGGCACGCCGGTGCGACCGCACTCACCGGCGGCACAAAGACTTTGGTCATGGTCGCCGAACCCGATGACGCCGCCATCCGCGTCTACCGCTCCGTCGGCTTCACCGTCACCGAACACCAGCTCAGCTTCATCCATCAGCCAGCCCAATCATGACCGGCAAAGGTAAGACCAGCGATCAGCCTGCTCAGGAACTGATGGCCCAGCCCGCGATAAGGCCCTTGTTGTTCGAGACCCTTGCCAGCACGTCCGCGGACATGCTCACGCCGCGCCCATCCGGCCGGACCATCGATGAGCAGTCATGAAGCAAGAAAGAACCTGCCGTCTCGTCGTAGCCGTATACCAGCACCAAATGCCCACCCCGCAGGGAGCTGTCAACGCTCGCCGCATTGATGGATAGAATCGCGTACATTCCCTCGGTTAGCGCCTCGGTGATCTCGCCGATACCTAGCATCCTCATGACGTGGCAGCGTATGCCGAGGCTTTCCGCGAGCTCGGCCAGGGGATAATGAAATGCACCCTGGATGGTGCCATGCTCGCTCACCGTGAACGTGCCATTCGCTGCGGCCATCATAGTAAGCTGATAGAGGCTCAGGTTGCTGGTGACGCCAATAGTGTCACCAACCATCTTCAGGCAGCAGATTCCGCAGATCTCAGAAATCCAGCGCTGATATTCCAGCCGGCTGGAGCCAAATGCTATCCACGGCTCGGTGTCGTCCGGCCGTCTCTTTGGCACATACACGGGTACCGGTGGCAAATGATTTCCGTTCGTTTCATACGGAACCGTGGTGCTTTCTACGCGTCATGAAACGCGGATATCGCCTCATATTAGCAGTGCCGGGCGGCCGGCGACTGCTGGCCGGATCACCCGCGGGTTGTTCCGGTGGCCGGCCACGGCGGCCGGCCGCCAAGGCATGGTCACGTCGGCCCGGTCGCAGTGGCCCCGCTGTCGCCAAGCGCGACGGATCGACTGAGCGCCGAAGAACTGGTAATGCCACGGTCGCCTGCGACCTTCCCACGGTCGGTAGGCGGTGGACGCCGGATCTGGCCTCCAAGCTGCTCTGGCTGTGTAACGCCACGGCATGCAATTCCAGGCCCGGGCAACGTAATCCGCCGCGCGCATATCCGCGCCTATGCACGCCGTTGTGCGCACATGATGCGCATGCGCGATCGGATGGACGAGCCGGGCGGGCTGTTCGTACACACATGGCCGGGCGTGACCCCGGCCGCATCTGCAGCGATCGCCACTAAGCAGGAACCGTGATGATCCCGAGTCGCGCTTTTGAGGTGGGCTCGACTGGCTCGCGAGGGTAGGTGGGCACGCTGGAACGTGCGGGCCTGGTTGCTTTCCTGGCTGGCTGCAAGTCAGCAACCAGGATCGTCAGTTCGGCGTCGGGCGTCGGGTCTTCCTGGAGTACCTGCGTGACTTGCCCGGCGGGGAACGCGGTTTCAACCCGGGCCAGTGCGGCGACGACGCGCCCGAGCATGCTGCTTCGACGCAGCCGGAGTGACCACCCAGGCCGGACCCTGTCTCCGTGCTCAGTCCGGCCGGGAGGCTCCGGCGAGGCGCCCGCACCCGATGACCCCACCGCCGGATCCCGTGCGACGGCGCCCACGATGCGCCCGCCCAGCGAGTCAGCCCGCATCGCCCACCTCTTCCGCGATGGCAACGGGCCGGGTCCGCTCCGCCGCGCCGGTGCAAGGGCTGTGCTCGGTGATGGCGGCAGGGAGGTTCGGTTCCGCTGGGACGGCAGGTGGGCACGGCTCGGCGAGGACGGCTTGCGGACGGGGCTGTGCGATGGCGGCCTGCGGGCCGGGTTCTGCGATGGCGGCCTGCGGGCCGGGTTCTGCGATGGCCGCCCGGGGGTCAGGCCTGCTCGGCAGATGGCCAGTCAGGGGAACAACCTGGGCGAGTTTCTCTACTGCCAAAGGCGCCCCGACTCCGAGGCCGAACGCGACGAGCGCGCTGGACACGCGGCCGCTCCCGGCGGCTGCGGCGGCCACGAGCCCTCCGACACCGACGCGGGCCATGATAGAGATCACGTAAGCGGTCAGCCCTTGCGGGATAGGCCGTCGCCAGGACCAGTGTCCCTTGGCGCCGCGGATCTGTGTATGCAGCCATAGCGCTTCCACACAGAGGCCGCCCGCCAGGCCCCAGCCAGCGCCTGCCGAGGCACTCAGGTGCGTGGCCAGCACGCTCATGGCCCGTCCCGCCCGGGGTGCCCGCTACCTGACCTACGCGTCGCCGCATCCGCCAGGACAAGGCGCCACGACAGGCGCACCGGGCGTCCAGACTCCGGTGTCCCGCCACCAACCTGCAACTGTCCCGTCGCGGCCCTCATCGGTGCTGTCGGCCCGTCCTTCCTGCGAGTATTAACAGCGATCTTACATGTTAACTCTGTTGTCAAGCTAGAGATATAGCATGTAAAAACTTGCAGTCCTTGGAAGAAGTGACGTATCGTGAGCAGGAATGAAGCAGCCTGACAACCGGATCCGTTCGAGCACACAGCGTGAGTAGCAGTCCTGCACAGCACCGGGGCCTGAGCAGGACAGCAGGGACTCCTCGCAGGCAGCAGCAACCGGCGGCACCGAGGCCGCACCGAAGACCTTTGGAAGGGGGAACCTTACCGATGCCTGCTCGCGTGGGTGGCAACGTCGCGAGGGAAGACGTTGCGCGGCAGACGCTTGCTGAGCGAATCACCGTTGCCCTGATACCGCAGGCTGCAGAGGATCTGCAGCACCTCCAGGGCCGGACGGGCCTGTCCAAGACGGACCTGGTGAACCGCGCCGTCTCCCTGTATGACTTCATCAACACCCAACTGGGAGAGGGACGTGACCTGCTGATCCGGGACAACGAGACCGAGGAAATCCAGGTCATCCGGCTTATGTAGCGGCCGTCGGCGGGGGCAGCCTCCCTCCGGCTGTCGGCAGGGGCGGCTTCCCTCCGGCGGCCGCCTCCCTCCGTCGGCGTGTAGCCGGTCAGCGACGGCAGTCCGGACAGCGACGGCTCACCGGCCCCAAGGGCACGCCGGCCGCCGAGGACATATCCGGCCGCCGACCGCATACGGGCTGGCCACGGCATACGGGCTGGCCACGGCATACCGGCCACCGATGGCGCAGCGGTCGGCGACGGCATGCGGATCCCCCCCGACGGGGCCGCAAGGTTGGCGAACGGGTCCGATCGCCGGTGGGGTCTGAGGGCCAGGATCCCGTTGCTGGCCCCAGATGCCCGGCGATTCTAACGATTCAACTGATCGCGATGCTCGCCTTCCTGGCCGCGCGTCTTTGGCGCCTCGGCGTCTTTCCGTGGTTCCCGGGCCTGTCTCGAAGGCCTGGCACGGCCGCCGGGCGTTCCGTTTCCCGCCTTGTGTCCTACGGGCGGGTCCGGCCCAACCATGATGATCAGTCTGGCGGCCGGGGAAGGCCGCTCGGTGACGGCCGGATCGGATGAACGTGAAAGATCTTCTGCCATGAAATGACTCCTTCAGTCTCGGCACGGGCCCGGGTCCCCTCGCCTAGGTCGTAGACGCGAGGCCGCTGGCCCGCCCTCAGGGCAGGCTGTGATCTGACCTGTGGCCGGGGCCAGCCGGTGATCTCGTGAAGGTCGTTCATGGTGAGGTCCCCTCTGCAAGGGCGCTATCCGCCGGCAGCCTGTCTTGGCTGCCGCTGCCTAGCCTACACCACAGCGCAGCAGAAAGCTGCTAAAAATCTGCTCTACTCTGGTTGTAATGCCAGCTTTTCACCAGTAGTATGCTGTTTACAACGCACTAAGTAGATGGCGGGCTCATCGTCAGAGCCATCCCACAGGAAGAGGTGATACCCATGACCCCCGACCCGGCCCGGCAGTTCTCCAGGCCGCCGGCTTCGGGTGGGCGCATAACGGTCTCGCTGATACCGGCGGCCGAGGACCATCTCCGGCGGCTCCAAGAGCGCACGAACATGTCGAAGACTGATCTCGTCAATCGCGCGATCACGTCGCACGAGTTCATCGACGCTCAGATACGAGCCGGCCGCGAGCTGATGGTCCGCGACAGCGGGACCGGCGAGACCCGGATTATCTGGCTCTTCTGATCGGCGAGCAGCCGCTGGCCCCGCCCGGCAAGCGGGGCCAGCGGAGCCCAGCCGAACCAGACCCAGGTCGCCCACCGACGCCCCCGAACCCCAGCCCGGCCAGCATCGACCCAAGCGGCTCACCAGCAACCAACCAGGCTCCAGCGGGCCAGAAAGCGAGAACACGATGAACACGAACACAGGATCGGATCAAGGGCTCCGGGCACTCCCCGGGCCGGGCGCCGCATCAGCCGCCATCCAAGGGATGGCCTGGCCGGCCGTCCCGCCCAGCCGCGGGAGCCCGGGCAGCGGTTACCGGGACAGATCCGCCCCGCCAACGGCCGCGCATCTCACCGGCGTGCACACCGGCGCCGCGCCCACACGGAACCGGCGGCGAGCATGATCGGGATCTATGCGATCCTCGCGATCGCCCTGATCGTGGCCGGCGCCGCGCTCGGAATCGTGGCGCTTGTCACGATCGGAATCCGCAACGAGGAACGGGCCAGCCGCCACGACAGGGCACTCAGCCTGCTGGCCGGCAGCCCAAGCCGGGCCGCGAGCGGTGCCCGGTTCGCCAACGGCGTCTACACCCGCAGTTCGTGGACGGTTTACCCGGCCGGCCAGCCAAGGGAAAACCTGCTGATCTGAACGGAGAACTCCAGTGACCATCCAGCTCCTGCTGGAGGCCCAGCTCCCGCTGCCTGTCCAGCTCGCGCTGCCTGTCCAGCTCGCGCTGGCTGCCAAGCCGAAGCCGGCCCGCCTGCGCAGCATGAGCTGGGCCGGCGGCCGGAACCCCGGGACCGGGAGCCCGGGAGCCCGCGGATCACGCCACCCGCCGATGCTGAAGGCCGCGGCGGGGCGGGGGCCGTAGGTTTGGGGCATGGCAGACGACATGGACGGTGCCTTCGCCACCTCCGCCGCGGCGACACTCGACGGCCTGCTGGAACGCCAGCCGGAGTGGGCCACCGGCGTCGGCGATCACCGTTACGACGACAGGCTGACGGTGGGCACCGCCGCCCACTACGAGGAGGCCAGCCGCTGGGCCGGTGACCGTCTGGCCGAACTGGCGGGCATCGACGCCGCCAACCTGTCCCCGCAGTACCAGGTGGATGCGCAGATTCTGGCGAACCAGCTGACCCGTCTCCGGTTCATGATCGACGAACTGCGTGAGCACGAGTGGAATCCCATGGTCGCCAACCCCGGCCGGGCGATTTACAACCTGCTCGCCCGCGACTTCGCGCCGCTGCCGGACCGGCTGCGCAGTGCCAGCCAGCGGCTCGCCATGCTGCCGGAGGCGCTGGCCGCTGCCCGGTCGGTGCTCGGCGCCATGCCCGAGATCCACATCGAGACGGCGCTCACCCAGTTCGCCGGAACCGAGCGCCTGATCACCGGGGAACTCACGCGGCGGGCCGCCGAGGTCAACGGCGGCGAAGCGGACCTGGCCGCCGTGCTGCCGCAGGCCCTGGAGGCCCTGGCCGCGCACACCCGGTGGCTGGAGGAACGGCTGGCCAGCGGCAGGCGCGAGGGCTTCCGTGACCCCCGAATTGGCACCGAACTGTTCTCCCGCAAGCTGCGCCTGGTGCTCGACACCGAACTTCCGGTCGATCAGATCCTGGCCCGCGCCGAAGCCGACCTGGCCCGGATGACCGAGGAACTGAACGTCGCGGCGGCCGAATTCCTGGCAGGCCGGCCTGGCCCCGCCCGGGACGAGAAGGACGTGGTGCGCGCCGCACTCGACTTGCTCGCCGCCGACGCGCCCGACGACGACACCATTCTTGGTTTCGTCCGCGCCGCCTACACCGCCCAGCGCGACTTCGTGACAGCCCACGACCTGGTCACGGTGTTCGATGACCCGCTCGAGGTGATCCCGATGCCGGAGATCGACCGGGGCGTGGCCGTCGCCTACTGCGACTCACCGGGCCCGCTGGAGACCGCCGCGCTGCCCACGTTCATCGCGGTGTCACCGGCACCGGAAGACTGGACCCAGGAGCGGGTCCGGTCGTTCTACCGCGAGTACAACCGGCACATGATCCACAACATCATGGTCCATGAGGCCATGCCCGGCCACGCCGTGCAACTCCAGCACTCCCGCAGGTTCTCCGGCGCCACATCGGTGCGCGCGGCCTGGCGGTCAGGCTCGTTCGTCGAGGGCTGGGCCGTCTATGCCGAGCAGGTCATGAACGCGCACGGCTACCCCGGCGAGGGCAACCCGGCCGCACTGCGGACGCAACGCCTGAAGGGCAAGCTCAGGACGCTCATCAACGCGATCATGGACACTCGCGTGCACTGCCTGGGGATGACCGAGGTGGAAGCCATGGAGCTGATGACCGGCGCGGGCTACCAGGAGGAGGGCGAGGCGGCGGGCAAGTGGCGCCGCGTCCTGTTGACGTCGACTCAGCTCTCCACGTACTACGTGGGGTTCCTCGAGGTTGACGGCCTGGCCGCCGGCCTGCGGCGGAAGCACCCGGACTGGCCGGAACGGCAGTTGCACGACGCGATGCTCGCGCACGCCTCGCCGCCCGTCCGCCACCTGCGCACGCTGCTGGGCGTCGGCCCGGCGGGCTGAGGCATGCCGGGCGTGCTGCGGATCTCCTCCCGCAATGCGCGCTTCCAGCAGTGGCAGGCCCTGCTCGGCAACAGGAACAAGCGGCAGCGCGCGGGGGAGTTCCTGGTCCAGGGGGTCCGCCCGATCTCGCTCGCCGCCAGGTTCGGCTGGCGGTTCCGCGCGCTGATCTACGACTCGCAGCACCCGCTCTCGCGATGGGCGCAGGCCCTGCTGCGCGACGCCGGGGCGATGCAGGTTCCGATGGCGCCCGAGCTGCTGGCCGAACTCGGCGAGAAGGATGAGGGCACCCCGGAGCTTGTCGCGGTCGTGGAGATGCCCGCCGATGACCTCGGCCGCATCGAGGTCGGCGACGGCTTCCTCGGCGTGGTGCTGGATCGCCTGGCCAGCCCGGGCAACGTCGGCAGCATCATCAGGTCGGCGGACGCTCTCGGTGCGCGCGGGGTCATCGTCACCGGGCACGCGGCCGACATCTATGACCCGCGGTGCGTGCGGGCCAGCACCGGCTCGCTGTTCGCGCTTCCGGTGGTTCGCGTGCCCGGGCCACGGGAGGTGACCGCCTGGGTAGCCGTACAGCGTGCCCGGGGCTGCCCGGTCGTGCTGGCCGCCGCCGACGAGCGCGGCGACCGGGATGTGTTCGGTTTCGACCTCACCCAGCCTGCGCTGCTGGTCGTCGGGAACGAGGGCACCGGGCTGAGCGTCGCGTGGCGCGAGGCGGCCGATGCCGTGGTCCGCATCCCGATGGTCGGCGCGGCAAGCTCACTGAACGCGGCGGCCGCGGCGACGGCCCTGCTGTACGAGGCAGCAAGGCAGCGCCACACCAGATCCTGATTTATTTGCGATACGCACCCCGTGGCCGGCCCCCGCCGGTCGCGCACGGCGGCCGTGGTACCCAGCGTCAAAACGCACTCACACCGAACTCACACGCCTTCAGCGCGGTGTCCTTAGGTCCGCCCGCGAGGATGGTGCCGCGCGCTGATCGGGCAACCACGAGGCGGTGTGATGAACGACATCGGTGGCCGGCACCCTGCTCAGGGGTGGCCTGGTTCCGGCGCTGGCCCAGGCGGGCGGGCGCCGGATCCACGGCGGTCACCGCCGCGCCGTGCCCGGGTAGGGGTACGGGTGCCGGGAGCCCGCCCGGTGGTCCTTGCCGCCGCCCTGGCGGGAACCGCGCTGCTCGCAGCCGCCTGCAGTGGTGGCAGCGGGACACCCGTTTCTGCGAAACAGGCGAGCTATCAGGAGGCGCTGGCCTATTCGCAATGCATGCGCACCCACGGCGAACCGGGCTTCCCCGATCCGCAGCCCAACGGCGACCTCCTCATTAACGGGCAGAAAGACCACCTCAACGGTGCCCTGATGCCCTCGGCCCAGAAGGCCTGCCAGCGCCTGATGCCGAAGATCAAGCCGATGACCGCGGCGCAGCAGCAGAAACTCACCGCCCGGACGCTGAAGTTCGTGGCGTGCATGCGCGCACACGGGCTGCCCACGTTCCCGGATCCGGTCGTGAACTCGAGCGGCATCGAGATGCACTTGCCGAGTGGCATCGCGCCCAACTCGCCTGTACTCAAGAACGCGCAGCAGATCTGCAGGCACCTGATCCCGTTTGGCCTGCCCTAGGCCGGGGACCCGGGGGTGCACCCGCCCGGCAGCGCCGCGCCAGATCCTGACCCGCCCGTAGCGCACCAGCTCTACATTCATCCGCGGGATCGCGGGTATCAGCGCAGCGGTTGCCGCCTCCTACATATGAGGGATGCGTTATCCGCCAATCGGCGGATGACGCTCGGCGGCCCGGCCGCGATCCTGGTACGCATCGCCGGGCCGCCGCTCACAAGGTGCGCGCGAGGGCCGGGCACCATGTGCGAGGGGGCCGCCATGAAGCAGCTAAGGATCACCAAACGGCATCGCCAGGAGGACTGGCGGCTGGAGCCGCTGCCGCTGGACCCACGTGACCCCGACATCGTCCGGGCCAAGGAACTCGCCCGGCGTTCGCGTACCGTGGCCTCGCGCCCCAGCCGGGCGCAGCAAGCCGCGAACTGACGGGCCGCCGACGCCAGGCCGCCCCGGCGATCAGGGCATGCCTCCTAGTGCGTGATCCAGCGTTCGGTCTGCTCCTGCCAGGTGGGAGCGTGGCCGGGCAGTGGCGTCTGCTGACCCGAACGCAGTCCATCGATGATCACCGCCAGGTAGCGCTGCCGGAGTTCGGCGCTGCGGGCGGCGCCGCCGAGCCTGAAACCAGCGAGGAGCTCAAGCATGAACTCGACGTCGAGCATGGTGACGTCATCGCGCATCAGCCCGGTGCCTTGGACCCGTTCGAACATTTCGATCGCCAGCGACTGCATCTGCTCGGCCAGGGCCATCTGCTCCTCGCTCGGCACGAACATCCCGGCGAGGCGGACCGTCAGGCCGTGCGTGTTGGCGGCCACGATCCGGCGCAGGAACTCGGTGTATGCCTTCCACGGTTCGGCTTCGGAGGCCAGGGCCCGCCTGATCTCGGCGAGGTAGGTCTCCTGTCCGTTGCGGCACAGGGTGCGGAGCAGGTCTTCCTTGCCCGCGTACCGGTGATAGAGGGCGCCGATGCCGACCCCGGCCCGCTCGGCCACGGCGGCGATCGGTGCGCCCGGATCCTCAAGGAACACCTCGCGCGCCGCTTGGAGGATGGCCTCGTCGTTGTGCGCCGCTTGCGCCTGGCGTCCCCGCAGCCGGGCCGGGCCTGCCGACATAGATACCCCTGGCTCTCTTGAACGGATCATTCAGTTCTGATAGTCTTTGAACAGAACGCTTCGTTCAGATTAGCGAGACGAGGAGGCCATCGCAATGACCAGCCCGGCCACACCCGACATCCAGGAGTTCCGGATCGACATCCCGCAGGCAGACCTGGACGACCTGGCCGACCGCCTGGCCAGGACCCGCTGGCCGGCCAGCCTGCCCGGGGCTGACTGGGAGCGCGGCGTACCCGTTTCCTACCTGCGCGAGCTGGCCGAGTACTGGCGCAGCGGGTTCGACTGGCGGGCCGCCGAGGCGCGGCTGAACGCCTACCCGCAGTACGTCACCGAGATCGACGGGCAGAAGATCCACTTCCTGCACGTGAAGTCGCCGGAGCCGCAGGCCACGCCGTTGCTGCTGCTCCACGGCTGGCCCGGCTCGATCGTGGAGTTCCTCCATGTGATCGGCCCGCTCAGCGATCCGCGCGGGCACGGTGACGCCTCCGCCCCCGCGTTCGACCTGGTCATCCCGTCACTGCCGGGGTTCGGCTTCTCCGGTCCCGTCGCCGAGCCCGGCTGGGGCAGCAAGCGGATGGCGCGCGCGCTCGCGGAACTGATGCGCAGACTCGGCTATGAGCGCTACGGCGCTCAGGGCGGGGACTTCGGCGCGTTCGTCGCTCCCGACCTCGGCCGGGTCGACGCAGAGCACCTGATCGGCATCCATGTCAACGCGGCCACGATGGGCTTTATCCCGTTCGGCGATATCCCCGAGGAGGACCAGGCGGCGTTCAGCCCGGTGGAGAAGGAGCGCGTGCAGCGGCTGCAGCACTACCTGAGCGAGGGCAACGGCTACTTCCAGATCCAGTCCACCAGGCCGCAGACGCTGGCCTACGCGCTGACCGACTCACCGGCCGGGCAGCTTGCCTGGATCGCGGAGAAGTTCAAGGAGTGGACCAACTCCGGTCACACGCTGCCCGAGGACGCAATCTCGCGGGACGAGATGCTCACCGACGTCAGCGTGTACTGGTTCACCGGAACCGCGGGTTCCTCGGCGAACGTCTACTACGAGTCCATGCACTCGGGCGACTGGCCCGTTCCCTCCGGCGTGCCGACCGGCGTGGCCGTCTTTGCCGAGGACGTTGCCATCCGCCGCTACGCCGAGCGCGCCAACAACATCGTGCACTGGAGCGACTTCGAGACCGGTGGCCATTTCGCCGCGCTGGAAACGCCCGACCTGCTCGTCCAGGACATCAGGGCCTTCTTCGCCTCGCTGCCCGGTTAGCCAGGGCCGGCGCGGTCCCCACCGTGCCCGTCAGCCGTGGTCAGGCCCCAGTCCTGACCACGGCTTTTGATGTCGCGGATCGAGCATCGGGTGCCCTAGCGGACCGTGTACGGGCCCGTGGAGAAGGGGTGGTATCCCTTGGCACCCACCGCGCGGGCAAGGGCGCTGCGCGGATCCTCGTCCGCCTTGAGCAGGTCGAGCACGCGGCGGAAGTCGTAGACGGGCGCCCAGCCCAGATCCGCGCGGGCGCGCTCGTTCACGTAGACCCGGTCGATGTGGCCGAACATCCCCCACCCTCGCCGCGCATACTCCGCCTCGGCGTCGGGGAACAGGCGGCGCACCACCGCGGGCGCGTCGGAACGCAGCGCGGCCAGGTCGGCGGGGGTGAACGGCGTGGTCGCGCTGACGATGTAGCGCCCGAAGCCGATCGCGGGCGCGCGGTCAAGCGCGAGCAGGTGGGCGTCCACCACGTCGGCGATATCGGCACGCCGGTAGAGGAACTCGTTCGCCTTGATGTTGGCGTCAGCGTAGGCGCTGCGTACCGCATCGACATCGTCGGGCTCGGGAAAGAAGCGGGACGTCCGCAAGATCACAATGGGGAGGCCGTGGTCTGCGTGGATGAGCGCGCACAGATCCTCCGCCGCCGTCTTCGTCACGCCGTAGATGTTGCGCGGCACCGGGGTGACCTCCTCGGTGATCCACGCGGCGGGCGCACCCGGCGCCGGGGTGAGCGCCCGGCCGAAGGCGCTCGTGGTGCTGGTGAACACGAAACTGCCGACACCAGCGGCGACCGCCTCCTGGAGCAGGGTCAGCGTCCCGGTGATGTTGGTGTCCACGAATTCCTGTCGGCCGTGCGAGCCCACGTGCGGCTTGTGCAGCGTCGCCGGGTGCAGCACGGCACCCACCCCGTCGAGGCAGCCACGGACCCTGCCGGGGTCGGTGATGGAGCCGACGGTCGTCGTGAACGGGGAGGCGAGCAGGTCCAGGCCCACGACGTCACGCCCGGCGGCGCGCAGCACGCGTACCAGCGCCTCGCCCAGGTGCCCGGCGCTGCCGGTCACGAGGACGCGGTCACCGGGCATGCGCCTCACCCTAGTGCCCACCCCGCAAGGTGTCCTGGCGTGGTGGGATGGTCAGGTGCGCCCACACCTGACCATCCCTGGCAAGCTGGCCCCCGGCGACCGGGTCGCGGTGGTCTCGCCATCGTTCGCCGCGCCGGGCCCCTTCCCCGAGGTACACGAACTGGCGATGATCCGGCTCCGGGAGGAGATCGGGCTTGAGCCCGTCGAGTACCCGACCACCCGGCAGCTAGGTGCCCCGCAGCAGGCCCGGGCGGATGACCTGATGGCGGCGTTCGCCGACCCGGACATCAAAGCCGTGCTTGCCACGATCGGCGGGGACGACCAGATCACCGTCCTGCCGTTCCTCGATCCCGAGGTCGTGACGGCGAACCCCAAGGCCTTCCTCGGTTACAGCGACAACACCAACCTGCTCAACTGGCTGTGGTACCACGGGGTCGCCGGGTACCACGGCGGCTCGACCATGGTTCATCTCGGCCGCCCCGGCGGGCTGCATCCGGTGTCAACGGCATCGCTGCGGGCCGCCCTTTTCGGCGGTGGCGAACTGCCCTTGCATGAGGTGGACCGGTTCAGCGAGGTCGAGCTGAGCTGGGCAGACCCGGAGGGGCTGCGCTATCCCGCGCCGACCTCGCCGGCCCCGGGCTGGGTGTGGCACCGGGCGGGCCGGGTGGTGACCGGGCCGACCTGGGGCGGCAACCTGGAGATCCTGGAGTGGAACCTCGCCGTCGGGCGCTGGATCCGGCCCGCCGAGGACTACGCCGGATGCGTGCTGATCCTGGAAACCTCCGAGGAGCTGCCCTCGTCGGAGGAGGTGTTCCGGATCCTGCGCAACATGGGCGAGCGCGGGCTGCTCGCCCAGTTCCCCGCCGTGGTGTTCGGCACCGCCAAGGCGACCAGCATCGACCGGCCGGTCAGCCCGGACAAGCGGGAGCCATACCGGACCGCGCAGCGCGACGCCGTGATCGCGGCGTTCGATGCCTACAACCCCGAGGCGATGATCGTCTTCAACGTGGACATCGGCCACACCGACCCGCAGTGGGTGCTTCCCTACGGTGGCACGATGACCGTCGACGGCCCGGCCGGCACGATCACCGCGTCGTACTGACGGCTGCGGTGGCCGGCCGGCCCAGTCGGCGGAACGCCTCCTGGGTGGGCGAGCCGGGCGCGGCGCAGTACACGATCAGCCGCTGGCCGCTCTCCGGGATGTGCAGCACCCGGCATTCGAACTCCAGCGGCCCGGTCAGCGGATGGTCGACCCGCTTGACGATGGGCTTGCGGGTGGCGACTTCGTGCTCCTGCCACATCTGCTCGAACTGCGGCGAGGTGCCGAGCAGTTCGGTGACCAGCGCCTGGATGCCGGGGTCGGCCGGGTAGCGGGCGTAGGAGGCGCGCAGGTCCGCGATCATGGCCCGGGTGAACCGGACGGTCTCCTCGTCGGTCCACGGTGCCGCGGTGGCGGGCAACCGGAACGTCCAGCGGATCATGTTCCGGTCCTCTTCAGGAACTTGCGACAGGTCACCGACGAAATGCGTGGCCAGCGGATTCCAGGCCAGCACGTCGTATTTCGCGTCGACCACGTATGCCGGTGTCTCCGGCATGCTGTCCAGCAGATTCCTGATGCCCGGGCTGATCTCGCGGGACGGGCCCGCGGTCGGCGGCGGGGTCTCGCCAGCCAGCCGGAACAGGTACTCGCGCTCGTCGGCGGTGAGCACAAGGGCCCGGCCGAGCGCGGTCAGTACCTGGCGGGACGGGTGCGGCCCGCGCGCCTGCTCCAGCCGGATGTAGTAGTCCACCGAGATCCCGGCGAGCTGGGCGACCTCCTGGCGGCGCAGTCCCGGCGTGCGCCGCCTGCCGCCGCCGGGCAGTCCCACGTCGGCCGGGCGCAGGCGGTGCCTGCGGGTCCGCAGGAACGTGGCAAGCTCGGCTCGGTTCATGGCTCCAGCTTGCCTCATGCTGGCGTGCGTCTCGCGCGCGCAAGGTAGGACTGCTGATCCCAGCCTCGGCAGGGCTCTCCCGGCGGTCCTGGTCCTGGCCGAGGATGAGGCCATGACAACGACTGCGCTGATCACCGGCGCCAACAAGGGCATCGGCATCCAGACCGCAAGGCTGCTCGGCGCGCGCGGCATGACCGTGCTCGTCGGCGCCAGGGATGCCGGCCGCGGGCGGCAGGCCGAGCAGGAACTGCGGGCCGGCGGTGCCGACGCCAGGTTCGTCCACCTCGACGTCACCGACGAGGCCTCGGCACAGCAGGCCGCGAAGTGGATCGAGGCGGAGTTCGGCATGCTGGACATCCTGATCAACAACGCGGGCATCGCCCGTGGTGACGGGTCCGGCAAGCCAAGCCAGACCACGGTCGCCACCATGCGCGAGGTCTACGAGACCAACGTCTTCGGCGTGGTCGCGGTGACGAACGCGATGCTGCCGCTGCTGCTCCGCGCGCCCGCGGGGCGGATCGTCAACGTGTCCAGCGAACTCGGCTCGATCACCGCGACGACCGACCCAGGCAGCCCGATGGCCATGATGGCCTCGGTACCGTACCCGTCGTCGAAGACCGCGCTGAACATGGTGACCGCCATGTACGCCAAGGAGCTGCGGGACACCAAGGTCAAGATCAACGCGGCGAACCCCGGCTACTGCGCGACGGATCTCAACGGCGACAGCGGGTTCCGCACCGCGGAGCAGGGCGCCGAGGTCAGCGTGCACCTGGCCACGCTGCCGGACGACGGCCCGTCCGGGGCGTTCTGGGGATACGTGTGGGCGGCCGACGGGACCGACTCCTACGGCGTCCTCCCCTGGTAGGCCCGGGCCGGGGCCCGTGCCCGGCGCGGTCGCTTCCGCTCCCGGCGAACCATTGCACGGGCCCACCCGCCGCCGGGCGACCTACCATGAGTGGATGCGGTGGTATCGGCCGGTTACGGTCTCTCGTGCAAGGATCAGGCGCCCATGACGGCCCCCGGTGCGCCGCAGGCGGCCGGTCTGCCCGACGACACCAGCGGGCAGGTCGGCTCGGGTGGGCCGGCGCGGCCGGTCATCCTGACGGTGGACGACGACCCAGGCGTGTCCCGCGCCGTGGCCAGGGACCTGCGGCGCAAGTACGGGGAGCGGCACCGGATCGTGCGCGCCGAGTCCGGGGATGCGGCTCTCGACGCGCTGCGGCAGATGAAGCTGCGCGGCGAGCAGGTGGCCGTGCTCTTGGCCGACTACCGGATGCCGGAGATGAACGGCATCGAGTTCCTCGAACAGGCCATGGACGTCTACCCCAGGGCCCGGCGCGCGCTGCTGACCGCCTATGCCGACACTGGCGCCGCCATCGACGCGATCAACGTCGTGGACCTGGACTACTACCTGCTCAAGCCCTGGGATCCGCCCGAGGAGAAGCTCTACCCGGTGGTGGATTCGCTGCTTGAGGCGTGGCTGTCGGCCGATGACCGGCCGGTGGAGGAACTCAAGGTGGTCGGGCACCGCTGGTCGGCGCGTTCCTCGGAGGTCCGCGAGTTCCTGGCCCGTAACCAGGTGCCCTACCGCTGGTACCCGTCGGACGAACCGGAGGGCAAGCGGCTCCTCGACGCGGCGAAGGCGGATGGGATGACGCTGCCTGTGGTGATCACCCCGGACGGCGAGGCGCTGGTCGGGCCCTCCGACACCGAGCTTGCGGACCGGGTGGGACTGGCGACCACGCCGTCGGCGGAGTTCTACGACCTGGTGGTCATCGGCGGTGGGCCGGCCGGCCTGGGTGCAGCCGTCTATGGCGCCTCGGAGGGGCTGCGCACCGTCCTGGTGGAGCAACGGGCGACCGGCGGGCAGGCGGGCCAGAGTTCACGGATCGAGAACTACCTGGGTTTCCCCGACGGGGTGTCCGGTGCCCAGCTCACCGAACGGGCCCGGCGGCAGGCCACCAAGTTCGGCGCGGAACTGCTCACCACCCGTGAGGTGACCGGCCTGGAGGTGCACGGCCCGGCGCGGACGGTCCGGTTCTCCGACGGGACCGCGATCGCCGCCCACGCGGTGATTCTCGCGACCGGGGTGGCCTACCGGCAGCTCCGCGCGCCCGGTGTCAACGAGCTGACCGGCCTCGGGGTCTTCTACGGGTCGGCCCTGACCGAGGCCACCGGCTGTGCCGGCCATGACGTGTACATCGTCGGCGGGGCCAACTCGGCAGGCCAGGCCGCGGTGTACCTGGCCCGTGCCGCCAACTCGGTGACGATCCTGGTCCGCGCCCCGTCGCTGCGCAAGTCCATGTCGTACTACCTGATCGAGCAGATCGAGAAGATCCCCAACATCACCGTGCGCACCTGCACCGAGATCGCCGAGGCCCACGGTGACGGCCATCTGGAGCGGCTCACCCTGCGCGACAGCAACGGCGGCGGCACCGAGGTGGTCGACGCGCAGTGGCTGTTCGTGTTCATCGGAGCGGCCCCACTGACCGGTTGGCTCGACGGCGTCGTGCATCGTGACGAGCGGGGATTCGTGCTGGCCGGCCCCGATCTGGCAGCCGCGGGCGAACGGGTGGCCGGCTGGCCGCTGGACCGGGCGCCGTATCACCTGGAAACCAGCGTGCCCGGTATCTTCGCGGCCGGAGATGTCCGGGCGGAATCCGCCAAGCGGGTCGCCTCGGCGGTAGGGGAGGGCGCGATGGCCGTCATGCTGGTGCACCGGTACCTGGAGCGGACGTGAGCGCCGTACCGGCCGCGGGCGGCCCGCCCGTGGTCTGCAGCCCGGAGGAACTGCGCAAGCTGTTCCTGTTCGAGAAGCTCACCAACGACCAGCTCGTGTGGCTCTGCCGCGAAGGTCACGTCGAGTACGTCGAACCGGGGATGCTGTACGCCGAGGGTGAGCCCGCGGAAAAGCTCTACGTGCTGCTGAGCGGGACGGTCGTCATGTCCCGGCGGGTCGGCGCGGACGACATCGAGACGGGCAGGACGTCCAGCGTCGGCGTGTACGCGGGGGCGTTCATGGCATATCTGGGCGACCGGGTGCCGCAGGTCTACAACAACTCGGTGCGGATCACCGAGCCGTCCCGGTTCTTCGTGCTCGGCGCGGACAGGTTCGCCCAGCTCATGAACGACTGGTTCCCCATGGCGGTGCACCTGCTCGAAGGGCTGATCTTCGGCAACAAGAACGCCCAGGAAGCCGTCGGCCAGCGGGAAAGGCTGCTCGC
>Ga0070709_10000713_pt1 | contig 18843 bp, 17 predicted proteins | sample LARL51metaG_FD_65449 | JGI IMG/M metagenome (GOLD analysis project Ga0070709, IMG submission 65449) | Corn, switchgrass and miscanthus rhizosphere microbial communities from Kellogg Biological Station, Michigan, USA - LAR L5-1 metaG | ecosystem: Host-associated > Plants > Roots > Rhizosphere ... | reverse complement strand
ATCGCGGTGCTTGGAGGCGAGGAACGCAACAGCGTCGATAGCACGTTCGATTCTTCGAACATTAGCGATACTAACGAGATTCCGGGGAGCCAACTAGGGAGCCATTGAAGGCAGACATCAGGCCATCCCAGGCCACGTCCAGCTACCGCGACGAAGAAAATCAGCACGTCAGGCCACACCTAGCGCCAATCGGCGACTGTCCATCCGTGCCTTCTAAGCAGCGGGTCGCGGGTTCGAATCCTGCCAGGCGCGCCAGGTCAGAACTATATTGCGATCGTCAGTGCTATACCCTAGCAGACAAACGGGGAGCCAGTGGAGTTGGCTCCGACCATGACGCTGGACAAGAAAAGCGCACGGGCAAGGCGAAGACTCTATCCACCGGGCTCTTCCAAGAACCGGCATGTCAGCGCGGTCAGGTCCCGTTTCAGCCTGGCCGGTGTCCGCATCTGGAGGAAGGCCACCGACCGCACCAAGGTCGAGGTCCGTCGCAAGCTCTGGGAGCTGAATCGGAAGCCGACAACGGCATCCGGTCCAGGCGGGACTACACGGCCGTTGATGCGCCCGATGACTGGTTAGCCCATGGCCTGGATGGCGACCGCGCCTTTGGTGCTGCGCGAAACGCCAGATGGTCGTGCGGCTGCAGGGTCAGCAGGTCAGGTGCAGGACGGTATCGGTGTCCTGGCTGGTCTTGCTGAGCATGCCGATCGCCTGTGATGTGGGGAGGACAACGAGATCAGGTTGGCCAGGATGCCTGGTTCGTCGTGAACGACGGCAGGCGGGGCGTCCCGCCATCGCACCCTGGCCCCCAACGCAGGAAACCCAGCACACCACGGCCAGCGCCCACTGTCCCCGAGAGAGTCAAAGGTGTTCAATGTAAAGGTAAATGTCCTGGCGCACATCAGCTTGGACGGCGCGCTGGTCCTTTCCGTCATGACGGACGAGACCAGCACTTCGGGGGCAGGTTCCAGCATGGGTCGCAGTTGGCAGAACGTCCGCGCGGGGCGGCTTTTTGTGGGGCGAGCGCCTGAACTGGACACGCTCGCAGCGGCGCTGGCCGCGGCCCGGGCGGGAGAGCCGCAGGTTGTCCTGGTCGAGGGGGAGGCCGGGTTCGGTAAGTCCTCGCTTGTCTTCGAGTTTTTCGGCCGCCAGCAGGATGCGCCGGTTGTTGTTGCCAGCGGCGAGGCGGCGGAGACCGTGCTGGCCTTTGGCGTAGTGCGGCAGTTAGCGGCCGCAGCAGTCTCCACGTCACCTGGCGCGCTGGCAGGACTGGAGTTGCTGGCCAAGGGCCCAGGTGCGGATGCTGATCCGCTGGCGGTGGGCATGGAACTGCTCGCGCTGCTCTCCTCGCTGCAGGGCAAACCGGCGGCTGCCGTCGTGGTCGAGGATCTGCAATGGGCTGACCTGCCATCGGCCAGGGCACTGTTGGTCGCCTGCCGACGGCTGCGGGCAGACCGCGTGGTAGTGATCTTGACCTGCAGGCCCGGGGGGGCATCGCAGCTTGGCGAGGGATGGGCTCGCTTCGTGAGTGGCGACCAGCGTTCCTCTGGCATCACGCTGAGCGGGCTCAATGTCGAGGAGCTTGGCGTGCTGTGCCGGGAGTTGGGACGGCCGGGGCTTTCCGAACGAGCTGTCCGCCGGCTGGCCGACCATACTGGCGGCAGCCCGCTGCTGGTCCGGGCCCTGCTTTCTGAGCTGACCGACGAGGCGCTGGAGGCGGCGGGCGCGTTCCTGCCTGCGCCTAGATTGCTGGCAGCCCTGATATTGCCCCGGCTTGCCGCGCTCCCGCAGCCTGCGCGTGACCTCGTGGTGGCCGCCGCTGTGCTGGGTGATCGCTGCGCTCTGGCGGACATGGCCGCTGTAGCCGACGTGGCGGAGCCCGCCGCGGCTCTCGACCAGGCTCGGCGGGCAGGCTTTCTGGTCGAGCAGGGTACTGCGTGTGGCTGGGTTGTCTCGTTCGCGCACCTGCTGATCCGCCGTGCCGTCTATGACGACCTGGGGGCGAGCCGCCGCAGACAGCTGCACCTGCGGGCAGCCACCGTGCTGGACGGACAGGACGCACTTGCTCACCGGGCCGCCGCGGCCGTTGGTTCCGACCTGAACCTGGCCGCCGATCTTTGTGCCGCAGCCGACGCAGCAGCAGGCACGGGGAGGCTGCTGCTGGCCGCGAGGTACCTGCAGCAGGGTGCCGCGGTCACTGAGCGCGGGCCAGGCCGGGACGAGTGCATGCTGGCAGCCTTCGAGCTGCAGGTGCAGGCCGCCGACGTGACCGCGGCAGAGGCCGCCCGCCCGGTGATCGAGCAGATTCCGGCCAGCACCCGGCGGGACACGGCGCTCGGCCAGCTCGCGCTGCTTTCAGCGCGCCCTTGGGACGCGAACGTCTTGCTGCGCGCGGCGTGGAAAGCCCGTGATCAGGCCGGCCAGGGTGGCGCGGGCGGTGAGGCAGCTCTGGGACTGGGGCAGCTGCTCGCCATGTCGGGGTCCATTGCTGAAGGAGAGATGTGGCTTGACCGGGCACTGGGCACCGGGAGGGGCAGCGAGCCATGGTATGACGCCGCCCGGTGCATCCGGTCCTTCGCCTTCGCGCTCAGCGGTGACACCGGCCAGGCGCTCGGTCTGTTCGGTGACCTGCCCGGCCCGGCGGCGAGCGTGCCTGCCGCCCGGACCGATGCTCTTGCTTACCGTGGGGTGGCCCGACTGTGTGCCGGTGACCTGCAGATGGCGAGCGAGGATCTCGCGCTGGCGGTGCGTCGGCTCAGCACCGGGCTGCAGGTCCGGTTTCCCGGGCCTGTGCTGGCCTTCCTGTCCGAGGCTGAGTTCAGGCTGGGGCGCTGGGATGACGCGCAAGGCCACGCCGAGCTGGCCGTCTCGCTAGCCCGTGACACGGACCGCGATTACGACCTCGCGCTCGTGCACAGCGCGGCTGTCCCCGTCGCCGCGTGCCGGGGAGACTGGGCCGCTGCGGCCGCTCACGCGGGGGCGGCCGAGCAGGCGGCACGCATATTCGGCGGTCTCACCTCGACCTTTGCCGCCTCGGCGCGAGGCATCTTGGGTTTCGCGAGAGACGACCCGCAGGAGGCACTGGGCGGCGCGGCCCTGGCACTGGCCGTGCCGCAGGTCGACCAGTACGACAACCCGGCCGCGCTGTGGTGGCGTCCGACCCAAATCTGGGGGCTGATCCGCATAGGGGAGTTCACCGAGGCGGAGGAAGTCCTCGCCGACTTCGAGTCTCGTGCGACCGCCCGCAGTGAGCCTGGTGCATTGATCCATGCCGCATGCCTGCGCGGCACGCTGGCCATGTTCCGTGGTGACCTCGGCCGAGCCGACCAGGTGCTGCGGGCAGGCCGCCGCGCCGCGCGGGGCGTGCCGTTGCCTTTCCACCGCGCGGTGATGGACCTGCAGCATGGGCGGTGCCTGGTGCGGCTGCAGCGGCGCAAGGACGCTATCGATGCGGTCCGCGCTGCTCGCGACACCTTCAGCGGTCTCCGGGCCGAGCCCTTCATCCGCGCCTGCGAGTCGGAGTTGAACGCTCTCGGCCTGCGGTCCTGGCCGGGTGACGACCCTGATCTGCCCGGGCTTACCGCCCAGGAACTGCGGGTGGCGCGGCTGGTAGCGTCCGGGATGTCCAACCGCGAGGCCGCCGCCCAGCTATACCTGAGCCCGAAGACCGTCGAGTATCACCTTGCGCACGCCTTCACCAAGCTCGGCGTCCGCAGCCGTCATCAGCTCACCACCCTGGTCCGCGACCGGCAAATCCCAAGGGTCCCTGCCTAGGGAAAAACCCAGGGAAATCCCCGACGTCGGCCGGGAGGCGAATCCCTAACCTCAACTCGTATGAGCGCGCGTTGCGGGCAGCATTCCACCGGCCAGGCCCGAGCAGAGGGGCTGATCGCATGCGGCTCGTCCTTGATATCACCAAGACGGACGCCGGCCGTTATGAAGGCCATCTCACAATCCCGGGACGCGCTGACCGGCAGGACTTCGCCGGCATCCTCGAACTGCTGGCGATCCTTGAGCGCCTGGTCTGCCCGGACGAAGACGAAGAAACATGACAGTGCGGTGATTGCGCGCCGATGCCGGCCACCAGGGAGCTGGGAGAAATCGGAGCGATGCAATGACGGGTAGCACAGGAGGTAATGTCATCGGCACCGCGCCGATCTCATTCACGGACTCACGCGGTGCGCAGAGGTCGGTGCCGCTGTCGGCTCTGCAGTTCTCCGGGTCAACCCTCCAGCTCGGGTCCGGCTGGACCAGTACCTTCAGTGGGCAAGACCAGGTAATCCTGCTCGCGGTTGCAAACGCCCGCGCAGCCGCGGGTGAGCTGACAGCGCCCCCCCTTACGCCGCCGAGCCCGGCGATCGCGGTAACGGCCACGCATCCGGGCCTAGAGTCCAACAACATCAGCGTCTCCGCTGGCGTGACAGGTGACCTCGACCACCCGTTGGGCGCGAAGATCAAGTTCAGCGCGACTGAGACGGACACATACGGTGGCCTGGCCTCGGCCACTGAGGCGGCGCAGGCAATCGGTGTTGACACCCCGTCCGGACAATTTGGATCGCCGCCCGCAGGGACCGGCCTGGTCGTGGTCAAATCCGGCTCTGTCGCGACCGCGGGCACCCTTCCGGCCGACCACCCGCCCACTGTGCTAACACCGGCCGGACTCGACGTCCAGGCCGCGGACTCCTCTACCTTGTTCACCCTTGTCCCGAGAGCCGACTACAGCGGTTCGGGTGGGTTGTCGGTTGCCGTGGCACTGGATCCGACGGGCATGACATTCACCGTCACCGCGACATACGACTCGGCCGCGGAATCCGGCACTCAGTCGAAGGTCACCGTCCTCACCCTGAACGCCCTCCCGGCGCAGGTCGCGTACCTCGTGACAGCGAGCGCACCATCTGGCGGCGCCATGCTGCCCGCGGCAGGTCCGCCCGTCCGGCTCTCTGGCGGTGGTCCCGATGTGGCAGCGAGCGGGCTCTTCTACTACGCCTCCTGACCGATGAATCCGAAGTTACCGCTGGCCGCTCGAAGGTAGGACCGTATGCCAGTCACGCCCACATACCCGGGGATCTACATCGAGGAGATCCTCAGCAGCTCCCACGCGATCACCGCCGCGCCCACGTCGGTCACGGTCTTCGTCGGCTACACCCACCCGTTCAAGACGCGGCCGCAAAACTACGGCGAGGCCGTCGAAATCTTCTCCTTTACCGACTATGAACGCGAGTTCGGCGGCCTTTTCAACGTCGACTGGCTCGCCGACGATGTCGGCCGCGCCGTGTTCCAGTTCTTCAGCAACGGCGGAGCGGTCGCGTATGTGGTGGCATTGAAGCCCCAGTTCTACAAATACAGCGGCGGCGCGGACCCGATCAATGAGCCGACTCTCACCCTCGACGTCGTGGCAAACAGCGGCATTGTGTTCACCGGCCGAGAGCCCGTCGACGCCAACCACCAACTCACCGTCGCCATCACCAACCTGAGGCCGACGATCCCCCCTCCCCCAGGTCAGCCGCCAGGACCGCTGGACGTCGCCGACCTGACGTTTGCCTACGGTGATCGGACCGAGACCTTCCGGCGTGTCACCCTCAACACTTCACCCCCCGCCACGGATGCCGGCAACGCCCTGGAGAAGCGGATAGGGACAGCAGCCGACCCGGTCTCGTCACTGGTCACCGTCGCACCCGACAGCGGGGGCTACCCCACCGTGTGGCCGTCGGCGCTCGGGCCGACTCCACTGGATGGCCGGCTGCCTGGCGAGCCGTTCACCACCTACCAGCCCGCTGACTTCGCCGACGCGTTCGACCATGACCAAGCGCTGGACAAGATCCCTGTGTTCAACCTCCTGCTCACGCCAGGGATCTGGGATCCCCCCGTGGTAAGCGAGGCTCTGGCCATGGCCGAACGCAAACGCGCCTTCGTGGTGGTCGACCCGCCCGCCGACGCGGTCGCCGACCAGAACGGGGCACCGTTGCCGATGATCGGCGACATCATGGCGGACGCCGCCTCCCCCCGCAGCATTCCGAAGAGCCAGAACGGAGCGCTCTATTTCCCGCACCTGCGGTCCGTTAATCCCGCCACCGGAGATCCCATGACGGTCCCGCCGTCCGGTTTCGTCGCCGGCGTGATAGCCCGGGAAGACACCAACCGGGGCGTGTGGAAGGCGCCGGCCGGCTACGAAGCACTGGTGTCCAACACCACCGGCGTCGTGGCTTCCGGACGGATGACCGACGACCGCCAGGGCACACTCAATCCGCTCGGTGTCAACTGCCTCAGGTCGCTGCCCGGGATCGGCACGGTTGTCTTCGGCGCCCGCACCCTGGTGGCCGCCAACCTGGCATTCCAGCAGTACCGCTACGTGCCGGTGCGGCGGATGGCGCTGTTCATCGAGCAATCACTGTCCGCCAGCCTGCCCTGGGTGATCTTCGAGCCGAACGACACACCGTTGTGGGTGTCCATCAAAACCGCTGTCGACAACTTCATGCTCGGGCTGTTCAACCAGGGCGCGCTCCAGGGCACCACACCGAGCCAGGCATTCCTCGTCAGCTGCGACGCCACCACGACGACACCGGACGACCAGGCCAACGGCATCGTCAACATCGTCGTCGCGTTCGCCCCGTTGAAACCGGCCGAGTTCGTGATCATAAAGATCGCCCAGCTCGCCGGCCAGGCCCAGAGCTAGGAACCGGTTGAGATGACTAAGCCGTTCAGCGTCAACGTCAGCAGGTTCGATCCTTACAAGAACTACCGCTTCCTGGTCTACTTCGACACCAGCACCTCCCCCGTCGCCGGGGTCAGCAAGGTCAGCGCGATCAAGCGCTCCGCGGACGTGATCGAGTACAAGGAGGGCGGCAACGCGATCACCCGCAAGGGCCTCGGCCGGACGAAGTACGAGCCGATCACTCTCGAACGTGGCGTCACTCACGACGACACGTTCGAAGCATGGGCGAACGCGGCCCAGGTCCTCGACAAAGGCTCCCCCAGCTCCGCGCTCGACGCCTTGCGCAAGGAGATCCGGATCGAACTGCTCAACGAGGAGGCGCAGCCGGTGCACCGCTACCTCATCCACCGCTGCTGGGTGTCGGAGTTCCAGGCGCTGCCCGATCTCGACGCCGGCGCGAATGCGGTCGCCATCGAGCACATCAAGCTCGAGAACGAAGGCTGGGAGCACGACCTGACGCTGACCGAGCCGAAAGAGACCTGAGCAGCATGATCCGCCTGCCGGTTAGTGGCCTCGAAGCGCGGTGGCGACCGGCCACCGGGCACGACGACATCGCGCTGGCCGAAAGCCAGCCGGGCCTGGCCGGGGGGGTCGCCTACGCCAGCAACGGCGCGCAAACGGCCGACGGCGCACCGCTGGACGGCGCTGGGCTGCCCATCGGCGACCTTGACCTCCTGATCGTTTCGCGGCGGCGGGAGATACTCGGCGATGCGTTCGTGGCCGAGGGCTCGTGCCCAGGATGCTCGGCCCGCGTCGACCTGCATTTCACTCTTTCGGCCTTCGCCGACCACCACCGGCCGCGGACCACCCGGGCCGCGGTGCCCGCACCCGAACCGGGCTGGTGGCGGCTGCGCGCATGTGAGATCACCTTCCGGCTGCCGACCGCGGCCGATATCCTCGCCGTCGCCGGGCGGGCCGACGCCAGGCTGCTGTTGGAGCAGCGATGCGTCCGCGGTGGTCACGACGCCCGAGTGCGCCGGATGACCAGCCGTGCGATGAGCATCCTCGGGCCGCCGCTGCTGGCAGAGGTCGCCGGGCCGTGCCCGGAGTGCTCCGCCGATGTGCTCCTGGACGTTGACGCCCGCGAACTGTGCCTGGCCGAGCTGCGGTTCCTCGCTAGCTCGGTCTTCGACGACGTGCACGTGATCGCGGCCGCATACGGATGGCCGGAGACGGCGATCCTCGACCTCCCCTCGTCGCGGCGCGTCCGCTACGCCGGCTTGATCGGCAGGCAGACGTCCGGCCCGCAGTTCCGGCATGAGGAGATCCGCGTTGCCTGACTCACCGACCCCAAGAAGACGCGGCTACCTAGACCGGCTGCTCGAGACCGGCACTACCCGCCGGCCCGGTGCCGCCCGAGCCCCCCATCAGATCCGCTGGGCACCGGAGGCCGGTCCAGGCGCCGACGCCGGCGCGCAGCTGCAGCCCCGCGATGGCGAGGCCGGCCGACCCTCCACCACATCCGCGGCCGTACTGGCCGAATCCGATCTCACCGGCCCGGCGCCGGCCATGTGGCGCTGGCACCCTTCCCCGCTGGGTGCGCCGCCGCAGCAGCAGGTCAGCGCCACTCCCTCGGCCGGTGCTGCCCCTGCCGGCCGGGGAAGAGACGGGACCTGGCCGAGGGTGCCGACCGCCGGGACGGCGGCCAGGGCACAGCTCAAGGCCGCGTCGCTTCGGCTCGAACCGCCGGTACTAGCCGGGGCCGGGCAGGGAAGCCCTGCGTCCGAGGCGATCCAGATTCCGCGCGCGCCGACGCAGACCACGCCGGTCATCGCTGGCGAGAGCGGTCGTACGCAGCCGCCGGGCCCACCGTCGGTGCACATCGGCTCGATAGAGGTCCGCCTGACCCCGCCGCAGGCTCCTTCGGCCGCGCCGGCGCGACCGCCGGCGCCGGCCGCCGCGCGGCTCAGCCGACTCGGGACACCCTTCGGCCTCGGGCAGGTGTGAGTCATGCGGGACCTGTCCCTCGTCACCGACACGCTGCGTCAGATCCTCAGCGATGCCGTGACCGCCAACCCGTTGTGGGGCGGACCGCCGCCCTTCGGCGTTAACGTGTCCGGGCAGCACCCGGAAAATCCGTCGCAGAACCCACAGGCCGACTGCGAGCTGGACCTGTACCTGTTCCACATCGCCACGGACAAGTTCCTGGCGAACTCCTTCTGGTCTTCACAGGCGCAGTCCGGTGGCGGCGGACAGCAGCCGGCCGCCTTTGAACCGCTGGGCCTGGACCTGTGGTACATGCTGTCCGCCCAGTCAAAGACCAGCTACGTGCATGAACAGCAGGTCCTCGGGGTGGCCATGCAAGCTTTCCACGAGCACGGAACCTTTAAGATTGCGGCGCCGACGCCTGGTCCGGATTCGGTGAGCCCCAGCGAGGCGAGCCTGGTCCTGGAATCCCCGACGTTCGACGAGCTCAGCCGCCTGTGGCAGGCCCTCGGGCAGCCGTTGCGGACCACGGCACAGTATCGCGTCAGCGTCGTTTTCCTCACCGCGCGAGATCTGCCCGCGCCGCAGCCGCACCCCACGTCCTGGACCGTTGCCGCCGCACCCGCCGACCTGCCGGCCGACCCGGCGCTGCCGCACCTGCTGGGGACAAAACGGACGGTCAGCTACATCGCTCCCCCCGTGCCGGGGATGCCGGCCGCCCAGCCATACGAGCTGTCACCAGCCACCACCGCACCGGCGCCAGCATCCGTGGCCGGCCAGGAGGTGATCGTAGATGCCCGGGGCCTGGCCGACACCGACCAGATCCTGCTGGTCTCCTTCGACACCGGCGTGCCCGTCGAGACCGACGTGACCAGCTGGAAGGTGCCGTTGACCCACCCGTACCCGACGCCCCCCGCCAGCGGGATCCCATTGATGATCCGCCCGCCGGACGCCCCGGGCGGCCCGCCACCCGGCCGGTACCAGATCAAGATCGCCCGGCCGGGCATCCCCGGCTGGCGCTCCGATGGCGTGCCCCTGGACATCGCGGCCTGGGTCGACCCGGCCAGCGACCCGCTGCTGACAGCCGCCGCGGGCACCTACGCCCTGACCGTGCGCAACGTCCCCGACTCCGGAGCAGAGCTGCGGCTCGGAACGGTACCGCTGACCCAAGTCACGTCCGGCACGCTTCTCCAGCCCGGGCAGTGGCAGCTCAGCGGAACGACACTGACCTTCGCCGCGCCCGCCATCCTGCCAGGCGGGCACTACCCGGTCCGGCTGCGCGCCGCCGGCATCGAAGCCGACCCGGCGCAGTGGGCGGTGGTCTGAGGTGCCCGAGCCCGCCTGGATCGAGGCACTGCGGGAGCTGGCACGCGCGCACGTGCACGTGACGAGGGAACGATGGCTCGCTCGCGGCGGCGCGCTGAGCGTGCACGACGCGATCGACGACATCCTCGCCCTGGCCGCCCCGCCGGAACTGATAGCGAAAGCGGCCGCCGGGGCCCGGGATGGCATCGCGGGTTCCCCGCGCTGGCAGCGCATCGCCGACACGCTCGACCTGACCGAGCGGGACACCGAATGGCTGGCCCTGCTGGCCGCCTGCGAGGCGGACGCCCGGCTGACACGGGTGCTGGGATACCTCAGCGACAGCAGCGAACCGGCCGAACCATCCCCTGCCGCCGCGGCCGCGTTCTGGGATTGGCCCCCTGGGTACCAGCCCGGGCCCGACTGCGCGCTCGTCCGCTGGCTTTGCGCGACCACGACGGGGGACTGGCGCAACACCAGCCCGTGGACGGCCGATCCCGCCGTCGTTGCCTACCTGTGCGACCGGGACGACTGGGCGACGTACTGGCCAGGGCCACCAACCCCAGATGCCCACGGCCTTGAGTGCCTGTTCCCCGATCTGCTCTCGGAGATGGCCGACGCGGCGGCCGCGATCGCAGACGCCGGCATCGCCGGCTGCGAGATCGAACTGGTGGGCGCGGCCGGCTCCGGGCGGCGGACACTGCTGTGCCAGCTGGCGGCGGCACTGGACCGCACCCCCGTCATTGTCCCCGCGGACGCTGGCATGCGCGGGCTGCGCAACGCCCGGCTGCTGGGCGGCGTTGCGGTGTGGGTGGCCGACACCCCGGACGCCGACGTCGCAGCCGACGCGGCACCGGGCGCGGTGACGCTGGTCGCCCGCGAGAGCCCGGCCCCGGCGGCGCCGGAACGCGTGGTGCAGCTGTCATGGCGGCTGCCCGCCGCCGGACGGCCCCAACGGCACCGGCTGTGGACGGCCCGATCCACCCGCCAGCCCCCCAAGGCCATCTCCGACTGGCAGCTCACCCCGGCGGACATCCAGGCCGGCGCCGCCGCCGCGGCGGCGGGCCACACCGTCGCGGCGGCGGTGATCCGGCGACGGCTGCGCAGCGGGTCAGTCACCTCGATGACCGCGCTGGACTGCCCGTACGACTGGGATGACCTGGTAGTCCCCGAACACGTGGAGGCGTCGCTGCAGCGGCTGCGCAACCAGGTGCTACTGACCCGGCAGGTGCTGGAGGACTGGGAGTTCGGCCGCCTGTGCCCGGCCACGGCCGGGGTGACCGCGCTCTTCGCCGGGCCGAGCGGGACCGGCAAGACCATGGCGGCGCAGGTTATCGCGCGATCGCTCGAACTCGACCTGTACCGGGTCGACCTCGCCGAGGTGGTCAACAAGTACATCGGCGAAACCGAAAAGCGGCTCGCCACGGTCTTCGCCGAATGCGAACGCAGCAACGTGATGGTCCTGTTCGACGAAGCAGACGCCTTGTTCGGGCAGCGCACCCGGGTGCGGGACGCCCACGACCGGTTCGCGAACATCGAGATCGACTACCTGCTGCAGCGGCTGGACAGCTTCAGCGGGATCGCCGTCCTGGCGACCAACCGCAAGAGCGACCTCGACGCCGCGTTCCTGCGCCGGCTGCGGATCATCGTCGACTTCATCGCACCGGCACCGGCCGAGCGGCTGCGACTGTGGCAGCTGGCGCTTCCCTCACACACCTCGGCCGGCGAGCCGATCACTCGCGGGCTGGACCATCCGTGGCTGGCCAGGCACCTGGAGCTGACCGGGGCGGAGATCAAGTCGGTAGCGCTGGCCGCGGCCTTCGACGCTCGCCACCGCGGCGAGCTGATCAGCACCGGGCATGTGCTCGACGCGTCCCGGCTCGAACTGGGCAAACGAGGCTCGCTGCTGCGGGCTGAATTCCTGGAGGCTGTCCAGTGAGCGAGCAGCCGCAGGTCCATGTGGACCGGCTGATCTTGAACGCGGGAATGATGACACAGGCGCAGGGACGCCGACTCGCTGAGCTGGTGGGGCCGGAACTGCTCTGGCTGCCGGCGTGCGCGCCGGGGTGGAAAGAACGGGTCGACGTCTCGATCCCCGGCCGGGAAGGCCAGACGCTTGAGGCGACCGCACGGGCCGTGGCCGCCGCGATCGAAACCGTCCTACACGCGGACGGGGCCGCCTGATGGCCTTCTACATGCGCGGGGCGCTAATCGAGTTCCTGCCGACCGGGCTTATCCCAGTCCCTAATGTCATCGTCTTCCAGTACAACCCCGAGACGATGACGCACACGTGGACCCAGCCCGACGCTGAAAAGGCCGAGCCGAACCGGTGCACGCAAAGCCCTCTCGCGGTCGCCGGAGCCCCGGGTGAGTCCTTCAGCTTCACCTTGTTCCTGGATGCGGCCGACACGATCGCCGACGGGGCCGCGTCGGCGCCACTGGCGGCCGCCAGCGGCGTCTACACCCGGCTGGCCGCGCTGGAGATGCTGCTCTTCCCGTCCGACGCAACCACCGGCGGGCTGCTCGGCACCGTCACCGCGAAGATCGGCTCACTGTTCGGGGCCAGCCGCGACCAGGAGCAGGCGGTGCCAGCGAACACGCTGAACACGGTGCTGTTCGTCTGGGGACTGGGACGAATCGTTCCGGTGCGGGTCACCACACTGACCGTGACCGAACGCCTCTACGACCGGGCGCTGAACCCCACCCACGCCGAGGCCCAGATCACCTTGCGGGTCCTGACCGCCGACGAGCTCGTGCATGACACCGCCGACCTGGCGCAGCTGGCCAGAGCCGCCAACGCCTACTCACAAGGACTGCGCCAGACCCTCGCAACAGCCAACTCCGACGCCGCCGAGGCCGTCGTCGGCATGCTCCCGATCTGAGGCGCCCATGTTCTTCACCGGAAGCCGGTACGCGGCCGCCGGCACCTGCCAGGCCACTCTCGCGGACGGGACCGTCGTCACGGTCACGCGCATCCCGCTGCCGGTACCGCGGCCGGTGCTCGGCTGGCACCGGCGAACGGAGGGCGAGCGACTGGACCTCATCGCCTACCAGTACCTGAAAGACCCGGCCCGGGCGTGGATCCTGTGCGAAGCCAACGACTGCCTGGTCCCGGACGCGCTGGCAGCTCGCGAGCTGATCGCCATCCCGGACGCGGGAAGGTGACGGCACGGTGTCCACCTATCAGGTGATCTTCGACAGGGCCCCCGCCGGGCCCGACTTCTACGACGTGGTGGCCAAGCTCGAGGTCGAGGAGAACGCGGACCTGCCGGACGCCCTGTCCGTGCAGCTCCCGGTATCAGCGGCCGACGGGGAACTGACCTGGGTGGGGGACCGCCGGATCGGCCCGTACTCCAACGTCGCGGTCGTGGTCACCCCCGACAACGGTGATCCGCAGTGCATCTTCGACGGTTACGTGCTGTCCAACAAGGTCCACATGCCCGCCGGACCGGTGGGCGCCACCGTCGAGGTCTGGGGGCAGGACGCGACCGTGCTGATGGGCTTGGAGGAAAAGGTCCGGGAATGGTCCGGGATGAGCGACTGCGCGGTCGCGAACCAGATCTTCGCGTCCTACGGCGCCACCCCGGCGCCGGACAACACCCGCGACGACACCCCAGACAACACCCCCCTGCACAGCGAAGGCGAGCACACCTTGATGCAGCGCGGGTCCGACATCGCCTTCCTGCGGCGACTCGCACGGCGGACCGGACGATGGTGCCGGGTCATGTGCACTGGTGCCCCGGGGCAGCGGGTCGGGTACTTCGCCCTGCCCAGTCTCACCGGTGACCCGGCTGTCACCATCGATCTGAACGACCCGGCCAAGTGCGGCGCCACGGTCCTGGATTTCAGCTGGGACATCACCCGGCCGACCAGCGTGTCGGCCCGGCAGGCCAGCCTGGTCGACGCGGACCAGAACGGGGTCAGCGCGGACACCGCGGACTCGGGCCTGCCCCCGCTGGACGCGCAGGGACTGCACGACTTCGCCGGCCGGCCGACGAAGGTGATCCTCACCGCCGCGGCGGACTGCGCCGAGCTGCCCGCCCGCGCCCGCAGCGTGCTCAGGGAGTCCGGCTGGTTCGCCCGCTGCGAGGGGACGGCCGACCTGGCCGCCTTCAAGCAGGTGCCGCGGGTCGGGTCGGTAGCCATCGTGCAGGGGGTCGGATCTCTACTGTCGGGACCGTACCTGGTGTGGAGCGTGCGCCACACCATCACCGCTCAGAGCCACGCGATGGCGTTCGTGCTGGTCCGCAACGCGGTTGGCCCGGCACCCTTCCCAGCTGACCATGGCCTGCCGGCAGGCTCATCATGACCACACCCAACGCCGCTTCGGCCCTGCATGTCTCCCCGCCCGGAGGTAAGCCCGATGAGTGAAGACCGGCTGCTGTTCGAACTCGCCGACCGGCTGCACAACCGGTTCTACGGCAAATACCGCGGCATCGTCACCGCTGTCGACCGGGCCACGCTGCGGATCAAGGCCACAGTGCCCGCCGTCCTCGGGACGACGCCGACCGGATGGTGCCTGCCCTGCGTCCCCTATGCGGGCCCTGGTGTCGGCTTCTTCTTCATTCCCGCTGCCGGTGCGGCCGTCTGGATCGAGTTCGAGGGCGGGGACGTGTCCTACCCCATCTGGTCCGGCTGCTTCTGGCGGGCTGGCGAACTGCCCGGCGACGCCGCGCCGGCGACCCGCGGGCTGGTGACCGCCGGGCCGCACAAGCTGCTCTTCGACGACGCCGCGGACAAAGTCACCCTCGCCGACGCCAGCAACGGGACGGTCGTGCTCGACGGCAGAGGTGTCACCTCGGCGCGCGGCGGCAAGAAGGTCGTGGTCGGGGACGGCTCCGTTGACATCAACGACGGCGCCCTGGAGGTGAGCTGATGGCCGACTTCCTGAGCTCGTTGTCGACGTTGTTGTGCCCGCATGGGGGCATGGTCGTCGCGACCCCGGCCAGCGGCCGGGTGCGCTTCGGTGGTGACCCGGCCGTCGTCGCCACCGACACGTTCGACATCAGCGGATGCCCTTTCCCCCCAGGCGGCACCCCCCATCCGTGCGTCACCGTGAACTGGATCCGCCCGGCCGCCCGGTCGACCGCCAGAGGCGGCCAGACCCTGACCATGGACAGTACTGGCCTCTGCCTGGCGGACGACAAATCCGTCCAGGGGCAGGTCCTCATCGAGGCCACTCAGGTACGGGCGGGCGGGCTGTGATGATCCGCCACGACTACGCCTACCCGCTGCGGATCGACGCCGGCGCCGGCCAGGTCGCGCGCTCGCCCTACCCCGGTCATGTCGAGCAGATGATCCGCCAGCTGCTGCTGACCAGTCCCGGTGAGCGGGTGTGCCTGCCGGAATTCGGGTGCGGGCTGCGCCAACTGGTCTTCGCCGGGCAGTCCGATGCCCTCGCTGCCACGGTGCGGATCCAGGTGCAGCAGGCGATCGACCGCTGGCTGAAGGACCAGGTGACGCTGCAGAACGTCGACGTGCTCGCCGGCGCCGACCCGGCGAACGGGCTGGACGAAGGATCGCTGCTCATCACCATCTCCTACACGCTCGTCGATACCATGGCGGCCGCCCGGCTGCAGCTGAAGGTCGTGTGACATGGCCGACCGTCTCGCCGACCTGGTCGCCTCCGCGGCATACAACGGCATCGACTTCGTGCAGATCGCCGACCCCGGCCAGACCCGGCTCATCGTGCATTTCCTCAACGCGGTCGCCGTCGCGGGCACCCTGACCGGCCCGGCCCCGGTCCAGATCACCGGCGGCCAGTCGGTGCCGGCCGTCCCGGTGCTCCCGGTCACGGCCGCCGACTGGGACGTCGATGACCAGGGACGGCCACTGCTGGCACTGACGACCGCCTACCGCGGCGACTTCTCCTCCTACCAGCTCTCGATCGCCAGCCCCGTGCTCGACCCCTACTTCGCCGCCGTGCGGTTCACGTTCAAGGCCGGCTGCCCATCCACCCTCGACTGCGCGCCCGCAGCCCGCACCTGCGACCTGCCATCCGGGGCCCCGGCGATCGACTACCTCGCCAAGGACTTCGCCAGCTTCCGGGCCGCGCTGCTCGACTACTCGGCCGCCGCCTACCCGCAGTGGGTCGAACGCGACGAGGCCGACCTGGGGCTGATGCTGGCCGAGCTGCTCAGCACCGCCGGCGACGACCTGAGCTACCAGCAGGACCGGGTCGCGGCCGAGGCCACGCTGGCCACGGCCACCCAGCGCCGCTCGGTGATCCGGCACGCCCGGCTGGTCGACTACGAACCCGCCCCGGCGACCTCGGCACGGGTGCTGCTCCAGGTCGACGTAAGCACCGCCACGGTCCCGGCCGGGACGGCCGTCCTGGCCCCGCAGCCCGACGGCACCACACTGACCTTCGAACTCGGTGACGGCCTGCTCGACCCCGGCACCGGCCAGCTCAGCACATCAGCGCTGCAGGTCGACCCCCGCTGGAACCGCCAAGACCACACCGTCTCACCACCCGCCGACCGAATAGTGCCCTACCTATGGGACGACACGCAGGCATGCCTGACGGCAGGGTCGACCCAACTGTGGATCCGCGGCCACGGGTACGCCTTCCCCGCCGGCGACGCCCAGGCCGGCACCAGCGGGCTCGCGGTCCTGGTCGACACCGATGCCCCAAGCCCGGTAGACCCGCCGATCCGCGAGGTCGTACACCTGACCGGCGCGTTCGAAGAGACCGACCCGCTGTACGGGGTCCCGTTGACCCGGCTGACCTGGGACCCCGCCGAGGCGCTCACCCGCGACCACGACCTCAGCCGGACCCGGCTGGCCGGCAACCTGGTCCAGGCCAGCGAGGGGCGCACCTACACCGAGACGTTCCTGATCGACCCGGACCCCGCGGCACCTGATGCCGCCCTGGCCGCCGTCGCCCGCACCGGGCCGGACGCCGGCTGCGCCGACGCCGCCCCCGTCTACCTGCACACCCTGCACCAAGGCCGGCTGGCCTGGCTCCGCGCGGCCGACGGGTACGCCACACCCGAGATCTACGTGGTAGCCCAGCCGCCGGACACCGGGGACCCGCCCCGCCCGTGGCGGTGGCGGCGCCGGCTGCTGGACGCCGGCCTATTCGAGGAGGCCTACACCATCGACCCGGTGCGCTACCTCGACCTGCGCGCCAACCGCGGGGCCGACGCAACCCCGTGGTATGAGTACGACGGCGACGACGGGGACTCCCTCCGGTTCGGTGACGGCTCCTTCGGCGAGCGGCCGCCGGCCGGCACCGTGTTCGAGGTGACCTACCGGGTGACCCACGCGGCGGCGGGCAACGTCGCCGCCGACTCGGTGACCACAGTGGACCCGGCCATGAGCGCGGTGCTGCGCGCGGTGACCAACCCGTTCGCCGCCGCCGGCGGGGCCGACGAGGAACCCCTCGACCGGATCCGCCGCGACGCGCCGCACGCGTTCCGGTCACGGCAGTTCCGGGCGGTACGGGCCACCGACTACGACGCCACCGCCCGCGAACTGGACTGGGTGCTCGCCGCCGGAACCGCCATGCGCTGGACCGGAAGCTGGCTGACCGTCTTCACCACCGCCCAGCCGGCCGGCCAGGAGGCCATCCCGGTCCAAGAGCACCTGCAGCTGATCGAGCTGCTCGGACGCCGGCGGATCGCCGGGTACGAGGTCTACGCACCCGGCCCGCGCTACGCCGGGCTCGACCTGATCGTCACCGTATGCGCCCAGCCCTGGGCGCTGCGCGGCGAGGTCGCCGCCGCCGCCGCCGCCGAACTCGGCACCGGCCGCCGCGCCGACGGCAAGCCCGCCTTCTTCGCACCCGGCAGGTTCCGCTTCGGCACTCCGCTGGAGCGCAGCGACCTGGAGGCCGCGACCCAGCAGGCCGCCGGCGTGGACGGCGTGACCGGCATCGACTACCGCCGCCGCGGCTTCACCCCCGGATTCGTGCCGATGCCCGAGGTGGTCACAGTCGCCCGCGACGAGATCATCCGCGTGGCGGACGACCCCAGCTGGCCCGACCGCGGCTCGATCCGCGTGATCGTCCGGGGGGGCAAATGATCAGCGGCGAGCCCGGATGCGCGGACGGCTCCCCCTGCCCGTGCGACACGGGGCCGGCCCGGTGGCCGGTCACGAACCCTGGCGGCCTGCGCCGGATCGCCTACCGGACCGGCGATTTCACCTCCTTCCGCCACGCGCTGCTGCGTCACCTCGACGGCGAGACCGAACTGGACATCTGGCAGCCGACCGCGGGCAGCGACCTCGGCCTGCAGGTCCTGGACTGGTGGGCCTACATCGCCGACATCCTGACCTTCTACAACGAGCAGATCGCCAACGAGGACTACCTCGGAACCGCCACCCTGGACGCAAGCGTCCGCCGCCTGGCCGGCCTGCTCGGCTACCGGCCGCGTCCCGGCATCGGCGCCACCACGCGCCTGGCCGTGATCGCCTCCAGCCCCGCCCCGCTCGTCATCCCCGCCGGACTCGCGATCACATCGAAGGCTGCTCCCGGCGTGGACTCCCAGACCTTCGAGACCACCACCGCCACCACTTTCCCCCGCCCCACCAGCGTTCCCGGTCCCGCACCGGACAACCTCACCGACACCGCCCCCGCCGCCGGCCCGCCCAGCAGCGCCGGACCCGGCGCCGCCGAGCCGCCGGCCCACCCCCAGCTGATCGCCCGCGGCGGCGTCCTGGTGCAAGGCACCCCCACCTCCATCGCCCCCGGCGACCGGCTCCTGCTGATCGCCGCATCATGGCAGCACGCCGGGGACCCTGCCGCGGTCGTCACCGTGACCGGCCTGGTTCCCGAGCAGGACCCGCACGGGCGCAAGAACACCCGCGTCCTGCTCACCGGCGCCTCCTCCCTCGGATCAGCTACCGCGCAGGACTTCCGGCTCGTCCGCGCGACCCGCACCACCCACCTGAGCACAGTGCCACCT
>Ga0070709_10000711_pt1 | contig 18912 bp, 21 predicted proteins | sample LARL51metaG_FD_65449 | JGI IMG/M metagenome (GOLD analysis project Ga0070709, IMG submission 65449) | Corn, switchgrass and miscanthus rhizosphere microbial communities from Kellogg Biological Station, Michigan, USA - LAR L5-1 metaG | ecosystem: Host-associated > Plants > Roots > Rhizosphere ... | reverse complement strand
GATGCACGCATGGTGTCCTCCTTCGATCAGGAACCTGTCTGCGCGCAATATCACTCGAACGAAACGTAGAAGGCTTGCACGCGCCGAGTTGCCGAGATGATCGGGACACTCTGGCCGCTTACCGCACCGGTAATACTGCACGCACTTCAATGCTGCCGGCGACGCGGATGGTCTGGTTCACGACAGCCGACGCCGGGACCAACGCACTTCTTACCATCGGCAAGCTCGCTGCGGGTGTGAGATGACTCACATCGGCACGACGACCGCTTGCCTTCCCTATTCGTCTGCGGCCGGCGCTCCGAGTTCAAAAAAGAACCCGCGGTTCCCGCATGAAACCGCTGCTTCAGGGCCGATTGGGAAGGAAGGCGGGCGAGTTCCTCGAAAGCTTTCGAAGAGCGATCACCGGTCCACCGGCTGGTCGTCGTGCTCGCCCTGCTCGATCTCGACCATGGCGAGGTCGCCGCTGTCGGCAAGCCGCGCTTTTGCGGTCTTGCGCACATGGGCCGAGAGCGCCGGCATGCGGTCGATCAGCGCGTGAAAGTCCTGCGCGTCCAGCACCAGCAGCCGGGTCTTGCGCGTCGCCGTGACTGTGCCGGAGCGCTTGGTCCGGTGCAACAGCGCGATCTCGCCGAAGAAGGTGCCGTCGGCCAGCCGCACATGCTGATGCGGCAGCTCGATCTCGACCTCGCCCGCGGTGATGAAATACATCGACGAGGCGGTGTCGCCGCGGCGCACCAGGATTTCGTTGGCTTCGATGGTGCGCGAGCGGAGCAGCCGCATGATGTCGGCGATCTCCTGGGCGTTGAGATGGGCGAACAGCGGGACTTTTGCGAGCATGCCCCAGGTGACCACGAAATCCCGCCGCTTCACCTCCTCCGCAAACGCCGTGGAGATGATCGCGACCGGCAGCGCGATCATCGCAAAGCCCCAGATGATCGCGAACACCGTGATCAGCTTGCCGAGCGGCGTCACAGGGACCACGTCACCATAGCCGACCGTGCCGAGGGTGACGATCGCCCACCACATCGCCTGCGGGATGGTGCCGAATTTCTCGGGCTGCACGTCGCGCTCGACGGCATAGAGCAGCGAGGCGAACAACAGCACCGCGCCTGCCAGGATCACGAGACAGCCGACCAGCGTGCGCCGCTCGGCCTGCACGGCCGAGAGCAGCGAACGCATCGCCGGCGAGTAGCGCACGAGTTTCAGGAATGGCAGCACGACGAAGGCGGCCACCAGGCGGTCATTGCCTGTTATCATCGCGATCGCGCTCGGCAGGAAGGCCATGAGATCGATGACGCCGAGGCTCGAGGTCGCATAGTCGAGCCGGTCGCGCAGCGGCGACAGTTTTCGCAAGGAATGACCGGCCACGCTCCACAGCCGCGCGACATATTCCAGCGCAAAGACGATGAGGGTTAAGGCCTTGACCGACGTGAACAGCGTCCCGAACCGGGCGTCATAGTCGGGCACCGAGGCCAGCACCACCGCCATCACGTCGATCACGACCACACCGACGACAGACTGGGCAAAACGCGAGCCCGCCGCATGCGGCAGGTGCTCATGCTCCAGCAGCTCGTAGAGACGGTCCCGGAGGTTCGGGTCTATCAGCTTGCGCCGGTGCGGAACGATCGCCATCGCCCGCCGCCAGGTCAGGCGGCGGCGAGGGCGTCTTCGATGGCCTTGAGCGCGGCTGCCGCCTTCGAGCCGTCGGGCCCGCCGGCCTGCGCCATGTCGGGACGGCCACCGCCGCCCTTGCCGCCCAATGCCACCGACGCGACGCGCACCAGGTCCACCGCATTATAGCGCGAAATGAGGTCGGGCGTGACGCCGACCACCACACCGGCCTTGCCATCATCGGAGATGCCGACGATGGCGACCACGCCGGAGCCGAGCTGCTTCTTGCCGTCATCGGCGAGGCTTTTCAGATCCTTCATCTCGATGCCCTCCACCGCGCGCGCCATCAGCTTGACGCTGCCGATTTCGCGCACGCCGGCCGAGCCATTGGCCGATGCGCCGCCGCTCATGGCGAGCTTCTTGCGGCTGTCGGAAAGCTCGCGCTCCAGCTTCTTACTTTGGTCCATCAGCGCCGTGATGCGCGCGGGGACGTCATCGAGCGAGGTGCGCAGCTCGTTGGCAGCTAGCTTCGCCAGCGCGATGGTGTCATTGGCGTGCTTGCGCGCATGGCGCCCGGTCAGCGCCTCGATGCGGCGCACGCCCGAGGCCACCGCGCTCTCCGAGGTCACCGAGATCAGCCCGATGTCGCCGGTGCGGCGGACATGCGTGCCGCCGCAGAGCTCGACCGACCAGCCCAGCGCGTTCTCGCCGTGCTCGCGCGCGCCCTTTCCCATCGAGACGACGCGGACCTCGTCGCCATATTTCTCGCCGAACAAGGCGCGGGCGCCGGCCTCGCGCGCATCGTCGACTGCCATCAGGCGCGTGGTGACCTCGTCGTTCTCCAGCACCACCTCGTTGGCGATGTCCTCGACGCGCGCGAGCTCTTCCGCCGTGATCGGTTTCGGGTGCACGAAATCGAAGCGCAGGCGGTCGGGCGCCACCAGCGAGCCGCGCTGGGCGATGTGATCGCCGAGCACCTGGCGCAAGGCCTCGTGGAGAAGATGGGTCCCGGAGTGGTTCTTGCGGATATCGCCGCGGCGGCCATGGTCGACGTCGAGCTGCAGCGCGGTGCCGATTTTCAGCGTGCCCTGCTCGACCGTGCCGAGATGAGCAAAGAGATCGCCGGCCTTTTTCTGCGTATCGGTGACGCGGAATTTGACGCCCTCCCCGACCAACAATCCGGTATCGCCGACCTGGCCGCCGGACTCGGCATAGAACGGGGTCTGGTTCAGCACGACCACACCGCTCTCACCCGGCTTCAGCGCGTCGACCTCCAGGCCGTCCTTCACCAGCGCCGTGACCGCGCCCTCCGCGGTCTCGGTCTCGTAGCCCAAAAACTCCGTGGCACCGAGCTTTTCGCGCAGCGGAAACCAGACACCCTCGGTCGCGGTGTCGCCCGAGCCGGCCCAGGCCGCGCGGGCCTTCTCGCGCTGGCGGTCCATCGCATCGGTGAACGAGGCCTGGTCGACGCCGATGCCGCGCGCCTTCAGCGCGTCCTGGGTGAGGTCGAGCGGGAAACCATAGGTGTCGTAGAGCGTGAAGGCGACGTCGCCGTCGAACATGTCGCCCTTCTTGAGGGTAGCGCTCTTCTCGTCGAGAATGGCGAGCCCGCGCTCCAGCGTCTTGCGGAAGCGCGTCTCTTCCAGCCGCAGCGTCTCCTCGATCAGCTTTTCCGCGCGCACCAGGTCCGGATAGGCCTGCCCCATCTCGCGCACCAGCGCCCAGACCAGGCGATGCATCAACGGTTCGCGCGCGCCGAGCAGCTGGGCATGGCGCATCGCGCGGCGCATGATCCGGCGCAGCACATAGCCGCGGCCCTCGTTCGACGGCAGCACGCCGTCGGAGATCAGGAAGGACGACGCGCGCAGGTGATCGGCGATGACCCGCAGCGAGGCCTTCTGCCGCCCCTGCGGGTCGGCACCGGTGAGATCGGCGATGGCACGGATCAGCGCGACGAACAGGTCGATGTCGTAATTGTCGTGCTTGCCCTGCAGGACGGCTGCGACGCGCTCGAGCCCCGCGCCGGTGTCGATCGAGGGCTTTGGCAGCGGCACGCGCGAGCCGTCCTCGAACTGCTCGAACTGCATGAAGACGAGATTCCAGATCTCGATGAAGCGGTCGCCGTCGGCCTCCGGCGAGCCGGGCGGGCCGCCCCAGATCTTGTCGCCATGATCGTAGAAGATTTCCGAGCAGGGACCGCAGGGGCCGGTGTCGCCCATCTGCCAAAAATTGTCCGAGCCGGCGATGCGGATGATGCGCGACTCAGGCAGCCCCGAAATCTTCTTCCAGAGACCAAAAGCCTCGTCGTCGTCGATATAGACGGTCGCGGTCAGCTTGTCCTTCGGCAGGCCAAATTCCTTGGTCACCAGCTTCCAGGCGAGCTCGATCGCGCGGTCCTTGAAATAATCGCCGAACGAGAAGTTGCCGAGCATCTCGAAGAAGGTGTGATGCCGCGCGGTGTAGCCGACATTGTCGAGATCGTTGTGCTTGCCGCCCGCGCGCACGCATTTCTGCGAAGTGGTGGCGCGCTGGTAGGGCCGCTTCTCCACTCCGGTGAACACGTTCTTGAACTGCACCATGCCGGCATTGGTGAACATCAAGGTCGGGTCGTTGCGCGGCACCAAGGGCGAGGACGGCACGATGGCGTGGCCGTTCTCGGCAAAGAAGTTGAGAAATGTCGACCTGATCTCGTTGACGCCGCTCATGTTCGTCCAATCGGGCAATGTACGGGGGAATTCAGAGGTAACGCTTTTAGACAAGGGCCCCGCCGGTGTCCAGAAACTGTGCAAGCAGATCATGGACTTGCTGCATCCGCTTTCATCGGCGGTTGATAGCAACCACAGCCGCGTTGACAGGCTTCACCCCGCCGTGTTTCCCTCCCATATGGAAGACCGTCACGTCGGGAGAGACCGGCCCTTTGAGGCTGGCGCCGAAGGAGCAACCGCCCCGGAAACTCTCAGGCAAAAGGACCGTCGTGACGCGACAGCATCTGGAAAGAGACGCCGGCGGCCGCAAGGCTGTTGGTGTCCGCCGACGGGATAATACTCTCAGGCACAGCGACAGATGGGGCTTTTGATGCGGATTTTCCGGGGAATCGTCCCCGGGAACCCGCTGAAGGGCTCCTATCGATGCTTGGGCGCGACGACCTTCTCCCCCTGAAAAAGACGCCCCTGCACGGGCTGCATGTGAGCCTCGGCGCCAGGATGGTGCCGTTCGCGGGCTACGACATGCCCGTGCAGTATCCACCGGGCGTGCTCCGGGAACACCTGCATACCCGCGGCTCCGCGGGGCTGTTCGACGTCTCGCATATGGGCCAGATCGCGCTGACCGCGAAGTCTGGCCGTGTCGAGGACGCGGCAGCCGCGCTGGAGGCCCTGGTGCCGCAGGACATTCGGGGCCTGCCGCGCGGCCGGCAGCGCTACGCCCAGTTCACCAATGCGGATGGCGGCATTCTCGATGATCTGATGGTCGTCAATTGCGGCTGGTATCTCTTCGTCGTGGTCAACGCCGCCTGCAAGGACGCCGATGAGGCGCATCTGCGCGCGCATCTTTCCGACACCTGCGTGATCGAGCCGCTTGCCGATCGTGCGCTGATCGCGCTGCAGGGGCCGAAGGCCGAGGCCGTGCTGGCCAAATTCTGTGCAGAGGCGCCGGCAATGCGCTTCATGGATGCCGGCCCGCGCAAGGTGATGGGGCTGGATTGCATCGTCTCCCGGTCGGGCTACACCGGCGAGGACGGCTTTGAAATCTCTGTTCCGGCCGGCCACGCCGAGGAGCTCGCGCGCGCGCTGTTGGCCGAGGCCGACGTGCTGCCGATCGGCCTCGGCGCACGCGACAGCCTGCGGCTGGAGGCCGGGCTTTGTCTTTATGGCCACGACATCGACGCAACGACGACGCCGGTCGAGGCCGCGCTGGAATGGTCGGTGCAAAAAGTCCGCCGTCCGGGCGGGGCGCGCGCCGGCGGGTTTTTGGGCGCCGAAAGGATCCTGGCACAGTTTGGCGCCGGCGCGCCGCGCCGCCGTGTGGGCCTCAGACCAGAAGGCCGCGCGCCGGTGCGCGAGGGCGCCAATCTGTTTGCGGATGAGGCCGCGAGCGAGCCGGTCGGCAAGGTCACCTCGGGCGGTTTTGGCCCGACGCTGAATGCGCCGGTCGCAATGGGCTATCTGCCGAGCGCGCTTGCCGCAGCTGGCACGCAGGTTTTCGCCGAGGTGCGCGGGCAGCGCCTCGCCCTTCGCGTCGCCGCGACCCCTTTCGTCAAAAACACCTACAAACGCTGACAAACAGGACACAGGACAAGTCATGACCACGCTGTTTACGTCCGATCATGAATGGCTGCAGATCGAGGGCGATGTCGCAACCATCGGGATCACCGACTATGCCCAGTCGCAGCTCGGCGACGTCGTGTTCGTCGAGCTGCCCAAGGTCGGGCGGACGCTGAAGAAGGCGGAAGCCGCAGCCGTGGTCGAATCGGTGAAGGCCGCCTCCGACGTCTACGCGCCGATCTCCGGCGAAGTGGTCGAGGTAAACCAGGCCATCACGGAAGAGCCGGCGCTGGTCAATTCGGACGCGGCCGGCAAGGCCTGGTTCTTCAAGATCAGGATGACCGACAAGAGCGAGCTCGGCGGCCTGATGGACGAGGCCGCCTACAAGGCGCACACGGCGTAAGGGAAGAGGAGAGTCCGATGAACGCCCCCTTCAAACCGGCCAGCGAAGCAGACGCCTCCTTCGTGCGCCGTCACATCGGCCCCTCGCCGCGCGATGTCGCCGCGATGCTGGAGGCGGTCGGCGCCAAAAGCCTCGGCCAGTTGATGGGCGAGACGCTGCCGGGCGCGATCCGGCAAAAGGCGCCGCTCGATCTCGGCCGGGCGCTGAGCGAGACCGAGGCGCTCATGCACATGCGCGCGCTCGCGGCCCAAAACCGCCCGTTCACATCGCTGATCGGCCAAGGCTATTCCGGCACTCTCCTGCCGGCGGTGATCCAGCGCAACATTCTGGAAAATCCGGCCTGGTACACGGCCTACACGCCCTATCAGCCGGAGATCAGCCAAGGCCGGCTTGAGGCGCTGTTCAACTTCCAGACCATGATCTGCGACCTCACGGGGCTCGACGTCGCCAATGCGTCGCTGCTCGACGAGGCGACCGCCGCCGCCGAAGCCATGGCGCTGGCGGAGCGGGTCTCGACCGGCAAGAGCAAGGCGTTCTTCGTCGACCAGAATGTCCACCCGCAGACGCTCGCGGTGCTGCGCACCCGCGCCGAGCCGCTCGGCTGGACCCTGATCACAGGCGATCCGACAACCGATCTCGACAAGGCCGACGTGTTTGGCGGCCTGCTGCAATATCCGGATACGACGGGCGCCTTGCGCGATCCGCGCGGAGCGATCGCGGCGCTGCATGCCAAGGGCGCGCTCGCGATCCTCGCTGCCGACCTGCTGGCGCTGACGCTGACAGCCTCGCCCGGCGACCTCGGCGCCGACATCGCCATCGGCTCGGCGCAGCGTTTTGGCGTGCCGATGGGATATGGCGGACCGCACGCGGCCTTCATGGCGGTACGCGATGCGCTGAAACGCTCGCTGCCCGGCCGCATCGTCGGGCTCTCGGTGGATTCGCGCGGGCAGCCCGCCTACCGCCTGGCGCTGCAGACCCGCGAGCAGCATATCCGCCGCGAAAAGGCGACCTCCAACATCTGCACCGCGCAGGTGCTGCTCGCCGTGATCGCATCGATGTATGCGGTCTATCACGGCCCCGCGGGCCTCGCTCAGATCGCGCGCACCGTGCATCGCCGCGCGGCCGTAATGGCGGCGGGCCTGCGCAGGCTCGGCTTTGCGCCGGCAGCGGACAGCTTCTTCGATACGGTGACGGTGGAGGTCGGCACCCGGCGTGACGAGATCGTCGGCCGCGCGCTGGCCGAGACCATCAATCTCGGAACCTGTGAGCGGGGCTTGCGGATCGCACTCGACGAGACCACGACGCCCGAGATCGTCGAGGCGGTGTGGCGCGCTTTTGGCGGCGACCTGGCCTATGGCGAGGTCGAGGTAGGCGCGCGCGAGACCCTGCCGGCGCCATTGCAGCGCGTCAGCCGCTACTTGACCCATCCGGTGTTCCACGCGCATCGCTCGGAGACCGAGATGCTGCGCTACATGCGCAAGCTCAGTGATCGCGATCTTGCGCTGGACCGCGCGATGATCCCGCTGGGGTCATGCACCATGAAGCTGAATGCGACCACCGAGATGGTCCCGCTGACCTGGCCGGAATTTGCATCGTTGCATCCATTCGCACCGGCCGAGCAGGCGAAGGGCTATCACACGCTGTTTGCGCGCCTCGAACAATGGCTGTGCGAGATATCAGGCTATGACGCGATCTCGCTGCAGCCGAACTCCGGCGCGCAGGGCGAATATGCCGGGCTTTTGGCGATTCGAGCGTATCATGCCGCGCGCGGCGAGGCGCATCGCAAGGTCTGCCTGATCCCCTCCTCGGCCCACGGCACCAATCCAGCCTCGGCGCACATGGCGGGCATGGACGTCGTGGTGGTCGCCTGCGATGCGCGCGGCGACGTCGATGTCGATGATTTGCGCGCCAAGGCGGACGCGCATGGCAAGAATCTCGCCGCGATCATGATCACCTATCCCTCGACCCACGGCGTGTTCGAGGAGCATATCAGCGAGATCTGCGAGATCGTGCACGGCCATGGCGGGCAGGTCTATCTCGACGGCGCCAACCTGAACGCGCAGGTCGGCCTGGCGCGGCCCGGCGATTATGGCGCCGATGTCAGCCATCTCAACCTGCACAAGACGTTCTGCATCCCGCATGGCGGCGGCGGGCCGGGCATGGGCCCGATCGGCGTCAAGGCGCACCTTGCGCCTTACCTGCCCGGCCATCCCGCAACCGGCGGCGCCACGCCGCATCCGGTCGGTCCGGTTTCGGCCGCGCCGTTCAGCTCCGCCTCGATCCTCACCATCTCCTACATCTACATCCTGATGATGGGCGGCGAAGGGCTTGCGCGCGCCACCGAAATCGCGATCCTGAACGCCAACTACATCGCAAAGCGGCTCGATCCGCATTTCCCGGTGCTCTATCGCAACGCCAAAGGCCGCGTCGCGCATGAATGCATCGTCGATCCGAGGCCCCTCAAAACGACCTCTGGCGTCACCGTCGATGATATCGCCAAGCGCCTGATCGACTACGGTTTCCACGCACCGACCATGAGCTTTCCGGTGCCGGGCACGCTGATGATCGAGCCGACCGAATCGGAATCCAGGGCCGAGCTCGACCGCTTCTGCGACGCGATGATTGCGATTCGCGGCGAGATCGCCGAGATCGAACAGGGGCGCTTCAAGATCGAGGACTCGCCGCTGCGCCATGCGCCGCACACGGTGCACGACATCGCCGACGACGATTGGCAGCGCTCCTATCGCCGCAGCGAAGGCTGCTTCCCCGACGGTGTTTCGCGCACCGACAAATATTGGAGCCCGGTCGGCCGCGTCGACAACGTCTTTGGCGACCGCAACCTGGTCTGCTCCTGTCCGCCGGTTGCGGACTACGCTGAAGCCGCGGAGTGAGCAAATTCAGGGCGCGATCAACGCGCGATTCGGGGCGTCCCAGCGCCACAGGCTGTCACTGGTCAGTTCGGTCCCGCCCCACCAGCGATGGACGGGATTGTGCCGGCTGAAATCCTCGGTCCGCGCCAGAACCGCCTTGCCCAATGCGGTCAGCGTGAGTGTGCTGCTGTTGTAGCGCGCATGACGATCAGAATTGTCGTGCAGCTCATCAGTGAACGGCCCCTCGTCCAACCCGGATACGGCCGGTGCGGAACAATGCGCCAGCCTGTCCAGCAACGATCCGACCTCCCAATAGCCGAACACGCGACGCTTGTTGGGCTTCCTGTAGCCGGGAAAGACGTCGGAGGGGTGTGTCCCGCCGGCCGATATGAGCTCCAGCATCCGCATCTCGGTCGCGCCCAGTCCCGTGCGCGGCATGGGCAACTCCTCGAGAAGCTCCAGCACGGCCTGTCCGAGTTGCGGCAGCATGCTGAGATCTTGGGTCAAGAGATCGGACCAGTCCTGCGGCGTCGACTGTCGCCAGGCGCGCCACGCGCGGCTGGCGATTTCGAAATGGTCTTTCGAAACTTCGACTGCGGCTGGCGTCCACCTGGCGAGCGCGTCCGGGAGCATGTTTCCAATCACGACGCTGGCCTGCACGAGCGTCAGCTTTGAAGGGGACCTCGCGTGCGAGTGGAAATAATCCAGGAGCTGGATCAGCATCAATTGGGCATTCGGCACCGGATCGATCCATAATTCGACCCTTTCACAGAGCTCGCAGAACTCGATCAGTCCGAGCCCCTTCCGGCCGAGTACGCCGCGACGACGCTGGCCGAGAAAGTGCAGCCAATAAGGGACCGCAGGATCCTGCCCCGGCGTGCGCGGGGCGAACAGCGTCGCAAGCTCCGCATCCGGCGGCGGCGGCCCCCATACAAGGTTGAAGCCAAGCGCAACCACGGGATCGGCAAGACCCGCCCGTTTGAGAGCACCCGCACCCGAGGCTTCCGTCGTCAGGATCAGGCGCGTCATGTTCGCCTCCGAACGGCCGACGGCAAGCCGCATTCCCGGACATGACGGCTTCAAAACGCCGCGGCAAAAAACAACTCAAAAACGGCAAGCCGAGACAACGACGGGCGCTGCAGACATCGGCAACTCAATGTCCGCAGCGCCCGCGTGCCGCACTCGAGCGATCCCCACTCGAGCTCAAAATATCGATTACAACTCAGCCTTCGGCCGGCTCCTCGCCGTCGGCGTCACGCTCGGCAGTGCCTGCGAGAATCTGCTCGGCAATCAGCCCGGAGTTCTGGCGGATCGAGGCCTCGATCTTGGCGGTCATGTCGGGGTTGGCCTTGAGGAAGGCCTTGGCATTCTCGCGGCCCTGGCCGAGCCTCTGGCTGTCATAGGAGAACCAGGCGCCGGATTTTTCGACGATGCCGGCCTTCACGCCGAGATCGAGGATCTCACCCATCTTGGAGACACCCTCGCCATACATGATGTCGAATTCGACCTGCTTGAACGGCGGCGCCAGCTTGTTCTTCACCACTTTCACGCGCGTGGTGTTGCCGACCACCTCGTCGCGCTCCTTGATCGCGCCGATGCGGCGGATGTCGAGGCGCACGGAGGCATAGAATTTGAGTGCATTGCCGCCGGTGGTGGTCTCCGGCGAGCCGTACATCACGCCGATCTTCATGCGGATCTGGTTGATGAAGATCACCATGGTGTTGGACTTGTTGATCGAGGCGGTGAGCTTGCGCAGCGCCTGGCTCATCAGCCGCGCCTGCAGCCCCGGCAGCGACTCGCCCATCTCGCCTTCGAGCTCGGCTTTCGGCACCAGCGCCGCGACCGAATCGACCACCAGCACATCGACCGCACCGGAGCGCACCAGCGTGTCGCAGATTTCCAGCGCCTGCTCGCCGGTGTCGGGCTGCGAGATCAAAAGCTCGTCGATATTGACGCCGAGCTTGCGCGCATACACAGGATCGAGCGCGTGCTCCGCATCGATGAAGGCACAGATGCCGCCCTTCTTCTGCCCTTCCGCCACCGTGTGCAGCGCCAGCGTCGTTTTCCCCGATGATTCAGGCCCGTAGATTTCGACCACCCGCCCCTTCGGCAGCCCGCCGACACCGAGCGCAATGTCCAGGCCAAGCGAGCCGGAGGACACCGTCTCGACATCCATCGAGCGGTCGTTCTTGCCGAGCTTCATCACACTGCCCTTGCCGAACTGGCGCTCGATCTGGGACAGCGCTGCGGAGAGGGCCTTACTCTTGTCCATGGAGGATCCTTCGACGATACGCAGGGCGTTGGCGGACATGGGTGTTGCTCCTTATGGCGGGGATTCGTCGGATGGACAAACGCTGGGTGGTATTGGCCTGTGGTGAAAACCAATGTACCCCATTTGTTCCAAGTTCGCAATATGTTCTTTTGCGTTCGAAGGGGGTTCGCAGCAGGTTTCGGCAGCTAGCCTATTCCAAGACCAACTAGAAGCTCCCTGAGAGGATGTCAGGTTTGCCGCTCCCGGCTCGTCGGCCGGTTTACCGCGGGCCCGCATTCGCTCCTTGCATTGGGCGAAAGCAAGGCGTGGCGGCCTCAGTTGGCAGCCTCTTTCATTTGATCGCCTCGTATCGCCATGCCAGCGTGACCACCGCTTGGATCAGCGGCGAGTCCCAGAACTCGTCTTTGGAATCGGGATTGGTCGTCGGGAATCACCGACAGCGTTGGAACGATAGCGCGGCGTTGGCGGCGCAGCCGATTACGCCGGTGCCGAGCGCACCAGAACGGCACAAAAACCTTCGGGATAATCGAAGGCGGAAAAACTGAGTGGTCAGGAGGCATACGCCTCAATGAAGAAATCCAAGTCCGGTGGCGGGCGATCCACCTCGCCTACCATCTTCACTATTTGCAGCGCCTGAGGAGTTGTCAGCTCATACGATCCGATAGCGTAAGGATCGTCATTGTCGAAGCGAACAACCGTACCGACTTCTCGAAACAAACGCTCCGGAATTGCCAACTCAAACGCTTCCAACTCGGTTTGGCGGTCGTATCCAACCAACCAATGCTGTGCCGCCTTCATGGCTCAATGCTCCGATCGGGATCAGCGCCCTTTGTCTGTTGACCAGTTACGGGGTCGAACTCACCCAGATGCTTTCCTCGTCTGTCGTACTTTTCAACCCTACCATGTCGGTAGTCCCACTCAAAAATCGTGCCATCGTCGGGGTTTTTCCAGCGCCTCCGTTTTCCGGCCCCTCCTCCAATAGGGGTCTTCGGCTTGGCCGGTTTTGCCCCGGGGAAGCCAGGTAAGGCCCTTGGTGGGACCATATGAGCTAACAAATTGCCCCCAATTATGATCGTTCCTCCGGTCCCAGCATCCCTTGGGTCGATCATAGCGCAACCGAAAATTGCGCTGCTCTTGCGAGCCATCTGCAAATATTGCCGGAGTGTGGCCCATTTTATCCAGGGCCATTGGCTTTTTCTGGAATGCTGCACTGCATAAAGGGGCCAGTACCGCCCAAAGCCCCCTCCGATCGGTCTCAGGCCGGAATCTGGGGCCCGCCCCCGGCCGGGCCCCTCCCTCGGATCTCAACCTGCTAAGTTGTGTACAATTTTGCACCTTGTGCGGAACGGAATCCGGGTTCCCGCGTGATGTCTAGGGTCGTTAAGGACTTGGACATCACGGAGAAGGCAGCGCAATGCCTCACAGGAACTATTTCATCCGGCAGGCCGCCTCGCTCCTGAGGTTTGCAAAGGAAACCAGCAATTCCGAAGTGGCCACGGTGCTCATGGCCAAAGCCGCCGAGTTCAACGAGAAGCTGGACGAGGTGCCGCTCCCGAAGATGGATGCCAGTCCGCGGGCTCCGGACGTCGAGTCCAAGAGGTAGGTCATATTGCATCTCGCTGACTCGCGGCCCGCCGGCCGGACGAGCGGGATCCCGACGCGCATCCGTATGCACATGGAAGATCTCGGACAGCTGGCGCCCCGAACGGGCGGATCCGTGGTTGCACCCGCAGAGAAGACATCTCGATCGCGAAAAGGTGTTCTGCAGGACGCGGCATCGCTTGCCAGTGCCAGCCGTTTCGACGATCAGGTCCTCGCCGGAAGGTTTTGGCCGGTCTCTCGCCTTGCGGGGCCGGCCGTCGCACACCGAGGATGTAGGCGCCGCATGAAGAAGACCGACATTCAATGCCCCGAATGCGCCGCCGGCTATCGGCGGATCGAACTCGTCTCGACACGCGGGAAGCCAGGCGCCTTTCGTTGCCAAATCTGCAACCGCGTTCTGGAGACGTTCGACGGCTCGACCGAAATTGCCTATCGTCTCACGGTCGTGCCTGAGAGGATGTTCGAGTAGCCGCGCCGGCAACGCCTCGCGCCTCGCTCGGGATCGGCGCGCGCTTCCGAAGTCCCCCCGTCACGTCGACGCCGCCCTGCGGCTCCGCATCATGCTGAGCCGGCGCCCGGCGCTGGCCAGGATCGCGATCGAACTGATCAGGGCCGGAACGCCGAACGGCGCCAGAAAGAACGGCACCATCCATGCATCCAATTCCGGTCCGCGGCACTGCGTGCCGATGGACGGAATGAGCGAGCAGATGAATTGTGCCCAGACCACCGTGAGCACGAACAGCCCGGCCACGATGAGAAAAACCGTATTGCGAATGATTGCGATCGCATGGCGCATTCTGCGTGTCCCCCCGTTCCACCGCATACGATTGTGGTCGCTGCAAGTTACGGGCCTGCTAATCCGATGTTTAAGGATGTTCTGATTAGCCAATTAAGCAGGTTGCACACGGCTGCAGCACAACTCTGGAACGCTGACACCGCAGACGTAAGGCCGGCTTCAAAGTCTTTCGCTCGCGCTTCACGCGGGATCGTTCGATCGATCCTTCATCTGGCAGCTCACTTGGGCATTCACTTGCGAAGATTCACTTGTGAAGATTCACTTGTAAAAGATTCACTTGTAAAAGATTCACTTGGGAAACAGCTTGTCCCTGATGTAGCGCGAGGTCGCCGTGAGGCGCACGCTGCTGCGCGGCTTGAGCCAGGAGGCGCGATCGATCTCGTGCTTGTCGCCGATCGCGAGCGCGCCGCTGGCTTTCTTGGCGATGAAAATCGCATCGCTCATCTTGCGGCCGGTGCGCCGGTTCTTGGCCTTGACCTCCTTCCAGAGGCGCAGCCGGCCAAGCTTCAGCTTGGGGAGCTCTTCCTTGATCTCGCGGCGCAGGCAGGCCTTCGCATCCTCGCGGTCCCTTCTCCGGCCGCCGGGAAACATCCAGCGCCGGTCGCTCCGCCGCCTGACCAGGAGAACGCGTCCGCGCTTTGCCGCGACCAGCTTGGATGACTTCGCCATGTCTGCCGCAATCTCCCCACAGAGTAGAATCGCTGAAATATTTTACCCGCTTTCCGTGTTCGGAACAAAGCGAATCACACGCGCTCGGCGAGGGCTCCGGCCAGCAACCGCTCGTCGCGAGCAGCGCCTCATGCCGCAACCGTCAGCTGAGATTGTGGAGACTTAAGGCGCCGAACCATCGCCGATGCAGCGCGGATCGGGCTTTTATTCAATTCGATGACGTCGGAGCGTGGCCTTCGTAAAGCATCGCCTCGCGTGTCGGAGCGCGAACGATTGACAATCACATCCCGATAACGCTCGCAATATGCGTGGCTGTGACGGCAACGCCATCGCCTGGGACAACTCAACTTTCAAAGATCGCTTCACGTCATGGAACCTGCAGATGATCCGGAGCACCGCCGTGCGCAGCGCTTCCGCGTTTTCAAGGCCGGCACGATCGAGTTCAGCGGCAACACGATCCCCTGCACGGTCCGGAACCTCTCCGCCTCCGGCGCCGCGCTCGAGATCAACAGCCCGCTGTGGTTTCCCGATCGCTTCACCCTGGCCATCGCAAGCGACGGCTCGCAGCGGACCTGCCACATCGTCTGGCGCAAGGAGAAGCGGATCGGGGTCGCCTTCGAGCAACGGGCGTCGGCCTGACATTCGCAGGGATTGCATGTGCCCTGACCGTCACCCGTGAGGCGAGCGCGTGCAAGTCCCGCCACGTCGGGCCGGCCCCGATGTTCTCCGGGCGAGAACAAAGTTCCCTTCAACCTTCTCTTAAGCAAGTCGATCCGGAGCGCCTTCGTAAACTCATTCTAAATCGCGATCGCTTTCGCGGCGGCGGCTCGCGCCGGACGCGTGTCGGAGCGCATGCAAATTCACGCGCGCTGTCGTGGAACGGTCGTCACATCGGTGCATAATCCTTGCATGAGACGAGGCGATGTCATCTGCCCGCAATGCAACGCCAGTTTCCGGCGCATCGAGCTTGCGACGCGGCGCGGCTCGGCGGGCGAGTTTCGCTGCTCGCTCTGCGAGCAGGTGCTGGAGGTCTTCGACGGCTCCACGGAGATCGCCTATCGCATCACGGTTGCACCGGAAAAGCTGTTCGAATAGGCCCGCTTCGCGCCGCCCCGGCCTGACCGCCGCCGATCGCTTTCGCTTCAATCGCAGCGCCGCGTTTTCGGAAAAACCACTACAGACATTTCCGCATCCTGTTTCTAGAATGCGATTTGAGCAACGTCGAATCGCCCGGCTCGTGAAGCGATGTCAGACACGCCACACGAGTGCGGCCTGCGTGAGTTTCCACGATGACCGTCCACGCGCAAAAACTTCTCACTCCGGAAGAGTTTGCCTCGCTGATCGAGATCGCGGTGACATCGCCCGATCCGAGCATCCCCACGGCTCATCTCAGCAAGCTTGTCGCGCTCGGATATGTCGCGCTGATCGCAAAGGGTCCCGTCGTCACGGGGGACGGGCTGATCCGAATCACCGAGAGCGAGTGATCCGGCAAGTCGCCGGGATGATGAAAATGTGACCGGCGCGCAGCGCCATTGCGTCGGTTCGCCGCAGCCGGGGCATCGGCCCGTAATGGCCCGGGATTGATCTCGCAGGCCTTTGCGCATCCACTGCCCCCGTCCACAAAAACTCATCGATCGGGAGCCGCCGTCGCGTCGGCCCAAGCATGCCGCTCTACTTCTTCCGCATCCGCAACGGCCGCTACTCCGGCGCATCGGAGTTCGGCACCGAATGCGCCGACCGCAACGACGCCTGGCGCGCGCTGACGACCACCTGCGCCGAAATGGCCGCCGGGATCTCGCGCAAGCTCAGCCAAAACTCGGAATGGCAGATGGAGCTGCTCGACGAGCAGCAGCGCCCGGTGTTTCGCATCCGCATCGTCGGCGAAGCGCTGGCGCAGGACGAGCGTTCCGACACTGCCCCCTTCGCACGTCCCGCGCCCGCCAAACATTGATCGAGATCAAAATCCGGCCGGCCGGCGCCGCTTAGTATTGCCAAAATGAAGCTCGCTTCAGCGCCGCGAGTTCGTGAGCGAACGTCCGGTTCTCAGGCTAGCGTGGTCTGGTTCGGACATTCGCGCTCGCGGACCCGTGCCCGCGGCAATCAGGCGAGTTTCCAGGTGATCACCCTCGTTTGCAGCCGAGATGCCTCAATTGCTGTTCAAGTGTCCGCGGACTGGAATGAACGTGCAGCATTGGCTTGCCGAGCCCGCCACGGACGATCCGCGCCCGGTCTATGAGTCGGTGGTGTGCAAGGCCTGCACCCGGATCCACTTCATCAACAGCTTGACCGGCAAGCTGCTCGGCGGCGAGCGAGACCCCTGAGGCCGGCCATCCCGCAGCGTGGCCGCGCGCGCCTGCTCTCTCAGTCGGCGCTGGGCAGCCGGCGCATCGTGAATTCGATCTCGCCGCCCGGCAATTCCCGCCAGCTTTCGACCGCGCTCATGTAGCCGCCCTTGGGATAACGCGCCAGAAAGTCCCTGGCCTTCTGGCGCGCCTGCTCACGCGGCAGGGTGAAGGTCTCGCGCAGGTAGCCATCGGACGGCTTGCGCCGTCCACCCATTCGGGAAGCGAGGTCGCGCGGGCGAGCGGCCATCTCGATGGCTCCAACGCAGTACACTCCCCGCAATATAGGGATATCAGGCGGACGATGTCAGCCCTGGACCGGTGTCCCGGAACCACGTTCAGTTCTGGCTGCTGCCGGTCTTGCTCTTCGGCTTCGCGGACGCGGCAGTCTTGGGCTGCACGGTCTTGGGCTGCACGGTCTTGGGCGCGTCGGACGTCCGCACGCCGCCCCAGGGATCGTTCGAGCCCTTGGCGTCGGGGATCTTTCTCAGCGAGTCCTTGTAAGCCTGGTTCCGCTGCTGTTCGGCCTCCAGCTCGTCGGGGGTCTTGGAGGGACCGTCCGCCAGAATGTTGATGTGGGGTCCATCACCGCCCATTTGCGCTTGGACGCGCCCCGGCAACAGCGTAGCGGACACCGCCAGCACGATGGCCACAGCGGCAAAACGAAAGCTTGTCATTTCAGACGCTCCCCTGGCTTGACGTCGGTTCTTTAGCATCGCGCCGGAGGTGGCGCCAAGCGGCCAGTTTGTTTCGGTCCGTGTCATGGGGATCCGGATGTCCTTTCCAGGCCCCCCGATTTGGATTACCGCAGGAGACCGTCGGATCCAGGGAACCGCCATTCATGCAGCAGGAAACCCAGGCTGAACCGTTCACTATCGAGGAAGCGCGGCGCATTCTTGGCGATGTCTTTGCGCCCTGGGTCAGGGACCTCGGCCTGTCGATCGATGCCGTCGACCATGAACGGCCGGACGATGCCGGTCCCGACTGGCAGGCGGGCGCGCTGCTGCGCATGGCGTTCTCGGAGCGGCTGTGCCGGCATGGCGGCGTCGTCTGCGGCCAGGCGCTGATGGCGCTGGCCGACACCGCGATGGTCATCGCCATGGTCGCGGCAAGCCGCGGCTACCGGCCGATGACCACGGTCGACCAGACCACGCATTTCATGCGCGCAGTCGCCGCCTCCGACGTGCTCGCGGATGCGCGTGTGGTGCGGCTCGGCCGCACCATGAGCTTCGGGCGCGTCACGCTCATCGCCGCCAACGACCACAAGCCCGTCGCGATGTGCTCCAGCGCCTTCGCCATGCTGTGAGCCCCCCGCATGGTTAACCGTCTCTGAATCCGACCCCCGCCTCCGTAGGCATACGGATTCAGGCGACTGCAACCGGCGCGTGTCAAGCTTGCCCCATTTAGTCAAACGGCCAGGTGGGCCAGTATAGTGTGGACCACGATCATGAGCGCGGTTGCGATGGAGAAGCGGGGAGCACCCCGGCATAGAGTATTCAAGCATGGCATCTTGGCATTTCCCGGCGGCGGTGCGATCGACTGTACGGTCCGGAACATTTCGGACACCGGGGCGCGGGTCGACGTCGACAGTCCCATCGGCCTGCCCGAAGTCGTCACGCTGATGATTTCGACCGATCATTTCGTGCGCCAGTGCCGAAAAGTCTGGTGCAATGACAACCGGATCGGCCTCGCGTTCGATTAGGTGGACGACCCTGCCTTGCGCCTTGCGGCTCGACGCCAGCCGAGGAACGCGGACGCGACCACCGTGATCGCGACGAGACCGGCCAGCGCACCATACTCAAAGCGCCCGCCGGGACGATCGACCGTACGGGACCACAGCGAGGGCGCTTCGCCTGTTCGCGCCAGGCGAAACGCCACCACGCTGTCGCCGAGCGAGGTGCCGATCTCGGAATGACCGCCGGCCGAGATCACGACATATTGCTCGCCCTTCCACAGATAGGTCATCGGGTTGGCGATGCCGGGGACCGGCAGCCTGCCCTGCCACAACTCCTCCCCGGTTGCCGCGTCGAGCGCGCGCAGATAGGCATCGCCGGCGCCGGTAAAGACCAGTCCGCCCGCCGTGAC
>Ga0070709_10000709_pt1 | contig 18924 bp, 16 predicted proteins | sample LARL51metaG_FD_65449 | JGI IMG/M metagenome (GOLD analysis project Ga0070709, IMG submission 65449) | Corn, switchgrass and miscanthus rhizosphere microbial communities from Kellogg Biological Station, Michigan, USA - LAR L5-1 metaG | ecosystem: Host-associated > Plants > Roots > Rhizosphere ... | reverse complement strand
CCGGCGTTACCGGCCATCTCGGTCATGGTCAGCAGGCCAACGTCCGGCCGGCCGATGAGGGCCGCCGAGGTCCCGAACCCGGTCATGTACACCGCAGGGAACCCGGCCTCCTCCACCAGCCGCGCCGACAACGGGTCGAAAGCCCCGGGCGCCACGATGGTCTGGCCGGAGTCCAGCAAGGCCCGCAGCCGGGCCGCGCCGCCTGGCCGCCGGGTGAGCCGGGCCGTCACGCGACGTCCCGGTCCCGCACTAGCCCGGCTCGCTCCTGACGGGCACCACCCTGCTCGCATGCCACCACGGCTGCACTCTAAGCCTTACGGCGCCGGCACAGCCAGGCCCGCGGATCAGGCGGGCACCTTGATCAGGAACAGGAAGATCACTCGCGATGGGTGAAGACGCGGCGTCGCGAGCCAGTCATGCTGACGGTGGCCCGAAGCGAAGGAGTCCGTCATGACGGCAGAGACGGCGCCGCGGCCGGTACGTACGCCAGGCGTTCGCCAGCGCATGGTCAGGTACTGGATCGTGCTGGCGACGGTGCGGCACATACTGCAGGACCGCCGGTTCCAGGAGAGCGTAATCGTGGCCGCCATCGGGGTGGTGGCGCTGGCCCAGGTCGGCCGGGACAACCAGGTGCGCCCGGTGCGGCGCGCGGCCTCGTGGTACAAGACGCACGGCGTCAGCCACGAACTGGCCCGCGTGCGTGAGGCCTTGGAGCCGGGCCAGGAATAGCCGAGCGGTTACCGCTGCGCCCGCCCGCCGCGTGATACATCTGATCGAGGCGGAAGGGAGCCGCGGATGGCGGACGGTCGCGGGCCGCGGATCGACCTGCCCCGTGTTGACCTGCATAGTCACGCCGGCCGGTGCTTCCTGGCCGGGCTGCCGGCCGGGCATGCCCTGGTGGCGACGATGGGCGCGGCGGCGGTCGCCGACGCGGTGCGGGCCGCCCGGGCCGCGGGCATGACCGCGCTGGTCCTGGCGGCCGTGGCCGACTTCGCGGTGCTGCGGCCCGACCCCGCGACCGGGTTGCGCGCGCATCGGGACTTCCGCGCCGGCGAGGCGTACGCGGACTACCAGCGCCAGCTGGCCGGAATCCGCACGGCCGTGGCCGAAGCAGGCGCCGAGGTGGCCACGTCACCGGCCGACCTGGACCGGGCCGCCCGCGACGGGCGCACCGTGGTGCTGCTCGGCTGCGAGGGCGGCGACTTCCTCGAGGGCGACCTGCGGCGGCTCGAGGAGGCCAGCGCGGCCGGCCTCACCGTGCTCACCCTGGTGCACTATCGCGTCAACGAGATCGGTGACGTGCAGACCGAGACGCCGGTGCACAACGGCCTGAGCCGGTTCGGCCGGGACGTGGTGGCCGAGTGCAACCGGCTCGGCATCGTGGTCGACTGTGCGCACGCCAGCCTGGCCACGACCATGGCCGTGCTGGAGGCCTCCAGCCAGCCGGTGATCATCTCGCACGGCCAGCTCGGCTACCCCGACAGCGAGCACCCGCGGTTGATGACCAGCCAGCACGCGGCCGCGGTCGCCGAGGCGGGCGGCCTGATCGGCGCCTGGCCCTGCGGCATCACCAGCCAGTCCCTTGCCGACTTCGGCACCGAGATCACCCGGCTCGCCGAGGAGGCCGGCCCGGGCCACGTGGCCCTCGGCACCGACCTGGACGGGAACTACCGTCCGGTCCTGACCAGCTACGACCAGCTTGACGACCTCGCCGGCCTGCTGCGCGACCGCGGGCTCCCATCGGATCGCATCCACCAGATCCTCGGCGGCAGCGCCATGAAATTGCTGGGCCGGGTGCTCTGACCGGTATTTACACCGGCCAAGCTGGAGTCGTACCGGGTCTTTGCCGGGCTGCGCGCCGACGGCGTGATCCCGGGCGGCGTCCGCTTCCAGGTCGAGTACCCGACGCCGCTGGCCTCGATCAGCGGCTACATCGTGCCAGAGCAGCAGCAGGCGTTGCTGGACTCGTACGAGCGGGCGATGTTCGACGACTTGGGCCGGCTGCTGGCCGCGATCCCGCCCGGCGAGGTGGCGGTGCAGTGGGATGTCGCGGTGGAGTTCGGCATCCTGGAGGAGGCCTTCGCGCCCGGCGGCGCGCAGGCGTTCGACGCGATCATCGCCGCGCTGACGCGATGCGTGGACCACGTGCCCGCCGAGATCCCGGCCGGGCTGCACTTGTGCTACGGGGACTACGGGCACCAGCACTTCATGCAGCCCGCGTCGCTGGCCCTGCAGGTCCGGGTGGTGAACGCGGTCACCGCGGCGGCCGGGAGACCGGTGAGCTTCGTCTCCTTCACCGTGCCGCAGGACCAGCGTGAGGAGAGCTACTTCGCGCCGCTGGCCGGGCTGACCGCGGATCCGGGCACCGAGCTGAACTTCGCGCTGGTGCCGTACCACCCGGCCGAGCAGGCGGCGGGGACGACCGGTGACCAGGTGCGGCTGATCGATGCGGCCCTGGCCGCCAGCCCGGGAGGCCGCCGCGACTGGGGCATCTGCACCGAATGCGGGATGGGCCGCGTGAACCGGGACGAGATCCCGGCACTGCTGGACCTGCACCGGGAGATCATCGCGGCCCGGTAGCGACCCTTAGGCCCAGGTACACGGCGCCCGGCGAACCGCTTCGCCGCGGTCGTGCGTATCACAGCTGTGTACCTGCCCCTCCGATCTAGCGGGCAGGGGAGTGACGGGGGGGCCATCACCATGCAGCGGTCAACGCTGGGTATCTGGCGATATCAGCGAGCCGCCGGCTTGTACGTCATGGACCCGGCCCGGCTCACCACGAGGTCGCTCGCGGCCGGAGCTGCCTTGGTCGTAGCGTCGGCCCTCGCGTTCGCGCTGGACGGGCCGATGGCGCAGGCCGCGTACCAGCAAGGCCTGGATCCGGCCGCGTTCGGGTTCTGGCGGGCCCTGTCCGGGGCGGTGGTGCTCGGCGGCTTCTTGGCTATCCGGCCGCGGTCCGGTGTCCTGGCCGGAATCCGGCGGATGCGCCGGGCGGCCGTCATCCGGCTGGCGCTGGCGGCCCTGGCCGGGCTCGGCCTGAACCTGGCCTTGTTCCAGGCCTTTGCCCGGCTGCCGGTGGCCGTCGCGGTGGCCGCCTTCGGCTGCTACCCGCTGCTCGTCGCCGCCTGGGAGGCGGCCTCGCGCCAGCGTCCGGCGGGCGCGGTCAGGCTGGGCCTGGCCACGGTGGCCGTCATCGGGCTGGTATTGCTGATCCGGCCGAACCCGTCGGTCTCGGTCCCCGCCGCCGGGCTGCTGCTGGCCCTGCTGGCTGCCGTCCTGCACGCCGCCTACATCGTGCTCAGCCGGGACGGGTGGGGTGAGATCGGCGACGGCGCGGCCACGTTCCTGATCGTCGCGACCGCGGCGGCCGGGCTCGGCGTACTGGCGGCCGTGACCCGGCCGGCGACCATGCTGGCGCCCGGCACCGACCTGCGGCTCACCACGCTGCTCCTGCTCGAGGGCGCCCTGGCCGGCGCGGCTGCCCCGCTGCTGTTCCTGGCCGGCCTGCGGCGCATCGGGGCCACGCAGACCGCGGTGCTGTCGCTGTGCGAACCCCTCGCCGCCACCCTGCTCGCTGCCGTCATGCTCAGCCAGCTGCCGGATCTGTCGCAGCTGCTGGGGGCCGCGCTCCTGGTCGGCGCCGGCGTCGCCGTCCAGGCCGCACCCCGGCAGCAGGTCCTGCCCGGTCAGCACCCAAACGGCCCGCCTCGATCGCGTCCGCCAGACGCTTGCCGTCCCGGGCGGCTTCGTCGACAGCATCCGCCACCAAGGCGGTTGCCCCCACCACATTCAGGCGCAGACCACGGTGCCTTCTCGCCCGGGCCAGCTCAGCAGTGAGGAAGACGAGCAGCCGGTCCCGTTCGGCCTCTGACCGGAGCATCTTGGCCCAATCTTCCTCGGTCACCCCCCGGACAGAACCGCCGCAGTCGGCCCGCCTGCGCAGCTTCCAGCCTGCGCCGCCAGCAGGTTGGCAGCATCGCTGCTGCTCGCCCCGTGTATCGGAGAAGTTAGCATTCCCTTCTCCTAGCGCCCGACTATCGTCTTGCGACTTATTACATGTCATCCTGTCCAGGTAAGGGTGATCTGTCCGTGAAAGGGGTATCTGGAGACTGTTGCGACGCTAGCCGCGTTCGCGATACGGGCCCTGCCCAACTGGGGCTATCGCTAGCGGAGCGAAGGGGGGAGCGGTGTTTCGTGGTAGTTTCCAGCCCTCCTGCCTGGCAGGTTTTCCGCTAGCGGGGCGACGCAACCTGTGGCCGGTCATCTGCCCGTCTAACTGGGGCGCGGCCCCATGACCAGCATCTCCCGACTCCCCGAGCATCCCGGGCTTGCCGCCTATGGCGACCTGGCGGGATCATTGCAACTGCTCGGCTGCCCGCATATGGGGACATTCATTCTGGCTGGGCGACCGGTCCCGTTCAGGGTCCTCGACGGCGTCTGGGTAAAAGCCGGAAGATTCTCCTGGCACCACGTCGATTCGTCATATCTGGAGCAAGTGCGGCTCAGCTGGCGGAAGGATACTGACTGGCGGCGCCGGGCGGCCGCCGATCACGTGATTGACCTAGTCCAGCAGGCGCTTACGGCAGAGTCCTCGGCATTGTGGCGGCTAACCCTGTTTCAGGTGAGAAAGCTGCTACACAAACTGGACGTACCCGATGCACCCCCGGGCAAGCTGCGCGCTGAGGCGCTGACCCTGGGAATCACCGAAGACGAGGTCGACCTGATCGCGGCGGCCGTGCGGGCCGCCCGGCGCGGGCCGGACCCGGCCGCGGTCGAAGAACTGATCGCGGCGCAGCAGTTCAGCCGGCTGCGCGGCGCGGCGCGGCTCGCTGAGTCGCTTGCCCCAGTGGCCCGCGATCACGTCCTGAGGGCTTGCCTGGACGAGGTCCGGGCGGACAACCGTCACGCGGACACCCTGCTCGCCTCTGGCGCACGCCTCGAGGATTCTGGTGACCTGGAAAAGGCAGCGGCCTGCTACCTGCGCGCGGCCGCGGTCACGGCGGACGATCCGCAGATCGGTCAGGCTCTGCGGCGCTGCGGCCCGCCACCACCCCGGGAACTCGAGGTTCAGGTAACGGGTCGACGCGTTCGCCTGAGCTGGCAACCGGCTGAGGCGTCGGCTGGCGCCATTACGTACCGGGTGCGACGCGAGGGTGAGGTCTCGCCCGTGGCCGACGGTCCGGATACGTGCGTCACCGATCCCGATCCGCCGGCTGGCCCGCTGATCGCTTACCGGGTGGTGACCGTGCGCGAGGGCAGCGTGGAGTCGGTGCCTGCGGTTACGGACCGGTTCCGGATCCTGCCCGACGCCGAGGATTTCCTGGTCACCGAGCAGCGCGGAGGCGTGGTCGGCCGCTGGCGCGTGCCGCCTCAGGCGGCCGAGGTGCGCGTGACCCGGCGACCCGGCGAACCTGGGGCCAATGGCGACCCGGCCCAGGTTCATTGTGGTCGTACCGGTTTCCGTGACAGCGGGGTAACCGCCGGGGCGCACTACCTGTACCAGGTCATCTGCGGCTACCGGGATACTACCGGCGGCATGGCCTGGTCGGCCGGCGTGACCTCGTCGGTTCTCGTCAGCCAGTGGCCCGACCCGGTAACCGGGCTCGAGGTGACGGCGGGCCCGGAAGGGAACACGATCCGCCTGCAGTGGATGTCACCGCCCGCGGGCGAGATCCTGGTCATTCTGGGAAGGTCGGCAATGCCCGACGAGGGCAGCGAACTCGCGGCGGCCGAAGCCGACCCGATGGGTGCCGTCGCCTGGCGCGGCGTCACCAGGCAGGCCGGATCGCCGATGAGCTGTGAGATCCCGGTACCCGGCACCGGCGTTCATCATCTCGCCGTCGTCACCGTCCTGGGTCATCGGGCCCTCGTAGGGCCGGGTCGCGTCATCGATTCGCTCGAGGGCTTCCACGGGCTCGAGGCCCAGCGCACTGGAGACAGCATCAGGCTGACCTGGGCATGGTCTCGTTCATCGCCGGTCACGCTGGCCGCTGTCCGGTGGGAGTACACGGACGGGGAGCACGGGACCACAACCCCCCAGCCGGTAACGCGCGACAGCTACCACCGCCGGGGCTTTCTCATTTCCGCGCTGGACCGCGGATACCGATTCACCGTCACCCCGCTGAGCACCATCAGCGGAAGCGTGTCAGTAGGCCCTGCGGCTACCGATGAGGTCGAGCCGCAGCATGACCTGACCTACCTGATCATCAAAACCCGCCACTGGTGGCGTACCGGGCGGGTCGCCAGGCTCCAGGTCACCGGGCAGCCCGCCGCAGGGCTGGAGTTTCTCCTGGTCGCACGGCCGGGGACGCTCAGGCCGACGCGGATGGAGCAAGGCGAAATGGTCGTGCGAGTCAGCCTGACAACCATTGACGCCGGATCCCCGGCCGACTACCGGATCGACCTGAGCGCGGTGCGGCCGCCGTACTACCTGCTCGGCTTCCTGGCCGGCGCGGCCGCAGCGCAATTCCGCCTAGTCCATCCGTCCCGTACCCAGTTGCTGGTGGAGCGCTGACATGTTAACCATCGTCTGCCCGTACTGCTTCGCCCGGATGCGGTCCCGCGCGCTTCAGTTCCGCTGTCTGCAATCACCCAGCGGGACCCGGTCGGGCCAGGCCTGTCCGGCCGAGCCAGACGAGAAGCTCACCGCATTCCTGGGACGGGCGACACCAGTGCTGATGGGCCCGGTGTTCAGCGCCGACGGGTCGCGCAGCCGGGCTCCCTGCCCGGTCTGCGATGTGGTGACGACCAAACGGGTGTGCCCCGAGTGCCACAACGACCTGCCCGGCGGTTACGACAGTATCGGCGGGCGGATCATCGCCCTGGTCGGCCCGAAGACCTCCGGGAAGAGCACGTACGTCACCGTACTAATCAGGGAATTGCGCGAACGCGTCGGCGAGTACTTCGGTGCCGCGGTGAACCCGATGGACGACCGGACGGCAGCCAGGTACGAAAAGGCACACGCCGATCTGTTCAAGGAGGGGCACCTGCCCCCGATGACTCCGCCTTCGTCGCTCGACCTGACCTATCCCCAGCTGTATAAGGTCACCATTCCCCGCCGTGGCCTGCTCGGCGAGCGGTCTTTGTCCAGTGCGCTGGTCTTCTTCGATACCGCCGGGGAAGATCTCGAAAGCGCCGAGAGCACCGCCAGGAACGTGTCCTATCTCGCGCAGGCGCACGGGATCATCTTGATCGTCGACCCGCTCCAGTTCGCGGCCGTCCACGACGCCCTGGCCGGCGCCGTCGACAACATGCCCAGGCCCGGGACCACACCCGACCGGATCGTGGCGATCATCGGCCAGCTCATCCGCGACCGCCGGGGGCTGCCAGGGAACCAGCCCATCTCCACCCCGCTCGCCATCACCCTGAGTAAGACCGACGTGCTCCGGCCGCTGCTGGATCCCGGGTCCCGGTTGACGATTCCCTCGGCTCACCGGGGCTACCTGAACGAGCAGGACCGGGCCGAAGCCGGCGACGAGGTGCGTGCGCTGCTGCAGGACTGGGATGACGGCGCGCTGCGCCGCCAGGCGAAGGCCGACTTCGCCCGGCACGCGTTCTTCGGTATGTCCGCCCTCGGCGGCGCACCCGCCGGGCCGGCCGACACCCCCGCCGCGGGAATCCACCCGCTGCGGGCCGAGGACCCTGTGCTGTGGCTGCTGAGCCGCTTCGACCTGATCACGGTCCGGAGGGGACGCCGATGACGCTGCTGGAAATGCATTACACCTCCGCCGAGCACGGCCTCGGCGGATCGCCCGGCTTCCAGTTCGTCCAGCTGTCCTCCGGCCTGGACCCGGGCATCTGCCGGCAGGTCGAGTCGCTGCTGGCCTATGAGCCGCCCCGGTCCGCGCCGTCCCAGCCCACGCCCGCGCAGATCGCGGACTTTCCCATCGCCCTCAGCTACACCTTGCTGACCGGCGAGGCTGCCGTGCTGTGCCGCGCCACCTATACCGGGACCGACTATTCCGGGCGGTTCGGTAACTTCTATGCGCACGCCCTGTACCTGCCGGGCGGCCCCGGCGATCTCGGGCCGGTCTTGCCCATCGACACCTGGGCGTCGGCGTCATGGCGTACCAGGCCACCCGCCGCCGCGATTCTCGCCGCGAACCGAATGGAGCCGGGCGAGGCCATCACGCGCGAAACGCTGCTCGCCTTCACCAGGCAGCGTCACGACCAGCTCGCCGCGGTCCTCACCGACATCATGAACTCGTTCGGCCGCCGCGGGCCGCAGGTGGTCCTGGCCGAAGACCAGTCCGACGCGGTCGCGCAGTGGATCGCCGTGGCATGCCGGTCCCTGCCCCATGCCCTGGCCCGGCGGCTGACCTTCACCACCTACACGCGGCGGCCGTATCAGTCCTCCCACCAGGTCATCGGCATCACCCCCGGTGCCGACTTCTCGTTTACCCACACGGAGCTCACCGCGCAGTACCGAGTGCACGCCGAGCCGGGGCGATCCAGTCCCTGGGCCGAGCCGATGCCGTGGGCGGCGACCGCGGCGGCGATCTGGCTGGACGGCAGGCCGGAACTGTTCGATGAGGCCTACGCCGACGTCGCCGTCCCGGACGACGACCCCGAAGAGGAATGGGCGGACACGCTGGCCGGGCAGCTCGCCGCGACCGCCCTGGCCGCAAAGGCCGATCTACCGCAGGCGGCCACGGCCGCCGCTGCTGCCTGGGCTACCGTCCATATCGGAGCCCGGCGAACCCCATCGTTCTGGCCGGGTCTGGCCGCCGGTATAGCCCGGTCGTCAGGCCAGATCCCAGTATCCGTCCTGGGACGACTGTGCCGGGCAGCGGAGTCCCTCCATCCGGCCGAGGTCACCACCCCGCTGCTGGCAGCGTATCTCTCCCGGCTGCCCGGCGAGATCGCCACGGACGCGGCGCCCGACCTCAGCACGATCCGATGGATGACATGGCGCCTGCGCGGCGACCCGGACTTGGCTCAGGAAGCTCGTGTGCGCGATCGCCTGCAGGCAGCGTTCTCCGCCGACCTGCCCGTCGACCGGGCGCTGCTCCTCCTGGAGATCGCCGATGCGGCTGGCCTCGAGGACCTCGGCCGGGCCGCCGAGACCGTACTCGGTCCAGCGCTACTGGCGGAGGGCAACGCTGCGGTCGAAGCCGCCGCGTTTCTCAGCGCCACCGCCAACACGAGCCTATTGGCCAGGGTCCTCGACTTCCTTGAAGACGCGGCCCGCCAGAGTAGCGGCCGCGCTGCCGCCCGGCTGGTCCGGGGGGCTGGCGGGCACTGGCTCCTTGCCGCCGACTTGGGCGACTTCCCGCTGCTGAGCACCGCGGCCAGGTTGGCCGTCGAACGCGACCCGAACAGGGTGACCGCCTTCCGCCGTGCCGCCGCGCTGCTGCCCGCCTCGGATCCACACGATCTCCGCTACGCCTTCAGGCTTGTCTGGCCAGACCAGCCACCGAGCCCAGCCGAGGCCTGTGAGCTGCTGGCCGGCGAATTCGCGCTGCCGATCTGGGAGGTCCCGGAAATCGCCGACGCCTTCGTCGACCTGATCCGCCGCGCCCCGGTCATCGACCCCGAGACCATACGGCTGGCCGACCTGCTGCGGACACGGGTCATCCCGCCAGAACCGCGCGACCGCATTCTGCTCGACCTGGTGGCCACGACCGGATGGCTGCGCGAGGCCGCAAGCCAGCCCGGGGATGCCGGTCTGGCGCAGGAGATACCGCGCATGGCCATCGGCATGCTGGCAGCATGGCCGTATCCGGGGCAGCACCGCGACGCGGCTGCGGATGCCTTGCTGGCCCTGCTGGTCGCGCCGGTCCGGCTGACCCGGGCCGACCGGACCGAACATGCCGAACTACATGAGCTGGCCACCAGCGGCGACAGCAACCTCATCGGAGCGTACGGTGCGCGCGCCAGCCAATCCCTGGCCAGAGAACTCAGCGGTTCACCCGAGCTGCACGCTAGTTGCTTCGTCTTGTGGCGGCTCGAGTACGGAAGGCCGGACGACGAGACCTGGCCGTCCATCCAGCGCAGCCTCATGAACGACCTGCTCGTCCCCGCCGCCCGCAAGATGGACGACAGGGCCAGGGAGATGACCGCCCATCTCATCGAGGCGCGAGTATCCGGCCTGGGCAACGAATGGCTCCAGCTGACTCAGCCCCGCGGGCCGATGATGCGGCTGTCCTGGTCACGGTTTCTGTACCGGCGGACGCAGTGAGCCCGGCGCGATGACAGGGCACGAGGCCGGGCGATGCCGGTGATCCTCTCAGTGATCGGTGCGGTGATCGTCTACTCGCTGCTGACCGTCTTCGTCTTCCTCCCCGCGGCCGTCGGCGCCGTCCTGGCCGTTGTCTTGATTGGGACCTACCTGCGGGCGGCCCAGCAGGTGCTGGCACCCAGGCCGGCGCCGGCCGACGATCCGCTGATCCGGGTCCCCCAGATCGGCGACGGTGAGCCCGCGTACCGCTCGTACTACGCCGGGCAGGTGCTCACCGACATGCGGTCAGCGGTCCGGCAATCCCGGGTCGACGCAGCCCGGATCATCGGATCTCCCGCCGTCCGGGGCACGTGTATCTGGCTACTCACCGCCAGGCGGCAACCGGGACTGCCGTTCCGGGACATCCGGGGCTGGCGGGTCCTCGCCGGGTTCGTGATCGGGCTGGCGACTACGCTGGCCGCCACGGCGGCGGCGCTGTTCGCCCTCGTGGCCATCACGGCTATCGTGATCGTCCACGCGGCGCTGCTGGCGCTGATCGCCGCGGTGCTGGTCGCCGCCGGGATCGTACTCTACGGTGCCGAGGCAGCCAGGCTCGCCGTGCGGAAGATCCGGATGAAGTGCCCGCACCCCGACTGCTACCGGCATATCGCCCTGCCCTTCTATAAGTGCCCTGAGGGCCACGAACACCGGCGCCTGCGGCCGGGAGTGTACGGGGTCTTCTGGCGAGTGTGCCGCTGCGATCACCGGCTGCCGACCGCGCTCATGCTGAAACGGCACGAGGTCGAGGCGTCGTGCCCCCGGTGCGAGCGGCTTGTCCCGCGCGGCCTCGGGTCGGCGCGGCTGGTTCATTTTCCCTTGATCGGCGGTACGTCGGCGGGAAAATCCTCTCTGCTCACCGCCATGGTCGCCGGGCTCGAATCGATGCCGCAAGATGGCGGGCCCACGGTGGAGTTCGCCTCCGAGGCCTCGCTCCAGGAATACGAGTCGGCGAAGCAACTGCTGGTTTCCGGCCAGTGGCCGAGTAAGACGTCGGTTGACGTTCCGGAGGCCTTCATGTTCTACACGGGACAGGGCCGCAGGCGCCGGCTGGTATACCTGTACGACCCGCGCGGCGAGGTGTTCCGGCAGGCCGACTCCGTCCGCCGGCAGCAGTACCTGGAGAGCGCCAGCGGGATCATCTTTGTCGTCGACCCGTTTTCCGTGGTGGCGGCCCGCGACCTGCCTACCGCCGACGAACAGGTCATCCGGGACGCCCGCCCGTCAGCCGAGGACCCGCAGGCCACCTACGCGAGGACCGCGGGGGAACTCGGGGTGCGCCTGGGCCGACGGCAGGCGCGAACACCGGTGGCCGTGGTCGCCACCAAGATGGACGCGGTCCTGCAGACGCAAGGCATGCCTCACCCGGCGCGACCCGACACTACCGAGAGCGTCGAGACGTGGCTTAACGACATCGGGCTGCGCAACCTCACCGCCAGTCTGACCCACGACTTCGGTGCCGTGCGGTACTGGGCAGCGAGCGCCTTCACCAGCGCAGAGCCCCAGGCCGACGTCAACCCCGGGGCCAGCATCGAGCCCGGGACCGGTGCCGTGGACCGGTGCGCCGTCACCGCCCCGATCATGTGGCTGCTGTCCCAGACATAACCCGCTGGACCCCGAGAGGAGAGCGATGCCCCCCGTCCCCGCTCATATCCGACGGCAGCGGCTCGTCACGCTCGCCGTCCTAGCCATCGCCGCTGTCGCCGTCATGACCGTCCTGGCCTGGACGATCCGCTGGCTATGGCCGTAGAACCCGTCCCGTCCGCCCGCCGACCCGTAAAGGAAGGTACTCATGTCCGAGATTCCCGGCGGCGCAATGTCTCACCGGCCGGTCCATTTCCTCTGGCTCCTCGACTGCTCGGGCTCGATGTCGATCAACGGGAAGATCGAATCGCTGAACTTCGCCGTCCGCGAGGCCATCCCGGAGATGCAGCGCGTCGCTCACGAGAATGCCACCGCCCAGCTGATGGTCCGCGTGATCACCTTCTCGGACGGGGCGCAGTGGCATGTGCAGGCCCCTACACCGATCGATGATTTCCAGTGGTCTGACGTGACCACGTACGGCGTCACCGATCTCGGCGCCGCGCTGCGGCTGGCGGCCGCCGAGCTTCAGACGCCACCGATGCCCGAGCGAGCCCTCCAGCCCGTCCTAGTCCTGGTCTCCGACGGCCAGCCTACCGACGACTGGCGCGCCGGGCTCCAGGCGGTCGACCGTACTCCCTGGGGCAGGCTGGCCGTTCGCGTCGCCATCGCGATCGGCCAGGACGCCGACATCCCGATGCTCAAGGAGTTCCTGGCCAACCCCGAGCTGGAACCGCTCCAGGCACACAACCCCACACAGCTCGTCGGGGCGATCCGCTGGGCGTCGACCGTCGCCGTCCGGGTCGCCTCGACCCCGCGTGGCGGGACCAGCGCCGCTGCCCTATCCGCGGTCCCCTCCGTTCCGGCCGACGACTCCGCTGACATCTGGTGAGCACGGATCCTCCCACCTGGCAGGTCCTCGGCAGGACGGCCAAGCCCGCTCGCAAGCGCATCAACCAGGACTGTTACGGCTGGAGAGCCTTGCCTGGCGGCGCCGGAATCGCCATGGCCGTCGCCGACGGCCATGGCTCCGCCGGGCACCCGCGCAGCGACACCGGGGCTCAGCTGGCGGTGGCGGCGTTCCTCGACGCCGCTGTCGCGCTCGGCGCGTCGCTGGAGCTGGACCTATCGCCCGAACAGGCCAAGATACGCGCCGAGGAGTACCTCCCCGGCGACCTGGTGCGGGATTGGCGGAAACGAGCCGAAGACGATCTGGCGGAGAACCCGATGGGCGAAGACGAGCGCGACCTGGAAGCCACCCCCGTGCTGTACGGGACGACGCTCATCGGTGCCATGATCACCGGCCAGCTGGTCCTCGGCTGGCAGATCGGCGACGGCGACCTGTGCCTGCTCGCCGCGGACGGGCAGGTAAGCACCCCGTTGCGCTACCCCCTGGAGAACCTGGGCGATGAGACCGACTCGCTGTGCAGCGACGACGCCCAACGTCTCGTCCACACCCACTGCGCATGGTCACCCGGCGCCGAGCCGCCCGCGCTGGTGGTCTTGTCCACGGACGGGCTGTCGAAGAGCTTCGACTCCTTCGACGGCTACCTGGACTTCGTGTGCGGCGTCTACCAGCGCATCGCACGCGATGGCGAAGGCAAGGTCGGCGAGGACATGCAGGGCTGGCTGGAACAGGCCAGCTCGTACTCGGGCGACGACACGACACTGGTCGCCGCCTGGCCAGACCGCCGGAGCGCCGGACCGGAAGGACAGTCGCCATGACCGGAATGCTGACCCGGGACGCGCAGCTGACCACCGGTTCCGGCGAGGAGGTCACGGTGGTCGCGTTCATCGGCGACGGCGGCCAGGGCGAGGTCTACCAGGTCAGGCACCGTGGCGCCATCCGGGCGCTGAAGTGGTACTTCCCCGCATCAGCCACCGACGTGCAGCAGGCGATCGTGGAAGACCTGGTCGCCCGCAAGTTCGGCGATGACCGGTTCTTGTGGCCGCTGGCCGTGGTTACCGGGGACGGCTTCGGCTATCTAATGAAACTGCGTCCGCCGAACTTCGCGGGACTTCCGTCCCTGTTCCGTCGCGAAGTGCGGATCAAATCGCGGGAACTGGTGACGGCCTGCATCCACCTGGTCGAGGCCTACCGGGCCCTGCACTCCCAGGGAATCGCCTACCGGGACATCTCCCAGGGAAATGTCTTCTTCGACCCCGCCACCGGCGACATCCTGGTCTGCGACAACGACAACGCGGTCATCGACGGGAGGCAGGCGGGTATCGCCGGCACCATGGCCTTCATGGCCCCCGAACTGGTCCGGGCGGATCCCGGCGCCATTCCCAGCACCCAGACGGACCTGCACTCCCTGGCCGTGCTGTTGTTCATGATGCTGATGAATCATCACCCGCTGGAGGGCGCCCGCGAGTACCGCATCCGCCTGTTCGACGCAAGCGCGCAGGCTCAGCTCTACGGCCGCGAACCTATCTTCGTATTCGATCCGGCCGATGACAGTAACCGTCCGGTTCGCGGCTACCACGACACCGTCCTGGCCACCTGGGCCGCCGCCCCCCGTTCCCTGCGTGAGTTGTTCATTACGGCGTTCACCGGCGGGCTGCGGGAGCCCGGCCTGAGGATCCGAGAGGGGCAGTGGCGAGACGCGCTCAGCGCCGTCCGCGACATGATCATCGCCTGCCAGCGCTGCGCCCGGCAGAACATGACGGATCCTGCCGAGTTGGGCCGTCGCTGCTGCTGGTTGTGCGGGACCAGGCTGAACCCTCCGCCGGTAATCCAAGTCACCACGGCGAACCCTCCGCGCACCCGTACCATCGCGGTAGCCCCAGGTGTGCGGGTCTTCTCCCACCATCTGACGCCCGACCCGCCCCGGCATGATTTCACCGCACCTAACGCGGTCGCCATCGTGGCCGAACATCCCCGTGTGCCGGGGCGCCTGGGACTGAAAAACCTCACCGGCGGCGCCTGGACCGTGCGCCGCCCGGACGGATCGTCAGGCGAGATCCCCCCTGGCCGCAGCATCGAGATCAGCCCGGGTGCCCGTATTCAGCTGGGCGCCGCGGTCGCGGTCATCCGTCGCCCGGATCCCGGGTAGCGAGCTCGCTCACCACGGGATCTTGTTGATGACGCCGAGAACGCTCAGGGCCGCCTGTGCCACGGCCCCCGCTCTACCTGCCCCGTCGACCATGGCCTCCATCAGCTTCGTAAGCCGGGCCTTGCGTGGCGCGGGACGATCTGCCTCTGCGCGCGCCTGCGCGGCGAGCTGCCGGATCTCGGGCTCAGCCCTGGTCTCGGCGACCTTCCGCAGCAGCTCATCGAGCATCGACTGCAGCTCAGCCCGGATCGCGGCATGGTCGGAGAAGTTGTTGATGGTTCCCGACGCTCCGGTGATGATGTGCCCCTCGCCGCCGATCACCGCGCTCCCGGCTTGCAGGTTCTCGATATGGATGTCGTCGCTCATGGATGTCCCCTCCCAGGTGTCATGGAGTGGCCTTCGCGCCCTGGGCCGCGGGCTGGGCACTCGTCTTCCCGGTGCCGAAGTTGTTGACCGCGCCGTGCCCCGAGATGATGTTGCCTTTCCCGCCGACCACCGCGGTGCCCGCCTGAATGGTGCCGATGTTGTTCACCGAATTGTCAATGAGCTGAATCTGATTGCGAAAATCCGATGTGTCGATCCCGTGGTCGTCGAGGAATTTCTCTATGCAATCCATTAGTCGGCTGCCTAGCCGCTTGAAGCTGTCGATAACGTCGGCCTCGGCGAAATGCTCTTTCGTGTTGTACGCCGCGACAGCTTCCCGTAGGCTGGTCCGGGCGCCGTAGTCATGGATGACCCCCGCCCTGATCTGGCGTCGCGCCTGCGCCTCTGCTTGCTGGCGACGCCGCGCGAAGTTGATGAGCCGCCATCCGGAAACCCGCTTTCCGGCCAGGACAGGCACGAGCCTGCGTGCTGACATAAGGGCGTTATCCAGGGTCACACCGGCAGCCCCGCGTGCCACGAATTCGCGCGTCGGCCGGTAATGCCGCTGCAGTGGCGGCAGGAAGTAAATGATCCGCTCAATGGACAGCATGTCCTGTTCCAGCCACGCCCGCACGTACATGGATACGACGAGATCCCCGCCGGACATGATCCGCTCCATGCAGATATAGGTGCGTGCCAGTTCGGCGGGATGCGCCACGGCCGACTTGACCCAGTCGCTGTGGATGACCGACTGCGGGGCCATGAGATTATCCGGCAGCAGGCCGGGGACATGCACGACATAATCGCCGCGCGCGTATAGCCGGTTCCTGACCCGCAGCCCGTCGAACCCGAGCGCCGGGATCTGGGTGGACAGATACTGGTGCAGCCCGACCGCGTCGAAGGGGATGATCTGCCGCTTGCCCCCGCCCGGGGCTTCGCCGGCCCGCGTTACATCCACGGGATTTATCTGGTAGAAGTGGAGCCGCCTGCCGCTGCCGATGAAGGGATCGAACTCGCCGTCAGCGTAGACCACGACGTTGGCCTTTTCCACCTTCCTCAGGCGCTCCTCTACCGCGGGCTCCAGTGGGTCCGCCTGATCCTCGGGCTTGCCGAAATCCGTCACGACCTTCAGCGCGCTCAGGCCGTTCGCGCGCAGATTTCGGAAAAGAACGCACCAGCCTGCTAGTACGGCGACCGCGAAGATCGCTGCCGCCAGGACCGCCGACCCGGAAATGACGCCCGCGGCCACCGCGAGAAGCAGGATGAGCCGGATGACCACGAAGGCGGCTCTCCTGAAATTGCCGCGCCGCTGGGCGAGCATCGTATGCCGGGCAACGCAGACCAGGTCGACGCCGTAGGACGGGCAGAGAGCCTGAAGATGCGAATCGATAACAGAGTGCAGGACGTACTCACGCAGGTTCTCGTCGAGATGCACGGCGTAACACAGATAACGCGTGACCTTGTTGGCCGGGAAGTTCGGCAAACGGGGAAGATTGACCGCCAGCGGGCCTGCTGCTCTCACCATCGCGGCCGAACCGAACGCGCAGCATCTCCTCGTCCCGGCTCTACAGCACCGGCAAGTGACCCGAACGTAATGTCATTCATCCTTGCCCTCACTGCATCAGGCCTGCTCCGGACCTCGTTAGCACCCCGGCCTGCCGTGCGCGAATATCCGGCCCATATACCAGGATGACATATTGCCTGCTTCGAGGTAACCGCCACACAACGACGGAAAACCGGTTCCATTGGCGCCTTACGCTGCCGTTGGCGGTCCGGCCGCGCCTCCACCACCCGTCCCGGGTCACCCTCATCCGCTAGTTCGGATCGACATCTCGTTAGGCTCGATCACAGAGGCAGCAACGGCCGAGATGAAGGTGGAGCGATGTCGCAGGATAGGCAGTGGTTTGTAAACACGCTGCGTCGCCTGGGTTACACGGAGGCGGCCGAGGAGGCGGAACGGGAGCTGCCCGATCCGGTTTCCACCGACGAGCTCATCAAGTTCGCCGACCGGTTCAACATCTCCCGCGACGAGGTGATGAGCCAGATGGGCGGGAGCCCCTGACCTGGGTCGCCGCGTCGGCACGCCCTTGAGCGAGTTCATCAGCGTCGGCACCCGCACTTGCGGCGGGTATCCGGCACGAAGGTGCAAGCGGTCATCTTCGTCGTTGAATTCGCGCGGTTCGGCGCCGAAGTCGCGTCAGACCTTCCACAGGGCGTCCTGGCAGCACCGGAGCATGTCTGCGGCGGGCGCCCTGCCGAGTAGTTCGTCACGAAGACCAAATTGACGTGGAGTGCGGGAACCACGTGCCTGCCGCGGCGGCAGTCCCCGGGAATTGTCAGAGGCCGGCGGTATGGTCTGGTGTCGTGCAAGTGAGGTACCGGTATCGCCTGTACCCGACGCCGGGGCAGCAGCAGGCCCTGGCGCGGGCGTTCGGGTGCGCCCGAGTGGTGTACAACGACTGCCTGCGCGTCCGCGACGGGGCGTACGCGGCCGGGGAGAAGCTCGGCGATACCGAGGTGCAGCGCCGGGTGATCACCCTGGCCAAGCTCACCCCGGAACGGGCCTGGCTCGCCGGGGTCTCATCGGTGGCCCTGGTCCAGGCGTGTCAGGACGCGCACCGGGCCTACAAGAACTGGTTCGACTCGCTCAAGCGCCGCCGAAAGGGGCCGGGAATCCGGCACCCGAAGCCGAAGCGTAAGCGGGGTCGGCAGTCCATCCGGCTCACCCGCAACGGGTTCGCGCTGCACGGGGAGTGGCTGTATGTAGCGAAGGTCGGGGACCTCAAGGTTGAGTGGTCAAGGGATCTGCCGTCGGTCCCGTCGTCGGTCACGGTGATCCGCGAGCCGGACGGTCGCTACTACGCCTCGTTCGTTGTCCAGCGCGAGGCTACGCCGCTGCCCGCCTGCGACCGCGAGGTCGGCATTGATCTCGGACTCGCCAGCCTGGTGGTCACCTCGGACGGCGAGACTGTCGCCAACCCGCGGTTCTACCGGGCGGCGCAGCGGCGGCTGCGCCGGGCGCAGCGGGTGTTGTCCCGCCGGCAGGAAGGTTCCGCGAACCGGGCCAGGGCCAGACACCGGGTTGCGGTGGTGCACCGCAAGGTGCGCGATGCCCGGCTGGATCACGCGCACAAGACGGCTCTGCGGCTGGTCCGCGACAACCAAGCGGTCTACGCCGAGGACCTGTGCGTGGCGGGGCTGGCCCGCACCAGGCTGGCCAAGTCAGTCGCCGACGCCGGCTGGTCCCAGCTGATCCGGTGCATCGCTGAGAAGGCGGCTCAGTACGGCCGCACGTTCGCCAAGGTGGGACGGTTTGAGCCGACCAGCCAGGTCTGCTCGGCCTGCGGTGTAAAGGACGGCCCGAAGCCGCTCGGTGTCCGCCAGTGGGCCTGCACGGCGTGCGGGACCGTCCATGACCGGGATGTGAACGCGGCCAGGAACATCCTCGCCCTGGGGCGCAGGGAGAGGCTAAACGCCTGTGGAACCGGCGTAAGACCACCACTAGAGGTGGCTGCTGGTGCTGAAGCAGGAACCGCCGGAGCGCGGCATGAGCCGCGCAGGAGGAACCCCCGCTGACCACGGCGAGGGAGGACGTCAACTCGCACCAATTGACCAGCAGGACGGGCGTCCTTACGCTGCCGGAGTGAAGCGTGAGCACGCGCTGCCCGCTAGGGCCAGGGTCGTCATCGTCGGAGGCGGCGTCGCCGG
>Ga0070709_10000708_pt1 | contig 18931 bp, 14 predicted proteins | sample LARL51metaG_FD_65449 | JGI IMG/M metagenome (GOLD analysis project Ga0070709, IMG submission 65449) | Corn, switchgrass and miscanthus rhizosphere microbial communities from Kellogg Biological Station, Michigan, USA - LAR L5-1 metaG | ecosystem: Host-associated > Plants > Roots > Rhizosphere ... | reverse complement strand
ATCGGTGGCCGGTGATCGGTGGCCGGTGATCGGTGGCCAGTGATCGGTGGCCAGTGATCGGTGGCCGGTGATCGGTTACCTCCGTAATGATCTGGAAAGGCCGTTGATCAATCGTCCGACGCTCGCAGCCAACGACGCCGACCTCTCTGCGTCTTCCTGGCTTAGATATCCGAGTCTCTGGGCAATCAACAACTGCGTTTCGACCTCGCACAGTGAACCGTGCGCCATAGAAAGATGATGCAAGAATTCCCTGGTGGAATCCCGTCCTTGGCGTTCTGCTATGTTCGATGGAACCGAAACAGAGGCTCTACGAAGCTGATTCGTAAGACCATAGATCTCGTCCTTTGGGAAGAGCTTCGTTATGCGATAAACCTCAGCGACCAGCTCCATCGCCGTCTGCCAGGTCTCCAAATCGCGGTAACTCTTAACAGCCATCGTCTCATTACCTTATCGCCGGCCACCGGCCACCGATCACCGACGACCGGCCACCGACCACTATCTTCCTTCGGTCGTCATCTTCATTCCGTGCTTGGGTCGCAGCGTGATCAGCGGCTGAGTCTTGACCGGGTGCCCGGGCAAAAGTCGAAGCTTCCACTTCTGCGCAATCACTGCTAGTAGCATGATGCCTTCCATCCAGGCGAAGGCCTCGCCTATGCAAAGTCGCGGGCCGCCGCCGAACGGAAAGTAAGCGTACCTGGGGCGGCCCGCTTTTGCTTCGGGAAGCCACCGATCGGGATCGAACGCCTCAGGCTCAACATAATAACGCTCATCGTGGTGCATGACGAACTGGCTGAGCAGGACGATGGATTTTGCCGGCACGTGGTACCCACCAATCTTGCAAGCGCTTACTGCGCGGCGGCCCATCACCCATACCGGCGGATAGAGACGCATGGCTTCGGCGAACACTCGCTCGGTGTAATTCAATCTCGGTATGTCCTCGAAACTCGGAAGCTTGCCACCCAATACCGTGTCGATTTCGGCGTGCATCTTTGTTTCAACTTCTGGATTCTGAGAGAGCAAGTACCAGGTCCACGTCAGAGCGTTGGCAGTCGTCTCGTGGCCGGCGAGAAAGAGAGTCATCACCTCATCACGGAGTTGTTCATCAGACATCCCACCGCTGCCTTCTTCGTTGTCCTGCGCCAGAAGCAGCATTGACAGAAGGTCGCCGCGATCTTCGCCGGCTGCGCGATGCTCGGCGATGATGCGGTAGATCGTTTCGTCCAGCCGTTGTTTGCCTCGCTTAACGCGGCGATTTCTTGCCGTCGGCAGCTTGTCGGTGAACTCGGTAAGTGGCGAAGAAAAAGTTGTGAACAACTCGAGCACCTCGGTCAACGCCTGGCCGATCTCTCGAGCTTCGCCCTGGACGTCGGCGTCGAACAAAGTCTTGGCGACGATTGCAAGCGTGAGCTGCATCATCTCCTGCGCAATGTCCAGGGTGTCGCCGTCCTTCCAACTGTTCCGGGTGCGTGCGGCATACTGTGACATTGCGTCTCCGTAAGCCGCGATCCGCTGCTTATGAAAAGCAGGTTGTGAAAGGCGGCGCTGGCGGCGATGAAAATTGCCTTCGCTGGTGAGCAACCCCTTGCCCAGAACTTTCTTCGCTCGCTGAAGTCCGCGGCCTTTCAGAAAGTTCCAGTCATTAGCCACAAGCACATCTTCGATGTATTCGGGTTTGCTCAGAAGAAAGGTGCGTTGCGGCCCGAGCTTGAACGTGGCGATGTCAGGATATTCGCGCGCGATCTTGACCAGGAACTTCAGCGGATCGCGGCTCATCGGCACAAGCTGATCACCCAGGACCTTGCGCTTCGGTCCCGGCGCAAGCTTGCGCCCCGTCTTATTCTTTCCGATTGCTACTTTTGTTGCGCTTGCCATGGCATTCACCATCAAGGTCGATTCGAAGATTCGCGAGGCATAAGAATCGCGAAGCCAGTTCCGAACATCGTGCTGTGTTGTTTGAGCGCAGCCGCCAAACAACTCACACGAGGCGGCAGCTTGGCAATCATTTCGGGCGTTTCGGTTTCAGTGCCAGGTCCGAGCGCGAAGGCCGTAGCCTCTCGTTCACGGCCGCCGAGCCAGTAGCGGACCTCGGGATGTGCGGCAAGATTCTTCACCCAATTCGAGCGCCGCCTTACAGTACTGACGACGATGAGATCCCCCACGAGCGCAGCCATTAGAGGCACGTTCAAGCGCCGCCCACTCTTTCGCCCCAGCGTCTCTATGACGATCGCGCCTGCCGGAAAGAGCACCGGCGCGCCCAGCCCCACGCGCACGAGCGGTTCTACGACCTGATTCACTCCGCGAAAGAATTCGGCTTCCAGACGTTCGAACCCTGCGATAAACATTTCACGCCCCTGTTACTCAGTGAGACCGGTTACGTCGTAAGACATCACGATCAAATCGTGCGTGCGGCCTTCGCGATCGATCACGTAATCGCCCAACAACGCCTCGGCTCTGAAGCCCAATCGCTCGAAGACCTGCAATGCGCCTCGCTGTTCAGCAGCCATACGCGCGACGATCTTCTGAAGGCCGAGCTGTCTGGCAATCCCAAAGAGTTCGTTTGCCAGCAGGTGTCCCAGGCCGACGCCGCGGAAATCCGGGCTGATGAGCAGCACGATTTCCCCGAGGTGGCGCGTCCATTGAAGCGCATTGTGGTTAAGCGTCCCGTGGCCGATCAGCCTGCCGTTTGCTTCGGCGAGGACGGTCTTAATCTGTCCGGTGTCGATGCTGTGGACCCACTGGTCAAGCGCTTCCGGTCTCGTAATGTCCACCGCCAGAAAAAGCAGATCGTCGGCAGGCAGCGAATTCGCGAAACCCATCAGCGCGTCGCGGTCATCGGGCTGCATCGATCGCAGCACGATCTGTTTGTCTTTGACCGTGGTGGTCCACGGATAGGATCGCTTTGACTCGTTGGGCATCAGGATCTCCTGGGTCAGAATTCGAGGGAAGAGTATACACCTGGCTCACAGTTGAAGCTTGAGCTTGCCGGATTTCACGACTCAGTTCAATTATGCCGAGCAGGCTAAAGCCTGTGCTCGTGAAGGATGAAGGAGCGGCCCGCCAGCTGCTCCTTCATCCTGATCCGTCGACCGTCGGTCCGGTTGTTTACTTCTTCTTACCGGGAGCTCCCATAAACGGAAGCTGGGTGGCCAGGTCAAGCCAACGCTTCTGCACGTCGACGTAGTTGGTCACTGCCTGCTGCGCGAAGTCCGCCAGCGCTGCCGCAGGTGAAGACTCATCCACGTTCAAACCATCCTTAATCGCCTGGATCACCTGTGCGTTCTGCTGGGCCGCGAAGTCGAGCCACTGCGTCCGCGCTTTCACGAAAGCCTCGAGGCCCTTGCCCGCGTAGTCTGAGATGGCGCGCGAAACGTCGGACGGATTGACACTGATGCCTTCTCTTATCGCGTCGTAGAGCTGGGTGCTCTGCTGCGAAGCGATCTCCGCCCAGCGCTTCTGCGCTTCGACGATGCCTTCGACGCCCTGGCGAGCCCAATCGGCCAATGCCGGCGTCGGAGCGCTTCGGTAGAAGTTCATTCCTTCCTCAATCGCCTTGAGAACCAGGGCGTTCTGCTGAGCGGTCAAGTCGATCCACTTTTTCTGCGCATCGACCAGATGCTCGACAACCTGTTGGGCCCATTCAGCCGCTCCAGTCTCTGGAGCCTTGCTCGCCGCTGCTGCCTGATGGCTTGCGCCGCCTTTGTTCGTCGATTTCGATTTTGTAGTCATGATTGTTTAGTCCTTTCAATTCAAGAAAACAGTTTGTGTTTAGCCGGCTCGCACTGTCGATTTCGAATCACAAATCTTGATTCTGAACGAGGTGCGATGCCAGCCGGATTCTATGGCTGCTTCGCTTCTTCGATCTCTTTCAATTCGCGCCGCAAGACCTTGCCGACTGCGCTCTTCGGAAGACTCTGAACGAACTCGATTGTTGACGGCACTTTGTATTTTGCAAGTCTGCCACGGCAGTATTCGATCAACTCCAGGCCGAGCTCCGGTGATGCGCTTCGAGTGGTTTCCGTCAGCACCACAAAAGCCTTAACTGCTTCGCCGCGATATGGATCGCTGACGCCAATAACTGCGGTTTCCTTGACCGCTTCGTGTGTGAATATCACGTCTTCGACTTCGTTCGGATACACGTTGAAACCGCTTACCAGGATCATGTCTTTCCTGCGCTGTACGATGTAAAAATACCCGTCCTCGTCCATTCGGGCTACGTCGCCGGTATACAGCCAACCTTCGCGAATCGCGTCAGCGGTTTCTTCAGGCTTGTTCCAGTAGCCCTTCATCACCTGCGGGCCGCGTATGCACAACTCGCCTTCCTCGCCCAGCGGCATTTCGCGGTCACCGTTCTCCAGATCTACTATTTTGCAATCGGTACCACTCACTGGCAGACCGATGCTGCCAGGCTTGCGTTTAGCGAGTGTTGGCGTCGAGGTTGCGACCGCCGCCGTCTCGGTCATGCCGTAGCCTTCGAAAAGCATCGCCCCGCTGAGCCGCTCGAATTGCTCGATCACTTCGATCGGAAGGGGCGCGGAACCGCTGTTGAAACGCTGCACGCGATCGAGCCCGCTGGCCTTGGCGTCCGGATGATTGAGCATGGAAATGAACAGCGTCGGAACGCCTGGGAAATACGTTGGCTGATAGTCCTTAATTGCCTTGAGCAACAGATTCGCATCGAACCTGGCGATGGGTATCTGCATTGCGCCTTGCCACACGCCAAACAGCACGCCGACGACGAGTCCGTACACGTGGAAGTATGGAATGACCAATAGAAATCGATCTTCTCCGCGGCGAAGGAACGGCCCGCCCCAGAGCGTGCATTGAATCGCGGCCGCGTATAGATTGTAATGCGTCAGCATCGCGCCCTTCGGCGTACCGGTAGTTCCTCCGGTGTACACAAGCGCTGCGACGTCTTCTTCGGCGACGATTTCGACGTGTGGCAGGTCGGGCGTGGTGACGCTCGCCATCATTTCTGAAAAGGACAGCGTGCCTGCCGGCGCTGGTGCAGCTTGATCTTCTGTTGAATACTCACTGATGCGCGTCGTGATGATTTGTTCGATCTCAGTCTGCGCGCAAGCGCAAAGAACGGTTTCAGCGAGCGCATCGAGCGTGATCATCGCTCGCATGCCTGAATCTTTGGCGACCAGCTCCACTTCGCGTGGCGTGTATATTGGATTGACGTTCGTTACGATTGCGCCAAGGCGGACGATCGCGAAGAAGCTGACAAGGTATTGCGGGCAGTTCGGCAACATAATTCCAACCCGATCTCCCTTACCTATGCCCAGGCGCGAGAGCGCCGTAGCCAGCTTGTCGGCTCTCCCTTTCAACTCGCCGAAGCTTAACCGCGCGCCGAGAAAAACGGTCGCAGGCCGTTCATTGAACTGGGCTGCCGACAGACACAACATCTGATAGATCGATTGTCGCGGGAAGTTTGTCTGCTCCGGGACCCAGTAATCGTAGTGTCTGAGCCAGGGCTTATCTGCGTAAGGCGACCTCTGTTGTTTTGCTTTCCCGCTAATCATACGTTCCCGAAAACTGAGCTTGTTATTCTCAACCGTTCAACCATCGCAGCTCTCAGTCAAGCATTGCCCCCAGAGAATACCAGAGAAACTGCGGATGTCAAGCACAAAATGTTGCAAGTGCGAAGAAAATATCATAATTGCTGTAATCACATTGGTTATCCAGACAGAAGACTGTTCGAAATTAGGGTACGTGCCGAAGAACACAGGAAGAGCTATCGGCCCATTGTTCGCACTTGCGAAAGCAATGTATCAGACTGATAAGAGACAGGTTATGCGAAATCCCTCGACATTTATTGCTGCTCTATGCTAGCATCGCACCATGCCTACGAAAAAGAGGTCAAGGGAAGATCGGTCGGCGAAGAGTGATGCGAGTCCGGATCGAGTTCTGATCAAACGCTACGGCAACCGGCGTCTTTATAACACGGAGACGAGCGTTTACCTTAACTATCAGGATTTGGTCAAATTGATCCGCGACGGTCGCGATGTTCAGGTGATTGATTCGAAAACAAAGGCTGATGTCACGAAGCCGGTTCTGATGCAGGTCATATTGGAAGAAGAAAAAAACCAAAGCATCTTGCCCGTATCCTTTTTGTTTCAGATTATCCGCTCTCGAGAGTCGGCGGTTCAGGACTTCTTCAAGAATTATCTATCGAGCAGCTTTGAGGCCTACCTGAAGACCAAGGAAGAGTTTGACCGACGGTTCCGCGGCTTCTTGCAGATGAGTTCGACCCCGCCCGAGCTTTGGGAGAAGTTCGTGCCGGGTGCCGAAGCCGTGAAGCAATTCTGGGGTCTGAGCAAGAAGGAAGAAGAGGAAAAGTAGTGGGCCGGGTTAAGGGATCGATCCCTTGAGTCTCGTCTGTCCCTTTGCAGGCCGGCGAGGTGAAGATTGCTTTGGCAGATATTCACTTGATCAAGGCTTCGTACTTCGCAATCGTAGCCGGAAGGGGATCGACTCCTAATTCGCGGCGAAGCAGCTTGCGTAAGCCGTCGAACTGTTCGATCGCTGCGGCTCGATTACCCGATTGCACGAATGCTTCCATCACGCTGCAATGGACGTCTTCCTGGTAGGCGTCTCGCGCGAGCAACATCTGCCCGTATCGAATAATCAGCTCCTGATCTTTGGAGTCGGCGTCGTGCGAGGGGCGGTCCAGCGAGGCCCGCTCCGCATGGTATCCAATCAATTCTTTCAGCGCTTCGAGGTAGAGATCGCGGTAGTAACTCTGAAGGTCTCCGATCCAGTTGTAATAAAACTCTTCGAGAAAGTCTCCGCGGTAAAGTTTGATTGCCTCAGCCAGAAGGCTGGCCGATCCGTCCGCGCCGCCCGTGCGCCGGGCTTCGCGGGCTTCTGCCAACAGCCGTTCGAACTCTTCCGTATCGAGACGGTACCTGAACTGCGGGTTCAAAGAGTAAGCTCCTTCGCGATAGAGAACGAAGTCTTTCTTGACGACCTGCCCGGTATTCAGCGCCTTTCTCATGTGCGATATCGTTGGATGAAAGTTTTTCGCCACAGTGTCTTCGTCCGCAGCGCCCCAGAACAGATCGACCAATGTTTCTTTTGGCGCGCGATGATTCCGTCGCGAGCCCAGATAGCAAAGGATGTGCAGAGATTTCGAAAGACGCCAGCCCTCTTTTGCCATGCGCGCCGGATCGCGAAACACTTCTACTGGGCCAAGCATATTAATCGCAAGATCGAATGACGTGCGTTCCACCACAGGCGGAATAACTGGAGCGGCGGTGACTGAGCTTCCCATAGCCGCTGCCGCCGCGGCGACCTCGACCTCTCTAACCTCGTCGGCCCGCTGGGCGCGGAGAATCTGCGTCAGATAGTCTGGTGCTATTCTGGCTTCAATTGCAGCGCGGAATAGCTCGGGGGCGGCACTGGAGTGCAACGAAAGCAGGTAAGAGTAGTCATAGCGCACAGCCAGTTCGACGGCCCGGCTCATTCGCGCAAGCGCCTCTTTGCTCCGCCCCTCTTCCCAATACAGGATAGCCAGCGACAGCGCGGCGCGTGACTCGTTATATCGAAGTTTATTCTCAGCGACGATCGCTGCTGCTTCCAGCAAGGTAGCTTCCGCTTCGACTGTCTGCCCGCACGCCGCCTGTATGCGACCGCGAGTGATCAACGTAGTCGCGCGCTCTGAGGGCGTACCACTACTGCGTCCCTGAAAGTCTTCTTCGGCCTCGCTCGCCGCGGATACCAGGTCGCCCATTCGAAGATAAAGGGTCGCTTTCTCATCGAGCAGTTCGCGGTCACTCAACGAAATACCCGCGTCGCGATACGCGCGAGTAGCTTCGTCATAGAATTCGAGTGCGCGGTTGTAATCTCGTCGTTCACGGTAGAGATTGCCGAAGGCCTCGAGCGTATCTCCCATCCAGGATTTAAGGTTGAACATCTGGCATCGTTCGAGCGCGAACCCCAAATGCGTCTCGGCTTCATCAAGCTTTCCCTGCACAATCTCGAGCCGGGCGATGTTGAGATGCGCGATCGCTTCCTGGGGGAAAGGAACCGGATCACCGCCCGAAGTTTCCTTTGGATTTCGATGGTCGATCATCTGACACAGCCAGCGAAGCGCCTCGTTGAAGTCGCCCTCAATCGAATAAGGCAAGCCAAGGTTGTGCAGCACGATTCTGGCGAATCGATCGTCGCCTGCCTTTCGCGCTTCGCTGAGCGCAGCCTGCCAGTTCTCAATTGCGCGCTCGGACTGGCCGGGCGAACTGAAGCAACACAACCCGATCGTGTTGTAGCATCTGGCGCGAAGAGCGTGCAGGCTGCGAGGCGCCATTTCGATCGCCGAAGTTGCGAGCATGGTTGCAAGCTCGCAATCGCTACCGTAGCGGGCTATGTAAGCCTGACCACGCAGCGCCTCAGCTTCAACGCCCGCGTCTTGACTGTCGCGCGCCATACGCGCGGCTCGGGCGTATAAGCCCAGCGCGCGGCTGTGGTCACCTTCAATCAGCGCTACATCGGCTCGCGCGATCAAGGCACGGGGACGCCCGCTGAGCGAGCGATCAGACAATTGATCGAACGTGAGTTTTATGGTTTCCAGACGGCCCGATTGCACGAGCTCGGAACCACGCTCTGCAAGCAGATCGGCGACGGCATCCCCGGCCCCGGCCTCTGCAAGATGATTTACTGCCAGGTCCCATTGCCCGGCGGCGGCGAAGCGAGCCGAGCATTCTTTGTGTAAGTCCGCGAAAGCCTCGGCATCCAATTCGGTCGCCAGCCACCGTTTCAAGAAGCTTCGGAACAACGGATGGAGCCGATACTCCTCGTCGGTTCCCGACGCATAGGTCTGCGAGATGAAGACATTCCGCCGCGCCAGCGCACGCAGTTGATCCGCGCAACCACGGATCCCGAGCGCGGCCTCGCAGATCGACGGATCAATGCGCTCGAGCAATGAGAGCTTTCCAAGCATCAAGCGAATCTCAGGCAGCTCGGATTGCAGGACCTCTTCCGCAAAGTAGTCGAAGATGTCGAGCTCCGATTGTTGAAACGCGGCGGTCAGCGTGTCTCCCGCAACGGCGTTCGCGCCCGGGTCCGGCTTCGCGTGATCGAGCGATTGTTGAATCAGTTGAAGCCCGGTAACCCAGCCGTCCGTCTTCTCATAAAACTGATCGAGCTGATCGGTCGCGAGGGATTGGTGAAAAGTCTCAGCGAACAGTTTTTGGACTTCGGCGGGGGTGAACAACAGGTCCTTGCGATCGATCACACCGACCAGTCCCTTGCTTCGAAGCCGAGTCACGGACAGGTTAGGCATGGTGCGGCTCGTGATAACGATGTGGAGAACGTCGGGGATGTATTGCAGCAGACGATCGATTGCCACCGCTATGGACATACTGGAATCGACGTGATGAAAGTCGTCGAGAACAACGATCGTCTTCTGCTCGATCTCCTCGGAGACTTCGTTGACGAACACGTCTACAAGCTGATCGATCTTTGAGGTGAGGTCCTCGGTCTCGGAGATGAACCGCAAAAAGGCCTGCCCAAAGTCGGGATGAATTGAGCGAATGCCGTAAACCAGATAGCCAAAAAACACCGCAAGATCGACGTCTGTCGGATCGATCTGATACCACACGAACGGAAGTCCTGCTGATCGGGCGAACTCGGTAACCAGAGTGGTCTTTCCGCAGCCGGCGTCCGCGCAGACAATCGTAGCCGGTTGATCCAGGAAGTTCCGAATGCGCTCAACCAGACGCGGCCGAGCTAAAACACGCCGGCCCAGCCGCGGCGGTAGTAGTTTCGTCTTTAGATAGAATTGCGGAAGCATAACGATTTGGTTTCCGGTTTCTGGTTTCTGGTTGCTCCCGACCTGCAGACTAAGACCAGAAACCAGAAACTAGAAACTGGAAACAAGTCTCTTGTACGTCGCCGCCGTTTCGGGCAACGGGTCGACACCCAACTCTTCGCGTAGTAGTCTCGTCAAGTTTTCATATTGCTCGCGAACCGCAAGCCGGTTTCCGACCTGAGCGTAGCTGTCCATCAATTGCCGATGAACGTCTTCGCGGTAGGCGTCGCGGTTCAGAATCATCTTGCAGTAGGCGATCGACTGATCGAACTCGCCTGTGCGGTGATGATGATCGGCCAGCTCCTTGAGCGTCGCGAAGTACAGATTTTGATAATAGGCGCGAGGCTCCGCGACCCAGGAGTCGTAGATGTCAACCAGGAAGTCTCCCCGATAGAGCTCGACCGCCTGACGAGCAGCACCAGCGAATCCCTCGGTATCGCCCTCGCGACGCCGCTGGTGACCGAGAGCGATCTGGCGTTCGAACTCCTCAGTGTCGATGAAGTAGTTGAATTCGGCGTTGAAGTAGTACGCGCTCTCTCGATACTTGATGAAGTTCTTCTTCACCTCCTGGTTGCTGTTCAACGCCCGGCGAATGTAAGAAACGGTCGGCCAAAAATTCTTCTCGATATCTTCCAGCCGCGCATCCGGCCAAAACATTTCCACGATCGATTCTTTGACCGCGCGATGATTCTGTCGCGAGGCGATGTAACAGAGAATTCGAAGCGCGCGCGAAAGCGTCCAGGCATCTGGCGCAAGCTTGCGACCCTGCTCTCGCAGCACCTCAACCGGTCCAAGCATTTTGATAGTGAGGTCTACCTGGCGCTCGGCTGCGGGGAACGAAGAGAAAGGCGGTGCGGCGACTGGGAGAACGGCCACAGAGCTCTCGGTCTTTTGCTCGCATTTAATCCCCAGGCTTTCGAGGTAATCGACTTCGATCGCCCGAGAGATCGCCTGCTGAAAGATCCCGGGCGTTTGCTTTGCTTCGGACTCGACGAGTTGCGTCAGCCGCAACTCTCGCGAGATTCGCAACGCTTCTGACAGATGAACTGCTGCGGCAACCTTACCATCACGGGTATCCAACGCGCTTTCCGCGCGCGCGAGTAAAAATCTGGCGGCGGCGATCCACGTATTGGCGCAACAGGCCTCGAACTGCTTGAGCGCCTCTCCCAATAATTCCCTGGGATCTGACGCGCCGCTATCCAGCAGGGCTTGCGCCAACAGTGTTCGCGCGCGCGCGAGCGGGAACGCATGACCGAGCCGCGCTCTTTTCTCGACGAGTTCCTCGGCTGATGCTCGCGCCTTTGAGAAATTCTTCTCCGCAAGCAGGAGTCTTAACTGCTCCTCGGGCAGTTCGCGAGATTCGAGTTGGATTCCTGCTTCCCTGTACAGATCTTCCGCCTGAAGATATTGCTCACGGGCGAGATTGCGCTGTCCGCGCTCGCGATGAAGGTTCCCTGCGATCTCATTGGCCTCAGCGCGTTCGAGTGTCAGATTGAAAAGCCGGCAAATCTCCAGCGCCTTTTCGACCCGGAGTTCGCAACCGACAAAGTCACCGGTTGCGAAATCCGCACGCGCGAGATTGCAGTAGGCAAGAGCGTGTTGAGGAACCGGCACACGGCCGGCCTCTCCATCGACCAGTTTTGCGAACCATTCCCGGGCGCGAGCAAAGTCACCGGTGAAGGCGTAGGGCATGCCTATGTTGTGAGCAATGATGTGGGCGAGCCCGTCCTTGCCCGCTTCGCGGGCGAGCTTTGCCGCGCGGCGCCAGGTCGTCACTGCTTCGTCGAAACTGCCGGTCGCAATACCGGAAAGGAAATGGCAATTGCCTATCGTGTGTTCGCACAGCGCTCGCAACGCGAGATCCTCGGCTGGCGCCTTTACGAGGGCTTCGCTTGCCAGCGCAAAAGCTCGCGCGTGTTCGCCTCGCTGTACGTGAACGGAAGCTAGCCCGTGCAGGGAAGAAGCCTCACATCGACTGTCGCGGATCTCGCGCGCGCCGGCAACAGCCTTGGCGAACAGGCGCTCGGCTATCTCGAGTTCTCCTTCGGTACGCGCGGTGTGAGCTCGCAGCCGCGATATTTCCGGGTGAAGCCTCGAGCCCGCAAGGTTGACTGCGTCGTAGCCCCGCTTGACGATCTCAAACCGTCCGGCATCAAGGAGCTCGCGTCCGCGCTCGACCAGGATCCTGGCCATCGCTTCAATGTCGCCCGCTTCGGCATACATCAAGCCGGCCTTCTGCCATTTCCCGAGTTTCATGAGATGGTCGGCAAACTGGCTTTTGAGCGCTCGGATGCCGACATCGCCAAGCCTCGCCTTTAGCCGCCGGCGAAGGAATCGCCGGAACATCGGATGAAGGCTGTACTCGTCAGCATCCGATGTTCCAGGCGTTTCAATCTGCGAGATGAACAGGTTGCCGCGCTGTAACGACGAGAGCATTTGATATGCGCGCTCCACTGGCAGGACGCAACTGGCGGCTGCGTGATCGATGCGATTGAACAACGACAGCTTGAGCAGCGTGTCCACCGTTTCCGGGCTCTCGTACTGAAGCACTTCCTCGGCGAAGTAGTCGAACACTTCCTGTTCGCTTCGTTTCAGCACTTCAAGAAACTCGGCTTGCCCGATTTGATGATTACTTCCGGAGTGATGTTCGAGCGCCTGGACGATCAACTGAACGCCGGTGGCCCAACCGTGTGTTCGTTCAAAGAATTGAGCAATAAGATCCGGGCCGAGCTTGTTATCCGCAGCCTCGAATAATCGCGCGACTTCCTCCTGAGTAAATGATAATTCCTGGCGCCCCAGGGTTGCGACTAAACCTTTGCTGCGCAGGCGAGTGACCGAAAGATTCGGCATTGATCGAGTCGCGATCACGATGTGCAAAACATCGGGCGCGTACTGAATCAATCGATCCAGCGCCGCGGCGATCTGCTCGCTTGAATCGATGTGATGATAGTCGTCGAGGACAAGAATGATCTTCTCGTCGATTTGCTCGCTGATTTCATTTACCAGCGCGTCAATGAGCTGGTCGGTCTTCGAGGCCAGGTTCTCAGTTTCGGAAATGAGTCCCAACACGACGTCGCCGAAATCCGGATAGATCGTGCGAATCCCGTATACGACGTATCCAAAGAAGGCCGTCAGGTCGAGGTCCGAGCGGTCGATTTGATACCAGACGAACGGCAGCCCCGAAGAGCGGACGAAATCGGTGACCAGCGTGGTCTTTCCGCAACCGGCATCGGCGCAAATGACTGTGGCCGGTTGGTCGAGAAAAGTGCGCAACCGCTCGATCAATCGCGTGCGCGGGAGGACGCGGCGCCCCAATCGAGGGGGCAGCATTTTCGTCTTGAGGAAAAACTGTGGAAGCATGACGTACCGTAGACTGTCGAGTCTGCGGAATTCCTGGTAACAACAATCATCCGCAGACCAGACAGTCTACGGTACTGCGTGGCTTCGCGGCGCGAGAGCAGAACTCAACCACGGGGAATCGAATGAATATCTGCGGCACAAGCCCGCGAGCGATGGGTGAAACCGTTCTTCTGTTGCAACAAAATACCCGTAATCGAAACGCTCAGCCAGTTGAGCGAATTCGCAAAGCGCGAGCCTCCCGGCTTCGACATCACGTTCGGATAACGCTCGCGCCTTCAGATGGCAGCCGATTGCCAGATAGTAGTTGCACTGAAGGCGGCGGAGCAAGGGCTCGCTTGCATTCGCTTCGTCGATTGCGCGCGCGTCGCCACGCTCGAGAAGCACGCGCCCTCGCATTTGGCGTGCGAGAGCCAACTCGATTTCGCGGCCATTTTGTTGTCGTTCAGCGACCATTGCGTCGATAAGCGCCAGTGCTCGATCCAGCTTGCCTCTGCGCATCTCCAGCAGCGTGCGTTCGTAGTTCAGATCGGCCTTTGCCGGATCGGTGTCTGTTTTCAGATACTCACGCAACGCCGCTTCGTATAGCTCATCAGCCTTATCGAACTCGCCGCGCTCGCGCGCGATGTTTGCTTTTGCTTCGATGATGCGCGGAACAAAGCCGCGAACACTGAACACGGCCGCCAGTTCGTCGGCGCTTGCCAGATCGCACTCGGCCTTCTCCACCTGACCCAGCGCCGTGTAGACCGCGGCGCGGTTGAGATACAGCAACAGTGAATCGGGATGCAGTGCGCGACGCGCGCCCGGCGCCTCAGAGATTGGACTGCGTGAGAAGTACCTCAGCGCCGCATGAAAGTTACCTTCCATGAAGGCCGGCAGCGCCAGGTTGTGTGAAATCGATCTGACCAATCTCACGTCGCCCGCTTCGTGTGCGAGCCGCAAAGCTTCCTCCATGAAACTGTTGGCCTCAGTGTATCGCCCTTCGAAAACGCGAACGGCGCCAATGACATTTTTGATTCGGGCTGCGAGCGCCGGATCCGGCAGACTCTCCGTGGCGCGAGCGCATTGTTCCGCGGCTTCAGCGTGTGTCATTGCATCTTTGAAATGGTGTTCGCGAATCGCGGTGTGCGCCAAGCCGGTGAGTGCCGCGGCCTCGACTGCCGGGTCGCCCGCAAAACGGGCGGCTGCGAGCGCAGATCGGAACAAAGCCTCGGCTGCCTTTGAGTCACCTTCGATTATGCGAATCTCACCCATCAGGTTGTAAAGCTGAGGATGCTTGTCGAGAGTCTCGCGACGGAAGCGCGGCAGGTATGAGCTCACCGCGTGCGTGAAGCCGAATGCCAGCGAGGGCCGTTCAGCCGCAAGCAGAGTACGAGCGGCGCCGGCCTCGTCCCCACCTTTGAAGAAGTGCCCCAGCGCACGCGCCCATTCCTCCCGGGCCGAGTAATAGCAGCCAAGCCGGCGATGTATGTCACTGTACTGCTCGGGCGTGACTTCTTCTTTGAGCTGCTTCCGCAGGAAGTCGCGAAACAGAGGATGATAGATGTACGTGTCGCTCTCGCCAGCAAGCCGTGTAAGAAAAACATTTTCGCGAACTGCCGCTTGAAGCGTCTCCGGGGTTACACTCAACCCGAGCGCTCCGTTAAGCACTTCGCAAGTAAGATGGGTGGGAAGCGAGGAGCGAATGAGAAGCTCGCGCACGGCCATTGGCTCAGCTCGGTATACTCGATCGGCGAAGTAGTCGAATATCTCGCTTTCCGATCGCGTGATGATGTCTTCGATTTCCTGTCGCCGCAGCGAGGGGTCCGCGGCGACCGCCTTGCGGATTATTTGAAGACCGGCGACCCATCCCTGAGTCCGATCAAAGAGCTTGTCGAGAGTATCTGAGTCATCAAGTACACCGCGAAACAAAGAAGTAACTTCGCCGCGACTGAACGCAAGCGCGCGGTCGTCAATCTGATCCATGGTCTGTTTGCTGCGCATCCGCGAAAATGTGAACCCGGGCGCAACGCGCGCGAGCAGAATGAAGTGAACGTTGCCGGGCAATAACTGCAGAATGCGATAGAAGACCGGAGCGCTCCACCCGGCAGAGAAAGTGTTATGTACGTTGTCGAGCACCACTATCAGTTCTCGCTCGACCGCTTCAGATAATTCGTAGATAAAGAGATCGGCGAGTTGATCGATATGTGGGCCGCCGCCGGAGCTCAGCAGATTGAGCGTGCTGTGTCCGAACTCTGGGGCCGAATGCTGGATCGCTCGCACGAGGTATCGAAAGAAGACCGCGATATCCGAATCGGATGGGTCGAGGTCGCACCAGACAGCGGGCGCATCGACGGCGTCCAGGAACTGCGCCGCTACCGTCGTTTTACCCCAGCCCGGGCCCGCACAAATGAAGCTGGCGCTCAATGCCAGGTTGGAACGAAGCCTGTCGATCAGGCGTTGGCGCTTGATCAAGTTCCAGCTCAGATCGGGTCGTTGCAGCTTGCTGTCGATGAATTTGATCATCTCTGATAAGAGGCGGGAAAAAAAGCGCGGCGTCCCTCCCCAGAAAAACGCCGCGCTCTGTAAATGGCCGCTCTTTGAGCGCCGGGCAACTCAGCAAAGTAAGTGATTACTCTGCTGAGCGCATGACGAACCTAACAGCCATCGCTTGAAAAAACCTTGAAGACGCTGCGAGCCTCTCCGGACGAAGTCGCGGCAATCGTATCGCTTGAGCGATGCATGTTTTGCATTACAGCGATAATTGCAATGAATGGAGCTTCACAGTCTTGCGCGCTCACTAGCGGAAGCAGCAGCCCGCGTTCATTGGCGATCTTTCGTGGCGATGATTTCGCCATCTCCGACTCCTTGTGATTCAGCGCGAGGCACACAGCGACGCCTCCACTGCCTTGCCAAGCTCTGGTCCTACCGCGTGGCCTGCTGCAATGCTACTGCAGCGGCCGCAAGTTCGAGACGGGTTATTGAATCCATCGGCCGGAAGTAGCCGGATGACGCACGCATCAAGCTGTGCGAGAGCGCGACGCTCACATAACCGCGTGTCTGGGCCGGAATGAGATTCCAATCGGCAAGCCCGGGATTGGTAACAGCCGCCGCCTGGGCTTCCTGGTCCAGCCCGAGTGCCTTCACGATCGCCACTGCAACCGACGTGCGATCTATTCGGGCTTGTGGATTGAACGTCGATCCGGTCGTTCCCATCAGATCGCCGAACGGCGAGTGAGTAACGCTCTCGACAAAGATCGCGCTGAAATCTCTGGGTTCGTCCGTGAATGATGGTGAGTCAGGTAAGTACTGTGGGACTCGTGCGCCGCCGCCCAGCATAAGAGCGCGCGCGAGATCGAGCCGTGTCGCGTATGAACTGGCGGCAAAGTCTCCTGACAGAGGAGACATCAGCCCGGTTCGCAGCGATCGAGTCGCCGCAGCGCGGTCAGTCGATGAGAGCTGATTTAGGCCGGTCACCGAATAACTCGCGCGGAAGACCTCAACAGCTATCACCACTTGCTGAGCGTTGCCCGTCGGGTCGGGCATGTTATTGGCCATATTGTTAGCTACGACAATGGTCCAGGCGCCCGGCGCAGGATCGGTGAATGTGACTCCGGTCTTCTTCAAGGCAGTAAGCCCCAACAATCCGGGCGAGGCGAGCGTTGTTGTATAACCCGGGCCAGTAACCGTCGAAGTGAGGAGGTTTACCGCCGAACCGCTTTGCAACCACGCAACTTCGACTGTTGCGAATAGCGCATCGGCCGGTACGTTGAAAGACGTCGAGTAGCTCGAACCCGGGGCAACCGAACTCGTTGATCCGGACAATTGATCACGCGAAAAACTTACTCCTGCAGCGCTCAGGTTAGGTCGGAACGCCCCGTAAGCCCCACCGAATGCAGCCTGTCGCACCGCGGCGTAAGTGTTCAGATTCCCCGCGCCGACTTCGTATCTTGAATAGCCGAGCATCGGCGTCGAGGTCCGCTGAAGAATCTGACTGATCTGATCTACGGTCAGGCGCGGGTTTGCTTGCAGCATCAATGCGATGGTCCCGGCGACTTGCGGCGCGGCAAAGCTTGTACCGGAGCTGCAGGTGTAACGAGGCAAGTAGGCGGATGGCACTACTTGAAGATCATTGTCCGGAGAGGCAAGCCCGGCACTCAAACCCGACGTGCCGACTACGTTGACTCCCGAGGCGCGAACTGAAACGACGGACTCACCCGGCGCGACCAACGTGGGATGATACACGCCGTAGCCGGCGGCTCCGCGCGAGGAAAAGCTCGAAAGCGATCCGCTCTTATTGACCGAGCCCACTCCGATCACCCACGGAGCGACTGAGTACGGATTCAGAGAGTTCGGCTGATCGCCGCGATTGCCCGCCGAGAAGACAACCGAGATCCCGGCGTCATGCAGAATCTTTGTCGCGATGTTTACCGGATCGTCACTGTCGAATACGCCGGCGATGCCGAAGCTGCAGTTCACAACGCGAATGTTCATAGCGGCGCGATGTGAGAGGATGTAGTCCATGCCTGACAGCACGAAGAAGAGGCTCGCGTCGCCGCCCGATACTCCAAGAAGCCGCGCTCCCGGAGCCATCCCGCCGTAGTAGCCACCCGATGCAGTGCCGGTTCCGGCGATCACGCCGGCTACGAATGTCCCGTGGCCCATCACAGGATCTGAGTTATTCAGCCCTTCGACAACTTGCGGATAGAGGAATGTGGGTGAGCTTCCCTGCAGGTCGGCTACCCGCACGTTCTGGATCACCTGAGAACCATAGCTCAGGTCAGGATGCGTTGCGTCGATCCCGGTATCGAGCACTGCAACCGTAACGCCCTGGCCGGACAAGGGCATCCCGCCATTGCGTTGCGTCAATCTGCGGTCGGCGGTCACTTTGGTTTCGCCAGTGAGGATTCGCGTGTCGTGAGTGAAGAACTCAAATGTCTTGTTCGAGTAGATTGTCCGGATGGAAGGTAGAGTCGAGAGCGCTGCGATCTGAGACCTCGTAGCGTTGACCAGCACCATCGGCAGGTTGTTGAAGATCGTGCCACCGAAGATGCCAACCGAGCGAATCGAATCGAAATCCGAGGCCGTTGGCATCCCGTAAAAGACCAGGAACACGTTGACCGCGCTCGAATCAGGAAGCGTGTTGAGCAACCATGCGAGCTCCGGGTCAAGACTTTGGATGCCGGTCGAAGCACCGCCCACTGGGAGGACTTCATCAACTCCGGTGTAAGTCAGCGCGTCTGCCCCGGTCAGCACCGTGCCATCGGCGCCGGTTAACACAACTCCATCCGCGCCGGTCAGCACAACTCCGTCGGCGCCGGTAAGCACAACTCCATCCGCACCCGTAAGCACAACTCCGTCGGCGCCTGTGAGCACAACTCCCTGACCCGCTGTGAAGGAAACGCCTGCAAAGGCGCTGATTGAAGAATGAAGAATTAGAAGTACTGAAAGGAGAATAACAACGACCGGGGAGTGCGCTTTTCTCATCCGTCCTGCCTTCTTGTTTCAGCCGTTTTCAGATGATTCTTTCGTTGTTTCTAAAGCACTTACATGGTTGTTTCTAAAGCACTTACTTGAAGGCAGCATTATCCATGGCAGCCTTGAAAAAACCTTGAAATTCACAGGTGATTGTACCTGGACTGCCGGGCGGTTGGTTCACGACGCGCCGGATCAGAGGGATCGCGCACGAACTCGACGAGCAATCAGACCGGAGATGGTCGATTCGTCGTGGTCCGTTATCTCCTACCCGACATTAGGGGTCAGGCCTGAAATATTGACATTCCAATT
>Ga0070709_10000707_pt1 | contig 18933 bp, 17 predicted proteins | sample LARL51metaG_FD_65449 | JGI IMG/M metagenome (GOLD analysis project Ga0070709, IMG submission 65449) | Corn, switchgrass and miscanthus rhizosphere microbial communities from Kellogg Biological Station, Michigan, USA - LAR L5-1 metaG | ecosystem: Host-associated > Plants > Roots > Rhizosphere ... | reverse complement strand
TGGTCATTGTCTACCAAAAGATACTAAAATGTTCTTACAATCTTCCAAGTCGATAAGAAGTAAGATATTGGCGTCAGCAATAGAAGTAGATGAAGATTATAGAAGGTATAGACAGCAAAAAAATATGGTACTGCAGCCCAACCAGGCATTATCCTCAAGAAAGGGATATGATGACAACAATATTGGTGAAACTTGATCCCCACTTCTTCCAAGAGGCAAAAACATTTTCTTGTGCCCATCTGTATATCACAATCGCATTATTCTGATCAATAGTTTGATTTGAGAACACAGAGAGCATAGTTATCAATGCAAAATTCCTATATCATAAGGCTTTAGTGGCAATGAATTCAATAGAGGATGCATTTGCTTTACCCTCTAGAAAACTTCTCGTTTCTAGTAGTGAAATAGATTTATCCAGGAGAAATAAAATTGATATATTTTTTTTGATCGTGCAGGAATCTAGGGGATCAGCCGGAGGGAGGGGCGGTGGATCGGGCTCAAGACGCGTCGAAAGGATCTTTGGTTACACGTGTAATAATGGAGAATGCAAAATTATGTTTGACACATCCGATGAATCAAAGATCGAAGAATTTGAAATCCCCTACAGCGCTGTGGCTATGGATATAAGACTCCAAGATGGTAGCAGTATGGTGGTGCAAGGAGTAGTTGATCCTGATTTAATCATGAAGTATAAGGAGCTTATCACGAAATAATCCTACTAGTCATAAATCAGGCCTATCACTGAATAACCTTTTTTGATCGACAAAAGTATTGAGATCTTGAATTGTTTTCCTTCTCATTGTCTAGTTCATATTGTATGATGCATCACATATACTAATAAGGTCGGAATTATAATGCATTGTCCCGAGTCTCCTTAGTGCCTATATCGTAGGCGTCAATAACATCGTATAGAAATATTTTGCCATCTGAAAAAGAGCCCGTGCTCATCTGGTTTATGATATCCTGGATTATAGGTTTTACCTTGTCGTCTGAAACTAGAACCTCAACTTTGGTTCTGGATCCGAATTCTGGTACATATCGCATAACGCCACGACCCACCGCAATAGGTTCGCGTTTGGCCCGACCTCTGCCCTTAATATCGTAAAAAGTTAGCCCACCAACTTTGTGATTATGAAGAATTTCGTTAACTTCGCGTAATCGTTCATGTGGTATAATTATATCTATACGCTTCATAATTTTTTCTACAGCACACTACAAAATTTAGAAGAGATGTTAGGCAATATGAATTTTTAGATACCATTATCTCCTTAGTCATATTCATTTTCGTTTTTCGATTTCGATATGGTTGCCGATACAATTTAATCATTTGATACCTTTCTCATCTTTTTCTAATGTCGCAATATTTATGGCATGTTCTATGGTAGAAACAAATATTATACCATCTCCATGATCACCACCGCTACCCGACCTAGCGTGTTCAGTTATTGTCCGTATCACTGTGTCTAGCTGCTCGTCCGGAATAACGATTTCAAATTTTGTCCTTGGTATAAGATCATAGGATACGGGCTGACCCCTCCACTGAAGATGAAGTTCTCTCTTCTTGCTCCAACCTGATACTGTATAGACTGTCATTCCTCCGATACCAATTGATCTTAAATGTTCCTTCAAATCAGGCATCCTCTCTGCCCTTATGATTGCCTGGACCATCTTCATTTGGTGCTCATTTACTCCTTTCCCCATAAATATGATGTTTAGAGGGATGAAATCTGAAGTTACTCAACGTACGCCCTCTCCGCGTGCTGCGCGATGTCTAAACCTATATCTTCCTCGTGCTCTTCTACCCTCAAACCTATAGTCCTACGTATAATTTTCATGATCACGAGAGTTCCTATAAATCCCATGCCAGCAGCCACGGCTATTCCTAGCGCTTGGATTGCAAGTTGTATAGGATTTCCATAAATGAGACCGGTAGGTCCGTGGGGATTCACTATTGTAGTAGCTACAAGACCAATTGCTAATGAACCCACTATCCCCGTAATCCCATGAACCGAACTCACATCCAATGCATCATCTATCTTCCAATGTTCCTTAAGGAGTAATATCGCATAATAAGATACCAGTCCTAAAATTAGGCCCAAGAAGAATGAGCTTTGTGCAGTTATGTACCCTGCCGCTGGAGTTACACCTGCAAGACCTGCCACCGCTCCATTTATTACTGCTGTGGTCGAGGCCTTCTTTGACCTCTTCCATGACAAGAGGATCCAAACTGTAGCAGAGGTAGCAGAGGCAATATGTGATACCAATAGAGTATTTGCAGCCAGACTGCCTGATGCTAAGGCGCTTCCTGCGTTAAAACCAAACCAGCCTATCCACAATAATGCCGCACCTAACACTGCCAAGGGGATATTGTGAGGAACCATTATATCCGGACCAAAATCGCGGCGACGTCCAAGTACAAGGGCAGCAGCAAGAGAGCCCATGCCGGCGCTTGTATGTATAACTATTCCTCCAGCAAAGTCAAAAACTCCTAATTTCGCGAGCCAGCCCTTGCCCCACACCCAATGAGCTAAGGGATAGTAGACCAGCAAGCTCCAAGCTACTATGAATATTAGGAAAGAACTCCATTTTAGCCTCTCCGCAAATGCACCGGTGATTAAGAGCGGTGTTATTACAGCAAACATCATTTGATAGGTTCCAAAAGTAACACCAGGAATAGTTGGGGCGTATCCTAATGATGTCTTAAAAGGTACCTCATTAAAAAAGGCCCAATCTAATTTACCAATAATACCACCAAATGATGGAGCGTACACAAGTGTAAAGCCGATAATGAACCAAAGTACCGATAGTATTGCCAAACCGGAGAAAGTCTGCATGATTACAGAAAGTGAATTCTTACTTCGGATCAGGCCTGCCTCAAAGAACCCTAGAGCAGGGGTCATAAGCATAACTAGCCCGGTACATATAAGCATCCAACTAGTGTCACCGGTATCTATTGGCATTTTACCAGAATAGAAATAATCCTTATACTATTTATCCCTTGGATATTCTTGGGTAATTTCGTATTCATACTCCTCTAAATGCCAACATACTGAAAATACGAGTTTGTTCTGAATTCGAAATTCCAAGTCGCGACAGTATAGGCATCAGAAAATCAAGTCTAAGATATTGGTTAGTGAATAACTAATTCCGACAACTAACATAAGTATAACCAGATAAGACTTCTGTACATGAAAAGCCAAAGTAGCATCTATGTATTATGACACGCGACAGACCAAAGATAGTTGCTTCAAATGGTTATTCATAGATGCATAGGAGTTTGGTGAAGAATAGAATATTTTTATTAGTATATTATGCACTGATTAGTTAATGGTAAAAACAGAGTCTACACAGGTTCTAAAGGAAGGTGCAGGAGCGCCTCAATTTGAACTTAAAGGCACAGATAATAAAATATATTCGTTGGAAATGTTCGGGAAAAGCGAAGCCTTACTAGTTATATTTATTTGCAATCACTGTCCCTATGTCAAAGCTAGAATCAATGACATAGTAAGAATACAATCAAGATTCAAAAAATCCGAGTTACAGGTCATTTGTATTAACAGTAACGATCCATCATATGATGAGGAGGGATTTGAGAATATGAAAAAGTTTTATGAAAAATACCAATTGAATTTTCCCTATCTCATAGACGAGTCTCAGGATGTAGCAAGAAGATATGGTGCAGTTTGTACTCCTGATCCTTATCTGTTTAATGGTGAGAGACTACTGGTCTACCACGGTAGAATAAATGATGCTGTTGAACCTGACAGTATTGCTAAAACTCACATAATGGAAGATAATATAAAAACATTACTAGCAGGTGGTAAAATTGAGAACGGCTTTGACCCTTCAATTGGATGTTCGATTAAATGGAAATAGTATGTGAAGAATCACACACTTAGCCATACTGATAGGAGATACCTTTTTCTCCTCGTGGATGTCGCCACTGAGTTTCTGGAGCACACGTACCGCATTCGATGCAGCCCTCGTGCTGGAGTACGACCTGGTTTTCTTCTATAGTATAACATTTTGTAGGGCATAGCAAGACCATTTTTTTCATAAACTCGCTGGTCGGATTATTAACTTTGATATGAGATACTGTGTCGTCATCGTACTTTAATTTCGCAACTCGCTCTGCGATAGATGGTATAGATGGTCGATAATCAGATTTCAATCGTTTACCCAGTTTTTCGGCGAGTTCAATAGGGACTTGATTATACGTTTCTTCAGATTCTAAAATTGGAAGAAGTCGATCATATCCTAAGATATTAGCAAATCCTACGGCAAGGCCCCTGAAGGTCTCACTTGACATCAGCTTAAATATCATGCTATATCTTGAGCCTATGATGTCTTTGGGAATGTCTTTTGTAGCATTTAGAAAGATCTTAAGATAGTCTTTGTCTATTTGTTTCATATCCCTTGTGTAGGGACTCTCATCAATAGAATGAGCATAGAAGCCTCCTAGATATTCGTAGTTAAAATTATTCCTGTCGAGCGACCTTGAGATTGCGTTGGCAGCTCTTACCGCATCATCTATGCCCACATTAATTCCTTCAATGCGGGGACCAACAAAGATTCCCCTGCCTGCAGCATCTCCAACGAACAGCACATTATTGTGATTTGGTTTCTTCATTCTACATCTCTTTCCGTCAGGTACAAGTTTGGCACTGTATTCCAATTCAACGTAGTCGGTGATAAATCTCGTACTATACTTCGAAATGAGTTCCTTGCGAATCATCTCGAGCCTAGCTACTATCTCTTCTCGTGTTTTGTATTTCCCACTTTTTATGAGGTCCTCTGTGCTTGATGTCGAGTAATAAGACTGACGCAAGTCTTGCCAAGTTCTAATCAATTTGCTTACCGCAAACCTGATTCTTAATTGCTCTTCTTTAGGTAGAGTTTTGTCAATTTCTTCTTTCTGCGGTACTTCATCTTTTATGAATTCGCTCACCATAGGGTTTAGGATCAGTTTATTAATGAGCTCGTACGGTTCGACAACCCTATCTAAGAGCGAATCATAGTGATAGACACCACCAAGAGATATTGTATCTCTGTTAGTATAAAGAAATCCGCCCCCAATATGTCTTTGAGCTATGTCACCAGAGAATAAATGTGCAGCACCGTCATTTTCTGATATATTGAATCTTTGTTCCATAATCTGTTCAGGTAATTTAATTATGACTTTGGCACCTTGGTACAATTCTTGCGGAACAAATTTCGGCCGAGCACCTGTGAGCTCGGCTACCTCAGAATTGACACCATCAGCAGCAATTATTGCTTTTACTTGGAAGGTTTCTAATTCATTCGTCTCAACAATAGTAGTCCCATTCTTCCACTCTATTGACTGAACATGAACGCCTGGAATTATGCCCCCTCCGTATTTTTCTGCGCTTTCGCCTGCTTGCTTTGCAAACCAAGAATTTAATTTATTCATAAGTACCGAGTAAGCAAAGTTGGTCTGGTAGCTGTGAGCAGAACTGAGGTCAATAGAAAATACCTTATCATTCGAAGTAGCATGTAGGATGTATTTCGTAATCGATCTTTCTAGGGGGGCCTCTGTGACAAATTCTTGTCCGTAGACATCTTCGACATTATAAGCCTTACCGTGTTTAGGTTTTTTTGAATATAGTATACCTCCAGATATGCTCTTTGAACCGATCGCTTTTCCACTTTCTAATAACACGGCCTGCTTTCCAAGATTTGAGAGCTGTTTTAGGGCGGCTAGGCCGGCAGAACCTCCGCCAACAATCGCTACATCGAACTTTTCCATTTTGTTAGCTCCTCACTTCCACCATTGCTTTTTGTTGTCTAAGCTCTTCAATTAAGATGGGCAGTACATCTTCCATCCGTCCTTTAATGAAAACGTCGCACTCATCTCTAATTGGCGAGTTTGTGTCAGGGTTAATCGCAATGACAAATTCTGATTCTTTCATGCCAGCTATATGTTGCATCGCTCCGCTAATGCCTACTGCAATATACAAGGTAGGTGCCACCTTGCGACCGCTTGTGCCAATCACCCGTTCAGCTGTTATATAGGCTGACAATCTAGAGTTTGAAATATTGTAAGGTTTTTTCGAAATTGGTAACGAAACGCCAACTTCTGCCCCTAGTTCCTGTTTAAGAGTATCAATCAATGCTATGTTTTCTTCTGGAGAATCATTAATACCACGGCCAAAGCTCACAATCGCCTTGTGACTGTCAAAGTCAATTGGGCTTTTTACGATCTTTCTATTTAAAATCTTGACGCGCAAATCATTCGTATTCAGTGTTGCCTTGTAATCCACTATGACACCTTTTCTATTATTATCAGGTTCGACTGGTTGAAAAACCCCCGGAATAATACTACATGCCTGAGGATGATATTCCCTCATGTTATTAGGATGCCTGTTGTCGAGACATAGTATTGTGGTCCACAGGAATCCTGAGAAGTCAGGTCTGTACATTTCCAACGTCTTAAAATATTTTTCAACTTGACCCTTAGTCTTGTGTTCGTGTTTTAATTCAATATCATCAATCACAAGTTTGTTTATGTCCGAGGCTAGTCCAGATTCCAATTCAGCAAGTACAGTAGCCGAAAGATGCCTTCCAGTATCATCTGCAGAAAAAAACATGAATCTAGGTCTCTTAAATTCTTCACTGTATCGGGCCGATATTTTCTTACTGCAATCCCGATCATTTGCGATTTGGCTTATGACTCTCGTGTAGACCGGATTCCTATGGTACGTGAGCTCCGGATTCTCTGCATATATCACAGCATCAGCTCCATAGCTGATTAATTTGTCACACTGACTTCTCATTTCATTGCCAAGCAAAATGGCTACAACCTTCTCTTCGGCAGAATATCGTAGATTAAATCCATCCATCAATCTCCGTGCCTCACCTAACATTTCGAAATTAACTGGTAACAGATTACCCTCTTCCTGTTCTATTACAACGTACAAATGCCTGTAGTTTTCATTGGACGTTTTTGGGTCAGGGGTCGAGGTTAGCTGGCTGATGTTACTCATATTTCCTTCACCTTTATCATATCGGTGATTTTCTTTGCTACAGCTCGGATTTGGTCTTGATTCGATCCTTCTATGATTTTTGCCATCCTACTGGTCTTGGCTCGAGGTATTTTTTCTACTCTATAGACAATTGTTGGTGAACCAGGCAATCCTACCAATTTGGGATCAACACCTAACGTCTGCGCCGTATATATCTTTAGGTGGTTCTTATAGAGAGCGGCACGGTCTCTGGCTTCTTTTTGACATTTAAAAAATGATAGTCTTTGGGAAACTGTAGTAAATGTAGGTTTGTACGAGGGGTGTATAGTGATAAAGATAGGCAAAGGCGCCTCGATTTCCTCAATTACATCATAAAGTCCTTGAATAGGGACCAATCGTGTTACTCTAGCAAGTCGATTTTCAACATCCACACTAAAATCTATAACGTTTCCAAAAAAGGGATATCCTAATTTCCACGCTGTTTGCGGACCCGTTTGGCCTGTCTCACCATCCGATGCTCGATGACCTGAAAAGACTATATCAGATTTTTCACCATTGTGCATCTTATCTATACCCGCTCGCAATACTTCAGCAGTTGCTAGTGTGTCGGCTCCTGCAAATATTCTGTCACTATAAAGGTGAAGTTCATCAGCGTCACAAAGTAGCTGGGACTGCTGAAGAGCTTGTTCGGCAATTGGTGGGCCCATTGTTCCGACCGAGACATCAGCATCGTACAATACTTTTGCATTTAGGGCTGCCATCGAGGCAACAGCGCTGTGTGGGCCTAGAATGCTTTTTGTCTCGGCCCGATTCAATGTTCCGTCGGAATTATAACTAACATTTCCCTCTGAAAAATCTGGCTCTAATTTGATTATAACTGATATTTTTAGTCTAGAGGATTTCAATTTACAAGAATATGTCTAAATAATGCCTTTTAAATTGGTTATGAAATAAAATTTTCTAGCAAAAATTTAACTGACTAGATAATAGAACATTCTATTTGCCTAAGCAGCAAGGCAATGAGTATTGTGCCATGTAGCAAGATTGCGGATTGTCCTTGCCCGATATTCAGGATCTGCGCAACACATCAAGTCCTATCGGCACCTTCATTTGTTTGAGGCATAGTTAGAGTATATTCATAATATGTAGATCTGAGTTGTTCATAGCACGATCGCAATTTGTTGTAAAAATCTGGTGTTTTTGGGTGTAAAATTGTAAAGCACAAGTAAAAGTCCTCTGATTCCCTCAAGTATCTCTTTATTTTATCGTAAACCATTTTTTTATTTTGTTTTGCGATGTTTAAAATAAACTCCATATTATTAAGTCTGTCTGCCAACTTGGTTACTTTAATGTCATAATCAGCGGCGACAAGGAAATCACAGTATTCATGGAATCGAGATAACTTTCGCTCTTCATCATTTTTCCCATCATATCCGGCAAGATCTTTTAGTTTCAAGCTCGTGGCAATATAGTACACCCTACTGCCGAACCGATATTTTAGATATGCTTCAAACCCATAGTCTTTGGTCTTGTACAGGTCAATAATTCTGTCGTTGTCCTCAGAAATGTCATGCAGTATAGCAGACGCTATCTCAACACTTGTAATTGGTCGGTTAAGTGATTTATAATGTCTCATGACATCCACCGCCACAGGCCAGGTATGTGTTTCTAAAAATGAGGATGAACCATCTTCTCTAAAACTATCTGAGTGGACATCCTCAGCTAACTCCATTGCTCCCTTTATGAAATCATCGATTCTCATTTTACCCTCCTTTTCCAACACAGACACGAAATCCGCATCTGTCATCGAAGCGACGGAATGTTTCATAGCCATTATAAGCCTGCCAGAGGTTATTTAAATTTCTGAATGGGGTTCGTATAATGGACTTGAAAGAATGTGTGTTTAAGGTCTGAATCGAGTCTAGAACGACCTAATAGATTGTCATTTCAGAAAATTTGCTAGTCTTTAGAATTTAATGGCAATTACCCTTAATGAGCTTTGTATGTTTATGTATAATGTTTATAGAAGATGAACAAATCAGTAATTCTTGCAATGATTATCGTAACCGTTTTAGTATGAATGATAATATCAACCATCGGATCAAACACTGCATTAGCACACTTCAAGTCCGACCATCATCGTCATCATCATCATAATGGACATCATATGGCGGCGGTGGCGATTGTGGCGATTGTGGCAAATAGGTTAAGAGACCATCTTTTCTTTTTCTCTTATAATGTAGAACAATTTGGTAGAGCAGACGACAGCTTGTGCATTGGTTAAATAAAATATTGTATAGCACTAGCAGGTCAGTCGCTGTTGGGAACTCATTAACAAACAATTTTGGCTCAGGGGTTGTCTAGCAGTCCAACAGCGGTTTTAATTTTTAAATAAGTATTGTGCATTATAGATTATCCCTTACAAGTCATGTATCGTCGTTGCTAGGACTCTAATGCTCTATCCTTCGTTGCGGGTCCAGCGGCGATACCGATTGTAAACAAAAATAATAAACAAAAAATTTTCAATGATAACTACAGAACTGCAAGAACTAAGAAATGTATACTGAGGATTAGAGACATCATGTCAAACATAACTTCCAAAGGTAGATTCCACGCTCATTCACGATCTTTTAGTACGCGAAGAAGACTGAACATGGGCCTATTTACATGGTTAAAGTATTTACTAAGAGTGGCATTCATTCCTAATGGCGTAAGGGTCATATCTGGAAAGCGTGCGGGCCAGTTCCAGCAATATATGGGTACCGGTACTCACTATGAGACTAACATGAGATTAACATGTGACATTCCAAAAGAATTAAATGACTTTGATTTGTAATTGAAACTTCAGGTGTTTATATCGACGTCCGATAGGCACAGGAGCATCACATGAGCGTAGAGGTTCAGTCTCAACTTAATCCCTGCAATCGATATTAAGTCTTGCATTTCATTCTTGATAAAACCAGGTATCGGGTTAAGGTATCCTAATTGATAAGTATAACCATGGATATAAATCTCAAATGATGACATGGTTTGAAATGTATAATGAATTTATCAAAAACCTTGAGAAGGTAAACCAACTACAGAGGGACTATATTACAAACCTAGAACGGATAAACTATTTGTATAATGAATCTATTAAGAGCATCAAGAGGGTAAATGATCTTTATAATCAGTCCATTAGAAATTACGAGAAAATGAGCAGATCATATGAACAGCAATTTGAGAATATGCAGAGAATGAATCAGAAGTGGCTTGATGTCTTTTCAAAGTCATGGGAGCAGGGGGCAAAATGAAAAGCGTTGAAGGATTTTTCTAACAAGAACTTTAAAAGAATAACAAGTATGAAACACCGAACTAGGTCACTCTATACATCTGATGTCTCGTCTTAAGAAAATATTTATAATGTGAGATGCTGCACATCTATGTTAGAAAGGATTTTCCGATATAATTATACTGGGCATTTCAAGAATCCGTTACTATCCTATGCCCTAATTTTGATGGTAGAAGCTGCTTCTACCTACTGTGATGAGACTAGCTCCATCTATAACTCGGGCCCCTTCGTCATCATACCTTTCACTCCCTGAACATTTACAATATCTTCATTATTTCTATCTCTAGTCGGTATAACAAATTCAAGTCAATCAAGTCAAGAGCTGGGACAGCTATGAAATTTGAAACTTGCTGAAATTGGTTAATAAAGTGGCTCATGTTTAGAGCTGGAAAAAATCATCAAGTCTCAATCCTTATCTATAGAACACACTATTTGGCGCGCGCCCATGACTGAGATATACATGAGGCATTATCTGATTAGTCTATGTATATCCAGAATGCATGTGAAATAACTATAACTATACTCATTTCATGTAGTAATTCGAGCTTCGTTTTATCCAGCTTGATATAACTGCCATCGTTCGATACATCCTAATTATCGATATGCACATACTACTATCAACGACAAAAGTGATAAAATAGACATGCAAAATAAATGTGATAAATGTAACATTACGTTTCATCCAAACTTTATAGGTCATCATAAATGTGGTTATGCCAATTGTCCTGTATGCAAAACTGCGATCACAAATTCAGACTACTGGAATCATGTTAGGACACATTCAGGACATGAGAATGATAGCCCTCCTCCGCCACGGAATGCTGCTTCTTTTGATAAGAGGAGAACTAGCGACAACCATCATCATTATCACTCACATTAGATGCTTCTTGATTAACTATATACTATGTTAGGTTCTAATTAATTTAATGGAACAGAATAGGCGGCCAATGACACATCATCAATCATGGGATCAATCATAGAGAAGCACAGATAAGAACTGACAAGTGAAACGATAAAGGAACATAAAATAACAGATCCTTTGCATCATCTATCTGGGAACACAAGTATCCAAAGATCCAAATCTTGACAATCGATCAAATTATTGAACTACAAAAGATCGAATATATCTACAACAAGTGTTTACCAAGAAGCATCATTAGCAAAAAGAACGTCCAATCATCAAAAAAAGACTTTATTCATATAATTACTTGTTATCCAAATCATCTAGCCTCTTAGTGCTATATCTTCTGGGGCCCAAGAGTGTGTGAATCAAATTTGACACAATTTTAGGTTGGAACTTGTATCAAATTGACCCACATTGGATTATCAATTTCATTTTGAGAGATTGGCTCTATATCAGTATGGGACCAAGGGGTAGATTCCCATAGGTAAAGGGGTGTCATTACAAGTATAAGATATTTTCTGCATAAAAAAGTGTTTCAGTTTATAAAATCATGTTGCAGCCAGATCCTGAAATCAGTTCATACTTCATTCAATAGATGATTCATTTGTTTGGGGTAGTAGTCGATAGAAATGTATTTACTATCTTACCAATCTCAGCCGGATATTGATTCATTACTGCATGCCCAGCATTTTTAATCTGTACAAGCCAGGCTCCTGGAATTTTGCTTGCAAGAATTAAAGCATTTCCATGCGGCATGTAGTTATTATCATCTGTTCCAGTTATAACTAACGTGGGTTTTGCCAATTTCGCTTCCTTATCACAAGCACCACTCCAGTTGGTTTTCTCCCAACTACCTAGGTTATTCTGCTTGTTCGCTATATCAGGGGACAAACCAGGCTTCAATTGTTGTAATGATGTAATGTTTGCTGGAATGACAGCAGTTTCAGGATGTAGTTTGATCCATCCTGATCCTAACGAGGCAACATTAAGCGCTTTCAATTCCTCCTGAGTAATGGGAATATTATGTAGAGATTTGTTTACAACATCAGCTTGCAATTTAAGAAATTCAGGTGGTTTAGGTATACCATCTTTTCCGCCACATGTTGTAGCAACAAGTATTAGCCTGTTAACCTTTTCTGGATAGCTAATTGTAAATGCCTGAGCTATATGTCCTCCCAAAGAATATCCCATGATATCTGCTTTTGGTATTTTCAGAGCATCAAGCAAACCAGCTGTATCGTTTGCTAGTTGCGGATAGGTGTATGGTTTGGAACCAACTGTTGAATTTGCAATTCCACGTTGATCAAACACAATCACTGTGTGATTTGAAGCAAGACCCGTTAAAAAGGACGGATCCCAGGCATCCATACTATCAGAAGCGCCATTAAAAAGTATTAGAGGTTCACCTCTACCAAACATTTTGTACGCAACATCAATATCTCCCACATGGACTTTTTTTAAGTGGATATTTTGCAAATTTACCGAATTCGTAGTATTAGAATTCGTTTGGTTTGGATCTGGTTGACCATATGCTACTTTGGTGATGCCAAAATAACCATAATAGTTACTGATTGATGAGCTTGTGATAACAAGAGCAGATATAACAGCAATAATAAGGACTAGATTATCTTTTCTAACAAGTCTGTGACTTGGCACGAACCCTATTCACGCTGCGATGTATTTAAAGTATATTTGACCTAAGACAAAAAGAGTTGTCTATTCGTAAATCATCATAAATTCACTAGATGTGGATCATTATTGCAGCACTACATTCTGGCCGCTTCAATATGAGATCTTTATGATTGTTATAGGCATCTATGAAAGCATAGGGAACGTAAGTACCAAGGCAAGGGAACTAGATACATACATTTCTCTCAGAATGAACGAGGTTGGAACTTACTTCTATTAATTAAGTTAAAATCAAACTTGAAATTACATTGGGCCCAAGAGTGTGTGAATCAAATTTGACATAGTTAAGGGCCCATTAACTGACCGCACATGAGATGATGGGGCACCCAATTGCGATTTGTGCTAGTGCACTGCCTGGGCGCAATAATGAGTCGTATTGTAAAAAGCCTCTCAGGTGGTAGGAGTATCTTGCACGCGCCCATGACCGAGCTACACATGAAAACTTTTTGTCCTTTCAACTTCTATGCCCACCGAACGAAGTCTGTCTGTACAGGTGATGGCCCAATTTAGAGAATGTTTATAATTTGGCGTGATGCACATCTGTATTACACAACACTCTTTTCCGATATAATTATACTGGATTCATTCACGGACCCGATCCAGTCTGATTGGATATGAATATAACTTCATTCGTTTACCTGTCTACGATTAATCAGTATATCGTATAAGTATGAGTTTTCTGTCTTTTTCCCCAGACTTATCGGCAGATATCCATTCCTCTTTGCAGAATCAATATCATATTTGATCACGTGATAAGCAAAGTCTAATTGCCTTAATTGGTTACTATCAAAAATAATCCTAAAGACAAAGTAATACTTCTTGTTCTGACCACTTATAATGCCTTATAACGTTCAGCTTGCATTTAGGTTTAGTAGGCTGTCCTTCATACATAGCTTCTAGTATAGAGAATCAATACTGTATGGATAAGAGAATCTTAGTAATTACAATTAGATAATATTATGAAGGAATAGAAGGTAATTATCTAAAAAAATAGATAGTGCGCTATGGCAAGCACAATCGTCATTATGCTGATGTGTGATTACCTATGATTTCTATAAATCTGCTTTCTGGACCGACTAAAACAGTCAATACTCTGTCAGTATTTGTATTATGAGTTTCTTTAAAGCTATTAAGTATGTTAGGACAAGTTCCAACACATATACCGCTTGGTTCTCCACTTATTCGGTTACCATCAACCTTGACAATGAATGGAGCATCCTTTCCTGCAGCATTTTTGGAATCTATGACATGTCTAGGCACGTTAACTTCTAATGCTGCTCCATTTGCTTGGGGATTGACGGCAAGATCGAGGCTCTTTCTAGCAGGATCTGACAATATTCCCACAAGTGAACCATCTAGTACACTATAATCGATAGGAATGGTCTTTCCATTCACCGTGAGATTATACTTATTAGTAAATCCAGGTTTTAAGAGAGTACCAATTATGCGGCTACTTACCTGATCGGTATCAGGCCCTCCGAGTTTTACCACGAACTGTGCGTTTACTGTTTGAGCAGTCAGTATTGCGTTTGTGCTGACAATGGCTATGCCTAGGATCGAAGACAGGACCAAAAACGACATCATATTTTTTGTTTTGTTGTTCGGACGAAAACGAATATTCATCGAGTAACTACCAAGTTATTGCGTATATATGGATATCTATAGTCTTGTTTGAAGTCATAAGGAAATAGATAAAGGAACAAAATAATTGTGGATGAGTGTACTATTTACGATCTAATTTTTGTTATTCCTACCATAGAACATCCATGATGAAGGCCGCAGCATAGATTGCCGGACTCCCCCCATCATAAGGGTTCTCACTACATCCTGAGTTTTATGTTGCAAGGGCTCATCGGAACTAGTGTTGTAGTGACCACGTGTGTTTCGGCTAAATCGATAATTCATTTTAAAGCGATAATGGTAGCTAAGTCAAGTTCTATTTACCTATCTATCTCCAAAATGTTTATTAGGTTTTGTTCCGATGGGCTATTTACTATGACTTCTTTAGGAATCATAACGCTTTTTGCAATGGCTCTGGCTACTGCTAGCTTTACCTCGCACATGATAGTGGGACCACAGCAGGCTATAGCTAAACCTACAACTGCTATGATGAAATCGATGATTAGCAATATGACTAGAATGGGTGTTATTGTTACACCAATAACGTGCATTACCCTCGGCGATGTAATGAAATCATTATCCGTTATGTTTAGAAATGCTACTGCCGCTGGAGATAATGAAACTAATTCCACACAGGGAATGATGATGAACCTGATGGAGCAAGGAATGAAATCTGGAATGCAGAATGTAACTCAAAGTGAGTTGCAACATTTGAAGGATTTTGTATTTTGTAGCCCAGCAAATGAAAAAATGATGAGAAGTATGATGAAATAAACACCTAATGAATCCTTCCCTAGGCTGATAGATGTAGTAACCATTACCAAGTCCATAATACGGTAGGATAGCCTCTCTCGACAGTGCTAATTTTTCTAATTATTTCATTCAAACATCTATCGAGCTTAATCCTTGAATTATCAAATTCCAAGATCTAGATCTATAATCACAAAATGTCGTACTACTAGATTAATACCTTGATACTAATAAATGAAGGATATGCGTTGATGGGATAGCCTCCATAGTATGAAGACTCAAGTAATTCAATATCTCCTACTTGCTAAGTCCTTCTTATGCTTTACAATCGCGAATATAATCCTGAAGGTTTGCTTGCTACCTGCTGGTACCTCGATCTTTCTGGGGCAAAGTTCTCGTGCTTTCTAGAGGTACCTTTATCACTCAATAACTATAAAGTCAAAGACCTAGAACCCTACCTATGTTATCTAGATCTAGCAATTGAATATTCTAGAGTATAAATACACACCTGCTACTGCTACTGGTCTTACAGCATTTACGTATAACTACGATAACTAATTGTTGGCACGATACCTACCCAAGCGTTCTTGTTTCCCAAATAAGTGTCATCTAATATATTATTATGAAGCTTAGCTTTACACATTTTGTCGATAATTCTCTAATTGTCTAGTCATTGCCACTGTCCTTAATCTGTTTTAGGCCAGTAAATTGCTTTTCGTGTCAATATTCAATCCAATATGAAGCCTTATGTATATGTAGGCAATTATTATGAGTGTGAGTGAACAAGAAAGCGCAGCTTTAAACGTGCTCAAATTAAGGACAGAAGAATTGACTCTAAAAACAGAGGAATTAAAACAGACAAGTATTTCTCTATTAATTTCAAATAATGCACTGAAATCAGAGGAGGAACAACTAGCCAGATTACATGCAGAGTTATTTGACTCAAACCATGAGCTCGCTTCCGTAAACAAACAGGTTTCAGAAACCAACAAAAAGTTTGCACGAACTAATATAAGGTTTGCTCAAGTTAACGAAGAACTGTCAGAAGCAAATAAAGAGTTAGCAAGGGTTAACAAGGAGCTTGCTCTAGCCAATGAACAAATAAATGCACACGAACAGGAGACGAAAGATTTTATCAGCATAGCCGCGCATGAATTCAGAACACCTACTCAATCTATCCTAGGCTACTCTGAGTTATTACAAAATATGTTTAAAGAAGAGGTGCAAAAAGAAGCAATAAGAGGCGAGGACAGCAACAGCAATAGTGATTGTAGACAGCATGTCATTCAAAACCAAAAGGATATGGCTTTAGATGCGATAGTTAGAAACGCGCATAGACTTGAAAGACTAGCAAAGGATATACTTGATGTTACGAAAATTGAAGGTATGAGATTAACACTTCACAAGGAATGTTTCAGCCTTAATGAAAAGATAAGAAATGCAATAGCAGATGCCACGAGCATTCAAATGACAGAATATACCGGTAATGATAACAAGAATATAAAAATAAAGTTTGAATCAGAAGAAGGAAGGGGAAATGATATTTTCATAGAAGCAGATAGAACAATGATACAGCAGGTTATTCTAAACCTGCTTAGAAATGCAATTAAATATGTAAAGGAAGGTGGGATTATAACTATTATGACACAGGTCAGTACACAAAAGAAAGTGGAAGCAGACGCAAGAAAAAAAGAGGGAGAAGGAGAACGAGCTGCTGTGGTCAAAGTAAAGGACAATGGTAGCGGAATAGATACTCGTATTTTACCAAGACTGTTCACAAAATTTGCTACTACTTCGTTAGAAGGTGTCGGATTAGGTCTGTATATATCTAAACGAATTGTAGAAGCTCATGATGGTAGGATATGGGCTGAGAATAATTCTAACGGTAAAGGAGCTACATTTGCATTTGTTCTCCCATGTTTGGTTAATTGATTAACTTAGCCTATTATTATTATTATTATTATAATCAATACGACTAATATTAATCTGATTAATATCTCATTCCATAATTATGATATTGTGCCGGAATTACTAGAACTAAATTTCTGACTACCAAGGGTGTAAATTTCTTTCTATGAAGCGGTGAAAGAAAATACCCCCCTTATAGTGATAATCTGTTAGAATATTACCCAAAGATGCGAGCGCATTATTATCTGGTTTTTATTTAGCAGTAGAGTTAGAGGATAGCATAGAAGTAGCAGGCAGGCGAGCCGCTGCAGCATGATTTGTAAATCCAGAATGGGCTTCAAGCCATGAATAAAGATCTGCTAATACATATTGTTGTATCGGTCCAATTCCAGTTGTCCATTGGGATGAAGGATAGAATGCATGACCCAGATTTGGATATGTTATCAATGTATGGTCAGGATGATTTATATCAGTCAGTCTTTGTTGTAAAAGAAAGGCTTGCTCCACTGGAGTCTGAGTATCATTTTCTCCATTGAGTATTAGGATACCTGTAGATTTAGAGACATTACCAATGATGCTTAGATTCGGTATCATATTCAATAACGATCTCCACAATATAGGACAGATTTGAATACTATTGCATTTATGCGAATTGAAAGCTGTGATGTTCTCATATGTCTTTATCAATGCGGGTTTAAGTTGTTTATCGATATTTATGGCACCACCACTGCTAGTACCAAATGCCTTTAGTAGAGTGTTAGTTATGTCTTTGATATTATTAGTACGTAAAACTGAACCTGACACTAGTAAATGACTTAACAAAGGATCCTTCGCTATTTGTTGTATTGATATCAATCCAGTATGATTCTTATCCAATACTTGTGTAGCGTACTTTGAGGGTAAGGATACGTCTAAATTGTACTCTGAGACTGAAGGGTTCTGAGCTAATGTGGACATAAGTACTATGTTCTTTACCTTCGTCGAATTATCCATTGCTACTCTTGGAGCATAAAGTGTACCTTCGCTATGACCAATTATACTTATCCTCTTGGGATCTACTTCAGGCTGTTGTACAAGAATATTCAATGCTTTCTTACCATCTTGAATTTGGTCATTGCATGTATTATTTCCCCATACATTTGAGTCCAAAATAGTATAATTTCCACCAACGCCTCTTTTATCATATCTGAGTACTGTAAAGCCTCTTTCTGATAGATATTGGGCTATATCCCAAAGTAGTAATGGTGGTTTAGGGCCATTTTTGTGAATAAATCCTAATGTTTCATTCTTATCAATAGCACCAGAACCTTGCATAAGAAGAACACCAGGGAAAGGTCCTTTTCCTATAGCAGGATAAGTCAGCTGTGCGTTAGTCTTTACTCCTTTTCCTAGATCTATTACTAAATTTCTATATTTTATTGTGGGAATGTACTGCTGAGCTAGTGCTTGGTTTTGTTGTAGATTAAAGACACTAGTAGATAAACAAGATAATACAAACATGCATACTAAAAATAATCCTAAAGGTAGCGTTGCCCCTTTTGTTCTGACCATTATGCCTTGTAATATTCAGCTTGTATTTTAGGTTTTAGAGGCCTGCTCCAGATTTGTGTTATGACGAAAATCAATCGTAAAATTAGGCTTAAAATATAGCAGAACTGGCGCAGAATTCATGTTTTACGTCTGTAACGTTGTTTATACCTTCCACGGCTGTATATTATCATCTGTTAAGATGGAGTGAAAATACCATG
>Ga0070709_10000706_pt1 | contig 18959 bp, 15 predicted proteins | sample LARL51metaG_FD_65449 | JGI IMG/M metagenome (GOLD analysis project Ga0070709, IMG submission 65449) | Corn, switchgrass and miscanthus rhizosphere microbial communities from Kellogg Biological Station, Michigan, USA - LAR L5-1 metaG | ecosystem: Host-associated > Plants > Roots > Rhizosphere ... | reverse complement strand
TCGTGAGCACGCCGTGACGCTGCGCGAGCAGCACGTAGGTCAGGCCGAGGAAGAGCGTCGCCGCGTTGGTCGGCAGGCTCGCGAGCGCCCCCTCCGCAATGAAGGCCGAGTCATGATCGAGCGCGAGGAAGACGTAGGTCGGCCCCGCGGAGATCGGCAGGGTGGCGATCAGCGCACCGATCACCGGTCCCGAGCGCTCGGTGATGAACGACGCCGTTACCACGAAGCACGCGGCGACGGCCATGCGCAGGACGAGCGGGAGGAGAAAGGCGAGATCGCGGGGCATGTTCAACTGTCGTCCCCTCCATGGCAACGCGCTTGCGTTGCCGTGGAGAGCGCCGAGCCGGGACCCATAACCACGGGCGGGGATGGCGCGAAGGAAGATGTAACGACCAGCGCGCGAAGCAACCCGGGCCTGTGGTTATGGGTGCCCGCGTTCGCGGGGACGACACCGAATGAGCGGCTGAAGCTCACACCCGCTTCATCGACACCGATACTTTTGGGCCGTTCTTGATGGTCTGGTAGACCACGCAATAGCGCTCGGTGAGCTTCTTCAGCAGATCGAGCTTGTCCTGCGGGGCATCGGTCTCGACCTCGAAGCGGACGCGGATCTCGGCAAAACCGACCGGCGCCTCCTTGTCGACGCCGAGCGTGCCGCGGAAATCGAGATCGCCCTCGGCGATCACCCGGCCGCTGGTCAGCGGCACCTCGATCGCCGTCGCGACCGATTTCAGCGTGACGCCGGCGCAGGCCACCAGCGCTTCCAGCAGCATGTCGCCGGAGCAGAGCTCGAGACCGGACCCGCCCGTCGCCGGATGCAGGCCGGCGGTTGCAAGCGCCCGGCCAGTCTCGACCTTGCAGGCGATGTTCTCGTTGTCGATCGACCCCTTGGCCTTCAACGTGATCAAGGCGGCCGACGGGTCGGTCTTGTAGCGGTCCTTGATGGGCGCCTGCATGGCGCGCAATTCCACGGCATCCATTGTCGCTTTCTCCCTATTCTTGGCCGCAGCATGTAGCGGTTTGCCGCAGTTCTGTCACCACCACATCGCCTCGCCGGCACTTGAATTCGCCTGCGCCTCCATCAGGTTCCGGTCGAGCGAGCGGTCCAGCGCGGTCAGCACGCGGCGCTTGACCTGATCGAACAGTTGCGACTTGCGGTCCCGCGGCCGCGCCAGGTTGACGGCGACGTCGGCAAACAGCCGGCCCGGCCGCGGCCGCATCACCAGCACGCGGTCCGCCAGCATCACGGCCTCCTCGACGTCATGCGTGACCATCACCAATGTGGGCCGCCCATCGGCCCAGAGATCGAGCAGATGGTCCTGCAGATCGGTCCGCGTGAAAGCGTCGAGTGCGGAGAACGGTTCGTCCAGCAGCAGCACTTCCGGCTGCGGCACCAGTGCGCGGGCAATCGCCACGCGCTGCGCCTGCCCGCCGGAGAGCTCGCGCGGCCAGGCGCGCGCCTTGTCGGCGAGGCCAACGCGATCGAGCGCGCGGGCAATGCGCGCGTGGCGTTCGGCGGCGGGCAGATCGGACAGGCCGAAACCGATATTGTCGGCGACCGTCAGCCAGGGCAGCAGCCGCGGCTCCTGAAAGATGATGCCGATCTTTTCATGCGGCGCCGTGACCGCGCTGTCGTTGAACGTCACCGCGCCTGACGTGGCGGCATCGAGGCCGGCAACGGCGCGCAGCAAGGTCGACTTGCCGGAGCCGGAGCCGCCGATGATGGCGACGATCTCGCCGAGCCGGATCTCGGCTGAAAACCGCTCCAGCGCGTGCACGCCGTTCGGATAGGTCTTGCTGACGCCACTCAGGACAAGCATCAGCTTCCTCCGCCTGGTGGCTCGAAGGCGTCCTGCCAGCGCAATAGCGGCGCGCTCGCAATCTCGATCAGCCAATCGGTGGTCTTGCCGAGGATGGCGAAGATCACGATCGCGGCCACGATCTGCGCCGGCTTGCCGAGCTGCTGGCCGTCGATCAAGAGATAGCCGAGCCCTTCGGAGGCGCCCATGAACTCGGCGGCGACCACGAACATCCAGCCGAGGCCAAGGCCGACCCGCAGCGCCACCACATAGGCCGGCAGCACGGCGGGCAGCAGAATGCGTCGGATCATCGCCGGCCCCGAAAGACGGAAGATGCGGCCGACCTCGACGATCTTGCGGTCGACCGCCAGGATCGCGCCCATCACGCCGAGATAGACCGGAAAGAACACCCCGACCGCGATCAGCGCGACCTTCGAGGTTTCGAAAATGCCGAGCCAGAGGATGAAGAGGGGTACCCAGGCGATCGAAGGAATGGCGCGGAGCGCCTGTATGGTCGGATCAAGCAGCTGTCGCGCCAAAACCCAGTAGCCGGAGATCGCACCGAACAGGGTGCCCGCGACGACCCCAAACGCAAAACCGGCGGCGACCCGCGACAGCGTCGCCAGGATGTGGCGGCTGAGTTCGCCGCTGCGCGCGAGGTCGATGATGGTCGATGAGACTTTCGACGGTGGTGGCACCAGTCGGCCATTGGACCAGCCGAGATGGACCACGATCTCCCAGCCGATCGCGAGCAAGAGCGGCAGCACGAGCCCAAGCGCCGGGCGCGCGTAGCGGCCAAGCCGCGCGCGCGAGGCAGGCGCGGGTGCCGCCGCTATCCTATCGCTCCGTTCCAGGGCGGGGAGATCAACGGTCATGACCATGAGCTAGATGCTTCTCGCGATGGGAATGCAAGGCGGCTAGTTCACCGGCAGCGGGACTTGGTCGTCGATCAGGCTGTCCAGCGCCGCTTTCACATCGACCTTGGCATCGATCACGCCGGCCTGCTGCAGCGCCAGGCCCGCGGCGAGGATCGACTCGCGCTGCGGCGCGCCGATCCGGCTGTGGGTCAGCTCGGTGCGCTCCTTGAGCTGCTTGTCGACGACGTTCTCGGGCAGTTTTGTCACCCCGATGAACACTTTCTTCAGCTCGTCGTAATTCGCCAGCGAATATTTGCGCGCCTCCTCGTAGGTCGCCAGCAGGCGGCGGACGATGTCCGGATGGTCCCTCAAGAACTGCTCGCGGACATTGAGAATCCCCCAGGTGTTGGCATCGGCCTTGCGGTAGAACAGTCTTGCGCCGTCCTCGATCTCGGCCTGCGCCATCATCGGATCGAGCCCGGCCCACGCATCGACGTCGCCGCGGATCAGCGCGGTCTTGCCATCGGCATGCTGCAGCAGCACCGGCGTGATGTCCTTCTCCGATAGCCCCGCGCCGAGCAGCGCGCGGACAAGGAAGATGTGCGGATCAGTGCCGCGGGTCACCGCGACGCGCTTGCCCTTCAGATCGGCAACGCTCGCAATCCTGGAGTCCTTCGCCGTCACCAGCGCAGTCCATTCGGGCCGCGAATAGACATAGATCGACTTGACCGGGTTGCCGTTGATTCTTGCGACCAGCGCCGCCGAGCCGGCGGTCGAGCCGAAGTCGATCGATCCGGCGTTGAGGAACTCGAGCGCCTTGTTGGAGCCCGCCGACTGCACCCAGACGATCGAGATACCGTCCTTGGAAAATTCCTTCTCGAGCAATCCGCGCTGCTTCAACACCATGGAGACCGGGTTGTAGGTCGCCCAGTCGATGCGGATTTCGCTCAAGGCCTCGGCGGCCTTGGCGCCGGGCAGGAGCCAGATCAGTGTGAGTGCAGCAAAAATCCATCGCGCAGCCCTGAGCATCGATCCACCTCCATTGCCCCGCTTGAAAACCCTTCTGTATCTCAATAGCTTAGACCTGCAACCCCGAGAAAATCCGCATCCTGCGGGCCGCTTTGGCGAGAACGGCCTTGCCGAAAGCACATTAATTTCAGCATGGACGTGCTCTCTTCCCGGAGAAACGTCCGTGACAGCAAGAGCTCCCGCCTGATATCCGAAGACATCATGGACACCGTCGTCAAAGAGCCCCGTCCCCAGAGCGAGACCCGTTTTGACAGCGCGCGGATTGCGGCCGCGGTCGAGGCGCTCGCGACACAGCATGCCGGGCGCGACGATGTCTTTCGCACCGCGGTCGCGCAGCTCATGAAGGCGGAGCTCGCCGCGGCCCGCGCCGCCGCGCAAGAGCTGCTGCTGAAGGACCGCCATGGCCGGCGCTGCGCCGAGCGGCTCTGCCTGGTGCAGGACGAGATCATCCGCATCCTCTACACGGCAGCAACCCAGCATCTCTATCGGACGCCGATCCCGTCGGGCGCCGAGCGCATGGCGGTGGTCGCGACTGGCGGCTATGGCCGCGGGCTGATGGCGCCGGAGTCCGACATCGACCTGTTGTTCATCCTGCCCTACAAGCAGACCGCCTGGGGCGAGCAGGTCGCCGAAGCCATTCTGTACTGCCTGTGGGACATGGGGCTGAAGGTCGGCCACGCCACGCGCTCGGTCGACGAGTCGATCCGCCAGGCGCGCGGCGACATGACGATCCGCACCGCGATCCTGGAGATGAGGTTTCTGACCGGCGACCGGCCGCTCTATGACGAACTGGTCGACCGTTTTGACAAGGAGGTCGTGCAGGGCACCGCGGCGGAGTTCGTCACCGCAAAACTTGCCGAGCGCGAGGAGCGGCACCGCCGCGCCGGACAGTCGCGCTATCTGGTCGAGCCCAATGTCAAGGACGGCAAGGGCGGCCTGCGCGACCTGCACACGCTGTTCTGGATCGCGAAATACGTCTATCGCGTGCGGGAGACCGATGAGTTGGTCGAGCGCGGCGTGTTCGACGCGCGCGAATACCGCACCTTCCGCCGCTGCGCCGACTTCCTGTGGTCGGTCCGCTGCAACCTGCATTTTCTGAGCGGACGCGCCGAGGAGCGGCTGTCCTTCGACCTGCAGCGCGAGATCGCGGTCCGGCTCGGTTATACCTCGCATCCCGGCATGCAGGATGTCGAGCGCTTCATGAAGCATTACTTCCTGGTCGCCAAGGACGTCGGCGACCTCACCGCCATCCTGTGCGCCAAGCTCGAGGACCAGCAGGCCAAGCCCGCGCCGGTGCTGAGCCGGATGATGGCGCGGCTCCGTCCCGGCATGAACCGGCGGCGGGTGCCGGAGAGCGACGACTTCATCGTCGACAACAACCGCATCAATCTCGCCGATCCCGAGGTGTTCAAGCACGACCCGGTCAACCTGATCCGGATTTTTCGGCTCGCCCAGAAGAACAATCTCGCCTTCCATCCCGATGCGATGCGCATGGTCACGCGCTCGCTAAAACTCGTCAATACGGAGCTGCGCGAAAATCCAGAAGCCAATCGGCTGTTCATGGAAATCCTGACCTCGAACGACGCCGAGGTCGTGCTGCGGCGGATGAACGAGACCGGCGTGCTCGGCCATTTCATCCGCTCCTTCGGCAAGATCGTGTCGATGATGCAGTTCAACATGTATCATCACTACACGGTCGACGAGCACCTGATCCGCTGCATCGGTTTTCTGCAGGATATCGAGCGCGGCGGCGTCGACGAGCTCGCGATGGCCAGCGACCTGATGCGAAAGATCCGGCCGGAGCACCGCCCGGTGATCTACATCGCCGTGCTGCTGCACGACATCGCCAAGGGCCGGCCCGAAGATCATTCGATCGCCGGCGCCAAGGTGGCGCGGCGGCTCTGCCCGCGGTTCGGCTTTTCGCCCGCCGACACCGAGACGGTTGCCTGGCTCATCGAAGAACACCTGGTGATGTCGACCGTGGCGCAGTCGCGCGACCTGTCGGACCGCCGCACCATCGAGAATTTTGCCGCCGTCGTGCAGTCGGTCGAGCAGATGAAGCTGCTGACGATCCTGACCACCGCTGATATCCGCGGTGTCGGTCCCGGCGTGTGGAACGGCTGGAAGGCGCAGCTGCTCCGCACGCTTTACTATGAGACCGAGCCGGTGCTGACCGGCGGCTTCTCCGAGGTGAACCGCGCCAAGCGCATCGCGGCGGCGCAGGCCGAGTTCCGGCAGGCGTTCACCGAGTGGCCGGCCGAGGAGATCGACGCCTATGTCGGCCGGCACTATCCGGCCTACTGGCTCAAGGTCGAGCTGCCGCGAAAAATCCGCCAGGCCCGCTTCATCCGATCGAGCGAACAGGCCGGCCACAAGCTCGCGATCAATGTCGGCTTTGACGAGGCGCGTGGCGTCACGGAGCTGACGATCCTGGCCATGGACCATCCGTGGCTACTGTCGATCATCGCGGGCGCCTGCGCCTCGGCCGGCGCCAACATCGTCGATGCGCAGATCTACACCACGACCGACGGCCGCGCGGTCGACACCATCGCGATCTCGCGCGAGTACGATCGCGACGAGGATGAGGGCCGGCGCGCCAAGCGGATCGGCGAGATGATCGAGCAGGTGCTGGAGGGCAAGTTGCGGCTGCCCGAGGTGGTGGCGCGGCGCGCCGCAGGTCGCGGCAAGGTGCGGGCGTTCGTGGTCGAGCCCGAGGTCGCCATCAACAACCAGTGGTCGGAGCTCTATACCGTGATCGAGGTCTCCGGCCTCGACCGGACCGGCCTGCTCTATGAGCTGACCACCGCGATCTCAAAGCTCAATCTCAACATCGCCTCGGCTCATGTCGCAACGTTTGGCGAGCGCGCACGCGACGTGTTCTACATCACCGACCTCCTCGGCGCCCAGATCAGCGCGCCGACGCGCCAGGCCGCCATCCGCAGCGCGCTGCTGCATCTGTTGTCCAGTGACGAAAAGGCCGAACAGCCCGCGGCTTGAGAGTGCGGGATGGGCAAAGCGAAGCGTGCCCACCATTTCAGAAAGACTCGCGTCGAGGCGGCGGGCACGGCGCAAGCGCGCCTTTGCCCACCCTACGCCGCGCGAGCGAGCGGCGCCGTCAGAACCTCGTGATCGGCTCCAGCGTCTCGCCGGAGCGGAAGGCGCGCAGCGGTGCGGTGTCGGTGTAGACGCGCTCCTCGATGATCCGGCCGTCCTTGAGGCGGAACTTGTCGACGCCGCGCCAGTCGAACCGCGTCCCGTTGACATTGCGCGTGGTCTGCCATTCGACGATGACGACGTCGCCACGTCGCGCCCAGTCCAGGAGCTGCCAGACGAAATCGGGCGCTGCTGACTTCTGCACCTCCAGCAGGCTTGCAAGTTCGCTGCCCTTGACCGGCCGCCCCACCATGGGGGTGTTTAGCGTACCGTCGGGATGCCACAGCGCGAGAAAGGCGTTGCCATCCCGCGCCGCCCAGGCCGCCGCGAACCGCGTGACAAAATCCTGCACCTCGTCATCAGTCATGTCGTCTCTCCGGAACAATGAATGGACAGAGGCTAGCGGGCGCAAAAATCTCCGTCTCGCGGTTAACGGACCTGACGTTTTTTCGGATCGGGACGTATCAGGATGTGACGATGATCCCTTCATGCGCCAGCAGCCATCGTTTCCGCGCGAGTCCGCCGCCATATTTGACCAGCGAGCCGTCGGCGCCGATCAGGCGGTGGCAGGGGATGACGACGCTGATCGGATTGGCGCCGTTGGCGTGACCGACCGCCCGCATCGCGCGGGGCGATCCGAGGCTCGCCGCCAGTGCGCCGTAGCTCATCGTCATTCCCGGCGGAATTTTTGGCAGGGCGGTCCAGACCTTGCGCTGGAACGGCGTGCCGGCGACGCGCCATGGAATGTCGTTCAACCGGGCGAGCTCGCCCTCGAAATAGGCCGACAGCGCCTGCGTCGTGGCGCGCGGTGCCGCGGCTTCGGTCAGGCTGATCGGCCCATGCTGGAGCCGCAGCAACTCCCGCATGCGCGCCTCATGGTCTTCCCAATCCAGCGCGCACAGCACGCTATCGCGGTCGGTCACGAGCAGCGCGACGCCGATCGGCGTTTTCAGCCGGTCGAGGCCAAACCTGTCACGCGGCCTGCTGCTCATCGACTTTCTCCGCGCCGAGGCGAGACTGATGGCTGGCGGCCCAGAGATGCAGCGCCGCATAGGCACGCCAGGGCCGCCAGGCCTCCGCGCGCGCCAGCAGCTCCGCCGGCGACGGACGCCTTCCGTCCGCATCTGCCATCGCGCGCAGCAGGCCGATATCGGCGGCCGGAAAGGCATCGGGTTCGCGGAGCTCGCGCATGGCAATGTATTGCGCGGTCCATTCGCCGATCCCCGGCAGCGCGCGCAATTTGGTGATGGCCCCCGCGAGATCAGCGCTGGGCGAAAAAATCCAGGGATCGGCGGACACCGCATGCGCCAGCGACTTCACCGCAAGCGCCCGGGCGCCGGGCATGGCAAGCGTCGCCGGATCGAGTTTCGCGACGCGCGCAGGCGAGGGGAAAAGATGGCTGAGGCCTTCGCCCTGCATCGAAGGCGGCAATGGCGCACCATGCAGTTCGACCAGCCTGCCGAGCAGTTTTGTCGCCGCAGTCACGGTGATCTGCTGGCCAAAGATCGCGCGCATCGCGAGCTCAAAGCCGTCCCATGCGCCGGGCACCCGCAGGCCCGGCCGCGCCGCGATCAGGGGCGCCAGCGCGGGATCGCCCGCAAGATGCGCCCCGATCATCTCCGGATCGGCGGCGAGATCGAAGACGCGCCGCACTCGAGCAATGATCTGCGCCAGCGCGGACATGTCGGGAAACCGGATCGTGACGTCGATCCGGCTCCGGTCCGCAGGCGCGACGCGGATCGTCCCGGCGTGATCGCCGATCGCGATCGTGCGCCGGTAGCTGTGCCCGTCGACCGCTTCGACGCCGGGAATGGCGCGACGCTCCAGGAACGACAGCATCGCGTCCCAGTCATAGGGCGGCCGATAGGCGAGGCGGACCGACAGCGCGTGGCCGCCGCTTCGCGCCTTGTCACGATGGCGGCGGAGCGTCGCCGGTGAGCGGCCGAACATCTTTTGGAAGGTTTCGTTGAAGCGCCGGATACTGCCAAAGCCCGCGGCGAGCGCCACTTGCGCCATCGGCAGGGACGTTTCGTGGATCAGCTGCTTGGCGAGCAGCACCCGGCGGGTCTGCGCCACCGCGATCGGCGAAGCCCCGACATGGCGGAGGAACAGCCGCCGCAACTGCCGCGCACCGACGCCGAGCCGACTGGCGAGGCCCTCGACATCGCGCGCGTCGAGCCCGCCGGCCTCGATCAGCGCAAGGGCACGCGACACCGTGTTGGAGGTGCCGCGCCAGTACGCAAGGTCTGGCGAGACTTCCGGACGGCAGCGCAGGCAGGGACGAAAGCCTGCCTCCTGTGCCGCCGCGGCGGAGGCAAAGAACGCGACGTTTTCGAGCCGGGGCGTCCGTGCCGGACAGATCGGCCGGCAATAGATGCCGGTGGTCCTGACGGCGACGAACAGCCGGCCGTCGAACCGCGCATCGCGGGTCGAAATCGCGCGGTAGCAGGCGGTGCGGTCCATATCCATGGCGCCGATCATGGCGCCGTCGTCGCCCCCTGTCTCGCGGTTTTCGGACATCGTCATGGTCATCGAAGACCGTTGCCCGAAAAGCCGCTGCGCGTCGACCCGAAAGCCGACGGGAATCCCACCGGGGCTAGTCCAGCGTCTCCCGGTAGAACCAGACGGCCATCGCGATCGATGCCACGGTGACCAGCGCGATCGGCCAGAGTTCGGGAGCAATGGCGGCAAAACCGTTGCCCTTCAGCAGCAGGCTTCGGACGATGCGGATCGAGTGGGTCATGGGAAGCAGTTCGCCGATCCATTGCGCCCAGACCGGCATGCCCTGAAACGGAAAGGTAAAGCCTGACAGCAGGAACGACGGCAACAGCGTGAACTGCGCGAGCTGCTGGGCCTGCATCTGGTTGGTGGAGACCACCGAGAAGGTCAGCCCCAGCGCGAGATTGCTGGCGATGAACAGGCCGAGGGTGAGCATCAGCAAAGTGAGCGAGCCGCGGATCGGCAGCCCGAACACCACGGCCGAGATGGCGAGGATCAGCACGACCTGGACGTAGCCGATGAAGATGTAAGGCACGATCTTGGCCAGCATGATCTCGATCGGGCGCACCGGCATCGCGATCAGGTTTTCCATCGTGCCGCGCTCGCGCTCCCTGGTGATCGACAGCGCCGTGATGACCAGCGTCGACATGGTCAGCACGATGCAGATCAGCCCGGGCACCACGTTGAGCACCGTGAGCTGCTCCGGGTTGTAGCGGGCGTGGACCACGAACTGAAACGGCTGTTGTGCGGGCTGTGCCTGGCGGATCGGCGGCAGGTCGCGGTTGAGACCGCTGACCACGGCGGAAAGCGCCGCCGTCGCGCTGCCGATCGCGGTCGGGTCGGTGCCGTCGGCGTCGACCAGGACGGAGGGCGTTTCGCCGCGGTCGACCGAGCGATCGAAATTGGCGGGGAAGTTGATGACGAACAACGCGCCGCCGGTGGCGATCGCCCGCTCAGCTTCCGCTTCGGACGAAAACAGCTTTACGTCGTAATAGCCGGTGTTTTGCAGCGCGGTGACGATGGTGCGCTCATATTTGGAAGGCTCGGCGAGCAGCAGCCCGGTCGGCAGGTGTTTTGGATTGCCGTTGATCGCGTAGCCGAACAGGAACAGCTGCATGATCGGCAGCGCGATGATCATGCGCAGCGTCATCGGGTCGCGCCGCACCTGGATCCATTCCTTGCGGAGCAGCGCAGCCAGCCTTCGCAGCGAGAAGCCGTTCATGGCGTCGTCTCCCCATATGCGAGCTGATGGATGAAGACGTCCTCGAGGCGCGGCTCGGCTTCGCGCCATTCGAAGGTCGGGAATGCATCGACCGCTTTCTGCAGCGCCACGCGGTCGCCACCGGCGACCCGCAGCGCATGTCCGAACACCGCCGCGGCCTCCACGCCAGGCATGCGGCGGATGCGGCGGGCGGCATCGTCGATGCCCTCGCCCATCGTCTCGAAGATCACGAGCGCCGCGCGCTGCACCACCTCGTCGCTGGAGCCCTGCACCACGATGCGTCCCTCGGCGAGATAGACGATGCGGTTGCAGCGCTCGGCCTCGTCCATGTAGTGGGTGGAAACCAGCACGGTGAGGCCTTCGCCCGCGAGGTCGTGGATCAGGTCCCAGAACTCGCGGCGCGCCTTGGCGTCGACGCCGGCGGTCGGCTCGTCGAGCAGCAGCAGTTTTGGCCGATGCAGGACGCAAGCCGCGAGCGCCAGCCGCTGCTTCCAGCCGCCGGAGAGATGGCCGGCAAGCTGGGTCTCGTATGACGCAAGGCCCATTCGCGCGATGATGTCGTCAACCGCCGCCGCGCCGTCGTCCATCTCATAGACGCCGGCGACCAGATCCAGGTTTTCGCGGACCGTGAGGTCCTCGTAATAGCTGAACTTCTGGGTCATGTAGCCGGTCTGCCGGCGGATCTGCGCGGCGTCGCGGCGGATGTCGAGGCCAAGGCAGGTGCCCTCGCCGCCATCGGGGACCAGCAGTCCGCAGAGCAGGCGGATGGTGGTGGTCTTGCCGCTGCCATTGGCGCCGAGAAAGCCGCAGATCTCGCCTCGCTCGACCTGCAGGGTCAGGCCGTCGACGACGCGGCGGGTGCCAAAACTCTTGCGCAGGCTGCGGACATCGATCGTCAGGTCGTTCATGATGCCGGCCTCGTCTGGTCGAACGGCAGAACGGTGACGGGCTGGCCGGGATTGAACAGCACGGCCTGATCCGGCGGCGGCCGCGCCTCGATCGAATAGACCAGCTTGGCGCGGCTCTCCTCGCTGTAGATCACCGGCGGGGTGTATTCGGCCTGCGGCGACACGAAGGAGATCACCGCGTTGATGTCGGCGCGGCAGCCGTCGCAGGTGAGGCGGACGCTGTCACCGCGATGCATGCGAGCAAGGTCGGCCTCGGGCACGAAGAAGCGGACAAAGATGTTGCCGGGCGGCAGCAGCGAGACGACCGGCGCGCCGGCGGCCATGGTCTCGCCGGGCCGGGCCAGCACGTCGGCGATGCGGGCTGCGACCGGCGAGGTCACCCGCCGCTGCGACAGCCGCCAGTCTGTCATGTCGAGCGCGGCCTTCGCCGCGTCGACCGCGGCCCGCTGCGCCTCGATCTCACCCTGGCGGCCCATCGGCGCGCGGGCCTGCGCGAGCGCGGCTTCCATCGCGGCGACGCGAGCAGTCGCAGATCTGAAATCTGACCGGCGCTGGTCCAGGGTCTGGGCGGTGACTGCGCCGTTCTTGATCAGGTTTTCCGCGCGGTCGAGATCGACCTTGGCGCGCTCGACGGTCGCTTGCGCGTCGGAAAGGTTGGCTTCCGCCTGCTCGATCTCGGTCGGCTTGCCGGCCGCTTCGAGATTGGCGAGCTGCTCCTTGGCCTGATGCAGTTGCCGCGCGGCCTGGTCCCGTGCGGCGCGGTCGGCGGTCTCGTCCTGGACAAAGAGCGGCGTGCCGACGCTGACCTCGGCACCGCGGACCACATTCACCTCGGTGAGCAGGCCCTGCTGGGTCGGGCCGACCTTCACATAATCGGCCTCCGCATAGCCGTGCCATGCCACCGGAGCTGGAGCGCCGCGATACCACCACACGCCAGCGCCGATCGCGGCCGCGACCAAAATACCCACCAGTAGAGCCAGCCGGCCGGTCATGGGACACCTATGCAACGTAACGGTATCGTTGCATTATCACGTGTGGTGTGCTAAGGCAATTTCAAGCGGCGATGCAATTCCATGTCCGAACTCATTGAATTCAAACGTGGACCCGGAGGGCGCCCGACCCGTGCCGAGGCTGAGCGGCGTCACGCCGCCTTGCTTGAAACGGCGATGCGCCTGTTTCTGGAGCGCGGTTTCGAACCGGTCTCGATCGAGGAGATCGCTAAGCGGGCCGGCGTCGCCAAGCGCTTCATCTATGCGCGCTACGCGGACAAATCGGCGCTGTTCGTCGCCTCCATCGAGCACAATTTCCTTGGCCGCATGGAGGCGCTGCACGCCATCGAGCCTTCGCCGCGTGGACCGGAGTGGGGGCTGCTGGAGCTCGGACGGGCGGTGGTCGAGATGGCGCTGCAGCCCGACGTGCTGGCATTACACCGCCTGTTCATGTCCGCCGCGCCGCAGTTTCCGGAACTCGCCCGGCGCATGCTGGAGCGCCATCGCCAGCGCGGCATCAAGGAGATCGAGCGGGTGTTGCGGTTCTATGCCGAGCGCGGCGAAATCGAGCTGCATGATCCCGGCTGGCTGACCGAGCATTTCTTCATTTCGATCATCGGTATTCCGCAGCGTCTCGCCTTGGCCGGAATCCGCGAAACGCCTTACGAGGAGGCGCGCCGGCTGCGGCTTGCGGTCAATCTGTTCGTGAATGGCTGTCGCGTCCGCCGCGCGGAAAAAAGGCCGTCTTCGCCAACGTCCTGAACGCCGAATCGTCGCGGTCCGACGCCCTTATCTTGCATTGCGGCAACCGTTCCTCCACAATCCGCTTCGAGCGATGGCGTCCGCCGGCCGAGAGGCCTGCCGCGCGACAATCAAGACCATCGGCAGAACCCAGAAACATGAGGAACGCTTTGAGATGAGGAACGGCATTTTCCAACTGGCGAGCACCGCGGTGCTCGCGCTTGCGCTGTCGGCGACATCGGCCCTGGCGCAGAAGAAATACGACACTGGCGCCTCGGATACCGAGATCAAGATCGGCCAGACCAATCCGTTCAGTGGCCCGGCTTCCGCCTATGCCACGATCGGCAAGACCCAGGCGGCCTACATCAAGATGATCAACGATCAGGGCGGCGTGAACGGCCGCAAGATCAACCTGGTCCAGTATGACGACGCCTATAGCCCGCCAAAAGCGGTGGAACAGGTGCGCAAGCTGGTCGAGAGCGACGAAGTCCTGTTTACATTCCAGATCCTCGGCACGCCATCGAACGCCGCGGTGCAGAAATATCTCAACGCGAAGAAGGTGCCGCAGCTGTTTGCCGCGACCGGCGCGTCCCGCTTCACCGACCCGAAGAACTTTCCCTGGACCATGGGTTACAATCCCAACTATTTCGTCGAGGGGCGGATCTACGGCCAGTACATTCTGAAGGAGTATCCGAACGCCAAGGTTGGCGTTCTCTACCAGCATGACGATCTGGGTCAGGACTATCTCAACGGCATCAAGGCGGGCCTCGGCGACAAGGCGGCCAGCATGATCGTCGCAGAAGCTTCTTACGAGGTGTCCGATCCGACCATCGATTCGCAGATCCTAAAGATCAAGGACTCCGGTGCCGATCTGTTCTTCTCTGCCACCACGCCGAAATTCGCGGCGCAAGCGATCAAGAAGAATTATGAGCTCGGCTGGCATCCGGTGCACATCCTCGACATCAACTCGGTCTCGGTGGGCGCCGTGATGCAGCCGGCAGGGCTCGAGGCGTCCAAGGGCGTGATCAGCGTCAACTACGGCAAGGACCCGCTCGATCCGACCTGGAAGGACGACGCGGGAATGAAGAAATTCCAGGCTTTCATGGAGAAGTATTATCCGGACGGCGACAAGAACTCGCTGTTCAACGCCTACGGCTACTCGACCACGCAGTTGCTGATTCATGTGCTCAAACAGTGTGGCGACGACCTGACGCGCGAGAACGTCATGAAGCAGGCGGCGAGCCTGAAGGACGTCGTGCTCGACCTCTCGCTGCCGGGCATGAAGGTCAACACCTCGCCGACGGACTATCGCGTCAACAAGCAGCTCCAGATGCAGCGGTTCAACGGCGAGCGCTGGGAGCTGTTCGGCCCGATTCTCGAAGACACGGGGGCGGCCGGGTAAGCGCGGCTGCTTGGGCGGGTTAGCCTTCCGCCTTCGTTCAACTCTCGGGTAACTTCGAACGGAGAAGGCGGAATTAACCCACCATCGTCGATGCGGAAGTTCGGTAGGGTGGGCAAGGGCGCGCAGCGTCGTGCCCACCATTTTTTCGCATGCGTTGTCTGCAATGGTGGGCACGCTTCGCTTTGCCCACCCTGCAATTCCCCGCGTCAGGTCGGCACTTCCCCGAAATTCTGGCCGATCGGCAGCACCGCGTGGCGAATCAGGCGCGAATCCTCCACTGCCGCCTGGCGGTGCTTCACCGCTTCGCGATAGACAGGATCCCTTATCATCTCGACGAACGCTGCAACGGACGGATATTCGGCGATGAAGCAGATGTCCCAGCGCTCCTCTTGCGGCCCGATCAGCATCAGCTCGAACCGTCCCTGCCACACGACACGTCCGCCGACGCGCCGGAACACCGGTCCGCTGTCGCGGCCATAGGCCGCATAGGCTTCCGCGCCGGTCGCGTTGCGGCCGTCGCCATAGGCGGCCTCGCGCCGCAGCCTGACGAGGTTGAGCATGTGAATGGGACCTTCGCGGTCATGGCTGCGGAACTGCGCAAAAACCTCCTTGGTCGGATCGATGTGGCCCATCACTGGTCTCCTGTCCTGAAAGGGTCAACCCTACCACGGGCTGTGCGGGTGCGGCTCACCCCCTAATCGCGCGTTAAGCTTTGCGTAACCCGCCCTTAAACTCCGCCCTCTAGCCTGCCGCGAGCGAGGGTGAGCGTTGGCGTATGGCGTGGTGGGGACGAAAAAAGCGCGGCCGCAAGGAGCCGCTGTTCGGGCTCGCCTCAGCCATGGCCGACCTGCGCCTGACATGGCAGGACCGCATCGCGGCCATCACCGACGAACAGCCGGGGAAAACGACGTCCAGGACCGCCTCCAGGAGCAAGCCGAAATACGATCCCACCGATGAGGACGAGGATCCCCCGCGCGAGCGCAAGCCGAAAGGCGCTGCCAAGCGCAAGTCGGGGGCGCGCGCGGGGTTCAGCTTCGGGCGTCTCGTCTATTGGGGCGTGGTGCTCGGCATCTGGGGGGCCATCGCGGTGGTCGGCGCCGTGGTCTATGTCGGCGCACATCTGCCGCCGATCCAGTCGCTCGAAATCCCGAAACGGCCGCCGACCATCGAGATCGTGGGCGCCGACGGCAGCGTGCTTGCCCAGCGCGGCGAAATGGCCGGCGCCAATGTCGCGCTGAAGGACCTGCCGCCCTATCTGCCAAAAGCTTTCATCGCGATCGAGGATCGCCGCTTCTATTCGCATTGGGGCGTCGATCCCGTCGGCATCGCGCGCGCCGCGGTCGCCAACATTCTGCATCGCGGCGTGGCGCAGGGCGGCTCGACCCTGACCCAGCAGCTCGCGAAAAACCTGTTCCTGACCCAGGAGCGCACACTGCAGCGCAAGCTGCAGGAGGTCGAACTCGCGCTGTGGCTGGAGCGCAAGCACTCCAAGGCGGAGATTCTGGAGCTCTATCTCAACCGGGTCTATTTCGGCTCGGGCGCCTATGGCGTCGAGGCCGCCGCGCAACGCTATTTCGGCAAGTCGGCCCGGAACGTCACGGTTCAGGAAGCCGCGATGCTGGCCGGCCTCGTCAAGTCGCCCTCGCGCCTGGCGCCGAACCGCAATCCGGAGGGTGCTGAGAAGCGCACCGAAATCGTGCTGGCCGCGATGGCGGACGCCAAATTCATCACCGACGCCCAGGCCAAGGCCTCGATCGGCCATCTGGCGATCGCGGTGAAGCCGGCGGGCGCCGGCACCATCAATTATGTCGCCGACTGGATCGGCGAGGTGCTCGACGATCTGATCGGACAGATCGACGAGAGCGTCCGGGTCGAGACCACGATCGATCCGAGACTGCAGAGTGTGGCGGAAGCCGCCGTGATCGACGAGCTCGCGGCCACGAGCGTGAAGTTCAACGTCAGCCAGGGCGCGCTGGTCGCGATGACCCCGAACGGCGCGATCCGTGCCATGATCGGCGGCCGCAATTATGCCGACAGCCAGTACAACCGCGCCGTCACCGCCAAGCGCCAGCCGGGCTCGGCGTTCAAGCCGTTCGTCTATCTCACCGCGCTCGAACAGGGCCTGACGCCGGACACGGTCCGGCAGGACGCGCCGCTCAACGTCAAGGGCTGGGCGCCCGAGAACTATACTCACGAATATTTCGGCGCAGTCACGCTGACCCAGGCGCTCGCGATGTCGCTCAACACGGTCGCAGTCCGCGTCGGCCTCGAGGTCGGGCCGAAGAACGTGGTGCGCACCGCGCACCGGCTCGGCATCGCCTCAAAGCTCGAGCCCAACGCCTCGATCGCGCTCGGCACCTCGGAAGTGTCGATGACCGAGCTGGTCGGCGCCTATGCGCCGTTTGCCAATGGCGGATTTGCAACCTCGCCGCATGTGGTGACACGGATCAAGACCTTTGACGGCAAGGTGCTCTATGCGAGGCCGGCCGATCCGCCGGCCCAGGTGATCGAGCCGCGCTATGTCGCGATGATGAACACGATGATGCAGGAGACGCTGATCTCGGGCACGGCGCGGAAGGCGGAGATTCCGGGCTGGCAGGCGGCCGGCAAGACCGGCACCAGCCAGGATTTCCGCGATGCCTGGTTCATCGGCTATACCGCAAACCTCGTCACCGGCGTCTGGCTCGGCAATGACGACAATTCGCCGACCAAAAAAGCGACTGGCGGCGGGCTGCCGGTGGAAGTCTGGACCCGCTTCATGCGGCAGGCCCTTCAGGGGGTGCCGGTGGCCTCCCTGCCCAACCCGGACAGAGGCGGCCTGTCGACCATCGCCCAGATCGCGTCGCAAGTCAGCGCGCCAACCCCGCCGACGAGCGGCGTCGCGCGAGCAGCGCCGGCGCGAAGCTCAGCGCGTCCCGAGGCTGCGGCGGGGCTCGACGGCTGGCTGGTCGACCGGCTGTTCGGAAGATAACGGCGCTCTCGCAAGGGATCGACCGACCTGCCGCAGCATGACGCCGGCGCGCCTGGCGCTATAACCGAGCAGCCAGCGCCCAAAGGCCGCCGACGGCATCGGGCGCGCGTGCAGGAATCCCTGCACCACGTCGCATCCGAGCTCGCCGAGTAGCTGGCGCTGCTCCACCGTCTCGACGCCTTCGGCGACGACGGCGAGGTTGAGGCTCTGGCCGACGCGGACCACGGCGGTGACGATTGCCCGCGTGCCGGCATTGCCTTCGACGTCGCGCATGAAGCTGCGGTCGATCTTCAGCTCGTTGATGGGCAGCTGGGTGAGGCGGCTCAGGCTGGAATAGCCGGTGCCGAAATCGTCCAGTGACAGGCCGACGCCCTGCGTGCGCAGCTCGTTCATGGTGGCGACCACGATGGCGCGTTCATTCAGGAAAACGCCCTCGGTGATCTCCAGCATCAGATGGTTCGCGGGCAGCTCATGCTCGGCGAGGATCTGCGCGACCATGGTGGCCAGGTTGATGTTCTGGAAATTGATCGGCGACAGGTTGACCGAGACGCAGGGAATGTCGAGCCCGGCGCGGCGCCAGATCGCCATCTGCCGGCAGGCCTCGCGGATCGACCACATCCCGATCTGCTCGATCAGCCCGCATTCCTCGGCGAGCGGGATGAACTTTGACGGAGAGACCTCGCCAAGCACCGGGTCATGCCAGCGCGCCAGCGCCTCCACGCCATGGATCGCGCCATCGCGGGTACGGATCTGCGGCTGGTAGTGCAGGGTGAGGGCCTCGCTGGCGATGGCATTGCGCAGCGCGGTGGAATGCATCAGCCGCTGCTCGGCGAGCTTGTCCATGTCGGCGTTGAAGAAGCGATAGGTGCCGCGGCCGGCGCGCTTGGCCTTGTACATCGCCGCATCGGCCTGCTTGACCAGCGTGTCGATGTCGGTGGCGTTGTCGGGGTAGAGGCTGAGGCCGACGCTTGCGGACATCGGCACCTGGCGCTTCCCGATCGTGAGCGGCACCGCGAGCGCGGCGGTGATGCGCGCCGCCATCAGCGAGGCCTCGATCGCGTCGCGATTCTGCAGCACGATCACGAATTCGTCGCCGCCGAGGCGGCCGAGCATGTCGCCCGGACGGATCTGCGCCCGTAGACGCTTGGCGAAGCCGACCAGAAACTCGTCGCCGGCCGAGTGGCCGAGCGTGTCATTGATGTCCTTGAAATTATCGGCGTCGAGGAATGCCACGGCGACATGGCCGCCGGGAGGGCAGGACTGGATCGCATCCGCAATCAAGGAGGGGATGCGCGCCCGGTTGGGCAGCCCGGTCAGCGTATCGTAATAGGCCATCCGGGAGATTTCCGTGCGGTTCTCCTGGCGCTCGATCGCCAGCGCGCCGAGATG
>Ga0070709_10000704_pt1 | contig 18969 bp, 11 predicted proteins | sample LARL51metaG_FD_65449 | JGI IMG/M metagenome (GOLD analysis project Ga0070709, IMG submission 65449) | Corn, switchgrass and miscanthus rhizosphere microbial communities from Kellogg Biological Station, Michigan, USA - LAR L5-1 metaG | ecosystem: Host-associated > Plants > Roots > Rhizosphere ... | reverse complement strand
TCCAATACACAAACATTAAATCGCGCCCAGCAGGACAAGGCCTATACGGAGTCAATGCTCGCGCAACAGCTCTCGACCTGGAAAAGTTCGCAAAATTCCACCAACCCGGACACGCTCCAGAAGCAGCTTTCCGATCTGCAGTCGCAACTTCTTCAGCTGCAGTCAAAATATACGGATGACCATCCGGACGTGATCAAGACGAAAGCGGATATTGATGGAGTAAAGAAAAAGCTGGCCGATATCGATAAAGGCGCGTCGGATACTGCAGACGGCGCTACCGAAAAGGTGAATGCCAGCGAACCCCCGGATATTCGCCAGCTGCGCCTGCAGCTTCATCAATACGGGGATCTGATTACCTCAGCAACCCGCGACCAGAAGCGTTTGCAGCAGGAGATTGGGCAGTATCAAGGGCGAATCTCTCTGAGCCCGGCGATCGAGGAACAGTACAAGGCGCTGACTCGGGACTATGACAACGCGCAGAAGACCTACGAAGACCTGCTCGCGAAAAAGAGTTCAGCTGATCTGACGGTCAAGATGAATAACCAGTCCGTCGGAGAGCGGATGGTACCGCTGATTCTGGCCGATCTTCCGGACTCGCCCAGCTTTCCCAATCGGTGGATTTTTGCCTTGGGTGGACTGGCAGCGGGACTTGCGATCGGGGCAGGAATTTCTCTGCTGCTGGAAATGCGCGACAACTCCATCCGTAACGAACGCGATGCAGAGGCAGTTATGGAATTACCAACCTTGATCGCTGTGCCCTGGGTCGGAGTGCAAGCAGTGGATTCGCCAAACGGTAAGTTCAAGTTCTGGCAACGCAAGAAAGCTCTCGGCGACGGGAGCGCAACGGTTCGAGCGTAAGCAAGCGAGTTTCGGAAAAAGCTATGTACAAAGACTTCTACGGACTACGAGCGAACCCGTTCAACGTCAATCCGGATCCGCGTTATTTGTTTCTGACGCGGCATACGGAGGAGGCATTGGCCTGCCTCACTTACGGGATTCAAAGCCGCAAAGGCTTCGTACTCCTGACCGGGGAAGTCGGAACGGGAAAGACGACGCTCATTAACAAGCTGCTGGAGTGGCTCCGCCTGCAGCAGGTCGCCACGGCGTTCATTTTCAATTCGCGAATGAATGTTCCGCAGTTTCTCGACTACATGATGGCGGATTTTGGGATTCCGTGCGATTCGCGAGCAAAAAGTCAAGTTCTGTTGCGGCTCTATAACTGGCTCCTCGACCGTTACCGGGCTGGAGAGACGGCCGTTTTGATTGTCGATGAAGCACAAAACCTTTCCGACGAGGTTCTGGAAGAAATACGGATGCTTACCAATCTGGAGACATTTACGGAGAAGTTGCTTCAGATTGTTCTGGTAGGACAACCCGAATTGGAACAGAAGCTGAAACAGCCGCAACTCCGGCAATTGCGGCAGCGTCTAACGCTGCGCGCGAAAACGCATCCTTTGACGCTGGACGAAACCAAGGCTTATATCCAACAGAGACTGCGGATCGCCGGATCCAACGGGCAGCAGATTTTTACTCCCGAGTCGCTGGTGTCGATTCACCGGTATTCGGCGGGTATCCCGCGTGTTATCAACTTGCTCTGTGAGCACTGTCTGGTAAGCGCATTTGTGGATCAACAGAAAGTAATTGAGCCGGTGGTTGTAGATGCGGTCGCGCGCGACTTTGATCTGGGTGATAACACCTCCTCCGGGACGGTGATTCCACCGCCGCCACCCAGCACGAACGGAAACAAGTTTGATCTGGTGGACGCGTTACGGTCACTGGCAACGCTGGCCGACCGCCTGCGCCAGGAAGAGAAGGAAACCTCCCCAGCGAAAGGAAACTATGAGCCGAATTCATGAAGCATTGAAAAAAGCCGAACAAGAGCGCGCCAGCGCGCAAGGAGGGACAGTTCCTTCGGGCTTTGCTTCAGCTCCAGTGGCCGAGCCACCTGCCTATGAAGACGCAGTTGTGCCCCCTACGGCCCCTAATTTGGGGATGCCGGAATTTGCCGGTGCGTTTAGCCTGGAAACTCTTTTGGCGCGCTGCGCTCAGCCCGAGTGGAAGCCGGATCTGCAGACCATGTTGTTCATGAACGGCAGCGACGGGGCCAGGGGGACAGAAGAATACCGCACGTTGCGGTCGCGCCTGTATCACGTGCGCGAAAAAATGCAGCTGAAGAAGTTGCTCGTAACCAGCGCTCTGCCGAAGGAAGGCAAATCGTTTACCGCAGCCAATCTGGCGCAAGTAATGGTGCGACAACATGGAAGGCGCGCGCTGCTGATCGATGCCGACCTCCGAGGCCCCCGGCTTCACCTGATGCTTGGCACACCGCTCGGACCCGGTTTGGCGGAATATCTGATGGGTAAGGCCGACGAGGTTTCGGTGATGCAGCGGGGACCGATGGAAGGACTTTTCTTCATTCCAGCTGGAGAAGGCATTGAGAATCCGGCCGAACTGGTGGCTAGCGGAAAATTAAAACTTCTGCTGCAGCGGCTGGAACCGCTGTTCGACTGGATCATCATCGATTCACCTCCAGTTGTTCCGGTTTCCGATGCCAGCGTGCTATCGAAAGTCTGCGACGGCGTTCTGATGGTCGTGCGCTCCAATTCGACTCCCTCGGATCTGGCGCGCAAGGCGCGTATGGAATTCCCCGACCAGATGCTGATCGGCGTAGTGCTGAACGGGACTGATCACGAAACCACCGAATACGAGCGCTATTACTACGAGTCGTACGAGAAGAAAGTAACCCCGACCCAGCTGTAGGGAGAAATCAAGTGATTCGGCTCTTCCGCGTCTACTATCCGCTGCGCACGCTCGTGTTGCTGGCGGTTGAGGCACTGATTGTGTGGTTGTCCTTTGTTCTGGCCACGATCCTCCAGAACGAGGAAAACTGGTGGCTTCTCCTGAACGAGGAAAACGGATACTGGAAGATTCTGGGCGTGACTGTGCTGGTCCTTCTGTTTTCGCACTGGCTGGATCTCTACAACACATCGCTGCTGGGCTCCAGGTGGGATCAGGTATTCCGGCTGCTGATGGTACTGGGCATTGTGGCTCTTTGCCTGTCAGCATTCAGCTACTCGTTGCCCGGGGTATTTCCTGGAAACTGGTCCTTACATATGGGGATCATTTTTCTGCTGTTCACGCTGTACGGATGGCGACGGGCCTATTCGTGGATCGTGCAGCAGCCATATTTTCGGGAAAGAGTCTATGTCCTTGGGACGGGCGAGCGCGCGGAGGAGTTGCTCAACGGCTTACGCAAGACCGTCGGAATTGAGGTTGTAGGTTGGACGGGCGAGCTGCAATCTGGATTGAGAGCGGAGACGGAGAGTGCTCCATTACTTACTTCGATCCCAGAGGGTGCCGTGCGCCGCTTGACTCACGAGACCAGCGGTGCACAGGTCGCGACGTCAGTTCAGGAGTTGGAGAATGGGACAGAAGAGACGAACGGTTCCGGCTCAGTTTCCCTGGTCGCCGAACGCGAAGCGCCGCGCCTGACACGCGAGGCAATTGGATCGCACCTGGTTGCCGTGGTTCGGGAACAGAAAGCACACCGCGTGATTGTGGCGATGAGAGATCGCCGTGGCGGGTTGCCGGTGAACGAACTGCTCGATCTTCGTCTGAATCAGCGCGTAAAGATCGAGGAGGCCACCTCATGGCTGGAGAAGATCACAGGGAAGATTGAAGTGGAGGGATTGAACCCGAGTTGGCTCGTTTTCGCAGAGGGTTTCCGCTTCAGTGACTTTAATCGGATATTGCGGCGCATCCTGAATTTCGCGGTGGCCCTGATCGGTCTCGTTCTGGCTCTGCCAATCCTTCCTTTCGTGGCTCTCGCCGTTAGACTGAGCTCACCGGGGCCAATTTTTTACAGCCAGGCACGAGTGGGAAGAGGAGGAGTTAACTTCTTTTGCCACAAGTTCCGAACCATGCGGCAGGACGCCGAAGCTGATACCGGCGCTACCTGGGCGTCGGATAACGATCCGCGAATCACGAGAGTCGGCAAGTTCCTGCGTGCTTCGCGCCTGGATGAAATTCCGCAACTGTGGTGCGTTCTGGTGGGAGACATGCACTTCGTCGGGCCGCGTCCCGAGAGACCCGAATTTGTCGAATGGCTGAGTAAGGACATTCCTTACTATGGGCTGCGGCACACCGTGCGACCCGGAATTACTGGTTGGGCCCAGGTGCAATACAAGTACGGCAACACCATGGAGGACGCCCGCGAAAAGCTGCAGTACGACCTCTTTTACATAAAGAACGCATCGGTGGGACTCGACTTCTGGATTGTCTTTCAAACGGTAAAGATCGTGATACTCGGGCGGGGACACTAATGAGGCAGCGCTTCGTTAGAACGCGATTGTGGCAAGATTGGGCTGCCGGAAGAGGGCCTCAGGCATGATCTGGATCTTCTGGATCGCCGCAGCGCTGGTTGCCTACACCTACGTGGGATACGCGGGATGGCTTCGGCTGCGCATGTTCTGGCGCTTGCGTCCGGTGATGCGCGGTGCGATCACGCTGCCGGTTTCGGTCGTGATGGTAGTCCGTAACGAGGAAAAGATTCTTGAGTCGAAGCTGAAGAACTTATTGGGCCTTGATTACCCGGATGATCAACTTCAGATTGTGGTTGTTTCCGATGCTTCCAACGATCGGACCGAACAGATTTTGCGGGAATACTCGCGTGATCCGAGAATTCATGCAGTGTTAAATCAGCTCCCAAAGGGGAAAGCATCTGGGCTCAATGATGCACTTGAAGTGGCGCAGGGAGAACTGATTTTGTTCACGGATGCACGCCAGATGATCGACCGCTCGGCCATGCGGCTTCTGGTAGAGAATTTTGCTGATCCTGATGTGGGATGCGCGAGCGGAGAACTCATGCTCGGAGATCCTGAGAACGGTGAGAGTGGCAAAGGGTACGGGCTCTACTGGCAGATCGAGAAAAAAATCCGCGAGATGGAATCTGCTTCGGGATCGGTTGTAGGGGCAACCGGGGCGATCTACGCGGCGCGGCGGAGGGCACTGACGAACGTACCGTCCGGAACGATTCTGGATGATGTTTATCTTCCGATGCAGATTGTGCGGCAAGGGAAGAGGGTGGTCTTCGACGCGCGTGCGATCGCTTGGGACACGCCAGATCTTGGAGCCGAGCGGGAGTTTTCGAGAAAAGTCAGGACGCTGAGCGGAAATTATCAACTCGTACAGTATGCGCCATGGCTCTTGGGCAAAGAAAATTCGATCCGGTTCGAGTTCATCAGCCATAAATTGTTGCGCCTGGCGGTGCCCGTGGCGCTGGCTGCTTTGTTGATTGTTGCGCCCTTTCTGAAAGCGCCGTTTTACAAAGTAATTTTCCTGGCGCAAGTAATTTTCTATGCGCTGAGCCTGATCTCGTTAGCGCGCCTTCTGAAGCGCGGAGTTCTGGCACGGGTCGCGGACGCAGCGGGTACGTTCGTTCTGCTGAATGGGGCGGCTGTAGTGGCATTGGCTAATTTTGTTTCGGGGAAACGTGCTGCCTGGCGGTAAGAGCGATGTCAGTCAGGGCGGGATTATAGAAGGGACTAGAAGGAAGGCTCATGATTTCGGAAAGAACACCGACAACCAATAGCGCTCCCGCGGCCTCGACTTGGTCTGCGCGCTTGCGGTCTACGGTTCCTCCGCAGGCTCGTCGCCCAATGGTGTTCGCTGCATTGGCCGCATTCGCCTGGCTCTACTACTACCGTCCGGAAGATTTCATCCCGGGGCTTACCTACATTCCAATGGCGAAGATCACCGGACTCTTCGCATTTGTGGCGTTGGCAGTCGGAATGTTTAGCGGTGGAAAATTCAAAATTCCAAAGGCGGTGCAGTACCTTTGGCTGCTCTTGTTCCAGATGTTGATGTGCGTCCCGTTCGCGCTCTGGAGAGGCGGAGCGTTTTCGACCGTTTCGGACAAGTTCTCAAAAGCGGTTGTGGTGGCAATGCTGATCAGCATGGCAGTCGTCACCGTCAAGGAATTGAGAAAACTGCTTTGGATTCAGGTTAGCGCTGTAGCGTTAGTGGTGTTCTTCTCGGTACTGATTCACAAGACAAGAGATGGCCGGCTGGTAGGCGTGCAAAAAAGTATCCTCGAGAACCCGAACGATTTGGCGATCAACATTGCGATCAGCTTTCCGCTTGGCCTGGTGTTCATGCTCAATTCCAAAGGGCTGAAGAAAGTGATCTGGTGCATCGCCCTTGTCTTCATGGCAGTGGCGATCGTGCTGACGTATTCGCGCAGCGGTCTGCTTGCCTTCGTCCTGAGTCTGACAGTGTGCGTTTGGGAATACGGCATCAAAGGAAAGCGTAGATATCTTGTCGGAACGGTCGCCGCGACGCTGCTTATCGGGCTGGCGCTGGCTTTGACGAGCTCCCACTACCGGGCTCGGGTCGAAAGCATTGTGATGGGCAACATCGAAGGCTCTGGGGATAAGGGATCGCTGGACGCCCGGAAGACTTTGCTCAAGAAGAGTCTTTACGTAGCCGTGACCCATCCGATTTTTGGTGTGGGGCCGGGCTGTTTCATTCTGGTGGACAAGGGCTGGGTTGTGGCGCACAACAGCTACACAGAGCTGGCGGCGGAATCCGGAATTCCCGCAGTGATTTTGTTCCTGCTCACGATGGGAGCAGCATTCAAGAATGTGGCGCAGGTTCGTAAGACGCCTTGGTACAAGGAAGATCCAGAGGTTCGATTGTTCACCCAGGCGCTCTGGGCCTCGTTGGTTGCCTATCTGATGGCCGCCTGTTTTGCGTCGACGGAGTACAACCTCTACCCATATTTCATGGTCGGGTATACGTGTGCCATGGTGCGGATCACTAGTCAACCTCTTCCCGACAAGAAGCCGGTGGGAAGGATTTTCAGTCGAAGTCGTTATGACAGGGTTCTACAGCCTGAGACAACGCTTGCTCGCTAAAGAGGTCAGCCCGTGTGCGGCATAGCCGGAATGATCCGAAGGCCGGACGAAGTCGTCGACGCCGATTCCGTGCATCGGATGTGCCAGGCGATCGTTCACCGCGGTCCGGATGACGAAGGAGTCTATGCTCGCGGCCCGGTAGGGCTGGGAATGCGGCGTCTCAGCATCATTGATCTTACCGGCGGTAAACAGCCCATTCACAATGAAGATGAATCTATTTGGATTGTCTTCAATGGAGAAATTTACAACTTTCCTCAATTGCGCCGCGAACTCGAAGAACGCGGGCACCGCTTTTACACTCATAGCGATACCGAGGTGATCGTCCACCTCTACGAAGAGCATGGAGCCGACTGCGTCTCGAAGCTCCGCGGCATGTTCGCCATTGCTCTTTACGATCTGAAGAAAAATTCCCTGTTGCTCGCCCGCGACCGCCTGGGCAAAAAGCCCGTGCACTACGCTCTGCGGGATGGCAGGTTGTACTTTGGATCCGAAATCAAGACAATTCTTGCGGTCCGACCGGATCTGGCCGAGATCGATCCTGAGGGTCTGCTGCAGTATTTCTATTTCGGGTACATTCCTGATCCCTCCACAGCATTCCGCGATATCCGCAAGCTACCCGCCGGGCATCTGATGGAGTTCCACAACGGCGAGATCAGGATCCGCCAGTATTGGAACCTGCCGGAGTACGGAACGCATCCGGCGATCAGCGAAGAAGAATGCCTGGAGGAACTCGAGAAGCGCCTCCAGGAAGCAGTTCGCATTCGCTTGATCAGCGATGTCCCTTTGGGCGCGCTGCTGAGCGGGGGCGTTGACTCTTCCATCGTTGTCGCTTTAATGGCGCGCGAGAGTTCGAAACCGGTCCAGACGTTTTCCATCGGGTTTCGCGAAGAGAAATTCAATGAAGCGGAATACGCGCGTAAGGTAGCGGAACGCTTTGGTACGGATCATCACGAACTCGTCCTCGATCCCGATCTCGAAGAAACTGTGACGTATCTCTCGGGCATGCTGGAAGAACCATTCGGGGATTCTTCGATGCTGCCTACCTATTACGTGTGCCGCATGGCCCGTCAGCAGGTCACGGTCGCGTTGTCAGGCGACGGCGGAGATGAGTTGTTCGCTGGATACGACCGGTATCTGACAGCCATGGAAAGGCGCAAGTTTGACCCTCTCCAGCGCTTATTTGGTCCCGTTTATCGCAAGGGCATCCACGGACTTATTCCTGCAGGCATGTACGGGAAGAATTTGGCCTGGAACGTCTCTCTGAACGAGCGGGACCGCTATCTCGACTCTCTGTCTTTCTTTCCCGCGCTGCATCGGGAGCGCAACCTTTTCACCGCGGAATTCCTCAAAACTGCGAAGACCATGCCTGATCCGCTTCGCGAATGGCAACGGCTTTACGACGATGCGCCAGCCAAGGATCGCCTGAGCCGGCTGCTATACCTGGATACAAAGACCTATCTGAATGGAGACATCCTCGCGAAGGTTGATCGGATGAGCATGGCAACGTCGCTCGAAGTTCGGGTGCCTATGCTGGATCACGAGTTTGTCGAATGGGTGACGTCGCTGCCCATAGAGTGGAAGTTCCGCTCCGGGACTCGAAAGCACATCCTGAAGAAGCTCGCAGAGCGGGTTGGCATCCCTCCAGAGGTGATCCACCGCAAGAAGCAGGGATTTCAGTTACCCCTGGTCGAGTGGATGCGCAACGAAGTGAAGCAAAAATTCTGGAGCATTCTGCTGGAGCCCCGCACATTGCAGAGAGGCTATTTCAAACCCAGCGCGATTAAGACACTCATTGACGAGCACGTTCAGGGCCGCCGCAACCGCTCAGGTCTGCTCTGGCGAATGCTGGTCTTAGAACTGTGGCACAGAAACTTCATCGAAGCGCGAGCGAATTGGAGCGCAACTCGTACGATCCCCAGCATGGAAAGCCGCGAGTTCCGGAAGTTTCCGGCGGCTCAGTCCGCAGTAACGCACTGAAAGGAATCTGTCGAATGACTACTGCGCCGACATTCTCCGAAACGTACTCGCAGGCTAAGGGACGCAGTCTGGCGCCGGTCTTTGTTCTTGGATGTGGGCGCTCGGGAACGACCCTGCTCTACCACATGCTGCTTTCGGCGGGGAACTTCGCTGTGTATCGGGTGGAGTCGAACATCATCAACCTGCTCGAGCCTAGGTTTGGAGATCTCTCCGTTCCAGGAAACAAGCGGCGCATGCTTGAGGCATGGTACAACAGCCGCCTTTACACCCTGTCAGGGCTGGATAAAGAAGAAATCGCTGCGAAGATCATGGCGGAGTGTCGCAACGGCGGAGATTTTCTGCGCATCATCATGACAGAAATGTGCCGGAAGCAAGGTGTGCAACGTTGGGCCGACACTACTCCGGAGCACATTTTGCATCTGCACCGGATCAAGGAAACGATTCCTGATGCGTTGATCATTCACATCATTCGCGATGGCCGTGACGTCGCGCTGTCCACCGACAAACTCGGATACATTCATCGCCTGCCGTGGGATCGTAAGCCGTCGAAAATGGTTTGCGGCCTATACTGGGACTGGATGGTGAACAAGGGACGCCGCGATGGACGTGATCTCGGAAACGACTACACAGAAGTCCATTTCGAAGAATTGGTCAGCAAGCCGCATGAAACCCTTGGCAGACTTGGTGAATTCATTGGCCAGGAACTGGACTATAACCGGATTCGTGAAGTAGGAATTGGTTCCGTAAGCGCTCCCAACAGCTCCTTCGGCGATGGGAAGAAAGGAGACTTCAATCCTGCCGGGCGTTGGCGCAACGGTTTCCCGCCAGACGAACTCGAGAAGCTTGAGGGGCTGATCGGCCGCACTCTGGAAGAAAACGGCTATGAACTTTCCACCAAGAATCGCGACGTGCTGAATCGTCCGGACCTTCTGCGCACTCGCGCCATGTATATGAAGTACTTCGACGCGAAGCTCTACCTCAAGGCAAAGACATCGCTCGGTCGATTGCTGGTGACAAGGGATTTGTCCTGGATCTAGGTTGATCTACTGCTCACTGGTATCTTCCACGAAGCAGTTCCCGGTAGAAATCAAGAACCGCTTGAAGATTCCGCTCGTCCGCGGCGGATACTGGATTGGATGCCGACGGCAGTTGTAACTCCTGCTCAATCGAAGCTACAAGCGCTTCCAAATTCGACTTCGGTGTCAGTCGAACTCCCACTGGCCGCATTCCATTGTCTGTGGCGATCACAGGTGTTCCCAATTGCAGGGCCTCGCGCACCGACAGTGCATCGCCATCGTACAGAGTCGTCCGGAGTATGACGCGTGATCGCTGCATAGCCTGCATCGTTGATGAATGTGGGACATCTCCCGGCAGCAAGATGTGTGCAGCTGAAGGGCTGCCGGAGATCTTGTCCCGCAGGCTCGATTCCAGGCTGCCGGAGCCAATCATTAAAAGTCCTGCGTTGGGAAATTTCTGTCGAACCGGCGTCAGAGCGTCAATTTGCAATGGCAGATCATATTCCGGCTCAAGCAGGCCGACAGAGGTAAGAACAGGATTGTGAGAGGCGAAGAAGTTCTCGAGCGCCGATGGGAGTGTTGCGCCATCTCCGCCGAGAAACGCGTAGGGCGAGATCAGCCGCGCGCGCTCCGGACGAACTCCAAGCCGCCCGAGGAAGGCGATGATCTCGTCGTTCACTCCGATGATGCCATCAAAACTACGCAGAACGAATCCAGTAAATGACGAACGACCGAGCGCCTGTCCCTGTGGTGTCGAAGGAAATCCACCGGAATGAAACGTCATAACGGACTTCTTGCCGGGCCACCGCGCACAAACCAGGCTTAGGGCCAGCAGTCGATTCGACAACATACCGCCGATGTGCAGGTGGAGAAGGTCAAACTCGAGCCGCGCCAGCAGTTGGATGAGTTGCGCCGGACCCTTCGGGTAGTACACACCGTCGCCATCGGGTTTGCGGTGGCGAGTGATGTTGATGACGGAGCAGGGAATCCTCTGCTTCAACAAAAAGGCACGGATCGCCACCAGATTCATCTGCACTCCGCCGTGGGGTGGCGGATATGGCCCGAGTAGAAGTACCTTCATTTCGCGTCAGGCGATGCGAGGAATTGATCGAGATCCAGTACGCAGGGCGCATGCTCCCGCGCAGATTGCAGCATTCGTAAGCAGCCTATCGTAGCGCGGACTCCATCGCGCACGGTGATGTCTGCCGGCTTGCCGAGTCGAAGCGAACAAAAGAAAGCTTGCATCTGGGCGTCGTACCCTTTTTCAGCAAACCAACTGGACCGCTTGCTGGCCACTCCGCTCCGGACTACGGACTCGCGGAAATTTTCAGCGTGGGCTCCGACACCCGGCGCAAAGACTTCCACGCGCTCTCCGCCAGATGTTCGGCTACCTACCGTGCAGTAGGTCAAACTTCCGACCGAGCCATCAGCAAAGGAAAAAGTCGCCACGAGATTATTTTGCCCGATAGGATCCTTCATCCCACTCGGGAATGATGCCGCAAAAACCTCAACCGGCTCGGAATCCAGCAGCCAGTACATGAGGTCAACGAAGTGACATGCCTCTCCTAGAATTGCACCACCAATTGCGGGATCGGCCATCCAGTAGGATCCCGAGATCCCCGGAGAGTTGATGCGGCAGCTGAGCACCGCCGGCGCGTTCCGCTTCTTAAGCTGTTCCTTCAGACGCAGGTAACTCGGCGCGTAACGCCGATTGAACCCGATAGTGAGCTGCTTACCTGATTCTTGAACCGCTTGGCTGATACTGCGGCACTCGTCTTCGGTGAGGGCCATTGGCTTTTCGACAAATACATGCTTCCCCGCCTGCAGTGCGGCCAGAGTCTGCGAGGCGTGATGCTGATTCCGGCTTACGATCACGACGACGTTCACGTCTGGATTATTCAGAATCTCGTCGTAGTCAGAAGTGCAATATTCCGAGCCAAATCGAATCGCGTAGCTTTTGGCGCGGGAGCCGCTGCTCGATTGAATGGCGCGGAGCCGAACGCCCGGAATCTTCTTCAGATTCGGCAGGTGGACCCAGCGAGCCAGATTTCCCGCTCCCACCAGCGCAACTCCAAGATCAGATCTGCCGGTGTGGACCGCGGTGACTGGGACACGTGCCGCCGCCTTGGGTTGAGCCGCATCCTCAGCCGCAGGATATTTCAGAAGAACCGCGAGGCTGTTCTGTCCCGGGTCCATGATGACTTCATAAGCGTTCGGGGCGTCTTCCAGGGGAAATCGGTGGGTAATCAGGTCGTCGATGCGCAGCCGTCCATGAGACGAAAGACGCAGGAATTCCTCCATGTTGCGCCGTTCCGTCCAGCGTACGTACGGCAGCGGGTAATCGCGGCCTTGACGTTCATAGCTTGCGTCGTAGCTTCCCGGACCATAGGCCCGTGCCATGTAAACTTGAATCTCTTTCAAATAGCTCTCATACCAGGGAAAACTCAGTTCCACTGCCCCGACGTCGACGATACGTCCGCGATCGCGGCAGATTTCTACCGCCAGACGGCACGGAGCATCCGATTTCGCCGCGGCGGCGATGATCACGCAGTCCACGCCGATTCCGTCTGTCAGCGTCTTGACCTGCTGCGGAAATTCCGATCCGCCGACAAGCGCAGCATCGGCTCCGGCCCGTAATGCCAGAGCTACGCGGTCGGATTTCAGATCGGTTGCAATAACAAATCCACCTTGGAGGTGCGCCAATTGGGCGATGAGTTGTCCAACGAGTCCGAGGCCGATGACTGCAACTTTTTCGCCCAATGAAATGTTGGCAATACGAACCGCATTCAGAGCAATACTGCCGAGAGTAGTGAAGCAGGCGTGTTCGAAGGCAACTCCATCTGGGATTCTTGCCACCAGATTGCGGCCCACCAGGATCGCTTCCGCGTGGCCGGTACCTTCGCCGCCGTATGCGACGCGCTCCCCAACCTCAAGATCCGAAACGCTGCTGTGCTTCTCCACAACCACGCCGGCACCGGAATATCCCAGCACTGCATATTCGCTCAGTTTGGCCAAAACCTCGCGCGTGGTGCGCACAGGCCCTTCGTTCTTCATGACATCGAGAATCTTTCCGATGTACGAAGGATTCTCGGCGACCGCGCCCATGGCTCCGCCTTTGTGGAGGCTGGCTGTTTCGGTGCCACTGCTGATGAGCGAGAAATACGGTCGGACAATCACATGATGCGGCGTGACCACGGGGTCGGGGACTTCGTCAACCACAATCTGGTTAAGCCCCTTGCGAAGGAGTTGTTTCATAAAATTTGGGTGAATCGACTTCTGTTTACGGCCGGCTCAACGGACTCCCGAGATAGTACGTTCGATGGCATCGATATCGGCACCTGCGTCTCTGCCATCGCCAGCCGAGCGCTTGAATTTGCTGGTGGCTGCCAATCGATACTCGCCGCCGTTGAAGTCCTTGGCATTCACGAACCCGACATCCGCAGGCTTTCCAGGAGTGGAATTGCCTTTCGGCAATCCACCTCCCCCACCGCCAATGATGACATTATTCTGGAACTTGTAGGAGGAAAAGCATGACTGGAGAACCAAATCAAGCGACTTGGAAACGGCACCCGACGAGCAATTGCGGTCCGCACCACCACCTGTACTGGTGACTGTCCTTTGCGCACCTAGAAAGATGCTGTTGGTGATCGAGATGTTATGCATTTTTGTGCCGGTCACCGGTCCGCCAACGTTGAACAAAACTCGAGGGGCAAATGCGGTTACATGGTCGATGCTGACATCGTGCAGAGGAGGTACCTCGGTGATGCCAGGTGCAGTCGAAATCTGCGCAAAGAGTCCGCGGCCACTAAACAATTCCGGCTGGATATCGTCCACGGTCACGTCATGAATGCTGTAGCGTCCACCATCCTTGGGCGCTCCACCAGTGCCCGACAAGCCGTTTCCGATCTGAAACCCACCGCCTACGTGGCTGATTGTGGAATATCGAATCGTTACGTCGGTGACCTGGCAACTCGGGCAGACATTATTCCCACGAATGCCCTGGTTCTTTGGGCCTAACAGAACGGCAAAGCCCGCTTGAGAAAAACCGCCCCAGGTGTTTTCCAGAACGTTGCCTTCGAATAGGACGCGCACTGCATTTTTTAGTTCGAACAGGTTCTTGACAATGAACGGACCGCCGTCGACACCGCCAACGAAACCGGGCTGCCCCGGCATCCAGATCAATGGCTTGAACATATGGTTTCGCCGGATCTCGATATCCATTGGAGTTGCCGTCGCTCCGCTGCCTCCGAGTTCGATTGATTCGGCGGCGGCCTCCAGAAAATTGTTCACAATCTTGAAAGGACCCATGGGATCATCCCCGGCACCTCCTGCTACGGCCTGCGAGTCCGTGCAACCGCCCGTCTTCGCCACACAATGAAAATCAGAAAGGTATGAATCGATGACGGCACCGTACCTTATGTGGGCAAGCATCACGCCGCGCACGGTCTCGTTTTGCGGCGTTCCGTGAATGTACATGCGGTCGAAAACTAGATGATCCGCAGGGGCGCCATCCGGGCCAATCAAGTTGTAGACCACCGCGGAAGACACCGCCCGGGTAACTTCCAGGCCAATTAGTCGATAATGGTTTGCGCCGGAAGCGAACACGATCGGTCCGGAACCTCCCTTTCCCCCAAATTCGACCTTCGCCAGGACATTTTCGTTCGAGGGACAGTGAAACTCAGGACGTCCGGGAAGGGACGTCACGCCGGCGTAGCAGGGCAACATTCGAGTGCCCTCCGCGGGGAGTTTGTCGTCGGGTGTGCTGGTCCGAATAATGATCCAGTGAGCGTCATCGCATTTTTTCGCCGGCAGCACTACCTTGCCGAATGTAGCTCCGGCTTGCAGTTCAACGGTGTCTCCACATGAGGCTTTTTCAAGAGCCTCGCCGAGATCTTGCCCCGCGCGCACACGGATTACTTTCCCAGGAGCGGGGGTGCTACGCAAGGAGGTTTCCATGCGGACGCGAGGCAATTCGGCAGGCCCATCAAACGCACCAGGTTGGGAGTCTGCGGCAAATGCCCGTTGCGTTGCGAACAAAAAGCAGAAGCTTGCTAGACAAAGCAGAAGGAGTAACACCTTGCGAGTTGAGCGCACGATCGAAAACATGTCTTTCATTCTAGATGCAATTTTGCGGGCGCGGGCAGCTAGCGATGCTGCTGTTCCAAAATTCTGGCCAGATTTGAGGGCGATAGTGGGGCCACCATCCCATCCACTTCACGTTCCAGCAACGGAGTTAGGCTGTGCGCAAAACTCGAGGTGAGATGGTTGCCGTCTCGGTATACAACTTGCCCTTGAGCCATGGCAAGACAGATCTGATGTGGACAGAGCGTATCGGCGAAGTCCAGAAGTCTGGCTTTCGAAACGCCGTTTAAGGCAGCGCGCTCGGCCTCCCGCGCATCTTCGTTGAACGCTGTAGCTCTTGGCACGTTGCAAGCATCAGTCGAACTGTTTCGGATTGCAGCACGGGACAAGCAAGTAGGTACATCGAAGTCAGGCTTGGGCACGTCAGCAATGAAGATGGTCTTGACGTTATGCGCATCCAGATAGGAGATCGTGGATCGCACTCCCTCCCTCCAGACTTGTGGGGAAAGCGCATGACTTCGCGGTTCCCGCGTCGGAACAGCGACAGGACCATCGCTTTCCGAGATGATCACCAGTTGTGGTTGGAGTTCAGTGATACGCGCCAGGGCAGCGCTGCGCCATGACACACACTCTGTGTCGTAGCGCTTCAGGCTTGCACTGAACACCTTTACCTCTGCGGCCGGACAAGAGGATTTCAACAAAGTCAGCAGGCGCCAATGATTGTCGAGCGCGAGTTGGTTCACGGCCGGAAACCAATGTTCCGCGTGAGAATCGCCGAACAGCACGATCTTCGCTTCGGAAGTGCGGTCTCCATAGGTGCACTCTGCCAAGCGGGTGCTGCTGGCCGCAGTCAGACAGTGCGCATCGAAGAGCACGCGCTGGTCATTTGCCGCCGCCCAAAAACTGGCTTGCGGCTCAGATTTGAGCGCGTGTCGTGCGATCCTTTGTCCCAGGAACGACGCTGATATCCCCGCGATTGCGACCAACGGAACGAGTGCCAGTGATAGTCCAGGACGCGGTATCAGAAAAGGATGAAAACGGATGGGCTTTTCGAGGATCAGGAACGTGATGTGCGCAATGACAAGAGCGACCATCGCTGCCAGCAACTTGCCTTGCCACGTGATGCCTGGGAATTGAATGCTCGCGAGCAGCAGAATCGGCCAGTGCCATAGATACCAGGAGTAAGAGAGTCGACCAAGGTACTGTAACGGTCCGATGTTAAGCAGCGCCATCGGTCCGTAAGCAACGCCCGTTACGCCTGCGATCAGCACGATAATCGTGCCAATCACCGGGAGAGCAGCGGCGAAACCCGGAAACGTCGTCTGCGAACTGTATAAGCATGCGCTGCTCACAACCGCGGCAAATCCGATCCATCCCAAGGCCGCGATTCCAGTTTTTCCCCGGACCAATCGCGGCGGCAACATACATCCCAAGCCGCCCAGCCCGAACTCCCACGCTCGCGTTGGAAGGCTGAAAAACGCCCAAGGCGCGCGATGTTCGGTCAAATAAACACAGAGTGCCAGCGATGTCGCTGACATCACCACAAGAACTACCGCAAGCCAACGTCTGGACTTGGTAGCGAAAAGCGTCAAGGCGATCAGGGCTGGCCAAAAAAGATAGAACTGCTCTTCGACTGCCAGGGACCATGTGTGCAGGAAGGGATTGGTGCCAACGTCGCTGGCGAAGTAGTTCGACGCATCCCGCATGAACATGAAATTGCTGGCATACACGGATGTATAGGAAGCCCACTTCGCGTATCGTGCCAGTTCGACTGGGGAGTAAAGCAGGATGCTCAACATCACTGTACATACGGCGGCGAAACCCGCTGCCGGAAGCAGCCTTCGGGCACGTCGGGCGTAAAAGTTCTTGAAGCTTAGGCGTCCGTTCTTTGCCAGTTCGTGCAGGATGATGCCAGTGATCAGGTATCCCGAGAGAGCAAAAAAGACATCGACTCCGATGAATCCGCCTCCGAATCCTGGCACGCCTGAGTGGAACAAGACGACCAGAACTACGGCGATCCCGCGCATGCCCTCGATATCGGCTCTAAAGCTTTTTTGGGGGCTTTGTTCTGAGGCAGGCATTAGACTCTCTTCTCAGTGACTCTCGTAGAAGAAAAACAGTCAAAATACGACAAGAAACTAGCGTAACTTCGCTGACTAGCGTGAGTACTCCCAAAGGGGTGGGGATACGATATTTGAACGTCGGCTCTTCTTAACTGCGTTGGGCGAAAGCCCAATGTTCGTTAATTTTACCCTAAGATTGGGATGGAGGTTGGCCCTTATCCTTTTATTCTGCTTGTACTTACAGCGTCAAATCAAAATGGGAAGGGTGCCGCTTGCGGCAACCTCCCCACTCTATTGAATCGGTTTTTGCAGGAGCTATTTGACTCCAGCGATAGCGGCCTCGAGTGCCTCGATGTCTGCGCCCAAGTCCTTACCGTCCGTTCCGGCGTTCTTATAGGGACTGGAGTTCGCAAGGCGGTAGTCGCCTCCGTTTCCGTCCGCGTAATTCATAAAATCAACCCGATTCATGGACGCCGGGAAGAAGTTACCCGTGGGGTATTGTGAGGGCGGCCGATTGGACGGCGTGCCGACGACCGCATTGTGAGAGAACCGGAATGTCTGAAAGCATTTGGCTAGCACGATATTGGGTACGTCCGCATATGCGCAGTTGGCGATGCCTCCGCCGGTCGTGTGAGTGGGTGAAGGTCCGGCATTGATCAGGTTATTGGTGTAAACGAAGTTTCTCATCTGCGGATTGACCGTCGTGTTGTCGCCGATGTTGAGCATTACGCCAGGTTGGAATGCCGTAACGTGATTGATGGTGACATCTTGCAAGACCGGCGCTCCAACGCCCATCGATACCTGGGCGAACAGACCATATCCCTTGTATTTGACATCGTCGATGTCATCGATCGTTAGATCATGCAAGCTGTAGCGTTGCCCGGCGAGCGCGACACCTCCAGTGGCTGAAACACCGTTTCCTATCTGCAGTCCGCTAGCGACGTGGCTGATCTTCGAGTAGCGAATCGTAATATCGGTAACTTTGCAGAGAGGGCAGACGTTTGCGTTGCCGATACCTTGGTTCTTGGGACCAATGATCATCCCAAATCCGGTCTGGGAGAATCCGCCCCATGTATTTTCCAGAACGTTGCCTTCGAAGAGAAGGCGTTGCGCGTTCTTCAGTTCGAACAGGGTTTTAACTATGAAAGGTCTGCCATCCCGTCCGCCAACAAAGCCGTTATGTCCCGGCTTCCAAATCAGGGGCTTGAACATATAGTTGTGGCGAATCTCGATGTCGGATGGCGTAACGGTTGCACCAGATCCGCCGAGCAGGATGTTTTCGGCCGCGGCTTCAAGATAGTTATTCACGACCTTGAACGGCCCCATGACATTGTTGCCGGCTCCGCCCGCTACGGCTTGAGAATCGACGCAGCCGCCAGTGACTGATATACAGTGAAAGTCGGAAAGATAGGAGTCGACCACCGCGGTATATTGCGTGCCGCTCATCATCACGCCGCGCTGGGTTTCATCGTGTGGGTTTCCGTGAAGCCAGCATCGATCGAAGATCAGGTGGTTTGCCATCCCGTCCGGTTCATGAAGCGCCAGGTTGAAAACCACTTTCGTCGATACCGGACGGGTAATTTCAAGTCCGATAAACCGATAGTGATTCGCTCCGTTGCCGAAGATGATCGGACCACTACCGTTTCCAGGAAATTCCACCTTGGCCATTACATTGTGGCTGGAGACACAGTTAAAGGCTGGCCGCCCGGGTAGGGAGGTGACTCCGGCGTAGCAGGGCGAAACCCGCGTGCCCTCGGGAGGCAAAGCGCTGTCAGGAGCGCTGGTGCGAACGATAATCCAGTGAGCGTCATCGCAGCTCCGCGTCGGCAGGATGAACCTTCCGACGTACGACGCGCCCGCCTGAAGTTCGATGGTCTCGCCGCATTTAGCGCGATCAAGAGCTTTCTGGAAATCTCC
>Ga0070709_10000702_pt1 | contig 19079 bp, 14 predicted proteins | sample LARL51metaG_FD_65449 | JGI IMG/M metagenome (GOLD analysis project Ga0070709, IMG submission 65449) | Corn, switchgrass and miscanthus rhizosphere microbial communities from Kellogg Biological Station, Michigan, USA - LAR L5-1 metaG | ecosystem: Host-associated > Plants > Roots > Rhizosphere ... | reverse complement strand
GTTGCGCTTGGGGCAGCACGTTGTAGTCGTCCACAACGCGCGCATCGCCGCCTTGCAGCGTGATTCCTTGTTTGAATTTCTCCAGAGCTTCTCCCGAGGCGACGAGTCTTTCTGCGAGCACTCGCCCTTCGTCGACGGATTTCGTCCGCTCACCCAGATAAAACATCCAGGCGGAAAGTTCGATGCTTAGTTCGCGCAAGTCTGCCGCGCCACGCCCACGCAACACTTCGATCGACTCCATGACCTCGTGCGAGTGTCCCGCAAAATGGCCCAGGGGCTGATCCATATCGGTAATCAACGCGACAGCTTTTTTGCCCATGCGGCGCGCGGTTTCCACCATCAACTCCGCCAGGCGCACGGCATCTTCTTCCTTCTGCATGAATGCGCCGGAGCCGGTTTTCACGTCCAGCACCAGCGCGTCAATGCCTTCGGCCAGCTTCTTGCTCATGATGGAGGCGCAAATCAGGCCGATATTTTCGACCGTTGAAGTCACATCGCGTAGCGCGTAAATTTTTTTGTCGGCGGGAGCGATTTCCGCCGTTTGTCCAATCAGGCCCATCCCGCATTCGCGCAATACTCTGCGGAATTCCACCAGGGAAAGCGCCGTGTTGAACCCCGGAATGGCTTCGAGTTTGTCAAGTGTTCCGCCGGTGTGGCCAAGTCCGCGCCCGCTGATCATCGGCACGTTCAGGCCACCCGCAGCTACGATGGGCGCCAAAATCAGCGAAGTCTTGTCGCCCACGCCGCCGGTCGAATGTTTGTCTACTTTCTTTCCGGGTAACTCTGGAAAGCTGATGACTTCCCCCGAATGAAGCATCGCTTCCGTCAAACCGGCGATTTCCGCGGCGCTGAGCCCGCGAACCCACGTCGCCATCAACCACGCCGACATCTGGTAATCGGGAATGTCTCCACGCGTGTACCCGGAAATCAGGAAATCGATCTCTTCGCGGGAATGCTCTCCCGAATCGCGTTTTTTGCGTATGAGGTCGACGGCGCGCATGAAGGCTTGGCGAACGGGCAGCCTAACACCCGCAATTTGCAGCGTCAAACATTCCACCCCTTTGGTATGAGTTTAATTTCGATCAGCGTCTATCAGGAACATGAGCAAGAAGGCTCTGGCAACACTTCGTGTACAGAAAGCGGCCTCCTGATTTTGTGATCAGTCCGTGGGCCGTTGTTTTTTCCGGTGAAGTCGCGATGACCCTGAAAGAACCATGGTTCATTCGTAGCGCAACGCAATCATTGGATCAACTTTTGTGGCGCGGCGGGCTGGGATGTAGCAAGCCAGGATAGCGGCAGTTGCCAAAACCAGTGAGACACCGCCGAAGATGAGCGGGTCGTGAGCGCTCACTCCGAAGAGCAGGCTGGAAAGGACGCGCATGGCTGCGAAAGCAACCAGCAGGCCCAGCGCTAACCCCGCGGCGGCCAGCTGCATTCCTTGCCCAACCACAAACCCCAATATGCGGCCGGTATGCGCGCCCATGGCCATGCGAATACCGATTTCGCGTGTTTGCTGGTTCACCGAATATGAGAGCACGCCGTAGACGCCCACTACCGCGAGGAGTAGGGCCAGTCCTCCAAACACGGTCAGCAGCGCGGCACCCATTCGCGGCGCCCATAAACCTTGATCGATCAATTCTCCAATGGTGTTCATATTCGTTAGTGCCAGGTTGCTGTCTAGTGATTGGACTTCGCTCCGAATTGTGGCGATGACCGCTTCGGGCCGGCCCTTCGTTCGCACCTGCATAGTCACCGCAGGCGCATAGTCCTGCGTGAGCGGCAAGTAGGCCAAAGGCTGAGGTTCTTCCCCGATGATGTTCACAACGGTGTTGCGCACAACGCCAACGACTTCGCGCAGGGCGGGTTCTCCGAAGAAGTGGAAGCGCTTTCCGACGGCATTCTCGTTTGGCCAGAATTGTTTAGACATCGCTTCGTTAACGATAGCGACTTGCTTGGTGTCCTTGCGATCGGCGTCGGTGAATTCGCGGCCGCGTAACAGCGGAATGTGCAGCGCTTCAAAATAATTCGGCGCGATGTCGTCAAGCTGGGTCAAGGTACCACGATACCCGGAAGCCTCATCTTGACCTTCGGGGAACACGGTCCGCGCAAGTCCTCCGCCCAGTGGGAAATTGGACGCGATGGTTGCCGACTGAACCCCGGGAGACGCCTTAGCGCGATCGATCGCGGCGCGAAAATACTGTTGCGCACGGCCCTCTTCGTAATGCAAGGCTCCCAGATCGAAAGCGAACACGAACAGATTTTTCGACTCAAATCCCGGATCGATGCGTTGCGCGTTTTGCATGCTGCGAATAAACAAACCAGCGCCGACCAGTGCGACCAGCGCCAGCGCAATTTCAGTTACGACCAGCAGGCTGCGAAACGGATTCCTCGTCCAGCCCACGGTTCCCCCTCGTCCACCGACTTTTAGCACCTCGATCAGGTTTGGTTTTGCGGCCTTGATCGCCGGAACGGCTCCAATGAGCACCGCGGTTAGAAGCGCTACACCCAACGTGAAGAAAAGTACGTGGGAATCGAAACGCAAATCGATGTCTCCATCTAGGATGAAGGGCGGCCGGAAAGACCATAACGCTGCACGTCCACCATATGCGATCGCCAGCCCAACAACTCCGGAGAGAATCGCGAGCACCAGGCTTTCTGTGAGCAACTGCCGGATGACCCTGCCGCGGCTGGCGCCGAGTGCCGCTCGCAAGCCAATTTCTTTTTCGCGGCGAGCTGCCTGGGCTAACAGTAGATTGGCCAGGTTCAAGCACGCAATTAGAAGGACCAGGCCCACTATACCCATCATCAATCCGCCGGCCAGGACGATCTGATTGCGATTGTTCACCCCGACAGCCGCCTCGGCAAGAGGCGTCAGCGCCACACTCCGGCTGGCGTTGTCCTTCGGAAACGCGCTCTCCAGATGCGATGCGATGGTCTTCAGCGAGGCTTCCGCTGCACTCAGATTGACGCCGTCTTTTAGGCGGCCGATCATCGTGGTACTCAGGAACCTGCGGTCGTTAAAACTGTCCTTAAAAAACCCCGAGAGTATCTGGGGATACATGCTGACGGGGATCCAGATTTGCTCGGCGTTGCCAAATGTAAAGGTACCTTTGAAGCCGTGTGGCGCAACACCGATCACGGTGTAAGGCGTGGCGTTCAGGGTCAGAATCTTGCCAACCGCATTTGCATCAGATCCTAATTTATTAGCCCACAGGCTGTAGCTCACAACCGCCACATTGTTGCCACCCGGCTTGATATCCTCGTCAGGCAAAAAGAAACGTCCCGAAACAGGGCGCAATCCAAGGATTTCAAAATAGTTTGCGCTGACCATTTGTCCGAAAACTTGCTTCGGTTCCGTACCACTGCTCCACGTCAATGGAAGCGGACCGACAAAGCACCCTAACCCGGCGAAAACCTGGTTTTCTCTGGCGTAGTCCTGGTAATTCGGATACGACATGCCCAGCTTCGTGGTATTTGCCGTGGTCACTAGAGTCTTACTGTCAACCGTGTCCACTTGAGCGAGGTGAGCAATATCCTTGACCGGCAAAGGATTCAGGAGAATCGCGTTCACAACAGTAAAGATAGTGGTGTTAGCGCCAATTCCCAGGGCCAGCGATAGCACAGCGACTGCGGCGAATCCGGGATTCTTCGTCAGCATGCGCAACGCGTAGCGTATGTCTTGCCATAGGGTTTGCAAGTCGTTACCTCCGCTACACAGAAGGGACGGAGGCTGGTCGTCCGGGTAAACCCCCGCGTTGGGAACTACGATATCAAATTATCTTACCCGGATTGCAAAAGCTCCGCCTGAAGGCTCCCTCTAGACGTGTTGCCGCATAACCAGAAACTGCAATCCATCTGGACGTGCCTACTGCGGCGGAGCGTCGTCGGCTTCGAAGGTGGCGAGTTGTTCTTCCCACGCTAGCGCAGGCGTTTGCAGCAGGCGCACACAACGATTCCAGCGCAGGATGGCGTCGTCATTGCCCGCAGGCCGGATTTTTTCGGCTTCATCAAAGCACTGCAAAGCACGCTCGAGCAGAGGATAGACTGCATGCGGCAATTGGCCTGCGCGGAGCTGGGCCTTGGCGCGGCGCTCCTGCAGGATTCCCTTGTAATAAAGCTGTTCGTACGGGTCTTTAAGGCGTTGAAATAATTCTTCCGCTTCCCGGCAGCGGTCGGAAACGCCACCCGTAAATTGATCGGTAATAGAAAGTCCAAGCAGGCGAAGCGCTAGTTGTTGGTGCGGGTCGATCGCGAGAATGTCGCGGCAGATGGATTCGGACTCTTCGGGTTCGTTCAGGTAGCGGTACAACTCCACTTTGGCGAGAGCCTCGCCGATTCCGGCTTTAGAGATGGATTTCAGTTGGTAGCTCATGAAGACCTCCTGGCGGCGATGATCGCGCGGTACTGCTTTACGCCGCGCCGGCTATTACGTTGAGATCGTTCCTGCATCCTTGTCGGATGCACTCAGGATGACAAGAGTGCGGCACTAACAATAAATTGTAGCAATCAGCGCTACAACTACGCGCCGCGAATCTTGCGCACCAGCATGGTGATGGGATCGTAAAACTCATCCACCACCCGTTCCTTCAACGGAATGATCGCGTTGTCGGTAATGTGAATTTCCTCGGGACAAACTTCTGTACAGCACTTGGTGATGTTGCATAGGCCGATACCCAGTTCGTCCTTGAGCAATTTTGTGCGCGGAATTCCATCCAGAGGATGCATTTCGAGGGCGGCGGTGCGCACGAAGAACCGCGGCCCGCCAAAACTTTCATGTTTTGCGTGATCGCGCAGAACGTGGCAAACGTCCTGGCACAGAAAACATTCGATGCATTTGCGAAATTCCTGCACCCGGTCGACGTCGCGCTGGTACATCTTCCACTCAACACCATTACGCGGCTGGAACGCCGGAATTTTTTTGTTGATTTTGTAATTCCACGATACATCCGTGACGAGGTCTTTGATTACCGGAAACGCCTTCAGCGGTGAAACCGTGATCGGTTCCGAGAGCGGCAGGGAATCCAATCGCGTTTTGCACGTCAATCGTGGGCGGCCGTTAACTTCAGCAGAACACGACCCGCATTTTCCCGCCTTGCAATTCCAACGCACCGCCAAATCACCTGCTTGATGACCTTGAATCGAAAGCAGCGCATCCAGCACCACCATCCCGGGCGCAACTAGCACCTGGTAGTCCACGGGCTTTCCGCCTTCCGGGCCGCCCCGAAATACGCGCAGAATCGCTTCCTCCATTTGCGCTGCCTCCCTTTGAAAACTACTCCTACGATCTGCGCGCTACTTGTTCTCCGCCAAAATTTCCTTCAGCTCTGCCGGCATCTCGCTAACCGGGCGTTGCTCCAGCATCATCTGGTCGCCGCGTTTTACGATGATGTTGTTCTGTTTGCCCCACGCATCGTCGAAGTTCGGGTAATCGATGCGGCTGTGCGCTCCACGACTTTCGCGACGAGCCAGCGCGCTACGCGTGACCGCTTCCGAAATCAGCACCATCGAACGCAGGTCGCGTGTCAGGTGCCACCCAGGATTGAACATGCGCGAGCCATCGGCGCGGATGCGCTCCACGCGTTGTCGAAATTCCTGCAATTCGCCCATCGCCTTCTGCAGATCTTCTTCCGTGCGGAAAATGCCCACCAGGCTCTGCATCGTCTCCTGCAGGTCGCGGTGAATTTCGTAGGGAAATTCGCCCTCGGTGCGCTCGAAAGGAGCAAGCATCTTGCGTTCGGCATCCTGCAACTGCGCCGTATCCAGCTCGCCGCCCTGTACCGACTTGGCGTGTTCCGCTGCGGCTTTGCCTGCGCGTTTTCCGAACACCAGCAAGTCCGACAAAGAGTTTCCGCCCAGGCGGTTCGAACCGTGCAGTCCCCCCGCGGCTTCGCCCGCCGCAAAAAGGCCCGGCACCGTGGATTGCCCCGTTTCCGCGTCCACGCGAATTCCGCCCATCATGTAGTGGCACGTCGGACCAACCTCCATCGGCCCGGTCGTAATGTCCACATCGGCCAGTTCCTTGAACTGGTGATACATGCTCGGCAATTTTTTCTTCACGTAGTCGGCAGGCTTGTGAGAAATGTCGAGATACGCGCCACCGTGTTCCGAGCCGCGGCCCTCCTTCACTTCGGTGTAGATCGCGCGCGCCACCACATCGCGCGTCGAGAGCTCCATGCGTTTCGCATCGTACTTCTCCATGAAGCGCTCGCCTCGGTTGTTTTTCAGCGTGCCGCCTTCGCCACGCACCGCTTCCGTCACCAGAATCCCTTGCACTCCCGGAGGCCACACCATTCCCGTGGGGTGAAATTGCACGAACTCCATATCCAGCAGTTCCGCTCCGGCTTCGTACGCCAGTGCCATCCCGTCGGCCGTGTACTCCCACGAATTCGAAGTGATTTTCCAGGCTTTGCCGATACCGCCGGTAGCGATCACCACGGATTTGGCTTTGAACGTGACGAATCGCCCTTGCTCGCGCCAATACCCAAACGCGCCCGCGATGCGATCGCCATCCTTGATCAGCCGCGTGATGGTGCATTCCATGAACACATCAATACCTTGCTGCACGCCGCGATCCTGTAGGGTTCGAATCAGCTCGAGTCCCGTGCGATCTCCCACATGACACAACCGTTTGAAAGTGTGTCCGCCAAATGCGCGCTGCAAAATGTTTCCATCATCAGTGCGGTCGAAAAGCGCGCCCCACTGTTCCAGTTCACGCACTCGCTCCGGCGCTTCCTGTGCGTGAAGTTGCGCCATACGCCAGTTGTTTAGAAATTTTCCGCCGCGCATGGTGTCGCGAAAATGCGTGCGCCAATCATCGGCTTTGTCGACATTGCCCATGGCCGCGGCGATTCCGCCTTCAGCCATGACCGTATGTGCTTTGCCAAGGAGCGATTTGCAAACTAGGCCAACGCGCGCGCCTTGCGCCAGCGCTTCGATTGCGGCGCGCAGTCCGGCGCCGCCCGCGCCGATGATCAAAACATCATGTTCATGAGTCTCGTAGGAAGGGGTCACAGGATTCGAATATCCTTGAAAACTCCGGCGGCGAGCATGCGGATATAAAAGTCCGTGAATCCCACCGAAATCAGACTGGCCCACGCGAAGAGCATGTGCCGTTCGTTCAAAATACTCAACCAGCTCCACGCCGTATGCCGCGGCGGACCAAAAGCCGAGCAGGAAAAACAATCGAGCTTCCCGCCCACAAGATGCCGCAGTGAATGGCAGGAAAGCGTGTACAAACTAAGTAGCGTGACATTCGCCAGCATAATCACGCTGCCAAGTCCGATTCCAAATTCCGGCAGGCCCAATCGTCCACGGAAAAAAAATGCTTCGTACGCGTCGTGCCACAGGAACAGGATGAACAGAATCGCCAGATACAAAAAATACCGATGAATATTCTGCAGAATAAACGGAAACGCAGTCTCGCCTTTGTAGTTGCGTTTTCCGCTCTCGCTGACCCCGCAAGCCGGCGGATCTAGAAAAAATGCGCGGTAATATGCCTTGCGATAGTAGTAGCAGGTCGTACGAAACCCCAGCGGACCGGCCAGGATCAGCAGCGCCGGCGAAAATTTCCACCAACTGTGTCCGGCGTCGATTAGTGGCGAATAGAACGGGGACAGATACGGTCCCCACTCGTAAAATTTACCTTCAAACGCGCGCGCCGTGGCGTACAAGCCAAATCCGCCCAGTAAGATTACCACTGGCAGCAGTTCCACCCACCACGCATCGCGCCGCTCAGTTTCACCGAACTGCGCGAGCTTGCTTTCCACGGAAGGAGAGCCCATGTTTCGTAAAATCCTCTGGCGCATAGCCTAATGAGTAATTTATTTTTTGCCAAGCTGAAGTTTCACGCAATGCGACAGCCTCACGCTGAGTTTTCCTGCGTGGTGGTATACTTGCGCCGCCTTTTGAGGATAGAGGCAGCCCCCTCCGCGCCTCGCACGTTATGGACAAGTACGACGTTATCGTAATTGGTTCTGGACCCGCGGGCCAGCGCGCCGCTATTCAGGCGGCAAAATTCGGCAAAAAGGCCGCGCTCGTTGAAAAAATGGAAGTGATCGGCGGGGCCGCGATCAACACCGGCACCATTCCCAGCAAAACCATGCGCGAAGCCGTGCTGCATCTTTCCGGCTTTTATTATCAGAGCATTTACGGCGTCAATTATCGCGTGAAGGAACAGATCACCATGGCCGACCTTTCCTTCCGCGCGCAACACGTTATCAAAACCGAAATTGACGTCACGCGCGCGCAACTATCCCGCAACGGCATCGAAGTTCTCAAGGGACTTGCCAGTTTTACCGGTCCGAATAGCCTCCGCGTCGCGGGTGTGCGTGGCCAGGCTGACTATGGAGCCGAAAAAATTATCATCGCTACCGGCACCAAGCCCGCAATTTCTCCGCTGGTATCTTTCAACAACCGCACCATCATCAATAGCGACCAAATTCTGGAGATGCCACAAATCCCAAGGACCCTGATCGTGGTCGGTGGCGGCGTGATCGGCGTTGAGTATACGTGCATGTTCGCGACCCTTGGCGTCCGCGTGACGTTGATCGAAAAGCGGCCGCGCCTGCTGGAATTTGCGGATTCGGAAATGGTCGAAGCTTTGTGTTACCACTTGCGGGATCGCCGCGTCACTCTTCGTTTGAATGAGGAGGTAGAAAGCGTCGAGGAGCTGCCCGACAACGGAGTGGTCGCCAACCTGAAAAGCAAAAAGAAAGTGGCCGGCGAAGCGTTGCTCTACGCCGTAGGACGCCAAGGCAACGTCGACGAACTCAACCTTGCTGCAGCCGGGCTCGATGCCGATTCTCGTGGGCGCATCCCGGTCGACTCCGATTACCGCACCAAGCAGCCGCACATCTTTGCTGTCGGTGACGTGATCGGATTCCCCAGCCTCGGTTCAGTTTCCATGGAGCAGGGCCGCATCGCCGCTGCCAACGCCTTCGGCATGCCCATTCATTCCGATCCGGCACACTATCCGTACGGGATTTACACCATCCCGGAAATTTCGTTTATCGGTAAAACGGAAGAACAACTCACCGACGCGGGCATCGCCTACGAGGTTGGCATCGCGTACTTCCGCGAAATCGCGCGCGGACAGATTCGCGGCGACACCACTGGCCGCCTCAAACTGATTTTTCAGCCAGACACGAAAGAAATTCTCGGAGTCCATGTCATCGGCGAGGGCGCTTCTGAATTACTGCATATCGGCCAGGCTGTTTTTGCATTGAAGGGCACCGTGGAATATTTTGTCGATACCGTCTTCAATTATCCGACGCTTGCGGAGTGCTATAAAACCGCAGCGTTCAACGGCCTGAACAAACTCTCGAAGATGTAGGCGGGCGGAAAATATGGGCAGATATGCCGGAGTACTTGTCGTAGAACACGTGGCAGCCGGACTGGTGGAAAATAACCAGATAGCGGGATCTGTGAAAATATTTCCCGAAATCGGCGATGCCCGCGACGCGCTCCTTTCCATGCCTGCGGACAACATCGCAGCGAAAATCGCCGAATTGACACTCACTCTAGGCGGCGGCACGTCACTTTCCGCGGTGGGCGTTGGATTTCCCGGAATTATTCGTGAAGGCGTCGTTGAAGAATCGCCAAATCTGCAGCAGATCAAGGGTTTCCATTTGCGTGAAGCTCTGGAAAGCGCGTTTGCTTCCAACGGCGCGCGTGTTTCGGTTCGTGTCTACAATGACGCTGACGCTACCGCGGCAGGCATTGCGGCAACGCGAGGGGTTTTGCACAAACTGAACCGTGTGTGGACTCTCGGCAATGGGGTCGGCTTTGGCCGCTATCCATGGAGCGCGGGCGCGTGGGAGGGCGGACACTCCGTGGTTACGCTTGATCCCAAGGAAAATTTCTGCGGCTGCGGCGGAAGAGGGCATCTTGAAGGCATCCTCGGTTATCGCGCCATGCGGCTTCGCTTCCTGGACCTGGAGCCAGAGGAAGTTTTCGAGAACGCGAGAAATGGCGACACGCGCTGTGCCGATTTTGTGACCCGCTGCCATCGCGCTCTTGCTGCCGCTACCGCCACCAGCATTCACATGGAAGGTCCGGGGCCGTTCTATCTCACCGGGCCAAATGTAAATTGGATCGATGTCGGCACGCTGGACCGCTTGGTTCACGATATGGTGAAAATGAGCCCGCTGCAGGGCAGCCGCTTTGAAGTGATTCCCACCAATGACGATCTGGGGGTGATCGGAGCTGCCGTCAACGCTGCAAAAGCAGTCTCTACGTAGAAATCTCTGCATCAAATGGTTATTGCCGGGAGACTTCCGTAGCCAGCTTGGTTTCCAATTGCGAAACGATTTTCCAGCCGCGAGGGGTATTCACGTACACACGCAAGATTCGGAATTGGTTATAAAACTTTTTACCGTTCGCGCGCCCGACTTCTGAGCGCAGGCTCAGTACGTAGGCTGCATCTCGAAACAGTCGCACCTGGGCGTCGGTGCTCACCACGGAATCGAATTCCAAGCCCATCGTCTCCAATTCACGAATGATTTCTGGCTTGCTCACCGTTTCGCCGTAGCGGGAGATTCCATGGAAATCCTCTGAATACGCCGCTTTGATAAAGGTGGAATTGTGCAGCTTGATGGCGCGCGCGTTTTCTTTTTCCAGGTTTACCAATTCCTGTCGCTGCATTTCTGGGTTGGGAGGGAGTTCGTCCGAGTTTTGCGCGCGCGCGGCGCTGACTGAAGCCAGCCACGCGGCAATCAGAAGTACTAACGTTTTCACTGAACTTCTCCTCAGATGTTTAGCCATTCGGCGCAAATCAGACTGGGTTCAGTATATTGCTTGTGTCACACCGGCTCGAAAAACTAAAATAACGCTGCGCTCAACTATTCAACTCGGCATCCAATCGACCTTATCCCGGTCGCCCAACCCGCAAAAATCTACCCTCTCAGTACTGGGCGGCGTTACGCCAAGAAGATTCGCCTTTGTGGGCTAGAAAAGCATGCGCCCGTAAAAGAAATGTGTGGGGCTAGTCGTCAGGAGGCAGTAAAAGCCACGATGATTCGTGACTCTGGATTATGAGCGCTCGGTATCCAAGCGAGATCGTTTAGTCGCGCAGCAGGACTTCGCCGCGCCCAACCAGTTGTTCGTTGAGCCACAGGCGGTACTTGTAAGAACCGGCCTTGGTCCCAGGCCTGGGAGGCCCGGTTTGCAGACGCATTCCGCTTGGCGCCTGGAAAACATTCGAGCCGAAAGGGCAGCGGTTGGCGTCGAATTCGATGCGCAGGTTGCCGGCATCGGAAATCCAGGTGACTTGATCACCTGGGTCCAAAACCACAACCTCTGGGATAAGACCAACGAGAACTGGGCGTTCGGCCATGCACAGAGTTTACCGTCTAAGGTCCAAACTGCAAAATTTTGCGCAAGCAACGGCTCAGCACGGCTACGCACGAGGCATGAACACAGCTCACAACTAACGTGTGGAAGCACTCTTACCGAAGCGCCTGCACTTCATGGCTTCCGCGCGCCAGGGATTCAGTAGGGGCGCACCCTGCTTGCGGCAGGCATGTTGCGCCCCTTCTTGGCTGCTTCGCAAAATCACCGAACACTCTAAATTCGGCATTCGCGATGAGAATCGGCGGTTGCTCTGCGTGAGCCTTGGTGAGTCGTTTCAGGACGGCAACTGCTATAAGCTGATCGCGGGTGTGCTCGAGCTGTCAGCACTGTGGCCCACTGTCAGTTGAACTCATGTCGCTCCTTTGGCGCGCTCGAATACTGAATTACGCGGTTTCTCCCACTGCCGACAAAATGGCGGTTGCGGGTTGAGCGGGCTTGCGGGAAAATTGATCCTGCTGAGACAGCGCTTTCCAGCAGGCGTGACAGACTGCAATTCTCGCCCAGGCTTTGAAGATTGGGGACCAACAAATGACTCCACACGCAGAGCAAAAGAAGATTGGCGAGTTGGCTCCCCCGATGCGGCTGATGATGACGCCGGGGCCATCTTCCATTGATCCGCGTGTGTATCGAGCGCTTGCCGCTCCGATCGTCGGCCACATCGATCCATGGTTCAAGACCTGCATGGACGAAACGCAAATTTTGATGCGCCAGGTTTTTCAAACGGAAAATCGCGTGACCATGCCGCTCTCTGCTTCGGGCTCCGGTGGTATTGAAGCGTCCGTCCTGAACACGTTGGAAGAAGGCGACGAAGCAATCATCTGCGTGAATGGATGGTTTTCAGAGCGGATGTATGAAATCGCGCTTCGCTCTCCAGCCAAAGTGACGAAAGTCGAAGCCCCATATGGCACCACGGTAGACCCCGAGGATGTGCGCAGGGCTGGTGCCGGAAAAAAAATTAAGATCGTCGGTCTGGCCCACGGTGAAACCTCATCCGGAGTTGTGACGCAACTTGATCCATTTCGCAAAGTAGCCGATGAGCTCGGCGCGCTCCTGATCGTGGATGCCGTTGCATCTCTGGCGGCAGAGCCGCTTAACGTCGACAAACAGAAGCTGGACATTGTATTCAGCGGTTCGCAGAAAGCTTTGAGCGCGCCTCCAGGCATGTCTCCCATCACTGTGAGCCCGCGTGTAGAGGAAGTGCTGAAGAGCCGCAAGAAGAAAGTGCAGAGCTGGTATTTCGATCTAACCACGGCGATGAATTACTGGGGCAAGGACCGGCTCTATCACCACACCCCACCCATCTCATTGATCTACGCGCTTCGTGAAGCCATGCGCTTGACGATGGAAGAAGGCTTGGAAGTTCGCTGGGAGCGTCACCGCGTCAATCAGCAAGCGCTGATAGCCGGCGTGGAAGCCCTGGGATTGCAACTGCTCGTGAAAAATCCGAAAGAACGGCTGGTGACCGTTACTCCTGTGATGATTCCCGCAGGCATCGATGATGTAAAATTCCGCAATCAATTGTTGGACGACTTCAACATCGAAATTGCAGGCGGCATCGGCCCCTTGAAAGCAAAAATCTGGCGCTTAGGCTTGATGGGATATTGCGCACAGAAGGCCAACGTACTCCTTTTGCTGGCCGCAATGGAAAAGGTCATGACCGATCAAGGCGCGCGTGTTTCACCCGGTGCAGGCGTGGGGGCAGCAGTTCAGAATTATGCCGGCGCGGAAGCATCGGTAGCGGTAAGCAAAGCATAGTAGTCTTGATAAGTTCCGATCCGTTAACAGCAGCGCAAGGAGCAAGCGTGCCGACATTTCCAGTCCTAGCAAACAACGGGGCGATGAGCCAGTTTGTAGGCGCATTCGAAGTGGTTTCAAAGCTGACGGGCAAAGTTTATCAGTGCCGTTTCTCGCACCTGTGGAACGGCATCGCCACTCGACACAGCGATACTATCGACACTAAATTTTTTATCGATGGCGACGCGATTGTGGTTGGCCTGAATCATATTGGCTTCGTGAAATTCCGCGATAAAGCCGGACGCGATTTGACGGATCGCGAAGCCAGCTTCATTGCCGCCGAATATTTGAAAGAGCGCCTCGAAGAAGAAGACGAACGAAAAATGTACGATGTGACCGACGAAGATGTGACGCGGTTGATCCAGCAGATCGCTATCAGGTAGAAAAACGAAAACGCCGCAAGGCTTTACGACCCGCTGGTCATCCGAAGCGGCAAGTCTTTCTTCCGCATGCGACTACTAAGGCAATTGTTCCGGAAGCGCCTCAGCTTGAAAACAATCCAGCACCGGGTGCCGCAACCCGTCACGCCGGATGAAGTGGATTACCAACAGCATCAGCAGCCCGCCGCATACCAGGACGCCCACTGAAATCTCCAGTCCCACCTGAAGGTCGCGAACGTCAGAAATCTTGCCGATGATCTGCGGTCCCAGACCGCCAACCGCTTGGGTCACCAGCATGTAGATGCCTACCGACGTGCCATGCGCCCGCCGCGGCATCATATCGTGAATCACAGCGGTCACCGGTCCGTGATACCAGGACATGAAATATCCCGCCGCAAACAGTCCAATCAGCACGGCCCATTTATCTTCCGAAATAATCGCGAACAGAAGAAACGGCGTAGCCGCCAGCAACGCGCCGCCAATCGCCAACAGCCTTCCGTGCGAAGAACGTCGCTGCAAACGGTCCGCAACATACCCTCCCGTCAGCACTCCCAATACGGATGAAATCAGTGCAATGGCCGCCAACGAAACCGCCGCTTCACGCAAACTAAAATCTTTATAGTTCACCGCGAAGTCCAGTCCCCACGTGAGCAGCGATACGCTCGAAAACGTGATGCACGTTCCGGCAGCGAGCATTGCCACAAATGCCGGCACGCTCAACAGTTTGAAAAACGGCACCACTTCCGTTCGCGGACCGCGCGGGGGATCCTCAATCGTCAGCACCGCAAGGCCCGGCAACAATCCCGCCACAGCCGCAAGATAAAATATATGCTGCCAACTGTAGTGCTCGCTCAGAATGCCGCCAAGCGCCAGGCCGGAAGCCCCGCCCAACAGCATACCCGTCGCGAAAATCGCTTGCGCAAACGCTCGGCGTTCCTGCGGGAACGCTCCCGAAATCATGGACTGCGCCGCCGGGGCGTACGCTCCCTCGCCTACGCCTACCAGCGCGCGAGAAACCAGCAGGAACGTAAATGTAGTCGCCATGCCGCTCGCCAGCGTCGCCAAACTCCAGAAAATCACGCCGAACGCAATCACCGCGCGGCGATTCAACCGATCCGCAATCAATCCAAACCCCAGGCTCGCGATCGCAAGTACCGCCAGCAACCACGTTTGCAACGAGCCGAGTTGCGTGTCCGACAGCCCGAGCTGCGCGCGAATCAACGGCAGCAACGGAACAAACACCTGCCGGTCCGCAAAGTTGACAAAGTTCACTAAAGCAAGTACAGCAAGTAGACGGTATTGATAGCGCGAAAGCGGAATGGAGCTCGATGACATGCGGAGTTTGCGGCGATCCTGTCCGAACCTGGTGTGTTGTAGGAGCAAGAGGATTATATAACGGTGGCCAAGACGGTCCGCGAAAGAAACGCATCGACCAGTGACCAGGTAACTACAGTTCTTTCTTATGGTGCATTGTTACTACTCGGTTATCTAGTTTATGAGATTACCGCTCCGTTCCTGGTGCCGCTCGCGTGGTCCGTAGTTCTCGCCATATTTTTCTATCCGCTTCACCAATCACTTTTGAAACGCCTGAAGCCCAATCTGGCAGCGACAGTTAGCACCCTAGCGGTCACATTTTTGCTCATTGTTCCCGCCATCGTCGTGCTCTTCTACACCACCAAGCAGGCCATCGATGCCGGCGCAAAAGCGCAGGTTGTGCTGCAGTCTCCCGACAAAGCGCTGCCCACACAAATGCTCGATTGGGTCAAAGCTCAGTTACCGGATTCAATGCAGGACGCGGATCTGACCGATCCCGTGAAGCGTGGCGCGGAAAGGGTAGCTGGATTTCTGGCGGCAAAAGTAGGCGCGCTGGTAAAAAACATTTTTGCGTTTTTCCTCGATCTGTTTGTGCTCTTGTTCGCGCTTTTTTTCATGTTTCGCGATGGAGAAGAAATCAGCCAGGTCATGCGTCATCTTTTGCCATTCGACCCGGACATCCAGGAAGACATGATGCGCGAATCCAAGGAACTCATCTTTGCGAGCGTTGCGGTGGGCCTGCTCATCGCGGCCATTCAGGGTGCACTCGGCGGGTTGGCCTTTACGCTCGTTGGAATCGGCACGGCAATTTTCTGGGGAGTTCTAATGGGCTTTTTCTCGCTTGTCCCGGTCGTCGGTTCCGCGCTGATTTGGGTTCCTGCTGCCATATGGCTGGCGTTGACTGGTCACGTTTGGAGAGGACTTCTCATTCTGCTCATCTGCGGCGGCGTCGCCGGCGTCGCCGACAATATCGTTCGGCCTCTGCTGCTGCGCAATCGCACCCATCTGAACGAATTGTTATTGTTTGTCAGCGTGCTCGGCGGAATTGAAGTCTTCGGTCTTCTCGGACTGGTCGCTGGCCCGACCATTCTCGCTGCCGCCATGGGCATATTCCGCGTGTACACCCAGCACCGCGATAATCTGGAAGCCGCACGCGCCTAAAAAAAGCTCCCTTCACCGGAGTCATTCCGGCATCACACCACCGGGTATGCTAGAGTACCGCCGAACATGAACGAACCAGTTAAGAAATTCGAAAAAGCTACGCCGCTGCCGGTAGAAAAATTGCGCTGGCGCTGCGAACCCTCGCGCCTGCCCTTCGAGACCACGGCTCAGGCGGAACTCCGCGAAGGATTTGTGGGACAGGAACGCGCTCTTCGCGCCCTGAAAATGGGTGTTGAACTCACCGCGCCCGGCTATAACGTTTTCGTTTGCGGACTGGCCGGCACCAGTCGCGGCGGTACCATCGCTCGCATGATCGGCGAATTGCATCCCGGAACGAAAGAATCCTCCGACCGCTGCTACGTCAACAATTTCAAGATTGCCGACCGGCCGCGCCTGCTCACTCTTCCGCGCGGGCAGGCCAATTCTTTCAAAAAAGATATGCAGGCCGGTATCGATTTTCTGCGCCGTCGCATTCCGCAAGTGTTTGAAGGCGAGCCATTCCAGCGGCAAAAAGGCCGCATCGTCGAGCGCTTCACCGCGCGTGAAAAAGATCTCATGGACGATTTCACGCGCAAAATTGCGCGCGAACAGTTCGCCCTCGGCCACATGCAAGTCGGCGCGGTCGCACTGCCCGAAATTTTTCCGGTACTCGAAGGCCAGATGGTCCCCATTGAAGACATCTCGAAAATGGTCCATGAAGGCAAACTCGATGCGCCAGTCGCTGAAGAAATCGAAAGAAAATACGAGCAGTTTCGCCAGGAATTCACGGTCGTATACAGAAAGACGCTCACCCTTTCGCGTGAATTGGCCAGCGAACTGAGTTATCTCGAACAGGAAGCAGCTTCAGTTTTAGTGGACGGCGTAATCGAGGAACTGAAAGAAAAATATCCTGGCACCAGTGTTTCCGAATATTTGGAAGAAGTCCGGCACCACCTGCTCGATAATCTGGAACCATTTAAGGAACGCGAAGGCGAGCCCGAAGATCAGCCGGAGGGGCTTGAAGGACTGCCGAAGCCAACGGGCCCGGAGCGCGATCCGTTTCGCAGCTATGGCGTGAATGTAATTCTGGCCCATGACGGCGACCGCGAATCCCCGGTCATCTTTGAAACTACTCCGACTTACGCAAATCTTTTCGGCACCATTCAGCGCGCTTATGACGCGCGCGGCGGCTGGACCAGCGATTTCATGGATCTGCGCGGCGGCTCTCTGCTCAGAGCCGATGGCGGATACCTGATCATGTATTCGCTCGAAACAATTTCCGAGCCTGGCGTCTGGCGCGCATTGAAGCGCACCCTGAATCACAACCGGCTGGAGATTCAACCGCTCGAAATGTTCTATCCCTTCGGGGGCAGTGCGTTGAAGCCCGAGCCAATCCAGATCAACGTGAAGGTAATTTTGATTGGCGATCGTGAAATGTACGAGCTGCTGTATGAGTACGAAGAAGATTTTCGGAAGATTTTCAAGGTCCGCGTAGAATTCGACGAAGAGATGGCGATGAACGATACGGTCATCGCCGAATATGCCGGCCGGCTTCGCGCGCTTTCTGAAAAAGAGAATTTGTGTCCTTTTGATCGTGGCGCGTTCGCCGCCATACTGGAATATGGCGTTCGCAGGGCTGGCCGTAGAAATAAAGTTACCGCGCGCTTTGTAGATATCGCCGACCTGGCACGCGAAGCAAACTACGAGGCCAAAGAAGCCAACGAAACAGTAGTTCGCGCCGCTCACGTGCGCAAAGCACTCAGTTCAAAAATGGAGCGCCACAACCTGATCGAAACACGCATCCGCGAGATGATCGAGGAAGGCACGCTTCTCGTCGATGTTTCTGGCCAGCGTGTTGGCCAGGTAAACGGTCTCAGCGTTCTGGAAATTGGCGGCTACGCCTTCGGCAAGCCGGTGCGTATCACTGCGACGGCTGCTTTGGGTAAAACCGGACTCATCAATATTGAGCGCGAATCCAATCTAAGTGGCCGTTTCCACGACAAGGGCATTCACATCATTTCCGGCTTTCTGCGGAGCCACTTCGCGCAAAATAAACCTTTATCCCTGGCGGCCAGCATCTGCTTCGAGCAGTCTTATTCAGGAGTGGACGGCGACAGCGCTAGTTCAACCGAGGTATACGCTCTGGTTTCCGCTCTTGCCAATCTCCCACTACGTCAAGACGTAGCCGTGACCGGCTCGATGAATCAGCAAGGCGATATCCAAGCCATCGGCGGCGTCAACGAAAAAATCGAGGGCTTCTATGATGTCTGCCGCATTCAGGGATTGACTGGAACACAAGGTGTCGCAATTCCCGCGGCCAATGTCGAGGACCTGATGCTTCGCGAGGATCTCCTCGAAGCTGTCGCCGCAAAAAAGTTCCATGTGTGGCCGGTGGCCAGAATCGAACAGGGAATTGAATTGTTGACGGGGGTTCCCGCCGGCGATCGTAATGGTGACGGGCTGTTTACGCCGGGCACCGCATTCGCTCGACTGGACGAACGACTCTCCGAAATGGCCAAAGCAATCAAGGAGTATCACTAAGACCTATCGAGCCGCTTACTGTTACTCTGCGCTCTACTCGATCCAGCCATCGAAATGTAGGCCAGAGGCGTCTTTCCACGAAGCGCCCGCGGAAAAATGCAGGTGTCGCGCGAAAACCTGCGGGTCCAGATCTTTCAGCGCTGTTGCAAACGCGCCTGCTTGCGTGTCCGTGTTCGTTTTTCGATTCGCGCCCGCGGCGGCAGAGCCTTGGTGCGACTCAGTCTGCCAGCGCTCCTTCACAGCTCCCCAATCCACTTTCTGAAAATCCAGAAAACTCAGGCCGTTTACTTTCGCGGGAAATTGCGTCCGGAAGACTTGCCACTTTTGCGATGTTGGCTGCGCGCCCGGACCAGTTGATGACGCGGAATTGCTCGACGCGAGTGTCTCGCGTACCGATTCGTATCGCTTCGAGAACACGATTACCTCGTTCGTAACACCTATGTGGTAGTACTTCCATGAAGCTGTCCCTGCGCTGCTGTCGGTTCCACCTTCGGAAGCTTTGAAGAACGTGGTAGTTCCTTCGGACCGTTCCGAGATGATGCGATTGCCCAGCCCGGCACG